>Ga0116152_10004824_pt1 | contig 10593 bp, 9 predicted proteins | sample AD_UKC119_MetaG_FD_89894 | JGI IMG/M metagenome (GOLD analysis project Ga0116152, IMG submission 89894) | Active sludge microbial communities of municipal wastewater-treating anaerobic digesters from Hong Kong - AD_UKC119_MetaG | ecosystem: Engineered > Bioreactor > Anaerobic > Digestate...
CGATGTGGAGTAGCCGTAGAAGACGATGGCGAGGAAAACGGCGCCGACGCCCGCGACAATCATCAGCGCCAGCTTCGCCGCTATGGAGACGCCTCTGCGTCCGTCGGGAAAAAGAGGGAAAAAACGCTCCTTCATCGCTCGTCACCCCCGGGGAAAAAGACGTCGTACGGGGCTGTCTCCGTCATATCGACGAAGACGCTTTTCATCATTTCGGAGGTGCGCTCGTAGTCGGCGCGAGACAGAACGCCGGGCGTCCATGTGGAGCCGTCCTCCGGGAAGATCGAGGGGAGTATCGTGTCGAGCATCCGCCGCAGCAGAAGCCGGTTCACGATATACCCGGCTTTATCGGCCTCTCCGAGAATCAGCTCAACGGCCTCCTCAGGGTGCTCGGCGGCGTAGCGCCACCCTTCGAGGGAGGCCTCGCGGAGATCGCGGGCCAGTTGCGGATTTTTTCTCCACGTCTCCTCCGTACAGTAGACGCCGTCCTCGGGGAAGTCGTACCCTTCGTCCCGGAGAGAGATCACCGTCAGATCCTCCGGGCGGCGTCCTGTGTGCAGAATGCGCAGATATTCGTTGTAGCTCATCGCGGAACAGGCGTCCACCCCTCCGCGCAGGAAGACCTCCACGGAGATGAACTGAGGAAAGATCACCGGCCAGATACCGTTGTCGCTGAAAGCCTTTTTATATCCGCCGGAGAAATGGTCGCCCCACAGGCTCATCTTCCGTCCGTTCAGATCCTTGATCGTGCGGATTTTGCGGTCTTTGTAGGCGATCACGAGCAGGTTGCCCCGGTTGACGATCTGGGCGACGTTCACCAGCGGCAGGCTCTGGGAGCGGTAGCGGATCCCGGCCGTCAGGAAGAGCGTCGCGAAGTCCGTCTTTCCTTCGCGAAGCTCTCCGATGGTGTCGACGTCCGAGCCGCCGCGCCGGATTTCGAGGTCGATACCGCGCGCTGCGTAGAAGCCCTTCTCACGCGCCATGTAGTACCCGGCGAACTGCGTCTGCGGGTACCACTGAAGCGTGAGCGTCGCCTTCGTCATGCCGGAAGCGGCCGGGGCCGTCTCCTGACTTCGGGCGGGGCAAACGCAGAGAAGAACAAACACCGGGAGAAGAACGGCCGGAAGCAGCCGCCGAAGGGCGCGCAACATCGACATGTCCAATCCCCCTACGGCATCCGGGGCGTGTCCACCACGATACGGAGGCTGTTCAACGTCCCTTTGCGGGAGTAGTGCACTTCGTCCATCATTCTCCGTACCAGGAGGATGCCCAGCCCCCCCGCGTCGCGCTTTTCAAGGGGAAGAGAAACGTCAGGCTCGTCCATGGCGAGAGGGTCGAACGCGACCCCGTTATCCAGAAAATCCACGGCGAAAAACTCGGGTTTCTCCTCGACCCGTATCGTCAGCTCGCCCGGAGGGGTTTCGTACGCGTAGGAACAGATATTCACGACGATCTCCTCGATCGCAACATCCAGGTGCGCCACCCGCTTCGGCGGAAGACGCTCCTCCGCCCCGTCCTCCTCCAGAATGAAGGCACGGATATCGCCCAACAAGTCGAGAGAGGCTGGGAAAACCCGCTCTCTGACGGTGTTTTCCATCGTCTTTTCCTCCTCTACTCGCCGAGAAGGCGAAGAGCCTCCTCGCGGCTCTTCGTCACCGGAAGAAAGCTGTCAAAGCCGGAAACGCCGAAGACCTCCTCGACGACCCCGGACATTCCGCAAAGCACCACCTTCCCTCCCGAAGGAGAGAGCCGCTTGGCAAGCACGAGAATCGAACGGAGTCCCGCGCTGCTGATGTACTCGAGTCCTGAAAAATCGAGGAGCATGTGAAGACGCTTTTCGGGCTGTTCATCGGCTGCGGCGAGCGCGGCCTTCTCAAAATCCGGAGCCGACCTGGCATCCAGACGTCCCGAGAGCAGAACACTCCGCCCCCAGGTTTCGACCGTAAAGTGCATTTCGAACATAGTTCATTCCCCCTGAAAGCAGCATACAGAACCACCACACTACTGCCGAAACGAATACAGGCGTTCTTGAAGTTCATTGTGCGCGTTTTTACCGGACGTGTCAAGAAAAGCGGAGAAACGGGATGCAGTCGAATATTCTCTTGCCGATTCCGCTTCTTGCGAGACGACGGAATTTATGTTATTGTCGACCAATATCGACCCGTCATCATGTCATTTTTCAAGGAGGAAAAGATGGACGAAACAACACGAGGACAGAAAACAGCTTCCGGAATCGGAAGGACAGCCGCGGACTCATTTCTCTCGGGCCTCTACTGCGCCGAGAGCGCGCTGCTTGCAGTGGCGGAATCCCGCGGGACACGCTCCGAGCTGATCCCGAACATCGCGACGGGCTTTTGCAGCGGTATGGCGCGTACCTGCGGGACGTGCGGAGCGTTAACGGGCGCAATTATGGGGATTGGACTCGCGTTGGGCCGGTCTGCGGCGGCCGAGTCGGTGGAGCCTGCCTACAGGGCGGTCAGGCAGCTCATTGCCGAGTTCGAAGAGGAGTTCGGCGCGCGCGACTGTCACCTGCTGCTTGGGTGCGACCTTGGGACGCCGGAGGGGCAGGCTGTTTTTCGGGAGAAGGGGCTTCGCGATCGCTGCGCCGAGTACACGGGGAAAGCCGCGGAGATTGCGGCGCGCGTCATAGCGGAAATCGAGGAAGAGCGCCGCCCATAACAATAACGGGGAAATACCTACAAAGGAGATGGTTCAGGTGAAAAAACATGTTCTGCGCATCATGCTCGCGGCATTGACACTTTTGCTGGTTTCGTCCGCCTGCTGGGCTGACATGGGAGAAATTCAGAACTTCACGTTCAGGGGCGTCGGCGAGGATGTGCTCGGCCCCGGCGAAGACCCTACGCCGGACGGGAAACAGGATTATTTCTTTTCGGTGACCGTTTCAGGGATAGGCGCCCTTTCCGGGTTCATACTGCAAAACGAGGACGGGAACTCCGTGTGGGATACCGTCGCCGGGAACAACGTCCCCGGAATGACGGTGAAGGACAGCAGCGGCAATATCATCGTCCACAGCGGCGGCAGCATGCCGTTGGTTCCGTTGATCCTCGGGGCGGGATTCACGATCTCCGTGCACGACGACGGATCTATTGCGCGAGGCGGAAAGTTCGCCCTGCTGGCGCGATTCGCCGACGGTTCGCGGAGCCAATCCGTCATCGAGATTCCCGCTTCCGAGCAACCGGCGGACGCGGCGGCTTCGGTCAAGATACTCTCCGCTGAATGGACGGGAACGGGGACGCGCGATCTTACCCGCGGAGACGAACAGCTCCGCGGCGACGGAAAGGCTGACATGACGGCCCGAATTTCCGTCCAGGGCAAGGGCGTGCTCACCGGCATCACCATCCGGAGCGTCGAAGGGGAGAAGGGCGCCTGGGATACCGTACCTGCCAACCGCGCGCCTCTTATCGCAGTAACGCAGGGGAACAAGACGCTGAACGCAGCGGACGGAAACATCGAAATTCCTCTCGACGGCAAATACACTTTCGACCTGCTGCTGACGGACACGGGAGCGATCGCCCGCGGGAAGTCGCGCTTTGAAGTCGCCCTCGTCTTCTCTGACGGATCGGTCGTCGCCAAAGAGATTGCAAAGGGAAAGAGCGATGAGCCATCTTCCGGCGAGTTCTCGGGTTCCGCCGTTTTTGCCGGTCCGGGAAACAGAGATCTTGTAGGGAGAAACGAGCAGCGCAGGGGCAACGGAAGCCCCGACTGGAAGATCGACCTCAAGATCGAGACGCTCGGGACGATCAGCGGGATAAAAGTTTTCAACTCGACCGGACCTGCGGGCGAGTGGGACACGATCCCCGGAAACGGCCGCTGGCTCGTCGCCGTCACAGGAGCGGACGGAAAACTCCTGAACACCGCGGACGGCTCCGTCCGGATAGCCGTTCCGAACCCCCTGACGCTCCAACTCTGGGTAGAGGACAACGGTTCCCTCGAAGATCCGAACGTCCGCTCAAAAGTCACACTGTTCTATGACGACGGAAGAGAGCTCACCAGAGAAATTGTCTCCTCCGGCTCGAAGGAGGATGAGACGCCGACGCCCACTCCGAGAGTGCGCCCCGACAGACGGCGTGAGAGAGTGAAGCGGGAGATCTTTTTCTCGAATCCCCGCCAAGCCTCAAGCAGCGACTACGTCGGATCGAAGGACAAGATAGGTAAGAGCGGCAAGAAAGACTGGCTCTTCGAATTCAGAATCGAGGGAAACGGCGCCGTCAAGCAGATCACGGTAGAGGCCGTGGACGCTTCGTTCATCTGGGACACCGTCCCGAAAAACAGGAACTGGGTTATCGGCGTACTGGCTCCGGGGAAGGGGCTGTTGAACAAGAAGGACGGATCGGTCTCCTTCGAGGTTCCCCCGCACAACAACCTTCAGCTTTTCGTGGAGGACAACGGGGTGTTGAAACAGGGAGCGTCGCAGTTTGAAATCACGGTGACCTGGAGCGACGGCGCCACTTCAAAAGTATCCAATTTTTAATCTACGGTGACGAAGGGAGAAGGACGAGCGCCTTCTCCCTTTTTCTGTCGCTCTCCCATCCGTTCAGCGCATTTCCTCACGGCATGTCGCCAAGCTCGTCGTAGAGATCTTCCACAGCTTTCCGCGCGCAGAACGTCTCTTCTTCGTCAAGCTCCCACAGCACCCGGAGCGCCTTTCCCTCGGCCGCCCCCTCGGGCAGCCAGGAGACGGGCATCTCCACCGCGAGCGACTCGTCGTCGCCGAGCAGAACGCGCGCTACCCCCTCATGCACCGAATCGATGAACGCCCTCACTGAACGCACCTCCCGCACGGTCGGTATCCGGCTTTTACAGCTTCTTCCGCGCTTTTGAAGTACACACGGTTTCTCTCGGAAGGGAGACCGTCGCACGCGGATGTATGGAACACCCGGCTGGAACGGTTTCCTATATAGAAACGCACTTTCTCCTGACCGGACTTCTCCGATTCAAGGACTTTCCGAACGGTACACTCGATTCCATCCGTCTCGACGACGACGTCGCCCCCGATCGTCGTGAACAGGTCGACGCCGGCCTCTTCCAACAGTGCCACGGCTTCCCGGTGCGGGTGTCCGTACGGATTCTCCTTGCCGCAGGAGATGATGGCCGTCTTCGGGCGGAGCATTGCGAGAAACCGCGCGTCTGTTCCGTTGTGCGAGCCGTGGTGCGCGACCTTAAGTACCGTCGTCTCGGGAAAGCGGCGGACTGTACGCCGCTGCTCCGTCTCCATGTCGGCGGCCAGCAGGAAGGAGACCTCTCCGAAGGAGAGACGGAGGACGATTGAGTTGTTGTTTACGTCGGCGTCGGTCCCATAGATCAGCTTCACGGGCGCCAGCACTTCAATGAGCACGCCCTGAAACTCCTCCGAAAAGCCCGCCTTCGGCCGCCCGAAACGAATTTTCCGGTCGAGCACCGTCTGTAGGAAAAGCTGCTGCGTCCGTGTCCCGTGGACATACCCGCTGTCCCATACCTTGCCGACAGGGAAGGCGTCCAGAACGGCGAGCATACCGCCGATGTGGTCCGAGTGCGGGTGCGTCGCCACAAGGATGTCGATCTTTTCGGCGTCGAGCGAACGGAGCGTCTCGACGACCCTCGGTCCGGCCTCGGCGGTTCCGGCGTCGACGAGCATCGTGCCGCCCTCCGGAAAAACGACGAAAATCGAATCCCCCTGCCCGACGTCGAGAACGCGCACCGTCAAAGCCGACGCGGAGGCCGCCTGTCCGAAGGCCGAAAGAAGCGCCGCCGCGCATAAGAGAAGGATAACGCTGAACCTCGTTCCTCTCTGAAGCGTTTCTGTTCTCATTCTCAGTACACTCCTCTCTGTCGCGCCTTTCGCGGATGCCGCGTAGAGGCGTGCATACCATGATACATCATTTCCTCGTCCCCGGCCGAAAAACGCTTGCTCTTCGACGGTCGAGGCGCTACTCTATTGGAATCAAGAGAAAAAGAGGGTGCGTTCTGATGGGCAGGAGAAGAAAAACGCCTGTGATTACAACAAAAGAAGAAGAGGAGATCCGTCGTCGCGCCGTCGAAAAGGGAGTCAACGTCTACTTCTCGTACTTGCCGCCGAACGGCGTTCCGGAGCAGAGAGCCCTTGAAAGCGCCGTCAGGAGAGCCGAGGCTGCGGCGTCGGAGGAGCTGCTCCCTGCGCTTCTTGACTCCGTCGCCGACGAACCGCTCCCTCCGGAGCGGCGTTCGTTGCTTCTGCTGCGCATGGAAGAGCGCCTTCCCGCGCTCATCCTTCCGGAGCCCGAGTTGCTCTCCGAGATTCCTCCACTTCGGGCGGCGGCGGCATCCGCTTTCGGAACGATCGCCGGTATGGCGTTTTTGCCTTCGCTTACCTGGATTCTCCTTGGCAACCGGGCCGCGGGGGTCTTCATCGGGGCTCCGCTCGGCGCGCTCTTCGGAACCCTTGCGGCGCTCCTGCTCCCCCGGAGCCGGAAGCTGCTCCTGCTGCTGGCCGCCATTCTGGGGCTCGCGACCGTAAGAGAGGTCATCCGCTTCCTCAGCGGCGGCGCGATCTTCTTCAAGGGGTGGTCGCTTCTGCGCGAAAAGAGCGGGTCGCTCAAGGGGCTCGTGCTTTTCCCGCTGCTTCTCGCAACGCTCTTGCTCCTGGGAGCGCGCGAGACCCGTTTCGACCGGAAACGTCACGAGGAGTCCGTTCGCCGTGCCTTTGCATCATGGACCGAGGGGGCGGCGCGCGTCGCCCTGCTCGCGGCGTCGCCGTCCGCTCCTCTGCAGAAGGACGAAGAGGAGGCCATTCCGCTCCTCGCGTCGAGAATCCTCTCCCTTGAAGGCGCCTGCTGCGAAGACCTGACCGCGGGCGTCTCCGAACTTGCCGCGGAGGTGCGCAACCTGGGCTACTCCGATGAGAATCCGGCCGTGCTCTTCCGATGGAATGAAGAGGCCGCGGAAAAATACACATCCTTCGGCGCGGTGGAGCCTGGCGATGCGGTGCGCGTGGAGCGAGAGCCGCTCTTCCGGAACGGCGAACTGCTGGCGAAAGGGCTCGTCAGGAAGGTGCGGCGCTCATGATCACGAAGCCGGTTCTGGGCGTGGACTTCGGCACCACGAAGACGTACCTCTCAAAGTGCCCCGGGGACGATCCGTCGCCGACGAGCGTGGATTTCGGCGACGGAAGGGACGGCGTTCCTTCCGCCATCCTCTACCGGAAGGAGAAGGAACCGCTTATCGGCCAGAGCGCGCTCGACGAGTACGGCGAGGCGACCGCATGGGAGCGCGCCTCGTTCCGCCTTGTCACCAACTTCAAGGCGGATCTTGCACGTTCCGAGGAGGCTCGCGCAGCGGCAAGCGACTTCCTCTCCGCGCTCCTCGCCGACGCGCGGAAGCAGCGGCTTGATGTGGAGCCGGCGACGCGGCGCGTCCTCTTCGGCATTCCCAGCGAAGCGGACGACGCATTCCGGGCCGCTCTGGAGGCAACCGCCGAAAGAGCGGGTTTCGGCGCGCCGTTTCTCGTCGACGAACCGAAGGGAGCGCTGCTCTACCACATGAAGCAGCGCGACATCTCGGTGGACAAGGCGCTCGGCGGCGTGCTCGTCGCGGACTTCGGGGGCGGGACGTGCGACTTCGCCTTCCTCGAGGGGGGGCGCGTCGTCCGGTCGTGGGGGGATATGCTGCTCGGCGGACGGCTCTTCGACGATCTCTTCTTCCAGTGGCTGTGCGACCAGAATCCGGGGCTCGACACCGAACTGGAGGCGCAGGGATCGGCCTACTTCGTCCAGTCCCACCTCTGCCGGGAGGTCAAGGAGTTCTTTTCGCGCTCGATGGCGCGCGACCGGGGCGAGCCGGTATCGAAAGTGCTCGCCGGGTACGGCAGGCTGACCGACCTGACCTGGGAGGAGTTTCTTCGCAGAGGCGCCTCCTACACCCCATCGCGCCCCTTCATCGAATTCTCCAAGGGGATTCTCCCCGAGCTGCGCGGGCGCGCCCGTTCGACGGCGTGGAACTTCCTCGCGCACAACGGAGGGGAGCCGCTCCAAGGGCAGAAACTCGACCTCTTCGGCTGGTTCCGCGAGTGCCTCCGCTCCGGCCTTGAAGAGGGGAAGATAGAACGCGAGCGAATTTCGCTGGTCATTCTGGCCGGCGGAAGCAGCCTCTGGCCGTTCGTCGGAGAGATCCTGCGCGAAGAAATCCCCCTGCGGGAGGAGCGCGCCCTGGTGCGCAGCGACCGGCCGTACGCCGTGATCGCCCAGGGAATTTCGCTGCTTCCCGCGCTCAAAAAGCGCTTCGCCCGCGCGCGCCAATCGCTCCAGAACGAACTCCCCGACTTCCTGGAGAACCGCCTGGGCGCGCTGACGGCGAACCGCGTTGCAGCGCTGGAGGAGAAGATGGCCTCGCTCGCCGTCGACATCTTCTTCCGCAAGGAGGTCGTCCCCCTTCTGCTGGAGTTCCGGAAGCAGGGCGGCTCGCTGGCACTCCTCCGGAAGCGCATCGACGAGCGGACCGCCGCCGCCGAGCCTCTCGCCCGCGAACATCTCGCCCGGCTCGCTCCGCGCTTTCTTGAAGGGCTTCGGGAGGAGGTACGCGACCTGCTCGCGGAATGGTTCGCGTCGCACGGCGTCGCCCTTCCGCGGAAAGACCTCGCGTTCGTTCTCCCGGACGAACTCTCGGAGCCTATGCTCCGGGTGCGGACTCCCGCGGCGGACGGTATGCTCGACGTCGTCGGAACGGCCGTCGGCGGACTGCTGACGGCGGGCGCGGCGATGCTCTGCGGAGGATCGAGCACCGCGCTCATCACGGCGGGACCTATCGGCCTCGCGGCGGGCGCAATTCTGGGAGCCTCCGCAGGGTGGATGCTGCTTCGCTACGGCAAGGCGAGGATGAAGGAGACGGCGGAACGGATGAAGCTGCCGGCTCTCCTTGCTGCCTTCATGATCGACGAAAAGCGCATCGCGGATCTGGAGAATGACCTGTCCGACGCGCTGGCCGATCACCTGGAGCGCCGTTTCGTCCCTTTGAAACGGGAGCTCGACGATCGCATTCGGACGCTCGTGCGGGACGAGATCAGGGCGCTCAACGAGATCAACAGCTTTTAGCTCTCGTAGAGCCGCCGTATCGCCCGCTCCATCGACTTCATAAAGTTCCCCCAGTAAATCTCGTAGGTGGTGTTGTTCACCAGGTAGGGGGTGAGGATGCACGAGCGGAGAACGTAGACGCTTCCGCAGCTCCTCCACTCCCTCTCCTCGATGCCGAAGCGTTCCACGAAGGAGCGCGGCGCGTCCCCGTACTCTTCTTCCGTCAGCGAGGTCTTCGACGTGATGAAGTCGCTGATGTAGAGCGGTCCCGATTTGTAGGAGCACTGCTCGTAGATCGCCTGGTTCAGACGATTCATCTCCTCCAGGCTGCCGTTGCCGATCTCATGGAAGGCGTAGACGACGATGTTGAGATCGGGACGGGTCAGCGGAAGCGCCTCGAAACGACGGCCGGCGACCTCCAGCGGCGTGCTGTCGAGAATTGATTGATGGAAGCGGAAGGCGCCCTCGATGCTGCTCTCGATAATCCTCCCGTAACCGTTCGCGTTCAGAGGCACCACCCGGTGCGCCATCCAGACCGCCGCCACCGCCGCGCCCGGCTTGGACCCCTCCAGGATATAGCTCCCTAGGAGCATCGGGTTGTCGTCCCCCTTCTCGAAGACGTATGCGGCGAAGTAGGAGATCAGGTCGATAACCCGCCGGTCGGCGGCGACGATCGCGCCCGCGGAGTACGGGATGTAGCCCAGTTTGTGCGGATCGACCGTGATCGAGTCGGCGCTGCTCATTGCCTTAAACGCCTCGTACACTTCCGGAACCAGCCAGCCTCCGTGCCCCACGTCCGCATGCGTCTTCTTTATCTCGTCGTACTCCATAAACCGATTCTCCTCGTCGAGAAAGAGCGCCCGTGCGTAGCCGCCGTATGCGGCGTCCACGTGCAGGTAGAAGAAAACGCCTTTTTCGGCGTACCGTTCGCGCAGCCGGACGATTTCGTGCACCTCGTCCACCGCTCCCTCCTCGGTGCTGCCGACGACCGCCACCACGGCGAGGACGGGGCGTTTTTGCGCGGCCAGTGAGTCGATGATGGATTCGAGGGCGCGGACATCCATCCGGTAGTCGCCGCGTACCGGAACGGGAATCAGGTTCTCCCGGCCGATGCCGAAGATATCCGCCGCCTTGGCCCACGAGTAGTGCTTCGACTCGGGAACCAGCAGAACGCCGAGGTCGCGCCCGGCCATCCCCGTCCCCCGGACGGACCTGTCGCGCACCTCGTCGAAGCGGCCGCGCTCCCTGGCCCTGTCCACAAGGTCGAGCACGTCCTTCACGGGCAGGTTCATGAGGCGCCAATCGTCCAGGCCCTCGACAAGCTCAGGCATGCAGTCGCGGATCGCGTGCGGAATGGAGGCGATATTGCGCGCCAGCCAGACCCCTTCGTAGTTGGCGACCGTGCCGCCCGAGGTGATATGCCCCCACGCCGTCAGCGGATCGTACCCCATCAGCGCGGCGAGCTGACGCCCCGTTTCGATCTCCAGCGCGGTCGTCGCCGGGGAGCCCTCGTAGGCGCAGTTGTTCGGGTTGTACAGAAGCGTGAGCATGTACC
>Ga0116152_10004825_pt1 | contig 10593 bp, 2 predicted proteins | sample AD_UKC119_MetaG_FD_89894 | JGI IMG/M metagenome (GOLD analysis project Ga0116152, IMG submission 89894) | Active sludge microbial communities of municipal wastewater-treating anaerobic digesters from Hong Kong - AD_UKC119_MetaG | ecosystem: Engineered > Bioreactor > Anaerobic > Digestate...
CCGCAAGGGGAGTATGTGTGGATGGTGGAGATGAAGGATGGGGAGAAGTTGGGGGGCACCTACACCGGTAGCATTCAATTGGTGCGTTAGTTCTTTCGTTGACAAAGGCCCTTATTGGATCCCCCGAGGCAGCTCGGGGGATCTATTTTTGTAGGGCAAGGCAACGGACCAGGCGTGGGCAGGGTCACTTGTCCAGCCGGTCAATGATCACCTCCCAATCGGCCATCCCAACACGGAGCATAATGGAGAAGAAGCTCTACACGCGGCTATTCCTCATCCCCCTCCTTTTCCTTCTCGTTCACATCGCCCAGGCGCAGCAATTCAGCATTACCGCTGGTAGCGTGACCACCTGTGCCGGGGTGCTGGAGGATTCCGGGGGGCCTTCCGCGTCCTATGGGGACAACGAGAACTACACGGTGGTGATATGCCCGGACAATCCGGGCGATGGCATTTCCCTTCAGTGGATCGTGGCCAACTTGAGCCTGGCGGGACCGAACAACACCCAGGACCGATTGATGATCTGGGATGGGGACAACACCAGTGCCACCCCGTTGGGAGATTACACGGGCTCTGCGCTTCAAGGGCTGATCGTTTCCGCCACCACGTTCAACACGACCGGCTGTCTTACCGTGCGTTTTATTTCGAACGGAACGGGCACAGGAGACTTCGCCGCTTCCATCACCTGCTTCACCCCTTGTGAGCGCCCTGTGGCGGTGGCTTCGATGAGTGAGGCCGTTCCTGCGCTGGTATGCGTTGGTGAGCAGGTCTCCTTCGACGGCAACGCCTCCTTCGCGGCTCCCGGATTCAACATCACCTCCTACACGTGGGACTTTGACGATGGGACCACGGCCACCGGCCCGACCTCCAGCCATGCGTTCTCGATCCCCGGAGAGTACATCGTACAGTTGAACCTGGTGGATGACAACGACTGCGTGAATTCGAACGTGGTGGACCTACAGGTTTTGGTGAGCACCACGCCGCTCTTCGCTGGTACGGTGCAGAGTGTGGAGACCTGCCTGGGTGCGACCGTGGACCTTTCAGCTATCGTAACTCCAGTGACCTGGACGGGTATCCCGGACGCGAACTTCGGGGAAGGGGTCTTCCTACCCGATGATGTGGGACAGCCCTTCACCTCCGACCTCAGCTTCACCCAGTTCGATCCCGGACAATCCATCCAGAGCGTGAGCAACATCCTGTCCATCTGTGTGGAGATGGAGCATTCGTACATGGGGGATCTGGTATTGCAGGTGATCTGTCCGAACGGTCAGACCATGATCTTCCACCAACAAGGTGGAGGTGGCACCTACTTGGGTGCGCCGAACGATACGGACAGCAACCAGAACCCGATCCCGGGGGAATGTTGGGAGTACTGCTGGAGCCCGACCGCCACGAACGGCACCTGGGTGGACAACTCGAACCAAGGCAGCCAGAACACCACCTCTGCCGGTACGCCGCCCGCACAATCCTTGAACCCGGGCACCTACGAGCCGGTACAGCCTTTCACCAACCTTGTGGGGTGCCCATTGAATGGTGAGTGGACCTACCAGAGCACCGATCTCTGGGGAGCGGACAACGGATTCATCTGTTCCTGGTCGATCAACTTTGACCCGAACATCATTCCGGATGTGACCCAGTTCACCCCTAACCTTGGGACGGCCACCTTGGATAGTGCGGGATGGTCGGGTCCTGAACTGACCCAGGACCCGGTGGTCCCGTTGAACGCGACGGCCACGCCAAGCGGCCCGGGGACCTACCCTTACACCTTCTTCGTAACGGACGACTTCGGTTGCTCCTACGACACGACGATCACGATCATCATCGATCCCCAGATCGTGCTGGATGCGGGACCGGATATGGTGCTGTGTTCCGATCCGCTACCGATGGCAGGTGCGATCGTTGCCAATGGTCCTCCTCCCACCTGCACTTGGGAGCTGCTTCTTCTGGAATCCTGGGGAGACGGCTGGAACGGTGGTGCGAACCTTATGGTGACGATCGATGGCAATGTCACGAACTATTCCGTGCCCAGCGGTCCGGAAGAAGTACCGATATCCTTGAGCGTGGAGACCGGCCAATCGATCGAACTGTTCTATACAGCTGGCACATCATTCAATAACGAGAATTCCTTCACGCTCACGGATGATGCTGGCAATGAGGTCTACGCTTCGCCGAACGGACCAGCCACCGGGCTGGCATACAGCGGAACGGTGGTGTGTGGCGGTGGTAGCACCCCGTTCGTGTTCGAGTGGTCGCCGGTTGATGGTCTGACAGACCCTACGGACCCGAACACGGATGTGTACGTGACCGAGCCGACCTGGTTCTATCTCTCCTCCTACCCCACCGGCCATCCGGAATGTGCGGTGATGGACAGTGTGCTGGTGAGCCCCGACCCCTCGATCAACGCAGGCCTTCCGGCATCCATCATCATCTGTGAGAGCGATCCGGTGATCTCGATGCTTGATTCGCTGCAGGGGAACCCGGACCTCGACGGCACATGGACGAACTCCGCGGGAGCGGCCGTACCGGACGCGTTCGACCCGACGATTGATCCCGCGGACACGTACACCTACACCGTGACCAGTGCTGCTGGTTGCCAGGCTACGAGCACTTTGGATATCGGGGTGCTCGCGGCGGATGACCCGACATGTTGCGGGGTGGTCGATGCCGGACCGAACACTTTCTCGTGCGATCTGACCACCATCCTCACCGCGGTGCGGGGCAACACCGGCGTTGGCAATTGGGATGGACCGGCGGGGGCGGTCTTTGAAGATGCCTATAACAATGTGACGATGGTGACGGTGCAGCCCGGGATGGGCGGCCCGCAGATGTTCTACTGGGTGGAGAACGATGGTGCGTTCTGTGACCTCATCGATAGCGTGGAGATCGTCTTCACGGAACCTTACGTGTTCACTCCCACCATCACAGATGCACTTTGCTATGGCTACTGTGATGGCGCCATCGACGTGGTGGTTACCGGTGGCAATGCGGCCGCTGACCTTGAATACGTGTGGTCGAACGGCGATAGCGGCCCTGGCCTGGCATCGGTCAGCGATCTATGCGCTGGCACGCACACCTTGATCGTCACGGACGATAATGGCTGTGCAGGGACCTTCGAGATGACCGTGAACGAACCTGAGCTGCTGCAGGTGGATTCGGTGACGAGCACCCCCGTGACCTGTTCCGGGGACTGTGATGGCACGGTCACGATCCATGATGTCGCTGCTGTTCTATACAGCTTCGACAATGGCGATAGCTGGGGCACCGATGCGGTCCGTACCGAGGCCTGCGAGGGTATCTGGGTGGTCCGTATCAAGGATGCGGATGGCTGCATCGGCCTTGCGAGCGAAGAAGTGACAGGTCCACCACCTGTCGTGGCCTCGTTCATCTGGGGTCCGCAACCGGCCAATGTGGATGCCCCGACTATCACCTTCTCGAACACCTCCACGGGAGCCGACCATTACTTCTGGAACGTGGATGAGCAGTACTCCACCACCGACCTGAACACGGTATTCACCTTCAGCAACAAGGAACCCGACACCTACCAGGTATGCCTGACGGCATACAACTACAACGAATGCGTGGATACCGTGTGCAACGACATCGTGATCGACGATGTGCTCTTCACCTATATACCGAACGCCTTCACACCCGATGGGGATGGCGAGAACGATGCGTGGTGGCCCACGGCCAATATCCCGGTGCGCACGAACTATGAACTGCTCGTGTTCGACCGTTGGGGCCAGGTGGTGTTCAGCACGACCGATCCGTACAAGGCGTGGGAGGGCAGCTTCCAGAACAGCGGTGAGGTGTTGAAAAGCGATGTGTATGCCTACCGATTGCTTTATGGCGTGGGCAACACAGAGGCCCGCAAGGAGATCCTCGGCCATGTGACGTTGATGAAGTGAGGACAGCCGTGCGATCGAAGAAGGGACCCCTTACCGAGGCTGCTATGGGGCCGATTAGAGGTCAAGCAGGAACCGGCCACTTCCCATTGGTCGGGCATAGCGCATCCTGGACATGGACCCATGGCGCTCTCCTCGGGCTGGCTTTGGTCCTGATTGGAGCTGCGCCCGTTTTCGCACAGGCGACGATCCATCCGATCACCGAAGGACTGATCACTGCGTGCACAGGTGGATTCGTGGGTAGCGGAGGAGTCGTTGGCGGTTACCAGGACAATGAGGACCATACCGCGACGATCTGCCCGGATCAGCCTGGACAGGGGATCTTCCTGACGTTCGTATCCTTCGACCTAAGCCAGGAAGGAGCGGCACCGTACGACCAAATGTTCATCTATAACGGATCGGATACGAACGCACCGTTGATCGGCATCTATACCGATGGGGACCTCCAGGGCCAGATCGTTGCTACGACACCCGATAACCCAACAGGCTGCCTCACTGTACGGTTCACCTCGAACGCGATCGGGACGGGAACCTTCAGCGCCGCGATCTCGTGCGGCACACCTTGCTGGCCACCCGTTCCGGACGCAGTGGTCGTTGGGGAGATCCTACCGGCCAAAGTGTGCATCGATGAACCCGTGCAGTTCGACGCGAGCGCCTCGCAGCCGCATCCGGGTCGTACCATCGTGAACTATTCATGGGACCTGTTCGACGGCACGGTGGAGGAAGGCCCCACGGTTCAACATGCCTTCGTAGAACCGGGGCAGTACCTCGTATCGCTGACGGTTACGGACGATGTGGGCTGCACCAACACGCAGCAGACCTCGGTGGCTGTATGGGTTGGTACGGAACCCCTCTTCACGGGCACCACTGGGGATACCACCGTGTGCGCGAACGGGACCATTCCCTTGCAGGGCAACACCGAAGCGATCACATGGAATCAGTTGCCCGTTGTGGACCTCGGTGGTGAGATCGCTCTGCCGGACGAACAGGGCGTGCTCTTCACGAGTGAGATCGAGTTCTCCATCTTCCCACCTGGTGCCACGGTCCTGACACCGGCCGACCTGAGCACGTTCTGCGTGAGCATGGAACATTCCTTCATCGGGGATTTCGTGCTGAGCCTGACCTGCCCGAACGGACAGAACGTGGTGATGCACCAGCAAGGTGGCGGTGGGACCTATGTGGGGGACGCCAGCGATGCGACGGAGGGGATACCAGGGACGTGCTGGGATTACTGCTTCAGCAACTCAGCGACCTGGGGCACATGGGTGGAAAGTGCCGCCACCGGGCCGACACCGCATGTGATGCCGGCACCCTCGACACCCGGCGCACAGACCCTGATACCGGGCACGTACACACCTGTTGATCCCTTCTCGGACTTCATCGGGTGCCCGCTCAATGGGATCTGGACCTTGAACTACATGGACAATTGGGGGGCTGATGATGGCACGATGTGCAGTTGGTCCATCAGCTTCGACCCGGCGCTGTATCCGGACCTGGTGGAGTTCACACCGGTGATCGGAACGACCGCGGACAGTGTCTGGTGGGAAGGACCCGAGTTGACGAACACAGCACCAGCACAGGCAAGCACGACGCCGACCGCACCAGGCATCTATCCGTACACCTTCCATGCCATCGACGATTTCGGATGTGAGCATGACACCACCATCCATATCACGGTGAACCCGCCACCCGTTGTCGACGTCACTTCGACACAAGGCATCTGCACCGAGCAAGCCGAGCTAATGGCCTCTATAGTGGCCAACCCGCCTCCACCCCTGCCCTGCTCATACAGCCTGATCCTGAACGACTCGCAAGGTGATGGATGGAACGGTGGCGCCCATTTGACGATCACCGTCAACGGTCAAGCGACCGACTACACATTGGCCTCGGGCAGCACCATCACCATACAGGTCGAAGTCCCGTTCGGCACACCTTTCCAAATGAACTACACGGCAGGAACGATCTGGAACGGTGAGAACTCGTTCCAGTTGATCTCTCCCGCCGGCACCATCATCTACTCCTCCCCGAACGGCCCCTTGACAGGTAACGTGTGGAGCGGCGCCGGGGTTTGTGCGATCGTACCACCGGTGACCTACACGTGGACACCGAACACCGCTGTTTCGGCGAACAATATCCCGAACCCGACCACGACGATCAGTACTCCGACCTTCTTCACCGTGATCGTCCATCCGGTGGGCCAGCCTTGGTGTACGAGCCAGGATACGATCACCGTGGCCCCCCCATCGGTCCTGGAAAACGACAGCATGATCACGGATGTGCTCTGCAACGGTGGGACCGGCACGGCGTCGATAAGCACGACCGGGCTTGGTGGACCGTGGAATTACCGTTGGATGGACGCGACGAACAACGTGATAAGGGAAGTAGGACCATTGGACGGTGACCAGCTCACCGCCCCTGCCGGTGATTATCGGGTCGTGGTGACCGAAGGTCCGAACGGCAATGGGTGCTCCGATACGCTGCGGGTGACCATCAACGAACCACCCATCCTCGCCTTCGCCGTGGTGCCCATAGACACGACGATCTGCGTGGACGGTTCGGCCATGCTCGCCGCCGAGACCGAGGGAGGAACCGCACCAGTCTCCTATATCTGGGATCAGGGACTTGTGGGTCCGGGTCCGCACTCGGTGAGTCCTGTGGATAGCACGGTATACACGGTCCATGCGGTGGATGCCCATGATTGCATGACCAGCCCGGTGGCCGTGCTCGTTGGTGTGCGGGACAGCCTGTGGTTTGATCCGCTCGTGGACTTCGAGCAGTGCAGCGGAGTGCCGTTCGACCTGCAGGTGGTGAACATTGTTGGCGGCGATGGCGCCTACGGGTATGATTGGAGTTCCGGCAATTCCACGGACGCCCTACTGACCGACTCCCTCCTGGATGATGCCACCTATTGCGTAACGGTCACGGACGGCTGCGAAACACCACCGATCACCTCGTGCACGGACATCACGGTCTTGCACACCCCTGCCTTCGAGTTGACCACTGACACAGTATTGGGTTGCCGGCCCTTCGAAGTCGCTTTCGCCCTACGGGACACCACGGGCGGCGCGCTGGTCGCCTGGCGTTTCGGCGAGGGGGAGAGCGCGATCGCCGGACCCTTGTTGTCACACCTGTACAACCGTTCGGGCACCTTTGATGTGAGCACGGAGGTCACCTGGCCCAACGGCTGCGTCACGGACAGCACTTGGACCGACCTGATCACGGTGATCCCGGTGCCGAAGCCGGCGTTCTCCTATTCCCCGGAACCGCTTACGATCTTCGAGCCGCACGCACGATTCACCGAGCTGGCGGGGCCTAACGAGGTGGGGTATGCGTGGGACTTCTTCGATCTGGGGACCTCCGACGAAGCCGATCCGGAGATCACCTTCCCCAACGTGGTGGGCGACCTCTACCCGGTGCAGCTGGTCGTGTGGAACGAATTGGGTTGCGCGGATACACTCCTGCGATATATCCCCGTTGAAGACGCTTTCCTGATCCATGCACCGAACAGCTTCACCCCGAACGGTGACGATCTGAACGAGACGTTCCAGGTACTGGGGAACGACCTTTCCCGCGACGAATTCAACCTGGACATCTTCGACCGCTGGGGGCACGTTGTGTTCAGCACCACGAGCCCGGAGCTAGGTTGGGACGGCAAGGTGAATGGAACGGCTGCGGAGGTGGGTGTGTATGTGTGGCGCTTGAAGGCCCGCTCCTTGCAGACTTTGGAGAAGCATATCCTGTACGGCCACCTGAGCCTGTTGCGGTGATACGGAGCGGTCCATCCGCCCGAATGGCGGATTGGTCCCCAACGGATCGGTGTTCGTCCAATTGCCTTGACAAGGGCGTGCACAGTAACTTATAGCGGAGTACTTTCCCAACGCAAAGATCACCACTCCGGAGTACATGGGAGAACGATGCACCTGGACCTACCGCCGCAGGTCGAAGGGACCCGTACAACCGCGAGCTCGCGTGCTCATGGTGATCATCGTGCTGTTGGGCGGGATGATGCCTTCTCGGTCGCACGGCCAGGCCTTCCCGATCTTCAATGGTTCGGTGAACACCTGTGTGGGCGCCTTCCTGGACAGCGGTGGTGAAGGCGGATCGGGTTATGGGAACAATGAGAACTTCACCTATACGATCTGCCCGGACAACCCGAACGATGCGGTCTCATTGAACTTTCTCACGTTCCAGTTGGACAACACCGGTCCGGCCCCTGCGGACCAGATGACGATCTACGACGGGAACAGCACCGCGGCGCCGACGCTGGGCACCTACACGGGCAGCTCGCTAGAGGGTTACGTGGTGAACGCATCGCCATTGAACACCTCCGGATGCCTGACGGTCGTTTTCCGATCCAACGCAGCAGGTACGGGCATCTTCGCTGCGAGCATCTCGTGCTACACGCCGTGTCAGCGGCCCACGGCGGTGGCCAGCATGAGCGAAGCTGCGCCGGCCATGGTGTGCCCGGGGGAAGTGGTCAGTTTCAACAGTTCGGGATCATTCGCAGCGCCGGGCTTCGCCGTTGCCAACAGGCGGTGGGAATGGGGTGATGGGAGCGTGACGGATCCCGCGCCTGTGAACGCCACGCATGCATACGCACAGCCCGGATACTACCAGGCCCAGTTGTACCTGCTGGACGACAATGGCTGCGCGAGCACCAACCGGGTGGACCTGGAGGTGCTGGTGGGAACCGAGCCTACCTTCAACGGAACGGGCGGTGATGTGCTCGGTTGCGTGGGCGAGGTGCTCTGCCTTGACGCCGTGGTGAACCCGGTCACCTTCAATGAACTTCCCACGGGTGACCTGGGGAACGGTGTATTCCTTGCCGATGAAGTGGGATCGTGCTTCACGGCGGAGATCGAGTTCACCCAATTCGACCCTGGCCAGACGTTGACCTCCATTGCGGACCTGTTCTCCATCTGCATGAACATGGAGCACTCCTTCATCGGAGATCTTGTGGTGCGCATCATCAGCCCTACGGGCCAGACGGTGACGATGCACCAGCAAGGTGGTGGCGGCACCTTCCTGGGGGTTCCGGTCGACAATGATGCACAGCCGAACGTGCAGGGGACCTGCTGGCAGTATTGTTTCAGCCCGAGCGCCACGAACGGCACGTGGGTGGACAATGCAGGCGGCACACTTCCATCCGGGACCTATGAAAGCCTGAACAACCTGGACGGCCTTGTCGGGTCGCAATTGAACGGGATCTGGCAGTTGCAGATCTGTGACCTGTGGGCATCGGACAACGGATTCGTATGCGACTGGAACATCAACTTCGATCCGGACCTCTTCCCGGACCTGGTCGAGTTCACCCCGGTATACGGCACAGATTGTGACAGTAGCAGCTGGTCGGGTCCGAACATCACGTCCACCTCCTCCACCTGCCAGGGGATCTGCATCACACTGCCGGGCACCGGGGTGTTCCCGTACACCTACACGGTCACCGATAACTTCGGCTGCACGTACGACACGACCCTGTCGATCACGGTGATCCCACCGGCGATCATCAATGCGGGTCCGGATGTTTCAACATGCGACACGCCGGTGCAGTTGAGCGCCACGATCGTTTCCGGCGGATTCCCTTCTCCTTGCAACTACCAGCTCGTTCTGAACGATTCCTTCGGGGATGGTTGGACGACCGGATCGAACATCTCCGTAACGGTGAACGGTGTATCGACCACCTACACCCTTGCCAACGGGTCGACCACCACGTTCAACATCCCGGTCACGAACGGTGCGACGGTGATCTTGAACTACGTGGCTGCGACGATCTGGAACAACGAACAATCGTTCATCCTTCGGAACAGCGCAGGTGCCACGGTCTATGCCTCTCCCACCGGACCGATCAGTGGGAATCCATGGTCCGGCCCAGCGATGTGCCCAACGGGTCCGTTCGTCTACAGTTGGTCCCCGACAACAGGTCTCTCGAACCCCAACATCGCGAACCCGATCGCCACGGTCTCCGCGACCACGGTGTATTGTGTGACCGCGTATCAACCGGGCCATCCGGACTGCCCAGCAACGGATTGCGTGACGATCATCGTTGACAATGCCGTGGACCCGGGCACGAACGGCAACGTCACTGTGTGTGAGAATGCAGCGGCCTTGGACCTCTTCTCTCAATTGGGAGGCACGCCGGAAGCAGGCGGATCCTGGACGGGACCGAGCAACGCTCCGCATCCCGCCACATTCACACCCGGGGTCGACCCAGGCGGGGTATACACCTACACCGTGGCTGGATCCGGAGCTTGTGGAAGCTCCTCAGCGACCTCCACGGTCACCGTTGTGGTGGAAACTGTGCCTGATGCGGGGAGCAATGGCGCGATCACGGTCTGCTCCACCGATGGGATACAAGATCTTTTCGGAGCGCTTGGCGGTTCGCCACAACCCGGTGGAACGTGGACCGGCCCGGGCAGTGGTTCTGCCATCGGAGCCTACGACCCCGCGTCCGATCCACCTGGCGTGTACACCTACACAGTTCTAGGTGCTGCTCCATGCCCGAACGCCACCGCGACCGTGACCGTCACGTTGAACGTACCGCCGAGCGCCGGTGTGGACGGCAGCATCACCTTGTGCAGCAGCAACGCACCAGCTTCGCTCTTCGATCAGCTTGGTGGTGCACCCGATGCCGGTGGTTCCTGGAGCGGACCGAGCGTGGTGAGCGGTGGCATGATCGACCCGGCCACGATGAGCG
>Ga0116152_10004826_pt1 | contig 10591 bp, 10 predicted proteins | sample AD_UKC119_MetaG_FD_89894 | JGI IMG/M metagenome (GOLD analysis project Ga0116152, IMG submission 89894) | Active sludge microbial communities of municipal wastewater-treating anaerobic digesters from Hong Kong - AD_UKC119_MetaG | ecosystem: Engineered > Bioreactor > Anaerobic > Digestate...
GGTGGCGTTCCTCGAGACGGGTGCCGCCTGGGCGCTCCCCTATCTCCATCGTCTCGACGAGCACCTCGAGCTCTTCGGCTTTCCGAACCGACCGAAGGAGAAGCCGTCGGACCAGTTCCGCCGGCAATGCTTCGTGAGCGTCGAGGAGGCGGAGCCGGGGCTCGCCGCCATGCTTGCGGCCTACCCCGAGAGCGTGATGTTCGCCTCGGACTACCCGCATGGCGACGGCGTCTTCCCGGGCTCGACCCGCGAGCTGCTCGAGACCGACGCCCTCGACGAACGCCAGCGGCGAGCCGTGCTCGCCGGCAACGCGAGGCGCTGCTACGGGCTCTGACGACCCGGCGGACGCGATCACGAAGCGATCGAAGGAGGAACGAGACGTGCCCGACGACCTGCCCGACATGAAGCTCTTCGACGCGATCTACGGCCTGCGCGCGACGCGCATCTACGAGGACCGCCCCGTACCCGACGAGGTCCTCGACTCGATCCTCGAAGCGTCCACCATGGCCTGCAGCTCGGGCAATACGCAGCCCTGGGAGTTCGTGGTCGTGACCGACCCCGAGCAGAAGCGCCGGATCAAGGCGGAGATGGTCGACGCGTTCGCCACGATCGACGCCGAGCGCGCCCAGACCGAGGCGCAGCTGACCGACTCGTCCGGGCGATCGGTCACGGGCCGCGCCGCCGTCGAGCACCTCGACCGCGTGCCGGCGATCGTCGTCGTGTGCTGGAACCCGGATCGCGGCATCCGCATGAAGGGCGAGTACGCCGAGAACCCCGACGGCTCCCTGCGCGAGACCCGCGAGATCCCGGGCGGTCGCGGCGTCAGCCTCTTCCAGGCCTGTCAGAACATGATGCTCGCGGCGCGGGCCTGGGGCGTCTCGTCGCTCTTCACGACGTTCTTCTTCCTGCGCCGCGAGGCAATCAAGGAGATCCTCGGCATCCCGCCGCGCATCTTCATGGAGTGCGCCGTCTTCCTCGGCTACGCCGACGAGAAACTCGGCCGACCGCGACGCATCCCGGTCGAGAAGGTCACCCATCGCGATCGCTGGGGCGGATCGTGGGGCACGCCGCGGGGCTGAGGGCGCGGCCGACGCGAGGGCGGTGCACGGAACGCGGTCCGCGCGCTCGCGGGATCACGCGCATGCGAGCGTCGGTCCAGTCGGGGGCTTCCCTCAGAGCCGTCGCAGGATCGCACCCTGGGAGTTGAAGAAGAACCCGCCGCAGCCGATCAGCGCGGTCTTCGCGTCCGCCACCTGCCGCTCCCCCGCCTCGCCTCGAAGCTGCGTCACGGCCTCGCGCAGATGCCCCGTGCCGCGCGACGCCCCCTCGGAGAGCGAGCCGCCGTGGGGGTTCATGGGCACGCGCCCGTCGATCATCACGGCCCCGCGCTTCTCGTCCCAGTGCTCGCGCATGAAGCGCCCGGCGCCGCCCGGCTTGCAGTAGCCCAGGTTCTCGATCCAGCCGAGGGTGATGATGCTGAAGCCGTCGTAGGGGAAGAAGACGTCGACGTCCTCGAGCCAGAGTTCGCTGCGCTCGCGCAGCGCCTCGGCCACGACGTGCTGCCCGTGTCGCGCCAGGCTCGGGAGCTGGTCTTCCTCGTTCGGCCCGACCATGCCCGCCGTCGCCGCATGGATGACGACGGGATGCTTCGTGATCGCCTTCGCCTTCTCGACGGTCGTGAGCACGAAGGCGTCCGCGCCATCGACGGGGATGTCCATGTCGAGCATGCAGAGCGGATCGCGGATCATGCGTGCCTGGAGATAGCCCTCCATCGTGAGCGGCTTGCGCATCGCCGCCTTCGGATTGCGCGCCGCGTTCGCCCGCATGTTGAGCGCGACGAGGCCGAGATCCTCGCGCGAGGCGCCGTACTCGTGCAGGTAGCGCGAAGCCCACGTCGTGTAGGCCGCCGAGGGGTCCATCGACTCGGGCATGGGCGGCTTCGCCGTGCCCGTATTCATGGCGAGGTAGCGCCGGAACGGATCCTGCGCGGCCGAGCGCGAGTTCCAGGGCGCTCGTGTGAACGCGTAGTAGAGGAGCACCGTGTCGCATTGCCCGGCGAAGATCGCCGTCATCGCGTCGATCAGCCCGAACATCGCGACGGGCATCGGGCTCGAGTGATGCGTCACGCTCGACAGGCCCAGCATCGCCGCCAACTGACTCGGCCGGGGCGCTCCGGGCTCGAGCGCGCCGACCACGCCGTCGATCTCCTCGCGGGCGATGCCCGAGTCGCGGATCGCCGCGATCGACGCCTCGCAGGCGAGCGCCGCGGGCGAGCGCCCCCCGGCGTCGCGGCTGAACTCAGTCGAGCCGAGCCCGACGATCGCGACCCGGTCACGGATCGGATTGCGCCGCGCCATCACCCCTTGCCTCCGCGCTTCGCGCCCTCGCGCAGCCGGAAGACGGGAAAGGGCGAGCCGTAGCGCTCGACCCAATCGAGCTCGACGGGCAGCCCGATCTCGACCTCCGAGGGGTCGCAGCCCACGACCGTGCTGCTGAAGCGCACGCCCGGCTGCTCCTCGAGATCGACCGCCACGACCGGATGCGGCCCCTTCGCGTAGTCGACGCCCGGCGCCGGCGCGCCCTGGTGCAGCGCCATCGCGAGATGGATCGTGCCCCGCCCGCTCACCTCGGTCGGCGTGATCCGCGACGACCAGCACTCGGGGCAGATCGGCTTCGGCGGATGGTGGAAGCGCCCGCAATCGTCACATCGATCGATGAGCAGCTTCCGATCCAGCCAGCCCCGGAAGAGGTGCTTGTTGTCGTGCGTGACCTGCACCCAGGGAAATCGATCGACCAGCTCCGCGTCGTCGACGGATGCGCCCACGCCTCAGGCCGCCGGCGTTTCCGTGATGTCCGCGTCGAGGTCGAGGCCGTAGTAGGCGGCCGGGTTCTCGAGCAGCATCTTGCGCCGGTAGGAATCGTCGACGCCCTCGAAGCAGTCGTCGAGGAACTTCTTCGAGTTCGGGTAGGAGCCGACCGAGTGCGGGAAGTCCGAGCCGAACATCAGCCGATCGAAGGGCAGGTGCTCGCGCATCTCGATCGCCTTCGGGTCGCGGATGATGCCGAACCAGAAATGGTCGAGGATGTACTCCGAGGGCTTGCGCGGCAGCGTGCGATCGAAGGGGCCCTTGAAGATCTGGTAGTTGTCGTCGATCACGAAGAGCGCCCAGGGCAGCCAGCTCGCGTTCACCTCCGCGAAGTAGAACTGGAGCGCCGGGAATCGATCGAGCACGCCGCTCACGATCAGCTGACTCATGTTGTACATGGGCGGCTGGCCGGAGACGCGCTGGGTCAGCGTCGCCGCGAAGCGATCGCCGCTCGTGCCGATCCCCACGTGGCTCATGTCGGGCGACATCTGTCCGAAGCCGAAATGCGGCGACATCCGGATGCCGAGCTCGAGGCTGCGCTTCCAGAACGCGTCGTCCTCGGGCTTCGAGAGACCCGAGCCGTTCGGGAACATGTGCAGGGAGACCGAGTGGATGCCGACCGAGGCGAGGTACTCGATCTCGGCGATCGCGTCGTCGATGCCGGTCGTCGGGACGACGCCGTTTCCGATCAATCGATCGGGCGCGACGGCGCAGAAGTCCCGGGCGAGAAAGGTGTTGTAGGCGCGGATCAGCGCGCGGTACACGTCCTTGTCGGCGATGCTCTCGATCGCGCGCGAGGCGAAGATCGGAGGGAAGAGGACCTCCGCGTCGATGCCGTCGATGTCCTGCTCGCGCAGGCGCTGGGCCGCGTCACCCGCACCCTCGGCGGGGCTGCCGTCGGCCTTGAAGTAGCTGCCGCCCTCGATCTTGATCGGGCCGCGCCCCGTGATGTTCTGACCGTTCGGGATCAGCGGCTGTCCCTCGATCAGCCAGGCCTCGCCACCTTTCGGGAGACGAATCAGGCGCGGCGCGCGATCACGATGCTCCTCGGGCATGTACTTGACCCACGACTCGGGCGGCGTCTCGACGTGTCCGTCTCCCGAGATGACCCGGTACTTGCGTCCCATGGCTGGCTCCTCCCGACCTGTTGGCGTGTCGGATCACTATAGACGAAAAGCCGGGACGCCAGGGTGCGGATTCGCCGGGCCTTCGGGGCCGCGCGACACGCCTCGTCGCCCCGTCAGCGCCCGCCCGGCGCCTGGCAGACGCGGAGGCGAGCGCGGCGGCGGGGGCGAGCCCGATCCGAACCCGATCGCCGCATCCTTCCCGGCCGCCGCCTACGGCTCGACCGGATCGCGACTGACCTGCACGATCCGCTCCGCGGGCACCCGGAGCTCGCGCAGCAGATACGCCGCGAAATCCGGGGCGTAGTCCTGCTCGGCGATCGCCTTCTCCATGCAGAGCAGCCAGGCGTCGCGCTCCCGCGGCCCCACCGGAAGATGCGCGTGCGCCGACGGAATGCGGATCGGGCCGTACTTCTCCGAGAAGAGCTTCGGCCCGTTCAGCCAGCCGCAGAGGAAGCGGGCGAGCTTGTCGCGCGAGACCGTGAGGTCCCGCGGATGCATGCGGCGGATGACGCGCGCCTCGGGGAGCTCGTCCATGATCCGGTAGAAGGCATCGACGAGCTTCGTGATGCCCTCCCGCTCGCCCGCGGCCCGGTAGGAGGTGTCGCCCTCGCCGTAACGGGGTCCGGTCTGGATCTCCATCTCAGCCGATCACCTCCCGGACGCGCCTTCGCGACTCGTCTCGCAATGCCTCGGGCAGCGGCCCCTTCTCGGCGAAGCGTACGTTCGCCGCGAGATGGTCCGGGTTCTTCGTGCCGACGATCGTCGTGTCGAGCGCGGGATGCGCGAGCACGAAGCGCAGCATGAACTCCATCCGCGTCATGTCGCCCAGCAGCTCGTCGAGCTTCGCGCGCTCCCAGACGTCCCGCTTCTCGACGACGAAGCGCCGCCAGAAGTCGTGTGTGCCTCCGTCCCCCTGGTCGGGCGCGGGCGCACCCCGCGCGACGCCGCCGCGCACGATCGTCGCGGCGCCCGACTCGGCGGCGCGCGCGAGGACGGACTCGTGCTCGGGCTGGAGGGCCGAGTAGGGGATCTGGAAGGCGTCGAAGACGCCCATCGCGATGTGGTCCTCGAGATCCGGCAGCACGCTGGACATGCCGAGGAAGCGGACCTTGCCCTCGTCCCTCAGCTTCTGCATCTCGTCGACGGTCCCGGCGGCCTCGATCGTGGCACGCGAGGGGCTCGAGTGGATCTGCACGAGATCGAGATGGTCCGTGCGGAGTCGTCGCAGGCTCTGCTCGACGCCCGCCCGGACGTTCGCGCGAGAGAAGTCGTGCTCGAGACGACCGTCCTTCAGGACGGGATCCCGGCCGACGAGGCAGCCGCATTTCGAGGCGAGGAAATACTCGTCGCGGCGATGGGCGATCGTCGCACCGATCAGCTCCTCGGAAGGGCCGTAGTCCGGCGCCGTGTCGATGAAGTTGATGCCGGCGTCGAGCACGGCGTTCAGCAGGCGATCGGCGTCCCGGATCGCGCTCGGTCCGCGGAAGGGAATCAGCTCCATCGCCCCGAAGCCCAGCCGACTGGCCTCGAAGCCGGTCCGACCGAAAGCCCGCCTCGCATGCGTCATGACTCCCCCTTCCGCGTGCATCCGCCCCTGCCCCGCCGCCGCCATCCACCCGGCGTGGCGCGACGACGCGCGCGACGCGACGGACGCCGGCTCAGCGCGCCCCGAGACCGTAGCGATGCTCGATCGCGGCCTGCCGCTCGGCGATCTGACGCCGCCGCGCCTCGACATCGACCCGCACGGCCCCGGCCGGGAAATGATTCGGCAGGTCGTCGAAGGCGACGAGCTCGACCCGCGGCTCGTGCTCGGCGGAGAGCGGGCCGACGCCCTGCCAGCGCAGCAGCATCTGCCCCTGCGGTGCGGCCGACGCATCCAGCCAGTTCGCGAAGCCCGGGTCCCGCGTCGCGATCACGAAGCGGTAGACACCGTCGGGGTCGAGCCGGGCCTGCCGCGTGTTGAGCGAGGTCACCTGGTTCGCGAAGTCGAGGGCCTCGAACCAGTCCGTGCCGAGCTGGAAGCCCTGATAGCGCGCATCGCTCGGGCGCGTCGTCACGACGAGCGCCTCGTCGTCGCCGAGTCGGTAGCGCCCGGTCGCGTTGTACTGCCCGCGCAGTCCGCCGCTCTCCCCGCCGAGCCGCCGCATCGGCCGCAGACTGTTCTCGGGCAGCGCACCGTAGAGCTCCTCCGTGACCGCGAGGTAGCCCGTGAACGCGTCGAGCAGGTAGCCCGCCGCAGCGTCGATGCGCATCGCCACCGTCTCGTCCGACACGGGCGTCGCCGCCTCGCCGCGACTGCCCACGCGTTCGAGACCGAGCTCGCCGGCGCGCTCGCTCGTCCAGTCGCCGTAGGTGTATCGGACGAGGATCCGCCGCGAGTCCGGGCGCAGCTCGATCCAGTTCCGTTCGCGCGGCGCACCGCCGATCAGGATCTCGAAGCGACCGTCCTCGTCGACCTCGAGCTCGTCGAGGCCGAGGGCGCCGTGGGCCGCGAAGGGACGATGCACGCCGGGGTAGCCCTGGTAGACCTGCACGTTGAAGTCCGCCGTCGTCCCGAGTCGGCCGCGGAGGCGATAGATCGCGTCGTCTTCGCAACGCGCCACGAGGTAGAGATTGTCCGGGTTGCCGAGGGCGAGCTTCGCGAAGCGCTCGTCCTGGACCTGCAGCCACGGATGCCGCGTGTCGGCCCAGGCCAGCTCCTCGTCGACTGCGCGGCGCAGGAGGCGCAGCACGTGCAAGGCCCCCTCGCCCCGACCGAAGGGCGCGCGGGAGGGTTGCGCCTCGCGCGCGATCGCGGCGGTCTCCTTCAGGCGATCGGCGAGCCGTTCGAGGGCGAGGTAGGGGTCGTCCGTCCGGGCCTGCGCGGGGTCCTCCGCGAACGCGATGGGTCGTGTCTCCGCCGAGGCGACGAGCGCCGCGCGCGAGGGTGAGGGCTCGGGCTCGTCGGCGGGCGTGGCGCAGGCGAACGCGACGCAGGCCGCTACGAGCGCGGACGCGAGCACGGACGGGGAACGCAGGCCGCCAGGGCGCTCCGGATCCGAACGCCCATCACGCGAGGCCCAGGCGCCCCGCGCGTCAATCCGCACGCGCGGCCTCGGCGCCCTTCGGCCGGCGATGCAGCGGGCCGGCGGGCAGTCGGCCGTCGACGTCGGTGAAGCCGTATTCGTCCGCGAGCTCGCGCGAGATCAGCGCGCGACCGCTCTTCTCCATTACCTTCGGATCGCAGGCGAGCGCCGCGACCGCACGGCCCGTGAAGCGCAGGCTCTCGGCCTGCGAGAAGTCGAGCCCGGGGATGTGACGGGAAGCGCGCTCGTTGCGCTCCGTGAGCACGAGGCCGGGCCAGAGCGAGACGACGGCGACGCCCTGCTCCCGGAGCTCGATCGCCGCGTCCGCCGTGAAGCGATCGAGGGCGGCCTTTCCGACGCCGTAGGCCACGTGCCAGGCGTACTCCGCAGCACCCGAGGAGCTGATGTTCGCGATCAGCCCACCTCCCCCTTCGATCATGATCGGCACGGCGAGCCGGCTCGCGGCGTAGGCCGAGCGCGTGCCGACGTCGATCATGTCGTCCCAGTTCGAGAGCGGCAGCTCCCAGAAGGGTCGGCCCGAGGTGAGCTCGTCGGGGATGATGAAGGCGTTGTTGACGAGCACGTCGAGGCGGCCCTGCTCGGCCTGTACCCGCGCGAAGAGCGCCTCGACTGCCGCGTCGTCGCGATGGTCACACGCGACGGCGATCCCGCGGCCGCCCGCCGCGTCGATCTCGGCCGCGACGGCCTCGACCGTGCCCTTTGTCGGCGGCGTCGCGTCGCTCGTGCGACGCCCCGTGCAGTAGACCGTCGCGCCGCGGGCACCGAGCTCGACCGCGCAGCCGCGGCCGATCCCGCGGCTCGCCCCCGTCACGATCGCGACCTTGCCTGCGAGGGGCCGCTCGGCCGCCACTCAGGCCGACTCCTCGGCGACGATCCGCTTCGCCTCCGCCTCGACCCGCGTGCCCGCGAAGAAGTCCGGGTTCACGCTCGTGTAGAAGCGGACCGGATTCACGCAGACGAACTCCCGGAAGGCGGCCTCGTCGAGCAGTCCCTTCTCGACGAGCTCGTACGCCTCCTCGAGGATGCCCGTCATGTCGGGCACGTCCCAATGCCCCATGTCCGAGCTGAACATCGCCCGCAGCCGCGCGCCCATCGGGTTCACCCGCTCGTCGAAGGCGAAGGCGACGGTCCCGTCGTCGGCCTCGCAGCCGAAGTAGAAGCGCGGCACGAAGAGATCGTGGAGGTCCTGCTTCTTCTCGATCGCGCACGCCTTGTACTCGTCCAGCTCGGGCGGCTCGGGCTCGAGACGCCGGAAGGACTCGGCGATCGCGGCCCCGTCGCGCTGCATGCGCTCGTCGCCGTAGCGCGTGAAGAGGTCGAGGAGCTCGTCCGTATCGATGCGTGCCGGGTCGAGATGGTGGATCGCCTCGGCGCTCCGCTTCTCCCAATGCGACACCAGGCCCGCGTAGAGTTCGCAGGCCCAGCCGACGCCGCCCTCGAGCAGCCCGAAGGAGAGCTCGGGGAAGCGCCGCGTCACGCCACCCAGGAAGATCGAGCGACAGAACGCCTCCATGCTCGCGCCGAAGGAGCCGATGTGGTTCGAGACGTAGCTCGAGACCGAGCGGCGACTGCCCCAGCCCATGCCGGGCGTATGCGAGGCCGGCGCCACGCGCAGCTCGACGCAGCGGCGCCAGAAGGGGTCGTAGTCGTACTCGCTGTCGAGGCCGAGCGCGTCGATCCGCTCTCCCGACCCCGAGCCCCAGTTCGGCACGTCGCGACCCGGCGAGGCAGCGCCGCCCGACCCGGCTGCGCTCGCGCCGATCGGGCGATGCACCAGGCCGTTGATCATGATGGCCTTCATGCCGAGCTCGCCGACCGCGTGCTCGAGCTCGGCGATCGCCTCTTCGGGCGTATGGGTCGGTACGAGCGCGACGGGCGTCATGCGGTCCGTATAGCCGCCGTAGAGCTCGTGGTGATAGACGTTGAGCGCGCGACAGGCGATCTGACGCAGCTCCGCCTCGCGGATCGCCGGCGTCGTCAGCGTGCGGCTCGGGTAGAGGACGGCGAAGTCGATGCCGAAGTCGTCGAGCCGCTCGTAGAGCAACCGCGGCAGATGCGCCGTCGCGCGGTCGAGCGTATTCGCGGCGGGCAGCGTCCACCACGGCGGTCGCGTCGCCCAGGTCTTCCGGCGATCCGCCTCGCTCAAAGCGCTCCAGGGCCGCAGGACCGTGTCGTCGTAGTCGAGCCCGCCGGCCGCCTCGAAGCGCGCCGCGAGATCGGCGCCGCCGAGATCCTTCACGAAGTCGAGGAAGAAGGCCTTGAGCACGGGGGCCGTCTCGATCCAATGACCGTCGGCGTCGACGACCGGATGCCCGAGCTCGTGGCGGATCGAGGCCGCGCGACTGCTGCGCGAGCCGACGCCGCGGGCGCTCAAGAGCGCGGCCCGCCGGCAGCCGTCGCCCCCGACTCCGCCTCGCGGTCCGCCAGCGCGCCCGCATGGATGACTCCGTCGTCGTGCTTGAAGCGCGCGCGATAGGCGGCCTCGGTCACCTTCGGCAGGATCGCCTCCACGGCCCGCACGTCGACCGAGGCGGCGAGCCCCTCGGCGCCGGCGCGGGCGAGCATCTGCGGCAGCCGCGTGCGGATGCGCTCGAGGGCCCACTCGAGGGGGTCGCCCTGGGCGATCGGGTCGATGTGCACCATCTCGTTCGTCTTGCGCGCCCACGAGACATAGTGGTAGTGCGGATCCTCGTCGAAGCAGTCGAAGCGCAGGTACTCGACGTCGCGTCCGTCGGTCCGACCGAAGACGTGGAGCGAGACGCCGCGATCGTCGATCACGTCGGGGGCCTGCTGGCTCGCGAGGTCCTGGCGGCTGATATGCGCGGCCGTGATCGCATCGTCGAGCAGTCGGTACTCGACGCCGATCGAGACGGGGCCCGCCTCGAAGCGCTCCGTATGGGCCTCGACCGGGGGAATGGGCATGATGTCGTAGCGCGTGATGCCGCGTTCGATCTCCATGGGGGGATCCTCCTGCTCGGCCGACCGTGGGACCGCAGCGCCAGAGCCGGCTCAGTCGACCGTGAGACCGTAGAGCAAAGCCGTGTTGTCGTACAGGATGCGCCGTGCGTCGTCGTCGCTCATGCGCGAGGCGAGCTCGCGGCAGACCTCGTCACTCCGGGGGTAGGTCCCGTCCGAGTGTGGGAAGTCCGTCGCCCAGAGGACGCGCTCGGCGTTCATCCCGGGCAGGGCGAGCTCGACGGAGTAGTCGTCCTGGAAGGTGACGTAGACGTTCTCGTCGAAGTAGTGCGACGGGGGACGCGTGATCGTGCCGTACCCCTGCCAATGCCGATGGCGCTCGAAGGTATGGTCCATGCGGTACTTGAAATGCGGCACCCAGCCCGCGTCCGCCTCGACGCACACGACGCGCAGCTTCGGATGCCGCTCGAAGACGCCACCGAAGATCAACATCGCCATCAGATCCTGATTGCCGCGGATCGTGATCAGGTGCTGGATGATCTTGTGTCCACGCTGGTGGTCGCCGAGGTCACCGCGGGTCGTGAGGATGTGGAAC
>Ga0116152_10004827_pt1 | contig 10589 bp, 8 predicted proteins | sample AD_UKC119_MetaG_FD_89894 | JGI IMG/M metagenome (GOLD analysis project Ga0116152, IMG submission 89894) | Active sludge microbial communities of municipal wastewater-treating anaerobic digesters from Hong Kong - AD_UKC119_MetaG | ecosystem: Engineered > Bioreactor > Anaerobic > Digestate...
CTGTAATCCAAATTTCTTAAACCCTGTACTTTTAAATAAAATAATTTTTACATTTGAAAAATCGATTCATTCTTAAACCAAACTGTATGAACAAAATATCCCGGGTCAGAAGCACACATTTCACAGAGAAAACGTTAAAACAAATAAATAAAACTTGCGCGTAATAAAAAAATATTTGCAATATGCGGGGATACAGATGTTAGCACTTATTTTAGGACGACACAGCAAATGACAGAGACAGCATACATATTGACAATTTTCGTTTTGACATTAGGACTTTCAGTTTCAGGTCAAAACTTACCGACTATTCAGGCGACAGTTCACGGTTCTAACGACTACAATAAACCAGACCAAGCCGTTTGGCAAAAGACACTTGACCAATATGCAAAAATCAATTCTGGGGACACCAAATACGACTTTCTATCAGAGCCAGACAAAAAAATGATTGACTCTTTAGAAATGGGTTACGGACCAATGACACAAGGTGTTGGTTGCAGTTGGTATTGTGGCGGAGGACCTTACAAAATAACTTCTTCTCCGTATTTAAAGGACGAAGGGAAAATAACATACTTACCCGACAACATTCACGATTTTGACCTTTTCACTGCGTGGGTTCCTGACAACACAAACGGTTCAATCGGAAAAAAAATAAATTTCCATTTCAAACCATTTGCACCAAGAGTAAATGAAATACTAATTTGGAACGGCTACATCAAAAATACTGACTTGTGGAAAGCGAATTCAAGAGTTGCAAGATTCAAAATGATTGTAAATGGTAAACCGAATGCTATTCTTGAACTCAAAGACGTGAATAACACACAATCTTTTAAAATCAATCCTATTCAATCAACTGATAGCACAGAAGATTTGATTTTAACATTAGAAATTTTAGAAGTTTATAAAGGCACGAAATATGATGACGTGGCTGTTAGTGAAATTAATTTTGACGGCTTGGACGTTCATTGTTTCGCAGCAGGGACAAAAATCACAATGGCTGACAACTCAACCAAAAACATTGAACAGATTGCAAAAGATGATTGGGTTTTGACTTTTGACAACGCAACTAACGAATTAACAAAGACACAGGTTTCAGAACTTCTTAAAGTAAGACATTCGAATCTTTTAAAACTCAAATTTTCCGACAGAGAAATTATTACAACTGACGACCACCCATTCTGGACAGCAGACAAAATTTGGGCTTCATTCAATCCAACTAAATCAAACAACAGTTACGAACAGACATTTGAAGTAATTCAACTAAAAATCGGTGACAGAATTTTTGTCCCGTCAGACAATAAGTTCATAGACTTAATTTCCATTGAGAAGATTGAAGAAGACCAATTGACCTACACAATAGAATTGATAACAGGAGACAATTTTATAGCAAACGGACTTTTAGTAAAAAAGGAGAGACCGAAATGGACAAATTGAAAAGAAAAACGAGTGCTAACAGCCGTTTGCAGCAACCTTGTAAAAGCCAATATAGCAATGGAAAATAGTGAAATTCAAACGACTCAAGATGTAAGATTGGTAATTTTTATTGTTCAAAAATCAGGCACACACACAACCCAAAAACGATTGTTAAGCCGTATATTTAACAATGTAAAATAGAAAAAGAGGTTTTTACACAGCCCCTCGTTGTATGCCAATTTGAGAAATGAAAACAATATTCTTTCCGAAGCAAATAGGAGTTTAGCTCATTCTTCTCCCATTTCTACTATCCGGTTTTCACTATCAGTAATCAATTCCTGGTTGGTTTCTTCGATTTCATTCAATTGTTCTTCTGCCAATTCTGATAACGTCTTTCCCTCTTTCATTGCTTTCTCCCATTTAAAGACTGTATCTTGATAAGTCATATCCAATAAATCGGAATTATCGTCGAGTGATTTAATGACGTTTTTGTGCCTTTCTTTAAGTGTTTCGAAGGAATTCCATTGCCCTTTAACCTCTCCTACTCCTTCAATTGCAGATAAACCAACAGCTTTCAGTTGTAGGTTGATGTTTAATTTAACTTTCGTGTCCTTTCTGGATTTAAGAACTTCATTTTTTGTACTCTTGGTTTTTGCCAAAGAATCATTTAATTCCATTAGGCGTTCTTGTTCAGACGATTTGCGCTCATTCAAAATAAAACGTTGGCTTTCATTCAATTCCGTTTTTAAAGCTTTCTCGATTGCCTTAATTTCTGACTTTAGAGAATTAATTCCGGTTTGTATTGAATCTATTCGTCCTTTAAATTCTTTATTTATTTGATCTTTTGTTAAATTATTTCCTGGTATCAAGGAATTTACAATTAAATCTCCGTCTTTAATTATTTTTTTACCATAATTAACATCCCGGTTTTTACCTGTCACAGTGTTCACTTTTGAATTGACAATTTCATTAAACAGTTTTGACAATTCAGGAAAATGATCTCCAAACTCGCCTTTTTTATTATCCAGATCTGGTAGAACTAAAACCGCATCATTTTTCAAATCAGTAGGAGGCAAAGCAGCTACTTCCGTGATAATCGAGGGTTCATATTCGTTAAACACTTGCTTGACAGTCGCTAATATATTCAAATTAGTTAATTCATGCGGTTTTGCTGGATCAACATTCCCAAAATACAACGAAAACAAGCTCTTTTCCACTTCACCTTCCCGCTGCAGTTCATAAGAGAAATCACCTGCTGCGGTAATAATCCTTAATTCCTTAGGACCATCTTCCCCGGTATTTGTCAACCCGAATACATAAAGTGTAATTTTATTTGCAGTTAATTGGTTAACCTCTTTGTTCTTAAGATTCTTTCCAAATTCAAATAAATAATTATCAGTAATATTGTTGATAATCTGTGCCGCTCTTGCGTTTATATCGTCCATTATTATTAGTATTAATAAAAATTAAAGATCACTCAAACCTTGTGAAACGCCATATTGACTTTTACTGTTATTATTAGGCCATGGTATTTTGGCTTCAAGAATTATTGGTTGCGCATTAACCACAATTGGTAAATAATTATTTGGCAAAAATGAGCCAGGCGGAAAAAGATTTTTAAATGCATCCACAAGTGCATTGATATAGGGTTCTATTGCATTGGGTTGCTGACCACGACCAGGTAATGTAGGAATTAAAGTAGTTGCATTTGAAAAGAATTCTGATTCTTTGAGGTAACTTATAACATCATCCTCGTACGCCATGAAGAAATTATAAGCAAGATTTATTGTTACCTTAATATCTAAGCTATTAACTTCGTTTGGAATATTTTTGTTTTGCACAGCAAAATTAAATGATTGTATGCACTGAAATGTATTTTCCTGAGAGGGGGTATAATTAAGAGTCTCTGTATTATTCATAGCAATATTCCAACCGATCTCGCCAGAATCAATCTTTTCTTGAGAAGTAGTAATATTCACATCTTGAATAGAATAAGCATAACTTGTGCTGATGGTGTTGGATTTAGTATCATTATGTCCAAAATTCAATGTGAATCCCCCCATAAATCCTTCTGAAAAACTGTTGCCAACGGTTTTGCTATGCGATATATTTTTTGATATTGTTTCATTTTCATCATTGCGATCTGTTGGATAAATAGATCCTGGCACAAAGCTTCCAACAGGCAAATTCGTATTAACGCCACTCCTTTTAGTCGGTACCGAGACATTTACGTTACAACTATGTAAATTGATAATTTGTCTGGCATGATAATTATTAATTCCTATTGTTAATTTAAAACAAAATCCACTTGTAGGGATTGGCTCACCTGAGCTACTATCTGTATCAGAATAAGTCAAAGTTTTACAATATAAAAATGCACTTATTGTATTGTTTTTAACAGACATATACTGGGGATTCAATATTAGATTGCTAGAGCACAAACCATCAATGTATTTAAGAAACAAATCATATAGATTTTGAATATCAGAAGAAGATAAGCTCATCTCTTTCCCTAAAAAATCGTATTTAATTTTATTACAATACTCAACCCAATTCGCTGGCGGAGGAGTGTTTTCTTTGAAAAATAATACTTCACCTTCTGAAGGATTAAAAATTGACGGATAACTACTAATTATTGGTGAAATTGCCATGATTATTATTTTATATTATGCCGTGTGGCACCTCTTTTAATATTATTGGTAAACAAGGTATGTGCGTCAACAATTCACTCATTTGTTTTGAATCATCTATGTGTTCGTGCCACCAATAAGGGTCAGCTGTCCTCACAATTTTATCGTCATTGATATGAGGAAACAAATAGTCAAATGTGGCAGGTATTCCAAAATCATAGTGTTGTGATTTGTCATAGTCTGTCTTTATGTCATCAGGAAGTTTAATATTTCGCGGAAATTTAAATTCAAATTCCTTAGACATAACAGGCGAAGTGTAAGTTGCGTTAAATGCATCATTTTCTGGTTTAGAACAGGAAGATACAACTACTACTTCATTTAAAGCAGTTCTTCCTCCTTTAATTGAGTATCCGGGCGAATCATGCCATCCATCAGTTAAATGATACTTCGTTTTTATTTCTCCTTTGACTAAGTTAGATAATACAAGCCAAACTTTCAGAAACCGATTAAGTTTGTTCGGTTTAAAATTGAGTTTTTCACGTAAACTTTCGTTCTTCCAATTTTCTATAAAATTTAAGAGCCAGACTTCGTTTATCTTAAGATAGGGTTGTATGTAAATATCGGAAGAAATTATCTTTTGTTTAACAACATTCATATCTGTTCCATTAATAGCAATTGACATTTGCATATTTCCTTGACCTTTGGCATCATCATTGGATTGACCTATCGGAGAATTAAAACATAAACGATTATAAAAAACATCGTGTTTAAATATTCTAAGTAAGTTACTTTTATCGGGTAATAATTTAGATGAACCTATAGAAAAGCCTTCAGACTTATCGGTACTGGCATCATACCCGAATGTAGGTGTTGGCAAATCGGGAGCAATAAAAACGCCGGCATTCCACCCGGTTGTAAATGAACTGGTCATAGTATCACTGCCAGTTTTCTCAACAGTATTGATAATAGTAGGTGGAGTGCACACCCCACCATCGATTAGTATATTATCGGATTTAAAATCCATTGTAAAATCAATATATCCAAGACTCAATGGGCTATTATGATTGTCGTCTATACCTGATAAATCCCAATTTATTGTAGGATTTATTACAGTCGTAAAATATGACTTGCCGTCTAGTTCAGATTCAAAATAAGGGGATACTGGTAATGTTATCTGAATACCAGATTCGCTTTTTTCTGTAAATTGTTTGTAAAAAGAGTTCAACTCTCCCAGCATATCTTTATAAAATGCTTTTAAGATTTGTTCAATCTGTGGCTCGCCATTAGTTATTTTAGTGAACTCTGGCTCAATGAATGAACCGTTATCATCAATAAGATCAAACTTTTGGTAAGACGGAATACTACCATCAGCAGGATAGCGATAACTGGGAATAGTTTTAGAGGTTTCTTTATTCGTCATGACATTAAATATTTTCATAAAAACATAAACAATAGAATGTTAGCAAATGTTCAACAATTAAATTCGATTCCGTTCATGCGAGAAAAAAGGTGGAAATTTTAAGCAATTCTGATGAGATATGTGTATTATTTTATAAGTTTTGCCGTTGTTGAATGGCTGGACGTATTTACCCGTAGCGAATACAAAACCATATTAATTGACAGTTTGCGTTTTTGCCAGCAAAACAAAGGAATGGAAATATTTGCATGGTGTATAATGACAAATCATATACATTTGGTTTTCAGAAGCGCCAATGAGCAAAAACCGGAGTTATTGATTGGCTATTTTAAAAGGTTTACCAGCAAGGCAATGTTTAAAGCAATTATTGAAAATCCCCGGGAAAGCAGGAAAGAGTTTTTACTTGAACAGTTTTTGAAAGCAGGTAATAAGTCATCAAATGTAGATAAGTATCAATTCTGGAGGCATGACAATAAACCTATCGAATTGTGGAGCAATAAAGTTATCGATGAAAAAATTGATTACATACATAACAATCCGGTTGAAGAGGGATTGGTTTTCAGGGCAGAAGATTATTTGTACAGCAGCGCAGCAGATTATGCGGGTGAAAAAGGGATTTTGGAAAATGTAATTGTTGTTAAGTAGTACCACGCGATGCAATCGCGCGGGAGCGGGGGGTAAATTACAGAAATCACAAAAAATAAGGACTGAAGGACTGAATGCAAGAATGCGGAAATGCTTGAATGAAGGAATGAGGAAATGAGGAAATGAGTTTTCGTGTGTCCGTCAAGCGGTTTTGAACCGCCGGGCGGATAAATAGCAAAAACCGAAATTATGTTTGATTTCGGTTTTTGTGTTATAAACCTTTGGTGCAATAAGAAAACAAATGCCCTGTAACTCAAATTTCTTAAACCCTGTACTTTAAAATAAAATATTTTTTACATTTGGAAAATTGATTCATTCTTAAACCAAACTGTATGAACAAAATATCCCGGGTCAGAAACACACATTTCACAGAGAAAATGTTAAAACAAACAAATAAAACTTGCGCGTATTAAAGAAATATCCGCAATATGCGGGGATACAACTGTTGTTTGCAAGCTTTACTTGTCCCGCTTCATGTACATTTAAATTTTTTAGTTACTTCAAAAATCAAAGAAGCTTTCATTTGGAATCGCTAAATACCTATCCAGAAATTCTAAAGAGATATCCTTTTTTTATATATTTGGCTTAACAAATTCTAAACGATGACAGAATTAGGAGAGTTTTTCAATAAGAAATCTGTTAATAAAGCAGAAGTATCAAGGAGAACCGGAATTAATGCTTCAAGACTAAGTGAGTTAAGTCTAAATAAAAAAGCACGATTAACAGCAGAAGAGGTTGTCTTAATTGCTAAAGCAATGGATATAGAACCATCTCTGTTGTTAATGGAAGTTTGCAAGAATGTAGAATTAGTATCAGAAAAATAATGGCTAAAATACCTTTCAAAGTTTCTGCAAGAGCAGGTAAATTATTTGGTAGAGAAAATTTCTCGAACCCAGAAGGAGCTATTATTGAATTAGTAAAAAATTCATACGATGCTGATGCCAAAAACTGCTTTGTATTTTTCGATATTCCAACGAAAATTGAAAAAGACAGTGATGGTAAAACTATTGAAGTTCCGAATAAGGAAAAAAGCATCTTGTATATCATAGACAATGGAGAAGGAATGACTGATAATGTCATTAGGGAATATTGGATGAAAATTGGGACTGGAAATAAAGAAAAAGATTATATATCTGATGACAAGCGTACTAAAACAGGTGCAAAAGGAATTGGAAGATTTGCATTGGACAGGTTAGGATTTGAGACAGAAATGTGGACGCTTTCAAAAAAAGCAAAAGATAATTCTGCCTCATATTGGAAAATGGACTGGAATCAATTTGATGAATCCGAAAAAGCAATTTCAGATATAGAAGCTGAACTTGAACCAATGGAACTTGACATAAAGGACAAATTAATTACACTTACTCAAAATAATCGACTGGTATCCGAAACTATTGACAAAATAGATTTTAACTCTGGCACAATTATTAAAATATCAAATCTTAAGGATTTTTGGTTTAGTGATGAAACGAAAAGTGTTTTTAAAAGTTTGGAGGCATTAATACCTCCAAAAGAACTTAATATTCCTTTTGAGGTTTACTTCAAACATTTTCAGCAGCCCAAAGAGTATGGGAAGGTTGAAACAGCCTTTTTTAATGACTTTGATTACAAGCTAAAAGCAAATTATAATGCTGAAACATTAAACATTGATTTTGAAATTACTAGGAATGAATTAGATATAAAATTATTAAAAAAGAAATACCCTAATGTTTATAAAGCTAAGAGTAAGCCATATGATTTAGAAACTCTTGAAGCTAAGGTGTTTAAGTATTCCAAATCGATTGATAAAGTCTTAAAATGGAAGTTAATTGATTCCAATAAAAAACTTTTACAAGATGTCGGCAGCTTTGAATTAACTTTCTTTTATTTAAAATTTTCAAACTCAATTAAAGAAGGCTACCCTTTTAAGGCTGTTGTTGCAAGCGAGAGAAAGTCAACATTAGAAAGATTTGGAGGAGTTAAAGTCTATAGAGATTCGTTTAGAGTAAGACCATATGGTGACCCAACTAATGATTGGTTAAAACTTGGGGCCAGAGTTGCTCAAAGTCCTGCAGGTGCTGGTCAAAGAGTTGGCGATTGGAGAGTCAGACCTGAGCAAACTGCAGGCATTATCACTATTTCCAGGAAAAATAATCCTCTTTTAATTGATAAATCAGATAGAGGAGCATTGCAAGAAAATGATGCATTCGACACATTCAAAACAATTATAGTAGCAGTAATACATGAGTTTGAGTTTGACCGTACCAAAATGTTGAATCCTTTGTTTATTGAGAATAAAAGAGAAAAAGAAAGGCAAAAGGAAAAAGAAATTCAAAAGAGAGCAGAAGCTTTAGCAGATACTATAGTTGAACAAAGAAAAAAAGTTGAAGAATCAATTTATGGCAGACCAACTGTTGGAGATTTATTTCAAGAAAAAAGGGAAGAAGAAGAAAAGAAAACATATGAAGAAGCTTTTAAAAATACCTTCAAAATAATTGATGATGAGAATATACAGCTAAACGATAAAGAAATCGTTCAGGTAAGGTCTTTAGCAAGTCTAGGGCTAATAGTATCTTCATTTGCACACGAACTTAAAGAAATAAAAGACAATTCGTTAGAAGTAAAAGAATTAGAAAAAATATTCAAATCCGTTGTGCCTGATGAAATTAAAAAGTCAGTTGAATATAAAGATGGTATTGATATCATAGAATTGTTAAATGAAAACTCAATCAAAATTATCCACTGGGTAGATTACGCACTTACGGCAATCAAAAAGGATAAAAGAACAAGGGGTAAATTTGTATTTTCAAGTTTCTTCAATTCTTTAGAATTATCATGGAGTAGGATTTTTAAGAAAAAAGATATAAAACTAACTATTGAGGACAAGACAAAAGGGGTAATATATGATTTCAGAGCATTTGAAATGGATATGTCAACAATCTTTACCAACCTTATAAACAATTCGATTGACTCATTCAATAACTTAACGAGTCTTCAAGAGCGAAATATTAACATAAAGGCATCTATTGAAGGTGATTATATAAATGTTACGTATAGCGATAATGGCGTTGGATTAGATAAAGTATTTGAAGATGATAAAGATGAAATATTTCTACCTTTCACAACTGCTAAAAAAGATAGGAAAGGAAACGAAATTGGAACAGGTTTAGGAATGTATTTAGTTAAATCTGTTATAGATGATAACAATGGGACAATTGATATTCTTAATCCAGAAAAAGGATTTTCAGTATTCATAACATTTCCAATTAGAAAATAATAAGATATGGAAACAAAATATAAAATCGGATATATTGACGAGGACATAAACCAAGTCAAAAAGTACCAAAGAAGATTCAGGGAATTTGGCATTCAAGTTATTGGATACGAATTTAGAAAAGGTATGACTTTAGATGAATTAATGGAACAAGTTTATAATTCTGAGATTGATTTATTAATGATTGATTACAGATTAAATGAAACCAATCAAGTGACATTTAATGGTGAAGCTGTAGAGAATGTTTTTTATGAGAAAAGACCTCTTTTCCCTCATATTATATTTACCAATAAAAAAGAACAAGCAGAACCATTTGTTGAAGATTGGAAAATAATCTTCGATAAAGATGAAATTTTTAATGACGACGAAGAGGACGATAATAAGGTTCAACATTTCATCACAACTCTAATAAAAAGTATCGAGCAATATAAAAGCTATGTTGATAAGAAAAAGAATACGATTTCAGAATTATTAGTGAAAGGAGAAAATGAAGGCTTAAACGCGTCAGAGCAGGACACATTAATCTCATTACAAAGGGAGCTAAGAGATTTGGATAAAACAAAAACAAAAGAAATTCCGGAAAAATTAATATCTGTTGAGCAAATTGAAGATTTGTCAAAAACCCGCAAGGAAGCGGAAGAATTCCTACAATCACTTATAGAAAAAAATAGGGAAAAATGAACGTAAGAGAACTACAGCCACAAAGACGTCCAAATCCCACAAAATCTCCTGGTAAAGGGAAATGGTCAGAGCATAAGCCTGATTTACAACAAGACTTCCATTTTTCATGCGGATACTGCGGTTCTTATGATGGCTATCGACATACTTGGTTTGAAGTTGACCATTTTATTCCTAAATCATTGTTTGAACCACTTGGTAACATTTCAACAGAAGATTATTCAAACTTAGTATACTCTTGTAAATTCTGTAATAATAACAAATCCTCTAAATGGCCATCAAATGATGTTAATATTCCAAATATTAATGACACAGGATTTGTTGACCCCTGTGATTTAAAATATGACAATCATTTGTATCGAACGAATGACGGCAGTATTATGTGGAAAACAGATTTAGGGGAATGGATGTGTAAAGTAGCCTTTAAATTTGACGAAAGAAATTATTCCATAAAACTTTTATGGGAAATAAATCAATTACGGAAACTTATTTTGGCTTTTGCTGTAGAATTATCAAAGATTGATGAACATTCAGAAGAATATCAAAAGATAAAAAA
>Ga0116152_10004828_pt1 | contig 10586 bp, 9 predicted proteins | sample AD_UKC119_MetaG_FD_89894 | JGI IMG/M metagenome (GOLD analysis project Ga0116152, IMG submission 89894) | Active sludge microbial communities of municipal wastewater-treating anaerobic digesters from Hong Kong - AD_UKC119_MetaG | ecosystem: Engineered > Bioreactor > Anaerobic > Digestate...
GCACCCCAAGGTCACCTGCTTGTGCCTGCGCCTGAGTACTTCACGTTGGCGGAAAGACTTTCCGCGCCCGGAAAGCGATGCAGGCGGGAGCGGGAAGCGAATGCGGTTCGAGCCACCGTGCCTCGCCATGAGAATGTCCTAAGTGTCTATCCAATGGGCATTTAGATCTTTGGTGTCAGTTGGCACCGCGCTTGCTTCCAGGGGCGTTGATGGACCTCTTGTCTACCCAAATCACGTCGCGCCCCTTGGACGCAGGCGTTCGGAAACCGGCTGCGGCATCGAACGACGCCACCTCGCGCGGGACCCAGGCGGGTTCGTTTGCGGTTGCCCTGGCCGACCAACAAGGCGCGAGCCAAGAGCCGGTCGCGACCGAGCCTTCGACCAGCGACCTGCCCGTGTTGGACGACGCGCTTCAAGCCGCGCCCGCGCAAGACGACTCGGTCGATCCCGGCGACGTCATCCTGGTTCCGATGGGCTGGGCTCCTGCTCCGCAAGCGGGTGCGCCCTTGTCGGTGGACCTAGGCCTGGCAACGCAGCCTGTGGAAGCCAGAGCCGTCCAAGCGGAAGCGCCCAGCGAGCCGGCGGTCCCTACCACCGACGCGCCCGCCTTGGGCCCGGCCGTGCCGCAAACGCTATCGGGCACTGCCACCAAGCAGCCCGCTGGCGCCGCGACCCAAGCGGGCTCCAAGCAAACCGAAACAGCTCCCTCTGCCCAAGCGGAAACCGCACCCACCGCGGAACAGGTCGCCGCCGAAGTCGAGGCCTTGCTGCAGGGTTTGACTGCGGTCGACGGTGCCCCCGAAACGGTGCAAGCGAACCCCGCCGGTCGGATCGAAGCCAAGCCGGCCACCAAGTCCACCAGCACCACCCAAGCGACCGCTAGTGCGCAAGACCAAGGCGCGGCCCCGACCGAATTCCGCCTGGACGTGCCCGCCGCCGATGATACCGCGTCGACCGAAGGCGATACGAACGCGAACGGGGACGGGACCAACGGGGCGGTAGCCCTCGAGGCCGAAGCGTTGGCCTCCAAGACGCCACTCGACAAGGAAGCTCGCTCGTTCGATCCCGCAGCCGCGACTTTGCGCGCCACCCAAGCGGTGGATTCGAGCCCCACGGTGACCGCGACCCAGGCGACCAGCACGCCGCTCGGCGCCCAGGACCTCGCACGCAGCGAAGCGGTGCTGGGCCAAGTCCACGCCAAGATCCAACCGGGCATGCAGCGTGCGAACCTGCGCCTCAACCCCGAGGAACTGGGCCGCGTTTCGATCGAACTCTCGGTCGACCAAGGCGAAGTGCGCGCCGAAATGCGCGTCGACTCGAAGGAAGCGCTGCAAATCCTGCAGCGGCACGTTCCCGAGCTGCGCGCCATGTTCGCCCAGGCCGACCTCGATCTGGCCGAGCTCAACTTCCAACTGCAAGACAGCCCGGGCGGCTTCGCCTGGCACGGGGAAGAACCCGGTCAGCAGTCGCACCAACCCAAACGCGGCTCGCAAAAGCCGTCGACCCCTTCCATCCAATCCGCGCCGAAGTCGGATTGGACCCAACTGTCCTTCACCTCCGAAGGCCTGGACCTTCTCGCGTAACCACCATGATCAGCGCCCTATCCAACCTTTATTCCGCCCCGGATTCCCAGGCCGCCCCGGGATCTGCGCTCGACCGCGATGCGTTCATGCAGCTCCTGGTCGCCCAGATGAAGAACCAGGACCCGACCGAACCCACCAGCAACGAGCAATTCATCGCGCAGTTGGCGCAGTTTTCGTCGCTCGACGAGATGAAAGGCGTCAACGAAAACCTAGTGGCCTTGGCGGCGCTGCAGCAAGGCAACGCGCTCATGGCGCAGCTCACCAACGCGAGCACCTTGATCGGCAACAACGTGGTCTACGACAGCGATCTGGGTCAAAAGGAAGGCACCGTCGACTCGGTGCGCTTTGAAAACGGAACCGTCGTGCTGCAAGTCGACGGCCAGTCCGTCCCGCTCAGCGCCGTGCTCGAAGTCACCGCCAACCCCGGCGACACCACCCAAGCCTAAACCCTCTCCGAACACACCCTCTTCCCAGCCCAACTCCTCAAGGCTCCGACCCCATGACTTCTTCCCTCTTCTCTGCTCTCAGCGGAATGCGGTCCCACCAGCAGTGGATCGACGTGATCGGCAACAACCTGGCCAACTCGAACACGGCCGGGTTCAAGAGCACCCGCGCCAGCTTCTCGGCCGCCATGTCGCAGACCCTGCGCTATGCTTCGGCGCCCACGGCCGGCAGCGGCGGTATCAACCCTTCGCAGCTCGGGCTCGGGGTTCAGAACGTCAATACCCAGCGCATCTTCAGCCAGGGGTCGATCGATACGACCGGTCGTGTGCTCGATTTGGCGCTCGAAGGCGGCGGGTACTTCAATGTGACCAACGGGTCCGAAAACTTCTACACCCGCGTGGGTTCGTTCGGCATGGATGCGAACAACAACCTGGTGGACTTGGTCTCGGGTTTCAAAGTCAAGAACACCACCGGCAGCTCGATCGTGCTCGACGTCGAGTCGCTGTACCCGCCGAAGGCGACCGCGAACGTGGCGATCAAGGGCAACCTGCCCGGCGTCGTTTCGGGCCCCTTGACCGAGGAACTGACCGCCACCAATGGCTTCAAAGAAGGCACCCAGGCCACGCTGGCCAGCACGGTTGCCGGTCCCGTCATCGGCGGTCTTACCCCGAACGCAACCTACACCATGGAGTTGAACATCAACGGCAACTCCCCGCAGCTGATCACCATGCCGGCCAGCGCCGGTGGTACGATCGACTTGAACGTATTGGCAACCAACATCAGCAACCTCAGCGGCATTTCGGCCCAAGTGGTCGGCGGTGTGTTGGAAGTGACCACCGACATGGCGGGCGCCAACGCCACGATCCGGTTCGCCTCGGGTTCGCCCAATGACTTGGCCGCGGCGATCGGTATGCCGACGAGCTTGGTTTCGGGTACCGAGAACCAAGCTTCGGGAGCATCGCGCCTGAACGATTTGACCGCCAACCTGCAGGACTACCAAAACGGTGACCAAATCAACATCGTTGGGGTCGACACCGACGGCACGGCCATCAATGCCACCTTCGTGTACGGTGCGGGCAACGATGGCGAGACGTTGCAGGACTTGGTGGACTTCATGAACACCCAGTACCCCGATGCTGCTATCAGCCTGAACAGCAACGCACAATTGGTGGTCAAGGCGACCACCGCCGGCGAGTCCGACCTGTTGCTATCGGTTGAGGACGCGGCTGGGGCAGTGGGCGAGAGCAACTGGTTCAACCACGCGCTTTCCGTGACCCAGGAAGGAACCGGCCCCGACGAAGTCCTGATCACCAGCGAGATCTTCGACTCCGGTGGTGTGGCGCATACGCTCACCATGACCCTCCAGCGCCAGGGCGACAAGACCTGGAACCTGTTCGCTTCGCTGCCTGATAGCGAGGGAAGCGTGGTGTCTGGTAGCGATTCGAGCCCGATCACCGGAATCACCTTCGACGCGAATGGTGCCCCCACCAGCCTGGGGGGCGTCACCAAGGAACTCAAAGTTCAGTTCGCGGGGGGCTCGAGCGGGGTGCAGACCATCGCTTTGGACCTGGGCGTCGACGGCAACTTCGAAGGCATCACCCAGTTTGGCAGCCAAGAGAACATCGTCGTCGATAGCCAAGATGGCTATAGCGACGGGGCCTTGGCCAACTTGAGCGTTACCGGCTCGGGCGAGATCTTGGGTTTCTACACCAACGGCCAATCGCAAACCCTGGCGACGCTTGGGATTGCTTCCTTCAACAACGAGGACGGCCTCGAAGCCGCTGGCGACAGCCTCTTCCGCCAAACGGTCAACAGCGGTGCGCCGCGCATCGGCCAAGGCGGGACGCTCGGCCGCGGTGACGTGGTCAGCGGTGCGTTGGAGGGCTCGAACGTCGACACGGTCGAAGAGTTCGTGCACCTCATTGAAGCCCAACGCGGCTTCCAAGCCAACGCGCGAGTGATCTCCACCGTGGACGAGGTCCTGGCCGAACTAGCCAACATCATCTAACCAAGGTCTAGGTAGGGGTGCCCCAGCGAGCGCCCCGATCTGGTTCCATCGAGCGCCGAACGACCATGGGGTCGTTCGGCGCCCTTGCTTTGAGGGGGCGCCTGTTCGCACGGGAGCCTCGTTGTACCTGCGCCGGGTGCCGCCTAGACCGGTGGTGGCTCCCTGGAAGGCCCGTACTGAGATTGGATACGATGCGAAGTTTCTTTCCCGAGCGCACCGAGAAATCGCTTAGAGTGGATCGATTCACCTGTTCTACCTTTTGGCAACTATTATCTTGGCAACCATCATCTTGGCAACCATCATGCGACACGCCCTTCGTTTTCTTGTCCTCGCATCGCTCGCGCAATGGTTGACCAGCAGCTCGTTCGCGCAAATTACCAACTTTTGTCCGGCCCAGCCGAACTCCACCGGGGCACCGGCAATTTTGGCGGGCTCCTTTGGCAGCGGCATCGGGAGTGGCCTGCACTTGGAGGTCAGCGGAGGAGTGCCGAATGAGTTCGGCTACTTCCTTGTGGGGGATGAAGCGACCCCGGCGGTAGCCATGGGAAATGGACTGCTCTGCCTCAACGGCACGGCGACGTCTCACTTGTACCGCTACAACGTTGCTCTTGGGAGCGATTCGTTCTCCGTGGGGCGCTTCGACAGCGCCGGAATGTTGCAGAACTTAAGCAACACGTCGAGCACGGGTACCGGCTTTGATGTGCCTGCGACGATCCCGAACTTCCTGCCGATTGCGATCACCATGGGTTCGACGTGGCATTTCCAATGTTGGTACCGCGATACGGTCGCAGCACCGGGCATTTCTAACTTTTCGAACGGAATCAGCGTGACGTTCCTTCCACCCGGGACGCCAATCGCTGGAATGGTAGCCATTCCTGCGGGGACGTTTGCGATGGGATCGAATGCTGCTGCGGGGGTGCCCTACTTTGGCGACGCGGTTACCCAACCGGTTCATTCCGTGACCATCCTGAATAGCTTTTGGATGGGGCAGCATGAAGTGACGCAGGCGGAGTACTTGGCCCTTATGGGGACCAACCCTTCGAATTGGATCGGGAATCTGGCCTATCCCGTCGAAACGGTCAATTGGGGCGAGGCGCGGGCCTATTGCGCGGCTTTGACGGTGCAGCAGATGGCCTTAGGCAACGTGCCCGCTGGGTACGAGTATCGCCTTCCGACGTCCGCGGAATGGGAGTATGCATGCCGTGCGGGAACGACCACGGAATTTTCCACGGGCCCAGAGCTGCTGTGCTCGGAGGCGAGTTTCTACTACAGCTTTCATACCCTCTCGAATTGCAACAATCCGACGGCCACGGTGCCCGTGGAGTCGTATGCTCCCAACGCCTGGGGCCTGTACGACATGCACGGCAATGTTTGGGAGTGGTGCTTGGACTCCTTCGCGGCCTACAGTGCCGCCGCCGAAATCGACCCTTTGGTGACGGGGGGCGCGAACCGAACCCTGCGTGGAGGGAGTTGGGATCTCGAGTCGAACTGGTGCCGGTCTGCCTACCGGATCACGGCCGACCCGGTTTTGCGAGACCCCTACTCTGGGTTTCGGGTGGTTTTGGCGCCCATCCGGATTCCCTAGGGCAATAGGTGCGATACCGCTAGGCGTGGCAGGTGGGCAGGGCGAAGCCGCTCCGTCCGGTAGATGGTTGGTCGGTGGCGTGATCTTGCGCAACTCGTTCGGCTGGACCTCCATCCTTTGCTGTCCACCCTACGTGGCGATCCACGTGGCGAACCTGCCGGTCAATCGAGAACCAATTCTCCAGGAAGCTGCCGGCTGGAGAAGGGGCCGAACAGTTGCTGCGGACCGCCCATCCAATCGGTTTCGGGGTTGGGGCCGGAGGCGTGTTCCACCAGGAAGTAGATCGTCGCCTCGTCGAGCGGCAGCAACCACTCCAGTTCGGATCCCACGGGAACTGGCGGAAATTGCCGCGAACCCAAGGCAACATCGGGCAGGGGCGGTCCAAACCACATCCCGACGCGGACTTTGCCGGTTGGGCTTCCTTCTGCCGCGCGCAACGTCATTCGATGGCTCCTTAGTAGGGGCCGTGCGTCGATGACCCCCACATCGAGGAATCCGGAAGCCTGAACATGGGGCAAGGCCTCTCCGTCGATCCGAAGCACATGCCCGCCGACGCCCGACGTCACCTCCAAGCTGAGCATGGCGCCGGTCAAGGGATAGTCAAAATGCCCCTGATCATCGAAGGGACCCTTCTCGTCGAACAGCAGCCACTCTACCCGCGGCTCTTCCCCGCTGGGCTGGACAAGCAGTTGTATCTCGATCCCTCGGTTCCTGGTCCCCTCAGGCAACAGAAGTTGTCCAACCAGATGCTGCTCGTGAGTTGCTGGAGGAGGAGCCGGCCGAAGGTCTGGGTGGCGAGTGCAGCCTAGCGCTAGGGACACAAGAACCAGCAAGAGGACAGCTAAGGGAGAATTCATGGGAGCCAGGGCGAGAATGCTCGCGCAGTTGCTTGCGGCTCCTACGCGACCTTCGGTCGCCCTGGTTGGGTGGACCATGTCACCACCGTTGTGCTTGCAACCAAGAGGCAGACCGTCAGCAAAACGCGGTAGCGGCGGAACCAAGCCCAGGGGGTTGGAGCTGGCTTGGCGGCCATTTGTTGGGCGAACTCGGGCATGGACTCGAGTTGGATGCGGGCGCCCATGGCGAGGATGCCATAGCTCGATGGTGGATCGTGCTGGTAGACGATTTCGTTCTCGGCCAGGTACCCGTCGAGCTTGGTTAGGTCGATGCCTTCGGGAACGCCCCAACGGCCCATGGCGAGCAGCGCGTGGCTGGTGGCTTCGATCCAGACAAACGTCAAACGGGCACCCACCACTTGGCCTTGGTCGTCGCGGGCGACCAAACTGGCGGAGGGGGCAAAGGCGAGCATGCTCCCGTCTTCGGAAGGTGCCTGGGTCGCAAGCAACAGGGCGTGGGCCGCATCGCGCATGGTGGCGACGGCCTCGGGGTGTCCGATCCGCTCTAAGGTGCGCGCGGCGCACAGCAAGTCTTGGAGCCCTTGAAACTGATCCCGGGGCGGGAGCGCGGCCTGGATGCGCGTGACCAAGGCCTGCGCGATTTTGGGCGTGATCAACCCCTCGAGTTGCAGCAAGCGGGCTTCTAAGTCATCGAATTGGAAGCGGTAAGTCTTGGTAGAGCCAGCGAGGATTTGTTCGCGACGGTACGGGGCGCTGAGGCCTGGGGCATCGACAGCCTCTAGGAAGCCCAGGTCCGACATCGGGATTCCGTACAGGCTGTTGAACTTGTCGGCGGCCAGTTGCTGCTGCATCGTGGCGCGCATGCCGCGGCGTAGCGCACCCAACGGAGGCACATCCACATGGGCCGCTTGCAGGTGATCCACAAAGGCCGCGTAGTGACTCCAAGCAGCCTGGGAGCGGAAGTCCGCCGGCTGGCCACTGGTTTCCAGAAACTTCATCACGGCCGCGCGGTCCAAGGGCTTCGGACCCAACTGGATCGAAAGGGTCGTCAGGAGCCCCAATAGGGCGAAGGAAATCAGCCACAACTTCCCCCCACTCGTTTTGCGCGAAGCACCGCTGACGCCACTGAGGATCCCCAAAAGTAGAATCCAAGGGATCCACTCCGCGCCTCCTTGTTGCCGCACTCCTATCGAGTCGTGCCCCTGCCCGGTAAAGTTCAGACTGAGGACCAGGGGCGTTACGCTGGAAGCAGCTAGGACCGAACGGGTCAGTAGGCCGGCCTTCGCTAGGTGCCGTGCCACACCGAGGAATGACAGGCTCGCCGCCAACAAAGCGCAGGCGATGGCATCGAGCCAGCTGAAGGAGACCATCGCCGCCCAAAGAAGGAATCCCCCGAAGATGGTCCAACGCTGGTTGACCAACCAAAGCGTGCTCTCCTGTTGCGCGACCTTCCAGTTTTCCTGTTGTTGGGGCTGCCGCCGCACGATGGCGACGGTTTGGACGAAGCGTACTCCCGTCCCAATCAGCGCCACCAAGGTAACGGCGGACCACCACGGCACCGAACTGGTTCCCAGGAAAGCGGCTAGCGGACCGTGTTGGAAACCATCTAGAGCGAGTGCAACCACAGAATGGTGGGCGAGGAAGGCCATGTTCTTGATCTATTCCCCCCAGGGGGGCGTTCCTTGGCACCTATTTTCAACAAATCATCAAAACGCAACGTCGAGTTCTTCTGGTTTGGGCCCAAAACGCCCCTTGGGCGAATCGAGTCCCTGAAGCTGCTGCAGCTCATCGGGGCTGAGTTGGAAGTCGAACAGATCGAAGTTCTCGCGTAGGCGCTCCAAATGCACGGATTTCGGGAAGGTGACCAAGCCCGAATCCAGGTGCCAGCGCAATAGGACTTGCGCGGGGGTCTTGCCGTGCGCCTTGGCGATGCCCACCACGGTCGGATCCGCCAGGGCGCGTCCACGCCCCAAGGGGCTCCACGACTGGGTGATGATTCCCAACTTTTGGTGGTAGGCGCGCAGTTCGCGCTGTTGGAATTGGATGTGCAGTTCGACCTGGTTGACGGCGGGGGTGATGCCCGTCTCGCCGATGATTCGGTCAAGATGCTCCGGTTGGAAGTTGGAGACGCCAATCGAGCGCACGCGGCCGCTTTCACGGATTTGGATCAACGCCTTCCAAGTCTCCACGTAGCGGTCGACCGCCGGATAGGGCCAGTGGATCAGGAACAGGTCGAGGTAATCCAGGCCCATGCGGTTCAAGCTCTCGTCGAAGCCGCGCAGGGTCGAGTCGTAGCCCTGCAGCTTGTTGCGCACCTTCGAGGTCACGAACAGTTCTTCGCGCGGAATCGGGCAAGCGCGCACGGCGCGGCCCACACCCGCTTCGTTCTCGTAGGCCTGCGCGCTGTCGATGTGTCGATAGCCCACCCCGATCGCTTCCAAGACCACCCGCTCGGCGTCGGCTTCCGGGACTTGCCAAACACCCAACCCCAGCTGCGGGATGGTGTGGCCGTCGTTCATCAGCAATTCTTTGGCGGTTTCCATGGTGTGGGCTCTGGTTTTGGGGGGTTAGCGTGCGGAATCCTCGGCAGCCCCGAGCGATCGCTGGCGGACTTTGCCAATCATTTCCATTAGCTCGCCATCGTCGATCACGGCGTTGGACATGGTCACTTCGATCACCACGTTGTCTTGGGCCACCAGGATGGTGCGCACGGGCAGTTCCTGTCCTTGGAAGCGTACGATCTTGGTCGAGTCAAAGCCCTTGCCTAGGGCGTTGTCGATGGGTTTCATCTCGCTCGAGGTGATTTGAGCCATGCCTTGATGCTTCATGGCCTCATCCTTGAGCTTGCTGGACTTCTCCGAAAGTTCGATGTAGCGCGCGGCGCCAGCGGCGTCGGGCATGGAGGACAGGCCTACGACAAACAGCCGCTCGCCCATGGGCGTGACCCCCACCTGCATGCGCGCGTGTTGGACGAGCCCAGCCATCTCCTTGGCTTCGGCCGGTCCCAGAACGCTTACCGCCGCTTCCACCTCGGGTTGGCTCAGGTTGCGCAGGCTGAAGTGCATGTCGGGAAAGGCTACGGCGTACCCCGGTACCAAGCCCAACGCAGGATCCCAATCGACCGACTCCTGCGGCCGTGTTTCAGGGTGCAGGTACCAGCTGGGCTGGGCCACATCGGTGCGGGACTTGGGTGGGGTGGCGAAGATTTGCTGGATACCCGGCTCGCCCAAGGCATCGGCCACAGCCTGGACGAAGCGCTCACCCTCGGTGTACGAAAAGGTGGATTGGCTGACCTGCAGTTCGAGCAGGGCGCGTTGGCTGGCGTCGGCAACGGGGGGGATGGCGGAGATCGAGCGCGTGAAGGACTCCAAGCCCTTCAGCTTGCCCGTCTTCGTGCAGATTTGACGGGCCACGTACTGGGCATAGCCTTCGACCATGGCGTCCGCAGCCAGCCCGGCGTCCTCGTCATGCTCCATGGCCTTGGCAAGAAAGTCGCGCAGTCCGAAGCGGCGATCCGCGATGGCATGGGCCCCCTCATGCAGCATCACCGCATACATGGCATCGGGCTCATTGAGGTCGGTTATGCCGAGCAGGCGCGCATTGTTCTCCAGGTTGGTGGGGCAAATGTACACCCGCTTGGTTTTGGCATAGTCGTAGATGCCAACCAGCGCATGACTGATGGCCTGAACCAAGCCTTCGTTCACTTGGCGCTCGCCATTGGTGGGGAGGGGGGCTTGCAGATTGCCCTTCAGAACCCTTTGGATGGTCTCGACGTCGGCGATCTCGAACTCCAAGTCGGAGAGGTCTAGGGGCGCTTCGCCCTCGCTCGCCAGACCTTGCGCATAGGCTTCCAAGTCGCTCTTGGCTTGGCTTGCTAGTTCTTGGAACGCGGCCAGGACTTGGGGCTGGACGGCTTCGGAGGTCCCCTCTGTGGACGGTTGCTCGGTCGTCGGCGGGGCGGGCTGGTCCTTGGACGAGCACGAGCTTGCGACCAGGAGTACGGCGCTTGCCAGGGCAGGAAGGAGGGTGCTACGGACTTTCATGGGGCCCCATGAAAGTCCGTAGCACCCTCCTTCCTGCCCTGGCAAGCGCCGTACTCCTGGTCGCAA
>Ga0116152_10004830_pt1 | contig 10586 bp, 4 predicted proteins | sample AD_UKC119_MetaG_FD_89894 | JGI IMG/M metagenome (GOLD analysis project Ga0116152, IMG submission 89894) | Active sludge microbial communities of municipal wastewater-treating anaerobic digesters from Hong Kong - AD_UKC119_MetaG | ecosystem: Engineered > Bioreactor > Anaerobic > Digestate...
CCCAAACCCATTGATTTCATTACTGAATTTTCAATAAAACTGATTTTATCTCCCGGATGACCCCAATTTAATCCCACACTTTGGTGGTGCATAAATTTGCATTTTAACTGTTTGTCAGAAAGTTTTTCGATTACCTGGACACTTGTGCCATGTACGTTTATCGGGTCGTCCATCAAACCTGCAAATTCGCAGTTTGTAACTGTAATTTTTCCCTTGCAGTTCGACACCTGGAGACCATCATCGCCACCACCAAAATATCTGTTTTTGTTGGGATTTGGAATTGCACGGTATCTGTCGAAAGTTAAATCTTCGCTGAATTGTGCCAAAATACCCAATCCTGTGGCATGATATAAATTTATGTTTTCAACTTTAATATTTTTTGATTCCTGAATAAATATACCTGAATGAATGCGTTCTGCATGGCGCATAACAAGGTAGTTTCCAACTGCGGGTTTTCGCAAAAGCGGCAGGTGAATTTCAATTGTGCCGGGAAGTATATTTTCGGCCAGATAATTTTCCCATCCTCTTCCCAGGCAACCCCAGTCTCCGGTTTGAGGTACAACATAACGGCCTTTTCTGTCGAATTCCATTGTACCTTTCCAGGGCTGCAGGTTTTCAGTTGAAGTTCCGAAAAAGATTTTACCTTCTTCAATTCTAAAAGGCGATTCTTTTAAATTTATGCTGATCCGCATTGATTTTTCCTTTACTTCGAGTATTTGAGCCTGCGCAATCAGTGGCTGTTCCCAGTCTATATTCACATTTCTGAGAACCATGTTTTTACAGTTATCAAAAGTAAAAGGCTGCATTTGTTCGTGAAAAATGAGGTTGCTGCCGTTTCCTTCGATAATAACATTACTCATATTTTCGAACAAAAAGGCACAACTGCGCGGGTTTTCATCGGTGGTATTCGATTCGTAATAATTTCGTTTATTGCTTTGCTCAGGATAAAAATGATATTCGCCACGAGTAAAAACAAGTACAGTTGGTTTTCCCGGCTCAACAGATTTTATTGCTTCGTTAATAAAAGCATTGCAGTCTTTCTTTTTTGTATTTCTTAATCCAAAATCTTTAAGATAAATAAAAGTTGTGTCGGTTTCCGGAACAGCGACTTTTAATTTCAATCCTGAATTTGGGAATAATAAACTGAGGAAAAGGGAAATTAAAATAAGTGCTGATATTTTCATTGTATTAATTTGTTTTGTTTTGCCCGACTTATTGCCGGGTTGCAATTAACAGTAAAGCCCCGACTAAATTATATAAAAAAAAATGGCACCCCATTAAATAAAGGATGCCATTCTTAATATTTTCAAATTTTATTTTTTTGCTTGCCTCTCCGCTCTTGCCTGAGCCTGCTTATCCAAAGCATCGAGGTATAGTTTTAAAAACTTCTGATCGTTTTCGTCACTGTCTCCATATTTTGCACGAAGTTCAGTCAACTTTTCGTGCATCATTTTTTGCACGTCGGCATAAGCCGGATCATTGTAAACGCTGTGCATTTCTGATGGGTCTTTTTCCAGGTCGTACATTTCCCACTCGTCAATATCATAATAAAAATGAATAAGTTTATAACGTTCAGTAGCAACACCGTAGTGGCGTTTTACCATGTGTACCGATGGATATTCATAATAGGTATAATACACCGCATCGCGCCATTCGCCGGTTTCTCCGCTCACAAGTTTTCTGAATGATTCGCCCTGCATATCGGCAGGAATTGCAATTCCTGCATAATCCAGAAAAGTTGGGGCAAAATCAAGATTCTGGACCAGTTTGTTGATTTTGGTTCCCGGTTTAATTTCTTTTGGATAACGCATCAGCAAAGGAGTTTTAAATGATTCTTCGTACATAAACCGCTTGTCGAACCAACCGTGCTCGCCTAAATAAAATCCCTGGTCGGAGGTGTAAACAACAATTGTATTTTCTGTTAAACCTGCTTCTTCCAAATAATTTAACACTTCGCCCACTCCGTCATCAACCGATTTTATACAGCGCAGATAATCTTTAATGTAGCGGTTGAATTTCCAGAGGGCTAGTTCTTTTCCGGTTAATTTTTTTGCAAGAAATTCCTGGTTTTCACTTTCGTAGGCAGCCATCCAGTTGGCACGTTGTTCGGGGTTCATTCTTTTAATGTCGTTATAAAATGCTGTTGTGTCTCCGTTCGGGTCAACTATCAGTTTAAAATCGTGTCCCCACATGGCATGTGTGGCAACTTCCATTTCCTGTTCATGGGCTGCTCTTCCACGTCCTTCGTAATCATCAAAATAGTTTGCTGGCGGGTTAAAAGTTACGTCGTCATAAAGGTTTACATATTTTGGTGCCGGTAACCAGTTGCGATGCGGCGCTTTCTGGTGATACAACAAACAAAAAGGCTTTGTTTGGTCACGCTTGTTTTTTAACCAGTCAAGCGCAGTTTCGGTAATAATTTCAGTGCAGTATCCTTCAATTCTTTTCTTTTCGCCGTCAATAAAAAAATCGGGATTGTAATAATGCCCTTGACCTTCCAAAACCATTGAAAAATCGAAACCTTGCGGAATCCCATCGAGGTGGATCTTTCCAATCATAGCAGTTTGGTATCCGTTTGCCCTCAGTATTTTCGGAAAACTTTCCTGATCCCAGTTGAACGGCAGCATATTGTCAACTTTGCCATTTATAAAACTATGTTTTCCTGTAAGCATTACTGCCCGGCTTGGTGCACAAATTGAGTTTGTTACACAGGCTTTCGTGAAAATTGCTCCTTCAGTTGCAAGTCTGTCTATGTTCGGTGTTTCGTTAAGACCTTTATAACCATAAGCGCTGATGGCCTGGTAGGCATGATCATCACTCATTATATAAATGATATTTGGTTTTTGGGCTTCCTGTTTTTTGGTTTGATTGCATGCTGTTAATCCTGCAAATGCGAGTCCTATTAAAGCTAGCAGAGTTAAATTACGGTTCATAATGGTTGTTATTTATAGTAATACAAAAAAGTTTCCGATGACAATTTTACGAAAAGAATGCTGAATATCGTGATAATTTATGAATTCTTCCCTTAGAATTGATTGGCTTGTTGTTTCCGATGACAGTATTTTTTGCGAATTGCTAACAATTTAAAAGTTTTATTATTTCAATGCTAATAAAAATAAAGACTGAACACTCTTGCTATAATAATTTACTAAAAATTAGGACTTATTAAAAAATTTTAACAATTATTTTGAGTTCGTTAAAAAAATCTCTTAAATTGCGCCAATAATTATTTTGTATTTATCAGGAATAATATTGAAATGATTTTTTCAGAGGAAATAAAGAAGATTAATCTTGTTGGCAATGATCTTAAAAAGTACAGGCAAAAAAAGAAAATTCTTGATTTGCTTTATCATAATGATTCAATGTCAGGTTCAGTATTAAGTAAAAAAATTGGAGTCAGTCTTCCAACATCACTGTCATTGTTAAACGAATTATCAGAAATGAAGTTTGTTGAAACATGTGGTACCGGCGTTTCGAGTGGCGGAAGAAAACCTGTTATGTTCAGGCTATTAAATGAATCCATTTATATTATTGCCTGCGAGCTGGGAAGGTATAAGGCTAAAATGATAATTTACAACTCGCACAATAAACCTGTAACTTCAATGTCATATTTCGATACTTCAATCGATGATGATGATCTTGTAGATAAAATTTATGCAACTGCCCAAACTTTGATTGGAGAGGCAGGAATTGATGAAAGAAGGATTTTTGGTGTTGGTTTAACAATGCCCGGTTTGATTGATGAAACCCTCGGAATTAACTACACAATCAAAAATAAAAAATATTCAAATGTAAAGGAACGGCTTGAATCAAAGTTCCAAAAACTGGTTTACATAAATAATGACGCCCGAATGCAAGCGTACGGCGAATATGTATTTGGGAAAGCAAAAGGCCATTTAAATGCTGTTATTGTTAATTGGAGCTGGGGAATTGGAATGGGCATGATAATTAATGGTAAATTATATAATGGTTCTACAGGTTTTGCAGGCGAGCTTTCTCATACAATATTTGTTGATGAAGGTGATTTGTGCATTTGCGGTAAGAGAGGATGCCTGGAAACAATTGGTTCCTTGTATGTTTTGGTAAATGACGCCATTAAAGGAATTAAGAACAATGTAGTTTCTCAGTTAACAATTGGATTTAAAGACCGGATTAACGAATTGGAACCTGATGATATAATTAATGCCGCCAAATCGGGTGATGAATTTGCAATTTCATTACTTAACAAAGTTGGACTAGCCGTTGGAAAGGGATTGTCGCTTACAATTCAGTTGCTAAACCCCGAGATTATTGTATTGGGAGGAGTAGTTTCAAAAGCCAATCGTTTTATACTTACTCCAATTCAGCAGGCCCTTAATAAATATTGCCTCGAACAAATTTCGGCAAACGTAAAAATAGTTATATCAGATAACTGGGAACAATCTGGGCTACTCGGGGTAACAGCAATGTTATTTCAGGTATTGTTCAGCGATATGAATATGAGAGAATTAACATGAAAATGAATTATTTATTTAACTAGTAAAATTGAAATCTATGAGAAGAATTCTTTTGATTTTTGTGATGTGCTTTACGCTGATTGGCAGCGCTTTTGCACAACAAGTGGTAACCGGAAAGGTTATCGGAGACGATGGAGCCGGGATACCCGGAGTTTCCATTGTTCAGAAAGGGACAACCTTTGGCACAATTACCAATGTGGATGGAGAATATTCACTGAACGTGCCGGGGGATGTTACGCTCGTATTTTCATTTGTGGGAATGAAAAATGTAGAAGAGCAAGTTTCAAACCGTTCAATAATTAATGTTACCATGCAGGTTGATGCAATTGGTATCGACGAAGTAGTAGTTACAGCGTTAGGTATAAAAAGGGAAGCAAAAGCCCTCGGTTATGCCATGACAGAAGTTTCAGGTGCCGAAATTGCCGAAACAAACACTATCAGCCCGGTATTGGCCCTTCAGGGTAAATCAGCCGGTGTGAGCATTGGTTCGTCTGATGGTGGTTTATTTGGTAACAGCAAAATCCAGATTCGTGGTGTATCAGTATTAAACTCAAATAACAACCAACCTATTTTTGTTGTTGACGGTGTAATTCTTGAAAACGGAATTTCTGATGCAAGTGCCGACTGGAACGGTAACGCAAATGACTTTGGTAACATGTTGAAAAACCTTAACCCTGACGATTATGAATCAGTATCAGTGTTAAAAGGTGCAGCAGCAACCGCTTTGTACGGTTCAAGAGGTATTAACGGCGCTATCGTAATTAAAAACAAAGATGGTAAAGGAAGAAGAGGTATTGGTGTAAATGTTACCCAGTCTTTAGGTTTCGACCATGTTTATGCTGAACCAGATATTCAATATGAATATGGTCCTGGCGATCTTCCGGGTTATATTGGTTATGGTGAAAAAGATGCCAATGATAACTACTACAAATACGATGTAAACCAGTTTTACACACGTAATGTAAATGGAACAGAAATGGTGACTAAAATTGGAAATCCAAACGTTGGGTTTAACTGGGGACCAAAGTATGATAACCGCCCAATTGAAGACTATGATGGCGAAATAAGAAATTATCAGGGTTTTCCGGGAGCAATGGTTGATGCCTATGATTTGGGTGTTAACTCAAATACTTCTGTTGCTTTAAGCGGAGCCAGTGACAAAGGAAGTTTTTATCTTTCAGATTCTTATAATTATCGCGAAGGTACTGCTCCAACCAATGAATTTAAAAGAAACGCCCTTTTGTTTAAAGGTTCCTACAACTTTGCAAAATGGTTAACGGCTGACGCTTCAGTTTCATTTACAAACTCTAGTTCTACAAATCCAAACAACGATTTGTCTGCAGATTTTGCAACAGGTCAGTGGGCAGGTTGGTATGAAACTGAAAGATGGAAAAAACAGGAAGTATATCAGGCGCCTCATGGTGGTACACCAAACAACAACTACGGTGATAAGTATGGCAACGTTCCGGGAAATGGAACCTGGTTTGGTTACAACTTAAACTCACAGGTTTTGGAAGAAACAGTTACCCGCCCAATCGTGAAACTGACTGCTGACCTTGCTCCATGGATTTCTGTATCTGCTGAAGCAAACATGAACCACTATTCATCTTTTTATGAATCCAAAAATCTTGGACAAGGATATGCAAATGATGGTGGCAGTTACGAATTACGAAACAACCAAAACATTAGCCGCACTTTAAAAATGGTGGCCAATTTAAACAGGGAATTTGGTGATTTTTCAACAGGTTTAATTCTCGGAGGTGAACTATGGGATACTGAAAGTGTAACTACACGCACCTGGACAAACGGTGGATTAATTGTTCCCGGTAAATTTTATATGACCAACTCAAAACAAACTTTGGGAACTGAAGCATATGTTAACGGTACAAAACAAATTAATTCGTTGTACTACATGGCCAATATTGCATGGAAAAACCAACTGTTTCTTGATATAACAGGACGTAATGACTGGTCTTCTGCATTGGTTTATTCTGATGGTTCAGGAAATTATTCCTATTTCTATCCTTCAGTAAGTGCATCATGGATTTTTACAGAAGCATTTTCTTTACCTGAAGCATTCTCTTTTGGAAAATTACGCGCATCATGGGCACAGGTTGGTAACGACACAAATCCGTATGATATTAATAAAGGTTATAGTTTAGGTACTACCGAAATTGAAGGTGGCCAGTATGTTTACAGCAACACAAAATCAACAACATTGGTTGACCCAAATATTTTGCCTGAACGTAAAAATTCATTTGAAATTGGTGCCGACCTTCGCTTCTTCAACAACAGGTTAAGCACTGATATTGCATATTACAACGAGGCAATCACAAACCAGATTTCAACAATTCCATTACCAGGTGAAACAGGTTTGAACAGTATGCTTACCAATGTTGGTACATTAACAAATAAAGGTTTCGAGCTTTCTTTGAAAGTTGTTCCTGTACAATCCAGAGATTTTAAATGGACCTCAACTTTTAATTATTGGGACAACACTACCATGGTATCAAAACTTAGGGAAGAAGTTGGTGCTTATAAAACACTTGCAAACTCAGATATTACTTATGGTAACTTCCGTGTTGGTGCTGTTGCTTTCGAAGATGGTGAATATGGTGTTTTAATGTCGGACACAAAACCAAAGGTTGATGCAAACGGAAATAACATTTTAACCTGGAGAAGTGGTCAAAGAGGTGCTATTTTAACAAGAAGTTACGAAGTACAGGAAGTTGGTAAAATCAATCCTGACTTTGAAGGTTCATGGGATAATACTTTTAATTACAAGAATTTATCTTTATCAGTATTGTTGGATGCAAGATTTGGAGGACACATTGCATCTTATTCAAACAAATACGGAACTGCTTATGGTTTGTTGGAAAGCTCATTAAAATGGCGCGACGAAGCACATGGTGGTATTACCTGGACAAGCCAGTATGAAGATACAAAAGGCCAGGTTTTCCATGACGGGATGATTCCAAATGGTGTTTTCCCTGAAGGACAAACGGTTGTTGCACCAAGCGGTCAAACTGTAAATGTTGGTGGAATGAGCTATCAGGCTGCTTACGAAGCTGGTTATGTTGAACCAACTCACGCCGCTTTATATACTTATTTCGAAAGTTCATGGAGTGGTGGTGTTATCAACGACAACTGGTTTAATGAAGTAAAATACATTGCTTTGCGTAATATTTCAGTTGGATACACACTTCCTAAAACTTTGGCGCAAAAAATGAAAGCGCAAAATTTATATGTTGCTTTAAATGCAAGAAACATCGGTTATTTGTATAATTCACTGCCAAACAACCTGAACCCGGAAAGTTTCAGGGGAACCTCAAGTAGCGCTTCCTTCAGGGAACGTTCATTTACACCATATACTGCAACTTATACAATGACACTCAGTATTGATTTTTAATTTAATAAAGAATAGTAAATATGAAAACAACATATAAAATAATATTTGCTCTGATGTTAATCATAGCTTTTGGGTGCGATAAGGACAAGTTTGCCGAATTGAACTCAAACCCATCAACATTGTCAGAGCCGGATTTGAGATTCTCAATGAATAAAGCCATTGAGCAAATGTATGGTAACGATTATACCAATTGGTTTTATTCCAATTTCCAGTACATCTACCCATGGGCGCAGGTTACAACCATGCAGGGCGGAAACGGTCCCGATTTTAATACAATGGGGCCTTCTGGCGGACAGGATATTTATAGTTCGCTTTTCCCGCAAACCATTGACATTCGTATGAGAATTGACGAAATGCCTGCTGAAACAAAAGCTAGTTACCAGGCTTTAAGAGCGTTAACATTTCCTGTTCAAATTGCCACAGCGTTAACAGTAACTGATAATACAGGCTCACTGGTTTATTCTGAAGCCGGATTGGCACCTTATACTAATCCACCTTTGCTGACACCGGTTTTAGACAATCAGCAAACTTTATTCAATACATGGTTGGCTGAACTGGATGAAGCAATTACAGCATTATCAAATACAGAAGGACAATTTGCCATTGGAGCCGAAGACCGCATTTATGGTGGCGATTATGCAAAATGGGCAAAATTCTGCAACCTGCTAAAACTCAAAATAGCCGCACGCATGATTAATGTTGATCGGCCAAAAGCAATTCAAATTGCACAGCAGGTAGCAAGTTCGCCGGCAGGTTACATGGACAACCTGAACGAAGATTTCATTTACAAAAGAGGTGTAAAATATTATGGAACCGGTAATGGTATGTGGATTGGCTGGGGTAATAAAAACCTTATCGATTTTCTTGTAGAGAACAAAGACCCACGCGTTCGTTTCGTTTTCGAGAAAAATGCATTTAATGGCGAAGTTGTTCAGGCATTTATCGATGCAGGTAAAGCTCTGCCAGATTACATTGAACCATTAGTTGAGTTTGATAATGATGGTAATTTTGCCGGATGGAAAGGTGATGGTGAACCTTGGGTGCGTTATCATGGTGTGCCGGTTTCTCCCGATGCAACTCAGGCTCCTGCCAATGAAAAGTACTTCAATCAGAGTATTACAAACAAGATTGAAAACAAAACATACATTGCAACTTCGTTGTATTCTGAAAAACTTACCCGTACAACTTATAATTATACATATCCAACAAAACCTGGTGGCCGTGTTCTTGAATTAAAAGATAACGATCCACCTCATACTGTAATTTTGGGTAGTGCGGCCGAAACCAACCTCTATTTGGCTGAATTTAAATTGTTGGGCGCAAACCTGCCAAAAAGTGCACAGGAATATTTTAGCTGGGGTGTTGAGTTGTCAGTAAAACGGGCAGACTTACTTGCTAAAAGCCAGCAAATGCCTTACTATAACGGCGATCCGGTTTATACTGATGCCAACATTGCTGAGGCTGCCGCAACAAAATTAAGAGACGGTGAAATCGAAGCTTTATTGGCAAAACCTGCTTATAATCTTGCAACCGATGGATTGGAGAAAGTTTATATTCAACAATACATTAATTTCCTGAATACACCAAACGATGTTTGGACAACTGTTCGCAGGTCAGGTATTCCTAAAAAAGGAAGTGCATACTTACCTTGGGAAAATTTCACAGCTTCTGGAAGTGAAATGCCAATTCCACGTCGTTTTGTTATTGGTACACCAACTGAAGACGACCTTAACTATGCCAACAAAATGGCATCAGCCCAGGAACAAGGTTTTAGTACAGGTACTCCTGATCCTGTTAAGTTAAACAGCGAAAAATTGTGGTTTGACAAACAAGATCCGGCTTACGGAGCAGGACCTAAATAATAATTCTAATGAATTGACAAAGAATAGATTATTATAATCAATTCGATACAACTCAAAAATAAAATTGGAACCGCTTTAAATTTTGAGGCGGTTCCTTTTTTTTCAAAATATCCATCATTTCGATTGAAACAATAACAACTTTTATGTCGAAGATTAACCTTAAAATATGTGCTTTTGTAATGATTTTTGCTTTTACAGGTAATTTTCATTCAAAGGCCCAGGAGCAAATGGTTGTTGGAAAAATTACAACTTTTGGAGTGTTTGGAATCAACAAAGCATCCGTAATTAATGATAGTTCCGGCTTCGAAACATTTTCTGATTCGTTGGGTTTCTATTCGGTTTCGTGCAATCCTGAGGATAAACTGACTTTCTCGGCAAATGGTTTTTTTTCGGAAAAAGTAAGCCTTAAAAATATTTCTGAAAATGATTCAGTAAATGTTGATCTTAAACTGAAAAAAGGTAAAAAGAATATTTCTTACGCTACCGGATTCGGACATATCGATGAAAAAAGGTTGAATTATGCAATAGAACACTTCGGATCACAACCCGATTACAGTTCCTATCGAAATATCATGGAAATACTGGAAGGCAGGGTTTCCGGAGTTACAATAAAAAACAACGGGATTTCAATTCGCGGCACAAATACACTCAATAACGATACCGACGCATTATTGATTGTAGATGGTACTGTTGTTAGTTTTCAGGTTTTCCAGAATATTCCTCCCGTGCAGGTAAAAACCATCGATGTTTTAAAAGGTGCTGCCGCTTCGGCACGTTATGGTTCACGCGGAATGGGCGGTGTTGTTATTGTTGAAACCA
>Ga0116152_10004836_pt1 | contig 10573 bp, 7 predicted proteins | sample AD_UKC119_MetaG_FD_89894 | JGI IMG/M metagenome (GOLD analysis project Ga0116152, IMG submission 89894) | Active sludge microbial communities of municipal wastewater-treating anaerobic digesters from Hong Kong - AD_UKC119_MetaG | ecosystem: Engineered > Bioreactor > Anaerobic > Digestate...
GAAGAGCGACATCATCGGCCGGGCTATCTGGATGGGCTCCGCAGTCCAAGCGCGATCAGAGGGAATGAGAAGGCAATTAGGGGGCGGAACGGAATGCAAGATAAAAGCTCATGGAGCCAATGAGAGGTCATCGCCTTGTCTGCACATCGATTTTTATGGCTCTATCCCTGAAGACATAGCTCCGTCATCTGAGCGAATGCTCAATGAAGACTACAGGATCGGGTGGCTCCATTCCGGAGAATTGGCCTGTTTTCCGCCGGAGCACCCGGAATGAGCACGCCGCCGGACAATCCGTTCACGCCAAGACCTGGCAGGATTCGCTCGGCCGGATCAGGGGGGCGTGCAAAGACCTATCTCACGCGGATGACGAAAGCCCTGTCATCAGCCGGCGGCGTTCGGCGCAGTGCCCTGCCCGCCCGACCACGTCATGCGCCGCGCGGCGGAAAACGGAGCGTCATCGTCAAGGCCCGCATCGTCCGCATGTCGGCGTCCAGCGCGGCAGCGCTTGCCGCGCACATCGGATACATCCGCCGGGACGCCGCGCTTGAAGAAAAGGATCGCGGCAAGCTCTTTGATGCCATGAGCGAGGATGCGGGCGTATCCGATCTCACCAAGTCCATTGCCGATGACCGGCATCATTTCCGGTTCATCGTCTCGCCCGAGGATGGCGCCGAAATGGCCGACCTCAAGCCCTTCGTCCGCGATCTCGTCTCGCAGATGGAAACCGATCTCGGCACGCGGCTCGAATGGGTCGGCGCGGTGCACCATGATACGGGCCGGCCGCATGCGCATCTGGTGATCCGGGGACGCCGTGACGATGGTTCGGATCTTGTCATCCCACGGGCATACATCTCGCATGGGATCCGGGAACGTGCGGAGGATCTGGTCACGCTGGAACTCGGTCCGGAAACCCGGCTTGAACAGGAACGGAAACTCAACGCCGAAGTTGCCGCCGAACGGGTGACACGGATCGATCATTTCATCGCGCGGCAGGTCAATCCTGAGGGGGAGTTCCTGTTGAAGGAAAGTCCCTCGCAGTATCGTACCCTGCATGCCGCCCGGCTGCGGACACTGGAACGGCTCGGGCTTGCTCAAAAACTCGGCGCTGGACGCTGGCGGATGCGGGAGAATTTTCGGGGCGTGTTGCGAGACTTGTCCGAGCGTCATGACATCATCAAGACGATGAACCGTGCGCTCGCCGGACGCGGAGACCGGCGGCTGGATGCGGACGCAATCTTCGACAAGTCTGATCCTGACGGGCGGAGCGTGACCGGTGTGGTTTTGCAGACAGGCTTCACGAGTGAAGCTCATGATCGGGCCTACGCTATCATCGACAGTCTGGAAGGCCGCGCTGTCTTTGTCGAACTCGGTGTTGCTGGCGAGGTCGAGGAGTTGAAGCGCGGCACCATCGTCACCGTGTCGCCACCAAACATTGAGCCGAAACCTTCGGACATCACGATCGACCGGATCGCGCGAGCGAATGGCGGAATCTATTCGGCGAGTCTACATCAGGCCGATGACCCACGCTCCGGTCCGGAATTTGTCGCGGCGCATGTGAGACGACTGGAAGCCTTGAGGCGCGCTGGTCATGTCGAGCGGACGGCTGAGGCGGACTGGAAAATCCCACCGGACTATCTGGACCGCGCGAAAGCTTATGAAAGGACTCAAGCACGGTTCAGGTCGGCGCAACTGCTCGTGCGATCTGGGATTGGACTGAAGAATCAGGAGACAGCGCTCGGTGTGACCTGGCTGGACGAGGCGCCTTCCGCATCCGGCGTGCCGCTTGGGTTTGGCCATGAGGTAGCTGAGGCACAAGTGAAGCGACGCGCATTCCTGGCGGGCATCGGAATGAAAGTGGAGGCGGGCGGAGGTCTTTCGGCAGCACAGAAGTCTGAGCTGTTGAAGCGCGACCTTACACAGGCTGGCCGATCTCTGAGCGTCGAGATCGGAAAGCCCTACTCACCGGCACCGGAACGCGGTCACGTCGACGGTACGTACCGCGAGCCGGTTTCGCGCGTGAGCGGGAAGTTTGCGGTCATCGAGCGGCAGCGGGATTTTACGATTGTGCCCTGGCGACAGGTGCTGGAACAGCGGCGCGGGATGGCGGTGTCCGGCGTCGTGCGTGGCGGGAGGATTTCGTGGACACTGGGACGCGGTATTGGAATGGCTGAATGATCCCGATTGCAGACATAACAATTCGCAAATCTGGTCGGCTCAGATGCGACTTTGTCTAACACTCAATCACGGCATGCAATCAGAAAAGCGATCAAGAGCTGTCACACGCACGCCCCTTACATTGTGCGGTTGCTTTTCCAAGAGTTCAGTGAGCCACTCGATCTCAGAGTCTCTTTGTGAGGACGTCGGGGTCTGCGCCGCCGTCGCCGCAGTCGAATTTGCCGATCTCTTCGATATCGAAGCAGCACGAGCCTGGTTCATCGAACAGGGCACATTCATCCGTCCTCTGGGCCGGACTATGCATCTTACCCCCGCCTATGGCATCTCTGAAAGCGAACTACTGGTCCTGACGGGTGCGATTGCCGCGTTTGCACAGACCCGAAACGGACAATAACCAGACACCGGACACAAGCGTGGATGAGCGTTGACTATTGCTGCGCAACTACCGAAGTGTGCCAAGGCCGGTTACCGGCGCGCAGACTGAACGGGAGACCTGCAGATTGCCGGAGCCAGGCGGGACATCCACACAAGCCGGAATTTTCCACCAGAACACGGTTGCTGCGCTTGCCCTTGCAGACCTTCTCGATTTTGACCTGAAGCTTCCGGATGAACGTGTTGTGGAAGTCCGGCTCGAAGCGCCTGAAGATGTCGACGACATCGTCGTTCGCTATGCCGACTCGCACCGCGATTATCAGAACGTCAAGCTGGGCCTCAAAATCGGAGACAACGCATGGCCCGGCATCTGGCGAAGTCTCAAAGAGCAGATGAGCTCTCCGGATTTTCTGGAATCCGACCAGCTGACCATCGTGGTCGCAGACCGTAGCGATGACAGCCGGGCCGTTGGTGAGCTTTGCACCCGCGTTGCACAGGCTGTTGATCTGGCAGAGCTATCCGGCAGGCTGACCTCCAGACAGTCTTCGGCACTCGCCAGCATATCCAAAATCCTCGAAACTCCGGCCAGGGCTTTCGAACTGCTTCGGCGAACCCGTCTCCTGCACCTCTCCGAGGAGGATGTTGAAGACGCCTTGTCTCGCAAAAGGCTAGCCGGTGCGACCTCTCCAGCCCCGACGCTTTTGCCGGTCCTGCGGGATATCGCGGGAGGCGAGTCCCGGCGCAGGGGTCTCTTCCAGCCTGCGCCCCTCCGGCGCAGGCTGAAGCGCGACCATAATATCGTCCTGCCCGAGCCGCCCGAATGGGGGCTCCAAGCCTACCGCAATCTCGTCAAAAGCCTTGCCCGGATCGAGATTCCAGGCCTTTCGGTTTCGGGGTCCTCCGAAGACCTGTTCATCTGGCCCCGCGCCCGGGATCTTGACCGGTCCCGCCCGTCTGATTTCGAAGATGAACATCCCGCCGACCTGGAACCTCCGGAGGTCGACCCGGCGCTCGACCTTAGGACATTCCCAGTCGAAGGGCTCGAAAAACTGATCGTCGTCGCAGGCCCCGGCTATGGTAAGTCCGCGTTGCTGACAGCCATGGGCGGTATTCTCGCAGACGGCCCTTATGTTCCGGTCTCCATTTCCCTGGCAGCCCTTTCGAAGGCGGACTCAAGTATCATTGCCTTCCTGACCCAGCATGTCAGCCAGGAACTCGATCTCGCAGCCGACTGGCAGAAACTCGCCGAACAGGGATTGCTGGTGCCCCTGCTTGACGGGCTGGATGAAGTCCCCTCGGGCGCCCGGCCGAACCTTGTTCGCCGCATCGCCACCTTCTCGGCCCGCTACCCGCTGGCGCCCTGGATACTGAGTGTGCGCGATCCGGCCATTGTCAGTGGCCTGCATGATGCGCGGGTCATTGAACTCCTCCCCCTTGAAGACGAGGACATTGCCCGGTTTGCCGATGCAATGAAGGATTTTGTCGACGGGCTGGAAGGCTGGGAAGTCGCAAGAAAGATCAATCTCTATCCGGACCTCCGGCGGCTCGTCAGAATTCCCTTGTTTCTGGCCATGTTGCTCGGAACCCGCGGCATTAACGGCGGCGGACCGACAAACAGGTCGGATCTTATCGAAACATATCTGAAAACGCTCTTCCACCCGGGCAGCCACAAGGCCCAGGAAGATGTAGAAGATCGCAGCGCGCAGCTTCGGCCGATCGCAGAGAAGCTCGCTTTTGAACTTCTTGAAAAGCAGGAAATCGGCGCGAGCGGACGCGAGATAGGCGACATCATCGACCGTCTCGCGGCGACACGTGCAGAGGCTCGGCAATTGATGGAAGACCTCACAAGGAATGGGATTCTCCGCCGCCAGAGCGCCATCCGGCTGACATTTCCCTATCCGATCGTCCAGGAATATCTGGCCGCCTGCCACCTCGTTGCAGAATTTGCCGACACGCTTCCCGCCAGGATCGACGACGCCATCCAACGGCCCTGGGCCCAGGTCATTCAATTCGCTCTTGAACTGCACGCTGCGCCGGAGCCGACCATCCGGGCCATGCTGGGCCGGCCGGACGATGCGTTCGCAACGGGTCTCAGACTTGTCGGGCGGTGCATCGCCAATGGCTCGAAGATCTCCCAGTCCCTCAAGGACGACATCTCCGACCGGCTTGTCGCGTTCTGGGTTCACGCCCCCACAAATGCCCGCGAACGGGTCGGACGCCTGCTGGCCGACGGCTTTATCGATCCACCCACGCCATCACTTCGCGACGCCCTGCACTATGGATGGCTGATCAATAGCGGCGGCGGAGATATCGTCTCGCTCCTCAAGGATAGGCTGCTGACACTCAGCGTCCTGGACAGCCTCATGAATGAGGAGCGCTCCGGCATCATGATTTACCGGTGCCTCGAGCCGGCGCTCAATGCCGCGGGCGATGCAGCCTTTCAGGCCATTGCGGCCCGGCTCGCAAGCGATGAGCTGAGCGCCGAAGAAAAAAACGATCTTGCCAGCCTGTTTCTGAATTTTGAACCGGGTCACATATCGCGCGGCCTGGTACTATCGTTGGCGCGATCACAGGATATTCCCGTAAAGGCAAGATTATCCGCCTACCGCATCGCCGGTTCACCACTGGAAGACGACGCCCTGGACCTGGCCTATGAGGCCATGCGGCAAACCGACTGGGACGCCAGCCACAGGGTTCCTGACCTGCTGGCGCTGCACCCGGAACCGGCCGGGCTCCTGTCGGATATCTTCAGGGACGAGACCATCTCGCTTGAGCAAAAGATGGACCTTGCAGGATCAAGCGCTCGGATCATTAACGATCCGGAGACGCGAAGAAAGTTCGCCCTGTCCTCCCTTGCCGATCCGGCCCTAGACAGGAAGATCAGAACCGCCCTCCAATTGTTTGAAGCCCGGTTTGGCGACAGAGGCGCCTTTGAACAACTGATCGAGGATATTCCGGTCAACGCAGTCGACGAAGTCGGAACCACATTGGCGCTCTTCGGACACCATCGCGACCGCGAGCTTGGCGAACGCGCCGCCGTCCTGGTGCACGGAAAAGTAAAGACACCGGAAGATGCCGCCCGGCTCTCACAGTCCGTCACCACCGGCATGCTTTACGTTTTCGAAATGGATTGGCTCTCAACGGGACTTCTGAAAGACGCACCGCCCCATCCGGCCATCCCCCTGTGGACTGAGACCCTCGAAGCCTGGGCCTGTCTTCCGGACATGCCCGCCCTTGAATGTCTTGCGATCCTCGATGCCGCAGCCCAGCTCGGGTCGGAATGGGCCCGGGCAAGGCTGCAATCGGCCCTCAACCTGATCGAGGATATGGATAGTCCCGAATATTCAGAAACGGATGAACTCGGACATACGCTCTCGAGCACTCTCCACCACCTCCGTAAACGCATGCCCGTCCTTCCCGAAGGCCTGATGGAAAAGATCCTTGCCTCGAAGCGCTACAATATTGCTTCGCAAGGCCTACAGAGCCTGAAAGCCGCCGGAGACAAAACGGCCCTTCACAGACTTGTCCGATTTCATGCAGAGGCTGAGGATTGGGGACTGAAGGACACGGCCGCAAATGCGATTGAACAACTTGCCGCTCGACTGAACATACTCGTCGACAAGACCGAGGACGGGTACAGGCTGCAGGTTTAGCCCTGCCCGTGCATCCGGGCGGTCGACAGAGTCATCTCCTCCCGCATCGCGCCGCTTCAGGTAAAGAAAGCGAGCTGATCGAGGGTCAGCAAAACCTGAAGGGCCCGCGTCATCGTATAGGTCTCCGGCATGGCTGCGCCATGCCCGACCGCATGCCGCGAGCCGGCGCTCGCCGGTGGCCCGGCGGGGTCGAAATTTGCGAACACGTACCTGTCGAGATACTCGCTGAACGCTGCCGGCAGGAACAGGGAATCCTTCGCGCCGGTCTTCTGTTCAGCTTCGCGTCTTGCAAATGCAAGAAGCCCTTTCAGCTTTGCGCGCTGCCCCGTCCTGGCATGATAGGCCTCCGATAATATGCCTTCGATCTCCGTGAGAGCAGTCTTGATGGAGGCGACCGGATCACCGGCCCTGAAGGAGCGAATGGCAGACTGAAGGATAAGCCTGCGGCTTTCGAAATGAGGTTTGCCGATCCACCGGTCAAACAAATGATCGAGACGTTAATCCGTAAACGAAGCAATGAGTTGTGTTTCAATTTCGTCAAGCTCGAAGCCAGCCTCAAGCGTTTCGGCAATTTTTGTGAACTCGTGCCCGATGATCTCGACAAAGGGGAACCACCCTGCCCTGATGACCTTCGACAGACGCTCCGGGTCGAGGACCGTGTCATAGAGATCCCAATATCGCAGCCGCCTGACTGTCGCGCCAAGCGCTGCCTCGAATTCTTCGAGGGTCAGGTTCTTGCCAGGATTGAAGTCGAACACGAAACCAAAATGCCACCCCTCCCTGAACAGGCATGCGACCTGATCGTCCGGCTTTATCTCGACGGCCGGGAACCGCATGGCGGCGATATCAGCGATGTTGCTTTCGAAAACAGCTTGCCCCGCCTCCACCGCTTTCTTTACCATCATTTTCCACTCGATCGCCGCTGTATCGACCCAGAGATCCGCCGTCTTGTCCGTATGAATGACCAGCAGGACCGTGTGAGCCCGGGCGAGCCGTACGCCGATGCCGGAAAGCCGTGCACTGTTTTCAACAACGCCGCAGAAGCTCCGCGCCAGCCGGTGAAAGACCGGATCGAGCGTCGAACAGGCGCCGTTCACCTGCACCTTGACCATCTCTCCGGCCCGGGCCGCGGAGACGCTCAGACCATCTATTTTGATTTCCTGGAGACGCACCGGGTTCCCGGGATTTTCGACCCGCATTCCCCCATTTCGGTTCTCGTCTTCTGGCATTGTCGGGTCTCCTTGCCTGCATGACCATCGATGCGACCACCTGTCAGCAGATGGTCGTGCGCACCCGATACGGCAAGCAATTGTCCGTACCAGCTACCAAGATCTGGATATCCAGAGTGCCGGATCAGGCGGCCGGCCGTTGGACGGAACCTCGCGCTGCAATCAACTGCGAGGCCGCCGCATGCATCACATCCGCATCCTGGCCGGCCGGAATATTGGCGAATTCCAGGGCCCAATCGGTCTGGACAATGGATATGTCTGGGAAAAGCGCTCTCAACCGGGCAGCCGCATGGCTGACCAGGATTGACTGGTCCGGGCTGTAGGGAAAGCTGGTCTGCATCCATAACCCAAAAGACTCCCGGCCAAATAGATTGAATCCATGCGCTCAGGAAAGCGCAGGATGAACTCGCGGCACTTGCCGGGGGCGGTCGCTAGTTTCCGCCCGCAGCCGACTTCTGAACCTTGGATGTCAGGCCCGCCCTTCGATGGTCTCACACTTTGCAGGAGAATGTCATGCTCGATCTGTTGCTTCCGACAGCACTCGCCCTGGTAAGCATTCCCGCCTGCTGGCTGACCTGTTTCGAAGACGGCAGCCCGACTACGAGCGGCTGGATTATGATCCTGTCCGCCGCTCTGCTGGCGGGCGCCATTTCCTGGAACGGTCGTGCTAAGGACAGGCGAGAAAAGGACAGGCTGTCATACTTCCAGCACTCCTTCGACCAGCAAACAGGCGTTGCCGAGGGCCTCCGCAGTCAGAATCTCGACTTCCGGCGCCAGCTCGGCCGCATAGAGTCGATTGCCGGCGACATTCAGGTCCTGGTCGGATCGACGCTGCAACAAGATTTCAGTCGCCGGTTCGCGGCAGGGAACCGAATCCCGTCAATCTACCGCCTCGTGCGGACCCCCGCCTGTAACGGGTCGCGACCAGAGAAAGCCCGGGAGGAATGAGCGCTGTGGACAGGGAAGAATTTGTCGATCTGGACCGCCGGTTCGAACCGGTCGACAGCAAAGAGCGGCATGACAGTGACACGCTCGGTCCGCGCATGTTCCTGCCCGCCAGCATTGGCGGTTTGTCCTGGACCGATGTTCTGACCCATCGCGTCGTGGTCGTTCTCGGCCGGGCGGGCTCCGGCAAAACGCGCGAGCTCCGCCATCAGCGCGAGCGCCTGGCAGCAGCCGGTGAGGCCGCTTTCTATGTCCGGCTGGAAGCTCTCACCAAGGGAAGTCTCGAAGACGCCCTCGGCGAAAAGGGCGATCCCGGGATCCTGGCAGAGTTTCGTAAATGGAAACGCGGCAGGTCGAAGGCCGTCTTCTTTCTGGACGCGCTCGATGAGGCCCGCCTGCCGCGCGGCCGGAACGGGATTGTCCTCGACGAGGCCCTCGCCGGCTTCAAACAAGGGCTCGGCAAAGCGCGGTCCAGGGCCTCGCTCATCCTGTCGACCCGCGGCAGTGAATGGCACGACCGGACCGACCGGCCAAAGCTCGAGGACATGCTCACATGGCTCACCGCGAAGGAGGACGATGCAGACAGGAAGGCCGCGCCGGTTACCTCCGTCATCCCGTCAATCGGCGGGGGCGAATGGCAAGAGCCGGCAGACCGGCCGAAATTCAGGGACCTCCTTACCTGGTGGCGAGCCAAACCTGAATATGAAGCCGGCGCACATGCCGAGGGCATGAACGCTGCAGACGCGGAAACGGTCATCGAGGAAGACTTGCCAGCGGCAAACACCGGAACCAATCCGGCAGAGCTGAAGGTTCTTGCGCTCACGTCCCTGACCCGCACGCAATTGATGCGACTTGCCGGAGCGCGCGGGATCGATGCAGAGGAATTTGTCAGCGCAATCGAGACAGCCAAGGCCGTCGTCCTTGCGCAAACGCCGCTCGAAGCAGGCATGCTGATCAATGTCTGGAAAGGAAACCTTGAGGCGGGCCGGCCCGGAGCATCCGGTTTTGAAAACAGGCGCAGTCTGTTCGAGCGGGCAATCGCCTATGTGTTGCGTCCCCGCCCGGACGATGAGCGGCGCTCCGATCTCAGCCATCCGATCGCGATGGCCGGACTGAGGGCGCTCGCCGCAGCCGGCACGTTCGCCGACAAGCGGGATTTCACGATCACCGGCCAGGCTGAAGACTGCCTCGATCCTCATTCGATCCTTGGCGCCCTCGATGATGACTGGACCGATGCGAGCATCCGCCAGCTTTTCAGCTATGCTTTTTTTGATCCGGTGTCGGCAGGCCGGATCCGGTTTGCGGCCAGGGAAATCCAGGACTTCCTTGCCGCTGAATTCTTTGATCAGGCCATCGACAGGCTCGGCGGCAATCTCGAGCCGCTCTCGCCGCTGATCGGGCGGTTTGCAGACCAGCGCATTGTCCCGCCCGGCCTTTTGAATTTCTTTGGCTGGCTTGCCACCATGAACCCGGCTGTACGCCGGCTGATCACCGACATACAACCGACGCTGCTCATGGAGACCGGTGATCCCAGTCTCTACAGCCTGCAGGAGCGCGCTGACGCCCTCATCAGCCATGCAAGGCAGTATGAAACCCGTGTCCTGCGCGGTGAACGCTTCTATCGCGACGACCTCAAGGCCTTCGCCCACCCGGACCTCGCGCCAACCGTTGCAGGATTGCTCAGCGAAACCGCCTCGCCAGAACTCAGGGAAAATCTCATCGAACTGGCACGCCATGGAGAAATGGCAAGCATATCCGGCACGATTTGCAATATCGCCTGTAACAGGAACGAACCCCGCCGGGTCCGGACCGAGGCCCACCTCGCCCTCAGGGATTTCGGGCCGGGTGATATGAAACAACGCGTACGCGACAGCCTAGGTGAAGACATCGCCGCAGCAGGCGAGATTGATGCCGAAGAGGCCCCGACCTGGAACGCCTTGCTCCTCTCCGGTCTCTGCTTCACTGCCCCTGGCACGCTTTCCATCCGTGAACTGACAGGATACCTCGAATACCTTGCGCGCGAGCCGCGCAACTACGCTTCAGGCAATGGCATGCTCGCCAGCGACCTCGTCCAGGCTGCGCAGGCCGCCTTGCCGGGCAACTGGCTCGGCGCGCTTCTCGATCTCGTTATTTCCCCCACAGACCGGACCGACAACGGCCTGCCTGTTGCCCTGCCCTCACACCGCGCGCTCCTAGAGC
>Ga0116152_10004837_pt1 | contig 10572 bp, 7 predicted proteins | sample AD_UKC119_MetaG_FD_89894 | JGI IMG/M metagenome (GOLD analysis project Ga0116152, IMG submission 89894) | Active sludge microbial communities of municipal wastewater-treating anaerobic digesters from Hong Kong - AD_UKC119_MetaG | ecosystem: Engineered > Bioreactor > Anaerobic > Digestate...
ATTATTATTACTGATATAAAGTTCGCGCAAATTTTCCATATCACTAAAAAACGAGGGCCACGTACTCAGATTCTGACCTCTGACATCAAGCACAATAACGTCTTCGGGATTCCTTGCGGCCGCTTCAATATTATAATAAACACCAGAATTCTGCGGTATATAAACATTTTGCACCTGCGGCTCGATATAATTATTCTGCACATCATTATTGTAATTCTCAGAATTATCGTAATTGTAATTATTGTTGTTATAATTGTTGCTGTTGTTATATGAATCCGATGTATTGTAATTATTGCTTTGAGGAATTGGAAGACCGCTTTGGGCATCACGCATGACAAGGATGGAGCTGATGTTGTTGTTCCATGGCGCGAAATCGCCAGTGGCGGTCCAGTCATTTTCAATCACCAGATAATGGCCACGGAACCCAGATTCATCAAAGATGACAATCCATGTTCCCGTAGGGATCCTAATTGAGCCGATGCGGTTAATAAAAACATCTGACAGGCCTTCGGGGTTATAATGGCTGTACAAATTGCGCGAGTCACCCGTAAAATTTTCATTATCATATACTGTAACAGCGTCGTTTTGAGCTATGCAGGTTACGGAAAACAGGGCGAACAAAATAAGTGTGGCGAAGTGTTTCATGGTGGCTGCGGTTTGTTGGTGTGTGCCAAGTTAGGAAACTTTGCACAGCTGTGATGTTAAAAAATGAGCAAAGGGCTTGCAAAATTCGAGCCAGAGGGTAGAGTGCGAAGTTGGAAACTTCGCACAGTGCTGTATGGAATTCGCACAGCGCTTACTTGAAAACAGCTTTATAGGCTGCTTTTAGCATGAACAGACATTTCAAATAGTGTGTTTAGCATCCATCAAATTCATTGAATATAGTCAATGTTTTAGTCATATTTGATATTTTCATTGAGTATAGTCAATAAATTTTGCAAATAACATGAAAGGTTTCAGTATAGTCAATACTTTTCTCTGACACACAAAATGATTAAGACAATATAAATAAAATATTATCTTTGAAGACGAAAACAATAAAACAATATAATAATTGTATCATGAGAAAAATTAAAGTGTGCCTGTATTTCACTTTTCTACTGCTGCCTGCAATCAGTTTTTGTCAGACAAATTATTTGGAAGCGGGTATCAGCGGCGGTTCCGGAATACGTATTCTGAGTGGAGAATACATTGATAATAAATATACTGATCCTGCCATCGGTTATCACTTCGGTGGAACTATTCAGTATCATTTTGGAAAAATCTTTTCGCTCAGGACTGACCCTTCTTTCGAACAGAAAGGAAATACAGATTATCTCATACTGACTGATAATGTCGGTAATGAAATTGGCCATCTGGATGCCAAAAACAATTTAAATTATATTGTATTGCCTGTTCTGGGACAATTAAGTTTAGGGAACAGGATTGTATTTACTATACACGCTGGCGCTTTCGCAGGATACTTAATCAGAAACAACCATATAATGCCCGCATTTGAAACTTACGCTGAACAGAAAATAAATAATACAGCTTCTCATAAAAGATTTGATATTGGACTTGCAGGTGGATTCGGATGCCAATTTCCATTGAAAGAGAATTTTTCAATATTCATGGATGCCCGGGTAAATGCTGGCATTTTTGATATTCAAAAGTCACCCCTAACAGGACCCGTTTACACAAATTCATTGAATGTAACTTTAGGAATAAAGTACAAATTCACTAAGCGGACAGACCTTAAAGAGTCTGCAATTAACTGAATTTCACCGCAGCATACTGCGCGAACCGGATGTTGTGGCTGAGGAGGGGTGCGACGTTGGAAACGTCGCTCAGATGTGGGGTACGCGGAATTGAAAAACTCCGCGCAGCGTAGCAAAACGATTATTTGCTAAAAACAGCTTCAGCAACTGCAATGGCTTCGTTCAAACCCTCTTTGTTGGTGCCGCCGGCTGAGGCCAGGAATGGCTGACCACCGCCGCCGCCGTTGATTGGTTTGGCAATTTCGCGGATCAGCTGTCCGGCATTCCATCCTTTGTCTTTCACCAGCTTATCGCTGATCAGCAGCGTGATTCCGGCTTTCTCGCCATTGGCCGAGCAAAGCACAGCCACCAGATTGTCGCTCAGGGTGCGGAGTCCAAAGGCAATATCCTTCAGATCGCCGGTAGGTGCGTCCAGTATTTTCCCGAGAAATTTAATTCCGCCCATATCTTTGGCTTCAGCCAGCAGAGCGGGCGCAAGCGACACGAGCTTTTCCTTTTTCAATGTCTCAATTTCTTTCTGCAGTCCTGAAAGTTTTTCGTTCAGTTCAGTGACTGCAACAACAGGATCTTTCCCTTTGAAAATCTCTTTCAGTCCGCGAAGCTGTTCATCCATCTTTTCAATCATGGATTCAGCAACAGAACCTGACACAGCTTCGATACGACGTACACCGGCTGCAATGGCGCTCTCAGAGACAATTTTGAAATATCCAATCATTCCTGTTGAAGGGATATGTGTTCCTCCGCAAAGCTCAACACTGCTTCCGAAGCGAATTACACGAACCTTATCGCCATACTTTTCACCGAACAAAGCCATGGCACCCATTGCCAAAGCCTCTTCCTGCTTCATTTCGCGATACTCATCGAGTGAAATATTTTCGCGGATTTTTTCATTCACCATGCGTTCCACTTTCAGTAATTCTTCGTTGCTGAGTTTTTGAAAATGCGAAAAATCGAAACGCAGATATTCTGGCGAAACCAAAGATCCTTTTTGTTCGACATGTGTACCAAGAACCGCGCGCAGTGCTTCGTGCAACAGGTGGGTTGCCGAATGATTGCGCATGGTGTCCATGCGGTTTTCAGCATTCACGGCCGCTATGAAAATGGCTTTCGGGTCTTCGGGCAATGTGTCGGTTACATGAATGATCAATCGATTTTCTTTGATGGTATTGATGATTTCAATTTCATCTTTTTCGGATTGTAGTAAACCGCTATCGCCCACCTGACCTCCGCTTTCGGCATAGAAAGGTGTCTTGTCGAGTACTATCTGAAAAATCGTTTTTCCTTTTTGTTCCACCGAACGATAGCGCGCAATGCGGACTTCGTCGGTCAAATGATCGTAGCCGGTGAATTCGGTAACGACATCCGGAATGATTTCAACCCAGTCGCCGGCGGCCACAGCAGCGTCTTTGCGGCTTCGGTTCTTCTGCTCTGAGAGATAAGTATTGAATTCATCAATCTGAACATCAAGGTTGCGTTCACGCGCCATGAGCAAGGTCAGGTCAATCGGGAAGCCGTAGGTATCATACAATTCGAATGCAAATTTCCCATCAATGGTTTTACTTCCTGCCAGCTTTGATACATAGTTTTCGAACATATGAACACCGGTTGCCAAGGTGCGCAGAAATGAATTTTCCTCTTCGCGGATCACATTTCCGATGAGTTCCTTTTGTTTGACAAGTTCTGTAAACTGAGTTCCCATCTGTTTTTCGAGCACACCCAGCAATTTATGCATAAACGGTTCGGTAAAACCAAGGAATGAATAACCATAGCGTACCGCGCGACGAAGAATGCGGCGGATAACATAACCGGCCTTAGCATTCGAAGGCAGCTGACCATCTGCAATGGCAAAGCTTACAGCCCGCATATGATCGGCGATTACGCGCATAGCAATATCGTTCTTTTCATCCTTGCCATATGGGATTCCGCTCAAAGAGCTGATTTCAGCAATCAATGGCGTGAAGACATCGGTATCGTAATTGGATGTTTTATTCTGAATGGCACGCACCAGGCGTTCGAAACCCATACCGGTATCGACATGCTTGGCTGGCAGTGGTTCGAGTTTTCCGGAGGCATTGCGATTATATTGAATAAAAACCAGGTTCCAGATTTCAATCACCTGAGGATGATCGTTGTTGACCAGCGTCTTTCCATCCACGGAAGCACGTTCGGCATCGGTACGGAGGTCAACATGAATTTCGGAGCAGGGACCACAGGGGCCGGTATCGCCCATTTCCCAAAAATTGTCTTTCTTGGAACCAGGTAATATGCGGTCTTCGGCAATATGTGTTTTCCAAAAATCAGCGGCTTCGGTGTCAGGATCAAGCTTTTCATGCTCATCGCCTCCGAAATAAGTAACAAACAAACGGTCTTTGTCGAGTTTAAAAACGTCAGTCAGTAGTTCCCATGCCCACTCAATGGCTTCTTTCTTGAAATAATCGCCAAACGACCAGTTACCGAGCATTTCGAACATAGTATGGTGATAAGTATCGATGCCCACTTCTTCCAGGTCATTGTGTTTCCCCGATACGCGTAAACATTTCTGGCTATCTGCCACTCGTTTGCTTTTCGGGATTTCATTTCCGAGAAAATAGTCCTTAAACTGATTCATTCCGGCATTGGTGAACATCAATGTTGGGTCATTTTTCAACACCATAGGCGCTGAAGGCACGATGGAATGCGACTTTGAAGCGAAAAAGTCTAAAAAGGCCTTACGAATTTCGTTGCTGGTCATAAATATCTTGTTCAGTAGTATTTGTGAAATCGGCTACAAAATTAGTTTATTTATTAATTTTGCATACATTTCAGAATATGTCCGATCAACATTTGCGTTTCAATCCACAAACAATGCACTACGAGGTAGTGTATAAAAAACACTCGCGCTGGCGTAATGTTTTGTATATTTTACTGGTTGGTTCAGCATTTGGTCTTGTCTTCATTTTTTTGGGAACAACATTTATAAAATCAAAGGAAGTCAGAAAAAAAGAGCATGATCTTGCCGTATTCAAAGAGACTTACGAAAAAGCAGAGCTTCAATATCAACAAAACATCGAGTTGCTGCATAATCTTGAGATGCAAGACCGGCGCCTTTTTCGGGAGATATTTGAGACCGATCCGGCTGACACGACCTTACTCAGCAATCAATTGCTCGAAGAAGCACAAATCGACTCAGAAAACACCGATATCTCTGGCATGTTTTCAATGATCAAAGCACAATACAAAAAAATAGAAAACATCTCGTACAAAGATGCCATCCGTTTACAATTTGCCAGTTATTTTTTAAAAAACAATTCAGACTATATCAAATCGCTGCCGGTACGTGTTCCATTAAAAAGCGGCAGCTACACACTGGTTTCAGGATTTGGGAAACGCATACATCCCATTTTCAAAACAGCACGTCAGCACAATGGGCTCGACCTTGCAGCACGTGCAGGCTCTGAGGTTCTGGCTTCAGGCGACGGAATTGTGCAGGATGTTCCAAAAAATCTGGCAGGATACGGTAATGTGGTTTATATCTACCACGGGCACGGATATCATAGTCTTTATGCACAATTACTGGAGTCAAGGGTAAAACCCGGACAAAAAATACATGCAGGTGATGTTATTGGATTTGTAGGCAGCACCGGCATTTCGATCGGGCCACACCTTCATTATGAAATATGGAAAAACGGCAAACCCGTTGATCCTATCCGCTTTCTGTTGACCATCGCTCCAGGCGAATATCTCGAAATGTACAAGGTGGCCACTCAATACAATCAATGCCTCTCCTGATGAACAAAGAACTCAAAAAACTCACACTTTTTACTGCCATTAATTTTGTCATTGCCAACATGGTAGGGACAGGCGTTTTCACCTCACTCGGTTTTCAGCTTTTCGATATTAAAAATCCGGCAGCCATTCTGATTTTATGGGCTATCGGTGGCATTATGGCATTATTTGGTTCTTTTGTTTACGGTGAGCTTGGCGCAGCCATGCCCCGCAGTGGTGGTGAATATAATTTTCTAAGTCGCATTTATCATCCCTCGCTTGGTTTTTTGGCCGGCTGGATTTCGGCCACCATTGGATTTGCCGCACCGGTAGCAGCGGCCTGCATAGCTTTTGGGACTTATTATCATCAGTCAATTGATATATTAAGCAACACCTATTCTGTCAACTGGCTTCAAACAACTCCTATGATTGCCGGACTGATTATTCTGGCCCTTATTACAATGGTGCACAGCAATTCCATTAAAACAGGCGGCAGATTCCAAAATGTATTCACCATTCTGAAACTTTTATTCATAGTTATTTTCATAGGAGCAGGATTGTTTTTTCTGCCAGAATCGCAAACTCTTTCTTTCGCTTTCAGCGCTGATACAGGCAATGACATTCTAAACCCCGCCTTTGCCGTTGCATTGGTATTTGTGAGCTATGCCTACAGCGGATGGAATGCCTCGGCCTATTTTGTCAATGATCTGAAAAATCCGGTAAAACAATTGCCCCGCTCGCTCATCATCGGAAGTATTGCTGTGATGATTCTTTACATATTGTTGAATTTTGTTTTTCTCATTTCCACCCCGATTGAAGAAATGATTGGTAATCCTGAGATAGGACTTATTTCAGCAATGTATATATTCGGCAACAAAATGGGTGTTTTCATGGGACTTTTTATTTCATTATTGCTTGTCTCAAGCATCAGTTCGATGATATTTGCAGGTCCGCGTGTTACCATGGTTATGGGAGAAGATTTCAGTTTATTGAAGTTTCTGGCGAGAAAAAACAAAAACGAAATTCCTTACATCGCGCTCATTACGCAATTTATCATCAGTTTCACCCTTATAATTACATCGACTTTTGAATCACTGATAACATACACTGGATTTGTACTGAACCTGTTCACATTTTTCACAGTACTGGGTGTTTTCGTACATAGAAAAAAATTCCCGGATGCAGATCGACCAGTGAAGACCTGGGGCTACCCGGTTACGCCCATTATTTTTCTGATTTTCAATCTCTGGATCACTATTTTCGTGATATACTCGCGACCGCTGGAGTCGTTACTGGGTCTGGCAACTATAGCTGTCGGCGCAATTCTGTATTTTTTCAGCAAACAATCAAACAAACCCAAAACCATATGAAGACAAGCCTTTTCATTCTGATGCTCAGCATCTTTTTTATGATTTCATGCAGCGGCAGCAGCAAAGACAAACAAAACGGCGCAGACTCCACCACAACTGACACTGTAACAAAGACCGAAGCCATCGTCTTAAATCACTACTATAACGACATTGCGCGCTTTGTAGCAGGAATGCCCCTGAGCGACAGCAGTCTGCTGAAGAAATACACCGAAAAAACCGAATGGAAAAACTATTCAGCCGGTATTGATAGCAGCTGGGCAAATTTTCAGAAAACCAAGCTGGATGTCATGCAACCCTGGATCAACAAAGAACTGAATGCAATCAATGAAAAAACAAAGGATGTTTTTTATCCATTCAGCGGCCCCGACTTCGTTTACATGTATCATTTTCTGCCAAAAGCAGACAACTATTATATGGTTGCATTGGAGCCGGTTGGAATCATTCCGGACATAACGAAAATTGAAAATTCCATGCCTTCGTTTTTCGCAGCACTGAACAACGCTATCAAAGACAATCTGAACCTAAGCTTCTTTATAACCAAAAGCATGAAAGTGCAAATGAACAACGAACAGATCAAAGGAACCATTCCTGTGTTGCTGTTTTTCATGGCCCGAATGAATCTGCACATTCAAAACATCATTCCTGCAACCATAGCCAAAGATGGAAAACTATCGGTTAATGAGCAGATTGCTGAAAACAGCGCCAATAAGAAATTTACGAATGGCGTGGAAATCAGCTTTGTACGCCCGGGAGAGAACAAAGTCAACAAACTTTATTATTTCAGCGTAAGTATCCGCAACGACGGATTTGCGAGCATGCCCGAAGCCGAAACATATCTGAAATCGCTACCCGCCGACATGACAACAATTGTTAAATCAAGTAGTTATTGCATGCATGAAGACAAATATAATAAAATCCGCGACATTGTTCTGACGCATTCCAAATTTTTGATTCAGGATGACAGCGGAGTTCCTTTCAGATTTTTTAACAAAGAAAAATGGAATTTCGGTTATTATGGTATTTATACCCGACCAATTCCTGTTTTTTCACATTTTTATCAGGATGAACTTAAAAAAACATGGCCGCAAAACGCCACAAAATTGAGTTTTCGTTTTGGATATAACGAAGAATCCAATATCTTTGTAGCTACAAGAAAAAATTAACGGATGAGTAAAACAAAGATTACAACCATACTTATTGCATTTTCAGGCATCATTTTATTGTCTCTGCCATCATCAGGACAATTTGATTCAACCAAGATTATAGACACCATTGAATCAAACGGAAAACAGATTGTGCTTTTCAGCGATAACGTCTGGTCGTACATCAGCTCAATGGAAGATCTTGCGCACGACAAAGCCATAGCCGACACAGGGCGGGTTTTTACCGAGTATTGGAATGATCTGACTTTTGCCTACATGTATCCCGAAGACAAACCACTGCCCGATACTGTTCAGATTGTGCTTATAGATAGTCTTCATTCATTCACTCCACCTTTATTGGGCGGCATTACATCTGGCTTTGGATGGCGTTCGGGGCGCGTTCATAAAGCTGTTGATATCGGCCTTGATTTTGGCACCCCTATCCGATCAGCTTTTGATGGCAAAGTTCGTTATGCACAATACAACACCGGTGGCTATGGCAATCTGATTATAATCAGGCATTTCAATGGTCTTGAAACCTATTATGCCCACCTATCAAAAATGTATGTGCGACCTGGCCAAATGGTGAAAGCCGGACAGGTAATTGCTGGCGGCGGTAATACAGGGGCACATTGGTCCGGTCCGCATCTGCACTTCGAGTGCCGCTATCGTGACCACGCTTTTGACCCGCTCAAAATTATGCGATTCGACTCAACAGAATTAAAATCGGATACACTCATTCTTACTGCCGCAGATTTTAAAGTCTCCCAAAATCACAAAGCATATCTCGCCGATGGAGTAAACGGAACCAATACCGGAACATCTTACTCAAATACCAGACAATATGGGGGAAGTACTTCGGACAACAGCGACTATAAAGGATCCTCAGCCAACGGAACAGCCATAGGCAATTATTACATTGTCAAAAAGGGCGATACTTTGTCAGCCATTGCACGAAAATATGGAACAACCGTTGATAAACTCTGCAAAATCAATGGTATCAATAAGAATGCTATTCTGAGACTGGGTCAGAAAATCAGGGTCAGATAATGTTCGGCAGATTTTTCATTTTTGTTTTCTGCCTGTTAGGGGTTACTGTTGCATATTCACAAGACTGGCCAAAGGAAAGAGATACCTCGTGTTTGCCCGGCAAAATCATCTTTGAACAATACTGCGATTCGTTTCCGGAAATCTACATGATGCCCGAATGGTACAAGCTGCAGCTGATCTATGTGCAGGTTAACCGCGACAAAAACGGAATTCCTCATCTGACGTATCACAAACTCGGTGTTGACCGCAACAAATATTTTTATCCGGCCAGTCTTGTCAAGCTCCCTACTCTGCTTCTAACCCTCGAGAAGCTTCAATCGCTCAAAAGCAGAGGCGTTGACAAATACACGCGGCTGAGTATTGGCAAAGAACACTCCTGTCAGTATGAATTTAAAACAGACACTTCGGGAATCGAGGACTATCCATGCATTGCCAACTTCATCCGCCGGATTTTACTGGTATCTGACAACTGGAGTTATAATCGACTCTTCGAATTTGTTGGCCAAAAAGAACTGAACGAAGGGTTACGACGCAAAGGATACACCGATCCCGTTATTCTGAAACGCTTTGCCAGATGTGATGACGACGAAAACCGCTACACCAATCCTTTTTGTTTTTATAACGACGATGGCAACATTCTGTTGCAGCAGCCACAGCTTGAAAACCGGACTGAATACAGATTGCCGCCACACGTCAATGCCAGCGTAGGCAAAGGTTTCTGGGATGGAAAGAAAGTTTTGGAACAGCCCCGCGATTTCAGCAACAACAACTATCTGCCGCTCGAAGATGCGCTCGAAATGCTCATTTCATTCATCATGCCCGAAGCAGTTGATGAGCAGAAGCGCTGGAACCTGAGTCCGCACGACCGGCTGTTTTTATTGCAATATTTTTCGATGTATCCTCGTGAATCTCTTTTTGAAGAATATCACAACTGGCCCAAATACGAAGACAGCTACAAAAAATATTTTCTGATGGGCGACCACAAAGACACCATTTACGATGGGGCTCTGCGCGTTTTCAACGTAGTGGGTCTCAGCTACGGCTTTGCATCGGATGTGGCCTATGTGGTCAACCTCCGCGAAGGCGTTGAGTTTTTTCTGGCCGCCACCATTTACACCAATCACGATGATATTCTGAATGATGAAACCTACGAGTACCGCAACATTGCATTCCCGTTTTTCGGACGCTTCGGAAGAATCATCTATGACATGGAGCGTGCACGTGAAAAGCAGTATCTGCCCGATTTTAGAGAGATAAAGCAGGCTTTGTCGTTGCCACCAATGTAAAGGGAAACGGTGGGGTGCATAATCTTCGTGAAAAAACCTTTTTATCAATTCTGAAAAAAGCCATATATGTAGGGTCTGCTGAAAAAGTCTGAGGTGCGGTAGATTTGAGGCGACAAGACGAAGATGTATAGTAATACTTCGAGTCGAAGGCAACGAAGAAGATGGCGTGCATCAGACTAACAAACACTCACAGCAATATTTGTGGTTTTATTGAACTGATGAG
>Ga0116152_10004838_pt1 | contig 10572 bp, 9 predicted proteins | sample AD_UKC119_MetaG_FD_89894 | JGI IMG/M metagenome (GOLD analysis project Ga0116152, IMG submission 89894) | Active sludge microbial communities of municipal wastewater-treating anaerobic digesters from Hong Kong - AD_UKC119_MetaG | ecosystem: Engineered > Bioreactor > Anaerobic > Digestate...
CTTTAATCGGGCGTTTTTTCGAGATGGGCTTCGTGCGATATACGTCATCAATAACATTGAGTATTGCATCAAACAAAAAGGCAATGACAATAATTGTATATAATGTGGCGACCTTTTCAATCCAAGGGCCAGCCTTATCGAAATAATCCTTAGCCAAATGGAGAATAAACGGAGTCGATAGATGTGCAACGCGAGCAAAGATACGGCGGCGTTTCATCGCGGCAAAAATAACCTTTTTCTTTACGAGATTCGGACGAAGAAAAAGAAGATTCATCAGCCCTCGGAACAAGAAATAAATAAAGAGACAAATCAAGATCACAATTAAGGCGCGTATTGAATAAATAAACACCCTATTTAATGCACCCTGAATGCCGAGTGTCTGTGTCCAATCATCCAGCCAAGAAAACATGAGAGGTCCTCCTTATTTTTCGTGCGATTTCATTATAGTTGATTTGTTTCTATTGTGACAGTTCTTTCATTTACATTTTTACATGATATGTTACAATGCTCAAAGATTAATGAAGGAGGCTAACATGAAAAATTTTCTAAAAAAAATGAATCGCGGCGTTATTGTGTCCTGCGTTATCATTATCGCACTTGTCATTTATCTACTAGTGGATAATGCAATGACCAATAAAGCAAAACCAGTTGTGAAGGAACTAGCCATCTCCTATATTACTGCGTCTGCAGATTGGATTCCGCACGAGGCTGATGTCGATTTGAAAGATTTCTCGAACGTCGAAGATATTTTCGAATCTATATACGCAAGATGTTCTGAATCGGATTCCGAATTATTCTCGGAGAACAGCTATATCCAAACTACAGCAGTTTCATGGCTGCTCGATGCAGAAACACATTATTCTGCGGAAGATACTTATCAGATTACTGACGTAAATTGTGAGGTTGTATCGATTTCAAAGGTGCACGTGTATAACAAACAGGCTACCGTGAACTGTAAAGTCACGACAGAGTTCACCTATATTATCAATGCCACAGGAGAAATAGCGACAGCGTCATTTGATACAGATGAGACGGTATCTTGTATCGAAGAAAACGACAAATGGGTTGTGTCATCGTATACCGGTACTAACCTCATGCAGTTAGGCATGTCGCTCGGAGAAAACGGAATCGAGGTGAGCTACTAATGGAACCTGCAATGAAGGTAATTCACGCCACAAAATCATTCGGCAAGAAAAAGGCCGTAAATGATGTCTCATTCGAGATTTATCCCGGCGAGGTATTCGGTTTCTTAGGCCCGAATGGCGCTGGTAAAACCACAATGATTAAGATGATCATGAGCTTCATTTCGATGGACAGCGGCACGGTCATCATCAATGGTTTTGACAAGAAAAAACACTACGAGAAAGCGATGGCTGATATCGGTGGTATCGTTGAAAACCCAGAAATGTATATTACGCTTTCCGGTCGTCTGAATCTTGAAATGTATGCCCGTATTCATGACGGTGTCACGAAAGAAAGAATCGACGAGGTGCTCGATCTCGTCGGCATGAAGGCACGCGCCAATGAAAAGGTGAAGCGGTACTCGCTCGGTATGAAGCAGAGAATTGGTCTCGCCCAGGCGCTTTTGCACAATCCAAAGGTATTGATTCTCGATGAGCCGACCAATGGTCTTGACCCAGCCGGAATTCACGAGCTTCGCGATATCTTAAAGAAACTCGCTCACGAAGAAGGCGTAGCCGTCATGGTCTCGAGTCACATGCTTACAGAGATGCAATTGATGTGTGATCGCGTTGGCATTATTACAAATGGTACTTTACGCGATGTTCGTCTCATCGACGAATTGACAGCTGGAGTCAATGGGGCTCCAATTCATCAGATCAAGACATCAAATCCTGCGAAGGCGAAAGAGATTCTCTCGGCACACTACGCGGATAAGATTCGCGAAGTTGGTGAGAAGTCCATCGATATCGAGGTTTCTCCTGAAGAAATCAACAATTGCATTCGCGAATTAATCGAAGGCGGCGCAGATATTCTTGGCGTACAGCTCAAAGAAAGTACGCTGGAAGATGCCTTCTTACAAATCACAGGAGGAGGATTGAACATTGAGTAAGATATTTGCACTTTATACAAACGAGATGATTAAAATCTCCAAGAAAATCAGTGTTCTCGTCATTGCCATTCTTGTCGTAATCACCGCATTCGGTTTTTCCGGTGTGATGAAGCTGCTAGAACCGTTATTGCTCGGTACAAGTGATATCATGAGCACGAGTGAGGACAATTACGAAATACCGCGTCAATACCTCGCAGATGCTGAAGCATACTTTGACGAATACCTAAAAGAAACTAATGGAGAAGAATACGTTTCCGGATTCCGTTTGGAAGCCGCTGATGATCTCTTGATTGATGATGAGACCATTGCAGCGTTGCAGTCTGATGTCGACACCAAAGAATTCATGTTAAACGAAGTCGATTGGAATGTGGTTGATGTCAATCGAATAACATTCGTAACTTATATTGAATCGATTCTCCAAACCTTTTATTTCGATTATTGGAATCAATATATGGTTCCGATTGAAGATCGTGATGAGGCATGGACTGCACGCCAAAACGAATTACTAGGTATGATTGATGAGCTCAAGGTTATTTCGAATGAATTGGATTTTAAAGCCTATATTGCATTCTATAAAGCCAACGAAAATCAATTCGTCACTGATGCAAATGCGGATGTATATTTCTTTGACAGTATTACCAATTATGGCGGTGCCTCCAGATTGGATACTTGGTATGATTATGACCCTACCGGCGGCATCGAGAAGGATGTTGTTGGTGAATTAACGAACGCTTTCAGTACCATAGAAATTTATCAAACACAACTCGACAATAACGTTTTGCTATCGTCGAATCTCCTTGAAATGACGACAACGACCACTCCGTTATCAGAAGAAAAGCGTGAGGAAATCGAGAACAAATTAAGTGTGCTCCAATACAGAATTGATAACCATCTTCTCGTTCTCGACTCCGAATCCGGTATTGCCAGCATGTCGACGGCATTGACACAAAGCTTTGTTAAAACCCTCATCACTGTCCTCGTCATCATCATAGCAGGCAGCACCATTTCCAGCGAAATGGCGACTGGTTCGATTAAGTCACTAATTATTGCCCCGGTAAAAAGATGGAAAATTTTCACCGCTAAATTACTTTCCATTATCACGGTAGTATTAGTTTCCTCAATCTTCGCGGTGGTTTTCTCCATGCTCGGTACAATCGTATTCTTCGGTACCAAGACATTAGTACCATATGTGTACGTTAATGGTTCCGGGGTTATTCACACAATGCCGCACCTGCTTTATCAATTCCTGTACTTTATCGTCTCGTGCGTCGATGTTCTCTTCTACGCCTTAATGGCTTTTGCATTCTCCAGTGTGTTTAATAACACAGCACTTGCAGTTGCAATTTCTATGGGCGCTTCGTACATGACCAGCACAGTAAATCAACTATTGATGCTTTTCACACATCAGCGTTGGATTGACTTCCTGCCGATTTCCAATATGGATTTCATTACGCCACTCTTCCCATACTATACGATGATGAATTCGTCGTCTTTGGGACTGGAAGAAGCGACGGGCATGCTCACGACCCCATCGCCGATTTTCTCACTGTGCTATTGCATCGTGTTATTCTTCTGCCTGATCTACATCGCTAAAGATCAGTTCTGCAGAAAAGACATTCAATAATAATCTCTTTCAAAGAGAAACACACGAAAACACCCGGTTATCCGCATGGATGCCGGGTGTTTTTATCTGAGTATTAGTTATGTTGTAGCGGCCGAAACACGAAGCCCTTTTCTTTTCATCGAGGGAATGTCAATTCGTTGGACAACCTTCAGAAAACAAACTTCCCTGTATCACCTTTTTCTCTCGAAATGCCTTTGATATCGCATTTCGCACCTGCCGTTTATTTGCTGTCCAAAGCGGCGCTAATAATGTCGCTTTCGGTCCGTCACCGGTTAATCGATAGACCACGATTTTTCGCGGAATACGCGGCAGCAAACGAGAAAGCAAATCAATATATTCATCCATACCAAGAAGCGGAAACGGGTGTGCCACATATGCTTTTCCAAGATCGCTGTCCGACAGGATATGTAAATTGGCAATCTTTATTCCCTGAATCGGCAATTGAGCTACATAATCGATGGTTTCTGTCATCATTTTTTCTGTCTCATTTGGGAGATTCAATATGACATGAACCACAATATCCAAAGGCAATTTTTCCAGTCGTGCTACCATCTCCTCAAAGCAGGATAATGGATAGCCTCGGCGCATCCACTTCTCGCTTGTTTCGTGAATCGATTGAAGTCCCAATTCAACCCACACATGCGTTTTCGTCGTCAATTCTTCAAGGATTTCCAGCATCCGATTCGATATGCAGTCCGGGCGTGTTGCAATCGCAATGCCAACGATATCTTCTTGTGCGATGGCCTCATTGTATTTCATTCGAAGTTCTTCTTCATCGCCATATGTCGATGTAAATGCCTGAAAATATGCGATATATCTTGCATCGGCACCCGCCTTCGCGCGCACTAGTTCTTTTCCCAGCCGTACTTGATCAACGATAGGTAATGTCGCATCGGATGCAAAATCGCCAGAACCGGCTCGACTGCAAAAAATACAGCCGCCTACGCCAAGAGTACCATCACGCGTCGGGCATGTCGTACCTGCATGGAGTGCAATTCGGTAGGTCTTATGACCAAATAGTCGGAGATATTCATCATTGGCCGATACATAATGAATCGACATGAGTTTAAATCATCAATTGTGATGGAGAATAAATTCGCATTGACGTCTCATCTGATTGATCAACAGAGAGAACTACGACCATACTGCCCATATACAATGCTTCGTATTTCGATTTATCAACAGGAATCGGTAAGCTCTCCTTACCGTTTTTCATGATGGTGATGTAATAACCGGGTTTTAAATCGGATTTATCTTTCCGAGTAATTTCTATGCGTTTTCCACAGGTTGTCTTCATCATATATCGGGCCATATGAATCATTTCCACGGTATGTGCGATGCCCGAATAGCTCGCAATCACAATCGCGATAATAATCGCGGCGTAAAGCATGGAAAAAACGACCACCATCGATTGCGGCAGTGAACTAGCCGTTTGAAGTAATAATACCCAAACCACCACGGCAAAGAGCCAAAAGAGAAGCAAATATTCGAAATGCTGTTTGGCATCCGTCTTCTCTTTCGTGATAATCTTCTCACGTATCGCTTCGTCTACTTCTTCCCACATACGACAATGCCTCCGATATAGGTTATCTATTAAAGTAATGATAACGAAATATATTTAAACATTCAAGTCGCTATCCGAGCAAAATCTTATCATTCAGCACATCATAAGCTCATATTCACGAAGCGTGGAAAGCCCATGTACCCCTGATATCTACTGCATTACTCGTTCTCATTAAAAGCCCCATGGGGCACTGTCTCACGATTTTCCGGTGATAGATCGTCAACACCCTGCAGTTGTCTTCCCTTCATCACCGTATGGTAGCCATACTGATTTCGCAGTCGGTCCAACACTTCATTCACCTTCGATAGCTTTGTCGTGTCATGAATCATTTCAAAAATCGTCGTTTGCTCGTAATCGTGAATATCCGATAATTGCGTCACACGCACGCCGATGCTTCGAAGCGGCGCGTGCCAATCGTAACTCTCCATAAAAAGCGCAAATGCCACATTGGCAATGGTCGTATCTTCATTTGTTGCCTTCTCCAATTTCCTTTGCCGCTCAAATGATTGCAAACGAATGTCTCGCACCCAGATTTGCACCGTCGAGCCGCGCAGATAATGCTTCCTTAATCGATGCCCCACCTGTGCGGACAAAGTCACCATAATCGTATGCACATCAGCATTTGAAACCATATCACGCGGTGTCGTCGTACTGTTCCCAACCGACTTTAACGTGCGCGTCGTCCCGATACGAGCAACCGGCGATTCATCAAGTCCATTCGCATATATCCATAAGACCTCACCGGCCTTCCCCATATAGCGCGAAAGAAAATGCTGATCAAGTGCCGCCAGTTCACCGATTGTTCGAACATTAATCTTTTTTAATGCCATATCCGTCGAACGACCGACATAGAGTAAATCAGCTACGGGAAGCGGCCATACAATCTCCTTAAAATGCTCGCGCAAAATCACCGTCGTCGCATCAGGCTTCTTATAGTCCGACCCGAGCTTTGCAAAAACCTTATTAAAACTCACACCGACAGAGCAAGTTAGCCCCAGTTCATCCTTCACGCGATTACGAATCTCATCTGCGATTTCCTGCCCCGTCATTGCGCCACTCGCGGTCACATCCAGCCAACACTCATCGAGCCCGAACGGTTCTACCAGGTCCGTATATTGTGAGTAGAGCTCTACAAGGCGTCTCGAATAATAGTTATAGGATTCAAAATGGCCGGGCACAACAACCAAATCCGGGCACTTCTGCTTCGATTGCCATATCGCTTCCGCCGTCTTCACACCGCACCTTTGCGCCAACGGATTCTTCGCCAAAATAATCCCGTGCCGCTGCTTCGCGTCACCCGCGACCGCCATTGGGACATTCCGCAGCTCCGGGTTATTCTTCATTTCCACAGATGCAAAAAAGCAATTCTGATCCACATGCAAAATAATGCGATCCGTCTCCATCGACCCCTTCCCTGAATAGCAAAACGAACATTTGTTTTCTTTCAGTTTACTACGGCTTTAATATTTTCGCAAGATTTTTACATTTTTTGTTTTTTGGCTTTTCATTTGCCATTTATGAGGTTATAATCTAAATAACACAAAGTTTTTTATTGAAGTCAAATCGGAAATGAGCGTCGATATTTCTTTTCTATACGACGCACAGCACACGAAAAGGTGGTGTAACAATGGCAAAGCATCGTATTTTACTTGTGGACGATGATACCGATATTCTCGAAATCAATCGTTCCTTCCTCACCAACGAAGGCTATGAAGTAAGTGTGGCTACCAATATCGCACAAACACTTCAGAAGGTCGAAACGAATGCCTATGACTGTATCGTATTGGATATCATGCTTCCGGATGGAAGTGCTTATGATCTCCCTACAAAACTTCGTATCTATACCGCAGCTCCGATTATCTTCCTGTCTGCGAAGGATCAATTGGAAGATAAGATTACTGGATTTAAGGTTGGCGGTGACGATTACATGACTAAGCCGTACAGTCTCCCAGAGCTTTCTGTACGTATTGCAGCTCACATTCGTCGCAGTCTCACCAGAGACGGATTCCTTATGGAATTCCCTCCGCTTTCTTTGAACGTAAAGACACGTGAAGTGCTTCTCAATGATAAACCAGTTCATCTGACGAACAGAGAATTCGATATTCTCCGTCTCCTTGCAGAAACACCGAATGTTATCGTTCCTTTTACCCGCATTTATTCCCATGTTTGGGGCGATGATGGTCTTTGCGACAATCACCTCGTCATGGTAAACATCAGCTACTTGAGAAAGAAAATGGAGAAAGCTGCTCCGGATGTTCTCTTTGTTAAGACCGAGTGGGGCAGCGGTTATTCGTTTGCATATCCACCGATTCGCAATACTCTGCGTGCCGAATAATCAGAACTTCCATTTGGAACAGTCGAGGCAATTATGAATACTGATAAATCTTTGTCGAATGAAAAGAATCAGGATGTTCGCTACGCGCTTCGAACCATTATTATTTTGGTATCTATCATCGCCGTGTGTTTGGTCATTTATTTTGTGAACCAAAGACACGGCGATGTCTATTCTCAGACAGCCGATGGCGCTCAGGACATTTCTTTTTGGGATGCATCTAACGACTTTCCGCTCTTCATGCAAAATGGATGGGAGCTCTATCCCAATATGTTATTGGAACCCATAGATTTTGCATCGAGTGAAAACACTTTTCCACACTATAAAGATGTATCCATTACGACCAACGGATGGACATATATCGGCAATGCGACGCCTGTCAATATGGACGAGCAAGTTTCCATGTCCGAATTCGGCGTAGCCACCTATCGACTCGTGCTCCAACTTAATACGAATACCGAACTCGTCGCGATGGACTTCGAAGAAATTAACCTTGCCACCAATGTTTGGGTTAATGGTCAATTGCTTCGTCGAGTCGGTGTCGTTTCCGAAGACCAATCCATATACGAGTCCAATGAAAGTGCGTTTAATTTACAGATTTCCCCGGATGAGAACGGCCGCATCGAACTCATCATTCAATGCGCCAACTTCGACTCTCCTTTCGGCGGCATCACAAACTCGCCTGCCATCGGGAGTGTTGAGAGTATTGAATCTATCATGTTCTTTTCGCGGATGTGGATTGCCATATTAATCACGATATTCTTAATCGTCGCTGTCGCCGGATACTACGTGTCACGGACATTCCACACGCGTGCGAAGTATTATCTTTTTGTCGGGATGATGGCCGTCTGTATTGCATATGAAAGCCTAGACAATACCGTCAATCCCCTTCCCGGTGATTGGAACAAACTCATCCAAACCACATTACTAATCGTAATGTGTGTCGGTTCCTACCTTTATTTCACATCCGTATATCCGAAAAATGCAATCGGCGAACTCGAGAAATTGCACCATTGGGACACCGTTATCGTCTTTGTTGCAGCATCACTCTACATCATTGTTTATTGGCTGTTTCCGGAATTCCTTTATTTACGGTCTTCCATCATTGCCAACCTCATCTTCGTTATGATTGTGCAAACATATAACTTCATCCGCGCAGCATACATGTTACAAAAAGAAGAGAAGCACCAATTGCTTCATCTCTGCTCCTGCTCAATTTGCATCTTTATGTTCTCCTCCATGCTGCTCCGTGCGCAACAAGTAATCTACTTACCGGTGCACTCGTTCATATTGGCTGTCATGATGCTTGGCATCGCCATTTACTTCACAATCAATTATGTCAACAACTTTAAGACTATTTCGAACTTTTCCCAAGACCTCGAAAGAGCCGTACAAGAAAAAACAAAATACATCGCGAAGGTCAATGACGATCTTCTGGCAAACCACCAAAAGCTCATAGAAAACGAAGACGCCCGTAAAAAGATGATGTCGAATGTCTCTCATGATTTACGTACGCCAATTACCGCTATTCGAGGCTACGTTGAGCTCATGCAAAATGCCAAAGAACCGCTTACACCCGAACAACAGCAGCTCTATCTCAGCAATATGCATACGCGAAGCGTACAAATGGAGCAAATGATTTCCGATCTCGTTCAGCTGACCCGTATGGAATCCGAAAACGTCGCATTAGCTATGATTCCAATCAGCATTCGAGAGATGATAACTGAGCTCTATTCACTCTACAAAATGGAGTGCGAGGGTACCGAAAAGCATGTCTATCTCGAGATGCCGGACGACGAAGACGACCTGATGATTGAAGGCGATGCCAAGAAGCTCTTGCGCGTCTTTGAAAACATCATCGTGAACGCCATGAAATACACGCGCGAAAAAGGAGATATACATATTATCTGCTCTCGCTATGACGATCCAGCCATGTTAGGCGGAAATGCAGTCTCCGTTGTCGTTAAAGATAACGGTGTTGGCATCCCGAAAGCCGATCTTCCCTATGTCTTCGACCGTTTTTATCGCGCCGAAAACTCTGGCATCAATAAGACTGGCTCCGGCCTTGGACTCTCCATCGTTAAAAGTGTCATCGACAAACATGGTGGGAAAATCTGGGTTGAAAGTGTCGAGGGCGAAGGCTCTGAATTCCACATCGTCTTTAAGGCAATATAAACCGAGAGAGACGGTCTACGCGTAAAATTTGTGGAGCGGAACAGGACGAACCGATATCTCATAAACACAAAAACCCCGTCATTCATCTCATGACGGGGTTTTCTTGATGTTCAATCAACAATGAGCAATTAGCCCTTCTTTGCAAAATAATCATTCAATTGCTGAATCAGACTGTCGGCCTCAAGATTATGTACCATACAAGCCTCTGCAATTGTCTCGCCACTTGCCATCGCACATCCGAGGCAATGTAAACCATTAGCGAAAAAAATCGGTGCGCATTCTTGGTCAGCATTCAAAATATCTGCAAGAATAGTATCTTTAGTAACAACCATTTCATTATCCTCCTCTATCAATACTCGAGATTACAATAACACTTGTTTGTGTTTACTGCAATATCAGGCAATTTTAGCATCTTGACAAAATTTGTTTTTATACTTACATCAAAAAAAAGAGAAAAAAACGTACAAAACGCTTGACAACAAGGCGTTTGCCGTCCATAATACCCATTGTGAATATAGCCTAAAGGAGGCAAATTAATTATGAACAAATCAGAACTTATTGATGCAGTTGCACAGTCAACAGCAATGACAAAGAAGCAAACTGAGGCCGCTATCAATGCAACACTCGAGACAATCGTTGATGCATTGGCTAAGGAAGAGAAGATCGTTCTTGTTGGATTTGGAACATTCGAAACCAAGAAGCGTGCTGCTCGTAAAGGCCGTAACCCAAGCACAAAGGAAGTTATCAATATTCCAGCTTCCAAGGCTCCTGTTTTCAAGGCAGGTAAGGGCATGAAGGACAAGGTA
>Ga0116152_10004839_pt1 | contig 10569 bp, 14 predicted proteins | sample AD_UKC119_MetaG_FD_89894 | JGI IMG/M metagenome (GOLD analysis project Ga0116152, IMG submission 89894) | Active sludge microbial communities of municipal wastewater-treating anaerobic digesters from Hong Kong - AD_UKC119_MetaG | ecosystem: Engineered > Bioreactor > Anaerobic > Digestate...
AATGGCTAATGGAAGAATAGTTCTTGTTACTTTATAAAATTCCTTCAAAACTTTTAATATCATTTTAATGCCCGTTTAAAAGTGGCTAATGTCCGCTCGCGTGCAGATGTATGCTCCACCATTGGCTGAGGATAACTTAACGTGCCATATTCCGGAACCCACTTCAAAATGTATTTACCTTCCGGATCAAACCTTTTTTGCTGCGATTCAGGATTAAAAATTCGGAAATAAGGAGCAGCATCGCAACCACAACCTGCAGCCCACTGCCAGTTTCCGTTGTTGGAAGCCAGTTCAAAATCGAGAAGCTTTTCTGCAAAATACGCCTCCCCCCAGCGCCAATCAATTAACAGGTGTTTCACTAAAAAACTTGCAGCTACCATCCGGACGCGATTATGCATAAATCCGGTTTCATTCAGTTCCCGCATTCCTGCATCTACCATCGGAAAACCGGTTTCTCCCCTACACCACTTTTCAAACTCCTTTTCATCATTTCGCCACTGAATAAAATCGTATTTGGGCTTGAACGATTTATTTACAACATGCGGAAAATGCCATAAAATATCAATAAAAAAGTTCCGCCAGATGAGTTCATTCAAAAATGTTTCCGACTGTTTCTGCGCTTTTATAGTTATTTCACGAATACTAACTGTGCCAAAACGCAAATGAATACCCAATCGTGAAGTGCCTTTTAACGAAGGAATATCGCGGGTTAATGCATAATTCGCAATTAATTCTGTTGAAACATCCGACATGGGAATCGATATTCTACTCTCTTCAAATCCAATGTTTTCGAGCGTTGGCATTGGAAAAGGTTTATTTTGCAGCACTTTGCTTAATAATTTTTCCGACTTAAACTGAGGTATCGTTTTATCTGCCAGAAGCAATTTCCATTTTTTACTGTACGGTGTAAAAACAGTGTAAGGTTCTCCGTTGTCTTTTACAATTTCGTTTTTTTCAAAAATCACATGATCTTTGAACGTCAGAAATCCGATATTTTTCGATTTTAAGAAGTTCTCCATTTCAGTATCCCTTTCCAACGCATCAGGTTCATAATCCCGATTTGTAAAAACTGTTTCTATTTCGTACTCAGTCCAAAGCCCCTGAAAAGCTTCCAATGGAGTTGAATGCAGCACTTTTAATGATCTTCCTGCTTTTTCCAGTTCCTGCTTTATCTTTTCAAGCTGATGATAAATGAAAGTCACCCTTGCATCCGTCTTCAAACTTAATTTACCCAGGATTTTTTTATCGAAAATAAAAATTGGTAAAACCGGAAGACTGGCTTCCAGTGCATGAAAAAGCCCAACATTATCATTCAAACGCAAATCACGCCGAAACCAGAAAATATTTATTTTTTCTTTCATGTAACCGAATTATGTGACGCAGAAACGGTAGAAATTGATTGCGTTACAGCTTTTGCAACCGCAATAGAATCGGCTACAGCGATAGAAACCGGATTGGTATTCATTAACCGGGTTAACCTTTTACCGGCCTGTCTTCTTTTCTCGCGCTCAGGAAATATTCTTCGCATTAATCCCGCCGGCTTAACAAACGACAAAAGAAAAATTTCTGTTTCAGAAGAAGGGTTTTGCAAAATCTGTTTTTCAACCTCGGTGAGCAATTTTGTTACAAATTGTTTATCATAAATATAAGGGGTATTCCATGTAAAAAAAAGAAATCGTTTTTGCTCCATTACAATAATTTTCTTTTGAGCCAGCTGGTGCTGAGTTACACTCCGGATATATTTTAACGAGAAATAGAATTTATTAACCCAGTGAGAAATTCTTCTCGATTTCTCCGACCTGCCAATTTTTTCAAGAATAAAACGGTATAATTCGTTATCTGTTTTTCCATCAATCAATACTATCCGCTTATTAATAATTTTAATCTTCTTAAGCTGATACAATTCAAGAAACAGTGCTCCCAAAATACAATAATCCATTGCAGTGTAAGCTGGAGAAATTATGCCACCCTTTTTAGGATGAATACCAAGCAGGTAAATTTTCTGAGATAAAGTGAGACTCTCCATAATTGCAATTAACGTTCCCGGTTTCTTTTTAATAAGTATGCCCGAAGTTAAAACATTACAAGTAAATTATCCGACTATCTTCTCATTCACATTTTTGAATTTGATTTATTATGAAATACAAAGCTTTCCACGTAAATCTTATCCTAAAATTAAATTGAATAATGAACAATCTCTTGTTATATTTGCCACCAAAGTACATTCTAAATACTATTCGTACTATATAAACTCTGCACTATGAAAAAAGGTTTTGCCAGTGATAATAATTCAGGGATTCATCCTTTAATTTTAAAAGCTATTGAAAATGCCAATGTTGGTCATGTTGTTGGCTACGGCGGCGATTTGTTTACTGAAAAAGCAGTTCAGGTTTTTAAAAATAATTTTGGCGAAGAAACCGAAGTATTTTTTGTTTTTAACGGAACAGGTGCAAATGTTTTAGGTTTATCAACTGCTACACAAAGTTTTAATTCGATTATATGTGCTGAAACAGCGCATATTCAGGAAGATGAATGTGGCGCTCCCGAAAAATTTACGGGTTGCAAATTATTACCGGTTGAACCTGTAAATGGGAAATTAACTCCGGAATCAATCCTTCATCATTTAAAGGGGTTCGATTTTGAACACCATTCACAGCCAAAAGTGATTTCTATTTCGCAGGTTACCGAAATGGGAACCGTTTACCAACCATCCGAAATTATAGCTTTGGCCGATTTGGCGCATAAAAACAATATGCTTCTGCACATGGATGGTGCGCGAATTGCCAATGCTGCCGTTTCTCTAAACCTGAATTTTAAAGCCTTTACCAAAGATTGCGGTGTTGATATTTTATCGTTTGGTGGCACAAAAAACGGAATGATGCTGGGAGAAGCTGTTCTTTTCTTCAATCCTGAATTGACAAATTACACTAAATATATCAGGAAACAAAGTATGCAGCTTTATTCGAAGATGCGTTTTACATCAGCGCAATTCATTGCCTATTTTGAAAACGAGTTATGGAAGCAAAATGCAACGCATTCAAACAAAATGGCAAAACTTCTTGAAACTGAAGTTTTAAAAATTCCTGAAATAAAAATTACACAACCGGTTGATGCTAATGGAGTTTTTGCCATTGTGCCACCTGAAATTATAGAACAGCTAAAAGAGCGTTTCTTTTTTTACATGTGGAATGAAGCAGAACACGAAGTAAGATGGATGACTTCGTTTGATACCACAGAAACAGAGATATATGAGTTTGTTTCCTTAATAAAGGAACTTTTGAAAAAGACATAACAACTGCTCAAAATCCAAATCTTAAATAAACTCCAAAATCCGAATTTCACTAAAGTATATCGTATTGGTCTTTTTCTGAATTGGTTTTTATTTGTAATTTGACCTTTGAAATTTGGTTTTTTAATTTTATGCCATTATTCAAATATTATCCCAGTAACCCCAAACGATTGGATTCGGAAATGGAAAAACGCATATTTTTTCATAGTCTGTTGTTTTCAGGTGCTTTTGTAATGGCTTTCTGGATAGTTAAGATTATTGAGTACACCATGGGGATAAGCTTGGTTCGGTTTGGTATTTTCCCGCATCATTTAAAAGGACTACCAGGAATTTTATTTGCTCCGTTTATTCATGCCAATTTCGACCACCTCATTTCTAACTCTATTCCGTTTTTTATCCTTCTTTTTGCCCTTATCTATTTTTATCGCCGGATTTCATACCGCATTTTTTTTCTGTTGTATTTTTTGGCCAATCTGAGTGTGTGGCTTGCCGGACGGGAAGCCTGGCATATTGGTGCCAGCGGTGTGGTTTATGCAATGGCTTCGTTTCATTTTGTAAGCGGCGTAATTCGAAATGATGTTCGCTTATTAACACTTTCGGTCATGGTTGTTTTTTTATACGGAGGGTTAATCTGGGGACTTTTCCCCATAAATCCGGAAGTCTCGTGGGAAGGACATCTTTGGGGATCTGTTTCAGGAGTTGTTCTGGCTGTATATTACCGTAAATACATTATTCGCCGCGATAAATTTGAATGGGAAGAAGAGGAAGCAATTAACGAAGAGCTTCTTTCCGAATACAGAAAAAGCACCTATATGACTCAAAAACAAGAAAATAACACAGAAGCCACAGAAATACAAAAAAAAATTGAAGAAAAAGAAAATAATCAGCCTTTTTCCAATAATCTACCAGATAATATAACCCATACCGGGCAATATTAAATCTTGGTTCTTAATTCTTATCTTTTAATATTATTAAAAACAAAAGTGGCATTAGATTCAAAAAAAATATAATTTTGCGCCCACAAAACAGGATGTTCATTTAAAATGATTAGCAGAAGAATTATCAGAACCAAGGTGTTGCAAATGCTTTACGCCTATTACTCTTCCGAGGAAAAATCGATTAACAACACCGAAAAAGAACTCTTTTTCTGCATACATAAATCATACGATCTTTACCACTATCTTTTTTCGCTGGTAATTGAAATTGCAGATTATGCTGAAAGCAGAATTGAACTGAAGAGGAATAAACACCAGCCAACAGAGGAAGATCTTCATCCGAATACAAAATTTATTACCAACCGGTTTATACAACAATTACGCGACAACCGACAGTTAAAAGCGTATTTGAATCAAAAAAAGATGAGCTGGATAAACCATCCGGAACTGATAAAAGAATTGTATCTTTTTGTGACCGAGTCGGAGTTTTACACCGAGTACATGAAGGACAAAACCCGCTCTTACCTGGACGACCGTAAATTTATAGAGAAGCTCTTCAATAAAATCATTCTAGTTTCTGAAGACTTGTACGAGGTTTTAGAAGAAGAAAGTATTTACTGGAATGACGATGTAGAGTTTGTGGTTTCAATGATTGTAAAAACAATTAAAAAGTTCAACGAATTAAGTGATTCTGACCAAAGTTTAATGCCGCTTTACAAGGATATTGAAGACAAAGACTTTACAAAAGATTTGCTGAGAAAAGCCATTCTCAATCATGACGAACTTCGGGAAATAATAAAAGAACATTCGAAAAACTGGGATGTGGACCGAATTGCGTTTATGGATATTCTAATTATGCAACTGGCTATTACCGAATTTCTGTATTTCCCTTCAATTCCAACCAAAGTATCAATGAATGAATACATTGAACTTTCAAAATATTACAGCACCGACAAAAGCCGTAATTTTATAAACGGCATTCTTGATAAAACATTAAAAGACCTGAAAAAGGAAGAAAAAATAAAAAAACTGGGGCGGGGTTTAATTGGCGAACAATGAAAATCTATTTCCTGATCGGCATAATTATTTTTTGTTTTTCCTGTGCTGAAAAAAAGCAACAACAAGAGTCGGGCAACAAAACAGCAAAAGGAACTCCGGAAATAAAGTTTGATGAAGAAATGCACGATTTTGGAAAATTAACTGCCGGAGAAACAGCAGTCTTTAGTTTTGTTTATACAAACACCGGGAATAGCGATTTAATTGTTGAAAATGCTGAATCTGACTGTGGCTGCGTAAGAGTTTATTTTTCAAAGAGTTCGGTAAAACCTAATGAAAAAGGTAAAATCGAAGTCGAATTTGATTCGTCAGGGCTGTTTGGAAGACAATTAAAAACAATTGAAATTCAGTCGAATTGCAAAGAAACAAAACAATTGGTTATTTTTGCTGAAGTAAAAAATGAACTATTTGAAATTAAATCTTAAAATTTATAGATCATGTTGAATATTATTTTGATGATGAAACCTGTGGAAGGACAGGAACCCAATCCGTTTATGAGCTTTTTGCCCTTACTACTTATTGTAGTTGTGTTCTACTTTTTTATGATTCGTCCGCAAATGAAACGCCAAAAAGAAACAAGGAAATTTCGTGAATCGTTGAAGAAAGGCGATCAAGTTGTTACTACAGGCGGGATTTACGGAAAAATTGCAGAGGTTAAAGAAACCACAATTATTCTGGAAGTAGCAAAAGATGTTCAGATTAAAGTTGATAAAAATGGCATTATCAAAGATATGAGCGATGCTCAGCCACAACGTTAATCCGGAAATTTTCAGGCAAAAAAAGGGTTGGCATTTTTTATTTGCCAACCCTTTTTTTCTGTTCTGTTTTGTCTCTACACATTAAATCGAAAATGCATTATATCTCCATCCTGAACCACATATTCTTTTCCTTCAACAGCAATTTTTCCTGCATTTCGGCATGCACTTTCAGAACCTAACCGAACATAATCATCATATTTAATTACTTCGGCCCGGATAAAACCGCGCTCAAAATCGGTATGTATAATTCCTGCAGCCTGCGGAGCCTTTGTTCCTGCAGTAAAAGTCCATGCACGACTTTCATCAGGTCCGGTTGTAAAGTATGTTTTCAAATTCAGCAGATGATAAGCAGCATGAATTAGTTTATTCACTCCCGGCTCAGCTAATTCCAATTCTTCCAGGAAAAGCTGTTTTTCTTCATAGTCTTCCAATTCTGCAATATCGGCTTCAGTAGCTGCAGCAATAACAAGTAACTCGGCATCTTCATCTTTTATCGCTTCTTTTACTTTATCTACAAAATGATTTCCGTTTTTTGCTGATGCTTCATCAACATTGCAAACATACATTACCGGTTTGTTGGTCAGCAGGTAGAACTCCTTTGCAATCCGAGCTTCCTCCTCATACAATTTTAAAGTTCTTGCCGATTTTCCTTCTTCCAATACTTGCTTATATCGAACTGCCAGCTCATACATTTTTTTCGTTTTCGGATCACTGGAATGTTGCGCCTGTTTTTTTAGTTTATCAATTCGGTTATCAATGGTTTCCAAATCTTTTAACTGTAACTCAACATCAATAATTTCTTTATCGCGAACCGGATCAACAGAACCATCCACGTGAGTAATATTATCATTCTCAAAACAGCGCAACACATGTAAAATAGCATCAGTTTCCCTGATATTTGCAAGAAATTGGTTTCCTAAACCTTCCCCCTTACTCGCACCTTTTACTAATCCTGCGATGTCAACAATTTCTACAGTTGTTGGTACTACTCTTTTCGGTTTATCAATTTCTGTTAATTTAATCAAACGCTCATCGGGTACAGTAATAACACCAACATTGGGTTCTATTGTACAAAAAGGAAAATTTGCAGATTGAGCTTTTGCACTCGACAAACAATTAAAGAGCGTTGATTTACCAACATTTGGAAGACCAACAATTCCACATTTTAAGGCCATCTTTTTCTTTTAAAATTTTTCGCAAAGGTAATTTTTTAATTCATTTTTCATGACTGAAAACTCCACCGTTAAAATTGAGTTAATATATTTGCATTCTTTAAGTTACTATTATTAAAAATAGATTGAAAATAGCATTTCAATATGTACATTTGTCAAAACTAAACACTTATGATTTTAAAAAGCGTTTCTGTTGACTGTGTTGTTTTTGGATTCCGAGATAACAAACTTAATGTTTTACTGTGGCAGGCCGAACCTGAATTACTGAAGAAGTTTTTGACTTCTCAGGAAGAATATGACCAGATTGAAGATATTTTTAAGAAAAATCCTGCGTTGGCTACTGATAAATTCTGGGGGTTAATTGGAACACACCTGCCAGAAGACGAAGATTTGGATTGTTATGCAAAAAAAATACTGCAAATTTCAACCGGCATTGAAGATGTTTATCTAAAACAGTTCAAAACATTTGGAGCACTTGATAGAGTTCCTCATTCCAGAGTTTTAACCGTAGCATATTATGCGTTAATCAACCCCGACTATTACGATTTAAAACTGTCACCAGTAGTAAAATCGGTAAAATGGTTTGAATTTGAAAAGTTACCTGAGGTAATATTTGATACAAGAGCAATTATTGAAAAGGCATTAAGAACGCTACGAGAAGAAGTTCAATACCACCCGGTCGGATTTCATTTACTCCCTGAAAAATTTACGTTAACCGAACTTCAATCGCTTTACGAAATTATTCTAGGTAAGAAACTTGACACCCGTAACTTCAGAAAGAAAATATTGAACATGAAATTACTGGTTGACACCAACGAAAAACAATTAAACGTTGCTCACCGGGCCGCCAAACTATATTCTTTTGACGTGGCTATTTACAATCAGTTAAAAGAAGAAGGGCTTAATTTTAGAATATAGACAAATCATATTTTGTTAATCTTTTCTAATAATTCTATTTCGTTTTCGCTGACAATTAAACCTTTACTTACTTGTAAGGTCTTAATTTAAATTTCTTTTATGGATACTGACGATCGTGATTTAATTACCAGCCTAAAGGATGATTCCACGCGAGAATATGCCTTTCAGATGTTGGTTAAAAAATATCAGGAACGTTTGTACTGGCATATCCGAAAAATTGTAATGAATCATGATGATGCCGACGATGTTCTTCAAAACACTTTTGTAAAAGTGTGGAGAAGCATTGAAGGATTCAGAGAAGAATCGACTCTTTACACTTGGTTATACAGAATTGCAACAAACGAATCACTTACATTAATCAACTCGAATAAAAAGCGCAATTTTATATCTACCAACGAAACCAGCGAATTTTTGATGGGCAATTTAACCTCCGATCCTTACTTCGATGGCGATGAAATCCAGATGAAATTACAGGAGGCTATATTACAGTTACCAGAAAAACAACGCATTGTTTTTAATATGAAATATTTTGATGAAATGAAATATGAAGACATGTCGGAAATATTAGACACCTCTGTTGGTGCACTGAAGGCATCATTTCACCATGCAGCAAAAAAAATAGAAGAATACTTTAAAAACAAAGATTAATTGTTTGAGTTTAAACCTTTTTTGAAAGATAAAGTCAAATCAATAAAATGGGAAAAATGGATGAATCTAAAAATAAGTTTTCAGAATTATCGAACTTAAAGAAAGGGCAACCGTTCCGTGTGCCCAATCATTACTTCGATGATTTTTCTGCCCGGCTACAAAACAAGCTGGATGCAGAATCTATGAAAGTTCCCGAACCACAAAACCTAATAATTCGTGTGCTAAAACCCGCTTTGGGGCTTGCTGCCAGTTTTGCGTTAATTTTAATGCTTGTTTACTGGCCATTAAAATTATTTACCCCAAAGGAAATGGTAGATAATACAAATTTGGGAAATGAATTTATCGATTACGAATATCGCACGATGGTGGAAGGAATGGACGAAAATTCCTTTTATGTTTTGCTGAGTGAACCTGTGCAAAAAGTAGAAATAAGCGATGACGATTTATTAAACTACCTGAGTGCAAGCATTTCTGATTACGATGTATATATTGGAACCGATTATTAATTTTATTATGAAGCGAATCATATTTTTATTTAGCATTATTATTTTATTTAATGGCGGAGTAGTAAAAGCACAGAATGATGAGCACAAATCCAGGTGGCAAAAAATAAGATCTGAAAAAATTTCTTTTTTGACCGACAAACTGGAATTGACTCCGGCCGAGGCACAAAAGTTCTGGCCAATTTACAATGAACTTGAAAACAAACGCTGGGAAGCACAGAAATGCCGTCGCGATTTGGAAGTAAAAGTAAAAGAAGCAGAAGAATCTCTTTCGGATAAAGAAATAATAGAACTTACCCACGACTATGCAGGCAATATGCAAAAAGAAGGTGCGCTAATGGTAAAGTATAACGATGAGTTTCTTAAGATTTTACCACCTCAGAAAGTTCTTAAACTTTATAAAGCCGAAAACGAGTTTCGAATGTATATGATACAAAAGTACAGGGATCGGAAAAAAAGTGAAGAAGAAACAAATTGAAATAAAAAAGACAGGCTTGAAAAAACCTGTCTTTTTTTTTATTGAGCGGTAACAAATTTTACAAACCTTTAAACCAGTCCTGAAAATATTTTCCAATAACCGGTGTTTCTTTCATCTCTCCGTTTAACGCACCAATTAAACTTAAAATCCAAAAAACCAAAGCAAATATCCACCCAATCAGATTGACGACTGGAATAAATGCAATTACAATGCTGAATAGATAAATACCAAGAAGTTGACGAATATAAAAGCTTGCTATTTCGTCTTTTTCATTCATGTTGATTACCAGGGCAATAATCCACCCAATGTAAGTAATGTGAGCGACAATCGCTTTTGTTTTTCCATCCATAATTTTAAGTTTTAAATTCGATACTAAATTTAAATAATTTATATTATACCAAACAAGGTGCAAATCAAATACATTTCATATAAAGAACATATATTTTTCTCGAGTTAGTTTAGTTTAACAGGTCCAAAGAAATTAGCTTGCTTTCTTTCTGAACAAATATGTTTATGCACATTTTCAGAAAAAGAAACTCCTTTTTTATTTCAATCGTAATTTAAATTTCCCAGATGGTGTCCCATCCTGTCGCGCTTGGTTTTCAAATATTTCTGATTGTATTTATTTGGCTTAATTTCCAGCGGAATAATTTTAGACACCTCCAGGCCAAAACCTTCAAGGCCAACTCGTTTCACCGGATTATTGGTTAAAAGTTTCATTTTTGTTACACCCAAATTCCGTAAAATTTGTGCACCAACACCATAATCACGTTCATCCGGATTAAACCCAAGATGAATATTTGCATCAATTG
>Ga0116152_10004840_pt1 | contig 10568 bp, 9 predicted proteins | sample AD_UKC119_MetaG_FD_89894 | JGI IMG/M metagenome (GOLD analysis project Ga0116152, IMG submission 89894) | Active sludge microbial communities of municipal wastewater-treating anaerobic digesters from Hong Kong - AD_UKC119_MetaG | ecosystem: Engineered > Bioreactor > Anaerobic > Digestate...
CTTTAATTTTGTCTTAACAGTAATTATTGATTTTGAAATTTGAATCCTCTGTAAACATTCCTGAATTTTAATAAAATATGCATATCAGACTATTTAAAGCAGTTGTCATTATACTTCTAAATATCAACCTTTTAGTTTTCTCACAACCGCAGAAACATGAGATGCGTGGCGTTTGGATTGCAACAGTAGCCAATATTGACTGGCCTTCCAGCAGAAATCTGACTACCCAGCAACAAAGGGATGAAATGCGAAAAATGCTTGATAAATTTTCAGAAAATAATATAAATGCAATTTTCATACAAATAAGACCTACGGCTGATGCTTTTTATCCCTCGCAACTTGAACCTTGGTCGAATTGGCTGACAGGTAAACAAGGAAAAATACCGGAACCCTTTTATGATCCTTTACAGTTTATTGTTGAAGAAGCACATAAAAGATGTATTGAAGTACATGTTTGGCTTAATCCTTACCGGGTTACAAACAGCGATAATATTGATTTGCTTAGTCCTAAACATATATATTACAAAAACAAAGATTTGTTTGTGAAATATGGAGGAAAGTATTATTTCGATCCCGGACTTGATGAAACCCGTGAGTTTCTGAACCGTGTTGTTGAAGAAATAATAGAAAATTATGATATAGATGGGATTCATTTTGATGATTATTTTTATCCATATAAAGTTAATAACGAGGATTTTCCAGACAATTTATCATTCAAACGAAATCCCCGTGGATTTCTTCCGGATCAAAAAGACGACTGGAGAAGAAACAACGTGAACATGGTTATTAAAGAATTGAACAGAACGATTAAAAGTCTGAAACCATGGGTCCAGTTTGGCATTTCACCTTTTGGTGTGTGGAGAAACAAATACAATGACCCACGAGGTTCAGCAACGCAAGCAGGCGCTCAAAACTATGATGATTTGTATGCAGACATTTTGAAATGGCTGAATGACAGCATAATTGATTATGTTGTACCACAGCTATATTGGGAAATAGGGAAAAAAGTGGCAGATTATGAAGTACTTGTAAAATGGTGGAGCGAAAATTCTTATGGCAGAAATTTATATATCGGTCAATTTGTTTCCGGACTTGAACTGAATAAAGAAAAATCCTGGAAAACTCCCAATGAAATTACACGGCAAATGCGTATGAATAAAATGTATCCACAAGTAGAAGGATCGGTATTTTACAGCGCCAAACCATTCTTGAAAAATCTTCAGGGATTAAACGACAGTTTGAAGAAGGTTTTTTACGCTTACCCTGCAATCTGTCCACCAAGTTCGTTAACACCCGGAGAATCTTCTGCTCAACCTCAAAATATCAGAGTGATAAAAGATCACAACGATGTATTTCTTTTATGGGATGAAGTAACTGAAGATGGTGGATGTAGTGTAATGTACTATATGGTTTATGCTTTTAAAGGTAAAAAAGTGGGTGATTTAAATGACCCAACCGCAATAATTTATCGCACAACAGGCGATTCTTTAGATTTAAAAGATACAGATAAAAAACTGAAGGGTTATTATACTTTTGTAGTAACGGCAATAAACCGCTACCGTCAGGAAAGTATCCCCTCTTACGGTGTAACACGAAAGATCTAAAATTTAACACTTTACTGAATATTCATCTTTAATGTTTCCGTGAAACCTGAAGATGTAGTAATAGTATAAAAATAAATTCCGGAAGGAAGATTATTCCGCTTAAAATTAACATCGTGCTTTCCTTCAGGTTTATTTTCATCAACCAAAACCTGAATTTTTTGTCCGGCATAGTTAAATACTTCAATTAAAACTTGATCAGAATGTGTTAGTGAATATGAAATTAAAGTGTTATCCGTAAACGGATTAGGTTGGTTCTGACTTAAAATATTTTTTGTGTTTGAAATAGGAGTTATAGCTGTGAAATTATCATAAGTGAATTGAGCCGGGTCTAATGCAACCGGAGTAAAAATAAGTTTGCGTATTGCTCCTTTAAAATAATTAACATTATTCATTCTTCCACCTAATGAAACTTCTGCTGTTGATGGAAGACCCGTATATTTTGAACCTGTATAAGAAACATCAGGGTTACCGTTTACATAACCTTTCAAAATTCCATCTTTGTATGTCATAGCTAAATGCATCCATTGCCCAGTTGCATAAGATGTTGTACCCATAACACCTGAACCTGTAACACTTTTAATGTAAAAATCAGTAGTCCATGTACTTGTCGATCTTATTTCCATAGTCATTACTCTTGGTCCACTCATACCGTCGGGACGACAAATATGCAAAACCCGTGGTGCAAAATCAACAGAAGTAGGATATGGTTTGAAAATCATTTCTATAGTAAATTCTCCCGTTGATGTACCAAGTGGATTTGCTTTTATTTGAATTCTGTCTCCGGCGCCTGAAACAGGAGCAGTCACCGCATTTGAATTAAATTCAATTGCATTTCCAAGTTCAGTAGAAATAACTTTTGGTGAACCATAAGTTACAACTGTATTTCCTTCTATTAAAGTAAGATTATCTATTGTCCAGATTAGCTGATTTTCTGTGGCAAATAAAACAGAATTACTAATTATTAGAGATAAGATTAAAAACAGGAATTTTCGCATATTTAATTCAAAGTTGAGACAGTGATTTTTCAAAACTGCACAAATATACGATTTATAATTGAATTGCCCGGACAAAAAACGGGCTGACTAAAACTTTAGACAGCCCGTAAATTATTATGAGATATTATTTATTTTTTTCGTTCAGCAAGTTTTTTCTTAACAAGCTCAGGAATTTCGATCGGTAATTTTGCAACCGGAACACCAACGGCTTCAAATGCTGCAATTTTCTCTTCGGCAGTTCCCGAACCACTTGAAATAATAGCTCCGGCATGACCCATTCTTTTTCCCGGAGGCGCTGTTTGTCCGGCAATAAATGCCACTACAGGCTTTGTAACATGGTCTTTAATATACTGAGCAGCTTTTTCTTCAGCATCCCCTCCAATTTCGCCAATTAAAACAATTGCATCAGTTTCAGGATCATTCTCATACATTTCCAATAATTCAATAAAATACAAACCTGCTACAGGGTCACCGCCGATACCGACACAAGTACTTTGTCCCAGTCCATTAGAAGTAAGCAAACTAACCATCAAATATGTGAGTGTACCGCTTCGGCTCATTAAACCTACATTTCCTTTTTTGAATATATTTCCGGGTAAAATACCTACCAATGCTTCTTCAGGAGTTATCAGTCCCGGACAATTTGCACCGATAAGTTTAGTACCTTTTTTCTTAAAATAATCAGTAACTTTGATCATATCAATGGTAGGAACACCTTCCGAAATACAAATTACAAGTTCGATTCCCGCTTCGGCTGCTTCAAGCATTGCATTTGCTGCAAGTGCAGCAGGTATAAAAATAATAGATGTATTGGCGCCGGTTGCTTTTACTGCATCTTCCACAGTGTTAAAAACAGGAATATCGTGTACTAACTGTCCTCCTTTTCCGGGCGAAACACCGGCAACAATCTGTGTTCCGTATTCTTTCATTTTCAAAGTATGAAAACTTCCATCGCGTCCGGTAATTCCCTGTACAAGTAGTTTCGTGTTTTTATTTACTAAAATGCTCATGGTAATATTTAATTTTTTTGATTATAGTTTTATAATTAAGCAATTATGCCATTTCGTTTACAAGTCTTATTGCTTCTTTAGCTGCATCACTCAAAGATTTTACTGTCGGTAAATTTCGTGAAGCTATAATTTTAAGACCTTCTTCAGCATTTGTTCCCGACAAACGGATTACAATCGGTATATCAACATTCATCTGGTCAAGCGCAGTAATTAATCCACGCGCCACATCGTCACATCTCGTAATTCCACCGAAAATATTTATCATAATTACCTTTACATTTTTATCGGAAAGTAATAATTCCATCGCGTCAATTACTTTTTGAGGATTTGAACTTCCGCCAATATCAAGAAAGTTTGCCGGATTACCGCCGTGATATTTTATTACATCCATTGATGCCATTGCCAAACCTGCCCCATTTACCATGCAACCAATATTTCCATCGAGTCTGATGTAAGATAGTCCTTTGGTTTTTGCATCTATTTCTTTCTTTTCATCTTCACTCGGTTCATTTAAAAGCGCAATTTCAGGTTGACGATAAAGAGCATTATCATCAAAATTCATTTTTCCATCCAGCGCAATTAATCTTTCATCAGCAGTTATTACCAACGGATTAATTTCGAGTAATGAAGCATCCGTATCTACAAAAATCTTGTACATTTTCTGGAAAATATCAGCTGCCTGACTAACATAACTGAATTTGTTGAAAATTTTAAATGCTATTTTACGTGCAGTAAAGTCTGTCATTCCCAATGAAGGGTCAATACTGATTTTGTGTATTGCCGAAGGATTTTCTTTTGCCACTTCTTCAATTTCGACACCACCTTCGGCGCTTGCCATAAAAATAATTGTTTTTGTATTGCGGTCAATTGTAAGTCCTACATAAAACTCGGCATTAAATTTAACTCCCTGTGCTACAAGCACCTTTTCGACGGTATAACCTTTTATATCCATCCCGAGAATATTATTTGCGGCTTCTCTTGCTTCATCCATATTTTTTGCTAGCTTCACACCACCGGCTTTTCCTCTTCCGCCTGCATGAACCTGCGCTTTAATTACAACAGGGAACTGAAACTGAGAAGCTACCTCACAAACTTCATCGGCTGTGTAGCAAACTTTTTCTTTGGTGACGGGTATTTGATAACGGGAGAAAATTTCTTTTGACTGGAATTCGTGAATTTTCATGATTTTAAAATAATGTGTGTTTGTATATATTATTAAACTGTATCATTAACAATAAAACAGTGTAAATTGTTTAATTTCGCGCCCTGAATAAATATAATAAATCTTAAAATATCAGCCTCTTAAAGGATTATTAACAAAATATCTCATCATTTTCAAAAACTGATATTTCTAAAATTCTAAGATAGATATTTTTATGAGATTGATTAAATTTATTGTCCAAAAAGTCAGGAAAATAAATTATTTTTGTAAATTGTTAATAATGAATTATCGAAACATCAAAGATGTTTGTTTTTAATTTTGAACTATCAAAAGATTTAAGGTTCAAAAAATCATAAGTAAAATGGGAATTTTTAGTTTTTTTAGTAAGGAAAAAAAAGAAACACTCGATCAGGGTCTATCAAAAACAAAAGAAAGTGTATTCTCGAAAATATCACGTGCCGTAGCCGGAAAATCGAAAGTTGATGACGAGGTACTTGATAATCTTGAAGAAGTTTTGATTGGCTCGGATGTTGGTGTGGAAACAACCTTACGAATTATTGAACGGATTGAAAAGCGCGTTGCTAAAGATAAATATGTAGGAACTTCAGAACTGAATTCTATTCTTAAAGAAGAAATTGCAAGTTTACTTGCCGAAAATAACACTGATATGCCAATGGATTTTGATAGTCCATTGCCAACAACGCCTTATGTGATCATGGTTGTGGGTGTAAATGGTGTTGGAAAAACAACAACAATCGGAAAACTTGCTTATCAGTTTTCACAGGCCGGTAAAAAGGTATATCTTGGAGCTGCCGATACTTTTCGTGCAGCAGCAGTTGATCAGTTAGTAATTTGGGGTGAAAGAGTTGGTGTGCCAGTGATAAAACAAAAAATGGGTTCCGATCCGGCTTCAGTTGCTTTTGACACGCTTGCTTCGGCAAAGGCAAACAACGCTGATATTGTGATAATTGACACTGCCGGACGTTTGCATAACAAAGTGAATTTGATGAATGAGCTGACTAAGATTAAAAACGTTATGCAAAAAATTGTGCCGGAAGCTCCACATGAAATTTTACTCGTTCTTGACGGTTCGACAGGACAAAACGCTTTTGAACAGGCAAAACAATTTACAAAAGCAACTGATGTAAATGCTCTGGCAATTACAAAACTTGATGGAACTGCCAAAGGCGGTGTTGTTATCGGCATTTCCGATCAGTTTAAAATTCCTGTAAAATACATTGGATTAGGCGAGGCAAAAGAACATTTGCAGGTTTTCGACAGAAATGCATTTGTGGAATCATTGTTTAGTTGATGTTTAAGTTTAAATGAAATTGAGTAATTAAGAAATTAGAGAAATAAGAAATTGAGAAAATAAGTTCAATTTACTCAATCAACTCTATTTACTTAAAAATAAAATAGTGGCAAAAAATAAAAATATAAAAGGTACTGTTGATGTAGTGACGCTGGGGTGTTCGAAAAATCTTGTTGATTCTGAATTACTAATGCGACAATTCAATGCATTAGGCTATAATGTGAGGCATGATGCTAAAAATCCGAATGGAGAAATCGTAATTGTAAACACTTGTGGATTTATTGGCGATGCAAAAGAGGAAAGCATAAACACTATTCTTCAGTTTGCAAACAACAAAAAAAAGAAAAAAGGAAACAAGCTTTTTGTAATGGGATGTTTGTCGGAACGTTATCAAAAAGAGCTTGAAACTGAAATTCCCGAAGTTGATAAATATTACGGTAAATTCAATTATACAAATATCCTTACTGATTTAGGACAGGAATTCAGAGCCGACTTGCGAAACGAAAGAGTACTGACAACTCCCGGACATTATGCTTATATAAAAATTTCGGAAGGTTGTAACCGAATGTGCTCTTATTGTGCAATTCCGCTCATAACAGGTCGTCACAGGTCCAGACCGATTGAAGATATTGAAGCTGAAGTGAAAGAATTGGTTGCTAAAGGTGTTAAAGAGTTTCAGTTTATTGCGCAGGATTTATCATCTTTCGGTCTCGACAAATATAAAGCATTAAAATTGCCTGAGCTGGTTGAAAGAATTTCAGATATTCGGGGTGTTGAATGGATTCGACTGCATTATGCTTATCCGGCTCAGTTTCCTTATGATATTTTACGGGTAATGCGCGAAAGAGAAAATGTGTGTAATTATCTGGATATTGCCTTGCAACATATCAGTGATAATATGTTGAAAAAAATGCGGAGAAATATCACTAAAGAACAAACTTATGAATTGATACGCCGGATAAGAGAAGAAGTTCCGGAAATTCATTTACGTACTACCATGCTTGTTGGACATCCTGGTGAAACTGAAGCGGACATTGAAGATATGAAAGAGTTTATGAAGTTTGCCCGTTTTGAGCGTTTGGGTACTTTTACTTATTCCAATGAAGACGGAACGTATGCTTATAATAATTACAAAGATGAAATACCGGATGATATAAAACAGGAAAGGTTAAATGAGGTAATGTCATTGCAACAAACAATTTCTTCGGAAATAAATCAAACCAAAATAGGACAAAAACTAAAGGTGATAGTTGACAGAATTGAAGGTGAAAATTATGTTTGTCGCTCCGAATTTGATTCACCGGAAGTTGACCCGGAAGTTCTGATTCCGGTAACAACGGAAGGACTAAAACCCGGAGATTTTTATATTGCAGAAATAAAAGACGCTTCCGAATTTGACTTGTATGGTGTTTAATAAAAAGTATGTTTTCTGCACTTTATTTGAATAATTCTTTAGTTTATAATTAATTTAGTTTATATATTTACATCTCACTCAATTTTTAAATATGAATCACAAAGAATTAGTTACAGCAATTGCTTCTAAAATGGATTTGAAGAAACTGGAAGTTGAGGAATTACTTGATGCTACGGTTTCGGTATTCAGGGAACAACTTGGTGAAGGAAATACAATCGGCTTACATAATTTCGGTAATTTCGAAGTGCGCAAAAAAGAAGAACGATTGTCGGTTCATCCTGCAACACAAATCCGTACACTTATTCCACCTAAACTTGTAGTAAATTTCAAACAAAGTAACACTCTGAAAGAAAAAATTAATGTAACCGGACACAATGAATAACGAAAAAATTAACATACAGGAAATTATTGATCTGGTTGCTGCTAAAACAACTTACAGTAAGAAACAAACTGAAGAATTTTTCAGGCTGTTAATTCCTGTAATTGAAGATGCTTTGTTGAATGGTGAACCTGTTAAAATTAAAAATTTCGGTACTTTAAAAATTCATTGGAATAAGCCACGAAAAAGTGTAAACGTAAATACCGGTGAAGATATTATTATCAGCGGCTATAATAAAGTGGTTTTTACCCCTGATGAGGGTTTGAAAAATCTTGTAAATGAACCCTTTGCATATTTGGAGCCGGTTGAGCTTGATGGAGATGTTGTTGAAGAACAGCACGAAAGCGTTCCACTTAAAATTTTAAACGAACAAGCGCTTGAGATCAAAAGTATTCTTTCAGAAATAAATAACCTGAATAACCAACAAACAGTAGAAGAAGTTGAAATTGAGGAAATTGAAATTGAAGATAAACTTTCTGTAACAGAAATAGAAGTTGTAGAAAATTATGAATCTGAAATTTCAGAGATTTCTGAATCAACTTCTGATGAGACATTAACAAATGAACAACCGGAAATTACAGAAATTCAGGAGCAGAAAATAATAATAGCTGAAGAAAATACAGAAGAATCTTCAGTTGGTACTGATCAGGAAATAAAAACTGAAGAAGTAAAAGAAGATCATCCACATCATATTGCCGGCTCAACTGAATTACTTAAAGTAAAGCAACTTGAATATGAAGAACTAAATGAAGATGAGAAAAAAAATAACGGCATAACCTGGTGGTTAGTGTCAATCAGCGCTATTGTGGTAGTTTTTCTCATGTTTTTGTTTATTAATCCTAATTTTAAATCTGCATTCGTAAAGGAGATAAAAAAAATAACTGATACAAAAAAAGTTAGTCGTGTAGATATTTTACCTATTCCTCAGAAAGAAAAAGTAATTGTTGACACTGCTAAAATCAAGGAAGATAAAATATTTAACGAAATCTTAAAAGAAACAAGGGATTATGATCAGTTAATAACTTTCGAGCGAATGCGTACCGGTAGAACTTTAAAATATTTTGCCAAAAAATATTATGATAACCCTATTTTCTGGATTTATATTTATGATGCGAACAAAGACGACATCACAGATCCAGAAAACATAAAAAATGGTACATTAATAAAAATACCGGAAATAAATTCCAGACTTCTTGACACTACAAATAAAAAAACTCTTGAAATTCTGGAAATGATTTCAAATGAACTGTTCAATAAAACTGATAATAGCCAAGTTGAAACATCTACCGATAGTCTGAATAAAGTGGAAAACAAATTTTATATAAAAGATGAGGTGATTTTAAAAAATAGCTCAATTGACCAAACTGATGTTCAGGATAATAACGACAGTATAGAAAAAACAGAAAAGGAACTCCAGACAAAGAAGGAAATTAAAACCGTTGAAACTAACAAAATCGAACAACCAAAAAAAACTATTAAAGAACAATCACTCAAAAACTCTAACACAAATAATAATTATATAGCCATTGAAACATTTCAGGTTGGAAGCCGATTGACATTGCTCGCGTTAAAATATTACGGCAGTAAAGATTTTTGGGTTTACATTTACGAAGCAAATAAAGATGTAATAAAAAACCCTGATAATATATCTGTTGGAACAAAAATTAAAATTCCAAAACTTGATAATTCTCTGATTGATTTCAAAAACCAAAAATGTATTCAAAAAGCCAGGGAATTACAAAGCAAGTATTTAAAAAATTAAATATAATTTATTTCTTTTAAAATTATAAACTAATGCTTATTTGAGATTTTTATATTATTCCTAATATAATATCTTATAAATTCATATATTATTCTTCGATAAATATATTTTAAAAATTAAGATTTAATAAATAAAATCCATCAACTACTTGTTATTAATAAATTAAATTTAATAAGTCAATAAATATGTGCGTATTACATCAAATCTTCATTAGTTTTTTTTGGACATTTTTAGGTGCGATGTTAGGATTCGGGATTTCATTATTAGGAATTTATTTTAATAAACAACGTAAAGAAAAATTTTATAGTAATTATTTTAAAGATTATGTTGGTTGTTATAAGTCTGAAAGAAAAGATCCAAATTCTATCAACCAATTAAAATCTATTACTTTTATTTGGATAAAAAGTCGTAATTTAAAAATTGATATTGAAACTGAGAAAAATGGTAAAGCTGTTGGGTCAATAATAATGAATAAAGATAATTTAAATATTGGAAGTGGATTTTATTATCATGAAAATAAAGAAAATTTATCTGGTTATTATGATGTAATACTTATTAGTCCTGGTATTATACATATAATGCAAAATTATATTAAAGGCTCAGATGGTTCCACAGTAAAATTATTATATATCTTAAAGAAAGAAGAAATATAAAAGTATAATTAATCAATATTAAAATACAGAACTATAAATCATAAAACAATAAATCCCACTCAGGAAACCTGAGTGGGATTTTTATATTTAAGTCCCCTTTTGGGGATTTGGGGTTATCTAATATTTATTCACCAATGCATTTACTTCATCATTTACCATTTTTGCAAACATGTCAACGGTCATTGTCCCTTTATCGCCTTCACCTTGTTTACGCACAGCTACTTCGCCGTTTTCAGCTTCTTTTTCACCAACAATCAACATATACGGAATACGTTTC
>Ga0116152_10004842_pt1 | contig 10566 bp, 10 predicted proteins | sample AD_UKC119_MetaG_FD_89894 | JGI IMG/M metagenome (GOLD analysis project Ga0116152, IMG submission 89894) | Active sludge microbial communities of municipal wastewater-treating anaerobic digesters from Hong Kong - AD_UKC119_MetaG | ecosystem: Engineered > Bioreactor > Anaerobic > Digestate...
CCCGCGGGGCAGCGCTTGTTGACGATGTGCTCAATGTACTCGTCGCGGAAATATTTCAGCGTCGACAGCACGGGATTGGGTGCGGTTTTGCCAAGCCCGCACAGGGACGCGGTCTTCACCACGCCGGCCAGCTCTTCCAAAAGATCCAGCTGTTCCATCGTGGCGCGGCCCTGCGTGATATCGGTCAGGATATCTAGCATCTGCTTGGTGCCTTCGCGGCACACCACGCATTTGCCGCAGCTTTCGTTCTGCGTGAACTCCATAAAGAAGCGCGCAATCTCCACCATGCAGGTCTTTTGGTTCATTACCACCAGGCCGCCGCTGCCGACCATCGCGCCGATGGACATCAGGTTTTGGTAATCCAGCGGGAGGTCGAGGTGCTCCTTGGTGAGGCAGCCGCCGGAGGGGCCGCCGATCTGCACGGCCTTAAAGCCGTCGGGCGAGATTTCGCCGTTTTCGTCGGTCACGCCGCCGGCAATGTTGTACACGATCTGGCGCAGCGTGGAACCAAACGGCACTTCGATCAAGCCGGTGTTGACCACGTGGCCGGTGATGGCAAAGGTTTTGGTGCCGGAAGCCGCTTCGGTGCCCAGCTCCTTGAATTTTTCCACGCCCATTTCAAACACGATCGGAACCGTGGCGAGCGTTTCCACATTGTTGATCACGGTGGGCTTGCCGAACAGGCCCTTTTGCGCGGGATAAGGCGGCTTTGGCATCGGCATGCCGCGTTTGCCTTCCACCGATGCGATCAGCGCGGTTTCCTCGCCGCATACAAACGCGCCGGCGCCCTCCATCACGGTGATGGTAAAGGCTTTGTCCGAACCGAAAATGTGCTCGCCGAGGATACCGGCGTCGGTTGCGGCTTCCACCGCGGCGCGGATGCGCTTGACGGCCAGCGGATATTCCGCACGCACGTACACATAGCCCTCGTCCGCACCGATGGCCAGCGCGGCGATCATCATGCCCTCGACCACGCTGTGGGGGTTGCCCTCCATCACGGAGCGGTCCATAAACGCGCCGGGATCGCCCTCGTCGCCGTTGCAGATGATATATTTCTTATCACTTTCATTGATGCGGGTCAGGTCCCACTTACGGCCGGTGGGGAAACCGCCGCCCCCACGCCCTTTCAGGCCGGAATCCATCATCAGGCTGCAAATGGCCTCGGGCGTCATGGCAAGCGCTTTTTCGGCCTGCACGTAGCCGCCGGAGGCGATGTATTCGTTGATGTCGTTGGGGTCGATGTTGCCGCACTTTGCCAGCACCATACGATGCTGGTTTTTGTAAAACGGCATATCGTCGCGATGCGGATAGGTTTTGCCGGTGGACTTGTGTTTGAACACGAGGCGCTCCACAATGCCGTCGCCCAGCACCGTGGTATCGAGGATCTCTTCCACATCGTCAGGCTTAACCTTGCAGTACATGATCTTGCCGGGATAAATGGTTACCAGCGGCCCCATCTGGCAAAAGCCCTGGCAGCCGCTGCCCGACACCTGAATGCCGTCCTCGTGCTTGTCGATTACCAGCGCTACATGCAGGCCCCGGGCCTTGATCAGTTCTTCAAAGCGCGCGATGATCTTCATCGCGCCGCCGGCCATGCAGCCGGTGCCTGCGCACACGATAATCCGTTTTTCGATATCCTTGGTATTGGCTTTATAATCCGCCGCCCGCTGCTGGAGATTCACCGTTTCACTCATGGCTCACTTGCTCCTTTTCCTTCTCCTGAATATCCTTGATGATGGCAACGGCGGATTCATCGGTCAAAAGGCCGTGCACCTCATCATTGACGGTCATGGCGGGGGCCAGACCGCAAGCGCCCAGACACGACACCGTTTCCACGGTGAACAGCAGATCGGGCGTGGTATCGTTTCCGTCCTCCAGCTTCAGGTAGCTGCGGATAGCGTCGCGGATATGCATGGATTTCTTTACATGGCAGGCAGTGCCGTCGCAGACCTTGATCACGTACTTGCCCTTGAGCTTGAGCGTGAAATAGGAGTAGAACGAGGCCACGCCATACACGTGTGAGGAAGTGGTTTTCAGCATCGTGGCGACATACACCATCAGTTCCTCGGGCAGGTAGCGGTATTCGTTTTGGATTTCCTGCAAAATGGGGATTAGCTTGGCTTTGTTATACCCGTATTTTTCGATGATTTGTCCGGCTTTTTCAAACGCTAGGATGTTTTGCACGCTTCGTCACGCTCACTTTCAAGATTGCGGGTCCGGTATTTGTTAAGCAGAATGGACAGGGAGGCGGTCAGGTTTTCGTAATGCACGATTACGGTGTCCGGCACCTCCAGCTTTACGGGGGCAAAATTCCATATGGCCTCGATGCCCGCCGATACCATGATGTCGGCCACGCCCTGCGCCGCTTCCACCGGCACGCAGATGACGCCGAACTTCACATGCATGCGCTGGCACAGCGAGGAGAACTTGGCCATGGGAAAGATCGGACGCTCGTTGATCTCGGTACCGGCAAGGGCTTCGTTTGTGTCAAAGGCGGCGGCAATGCGGATGTTGTAATCCTCAAAGCGCTTGTAGCCCAGCAGCGCTTTGCCAAGGCTGCCGGCGCCGACCAAAAACATTTCCGTTTTGTTGTCGTACCCGAGCGTTTTGGACAGGGCATCCAGCAGCTGCTGCACCTGGTACCCTGTTTTGGGGCGGCCGACGGCGCCGGTCACCTGCAAATCCTTGCGCACCTGCACGGCTACCAAACCCAATTCCCGCGCAATGGCCGCACAGGAAATATCCTTTACGCCTTCGTGGGCCAGCTTGGTGATATACTGGTGGTAAATCGGCAGGCGTTTAAGCGTCGGCAGCGGGATCGGCAGTATCCTTCGATCGGCTTCCATCTTGCACCCCTTTCCATCGACCGTTCCATATCGATAAATTTTTATCGATATAAATATATTGAATAGAGCATAAAAAGTCAATGGCCGAGCCGTGCGAATAGTGACCGTTTTCACCATGCACAAAAGAACGCAACGTTTGCTTGACGAAATAGGCAATAATCCGGTATGGTACAAGAAAAAAGGAGACGCTTATGATTATCAGCGCAAGCCGCCGGACCGATATCCCCGCACTGTATGCGGACTGGCTGATCAACCGCATTCACGCCGGCTTTGCCTGTGTGCGCAATCCCATGAATCCACGGCAGATCAGCAGGGTAAAGCTGACGCCGGATGTGGTGGACGGCTTTGTGTTCTGGTCCAAAAATCCCGCGCCGATGCGCAACCGGCTGGATGCGCTGCGGGATTACGCCTATTACTTCCAATATACGCTTACGCCCTACGGCCGGGAACTCGAGCCCCATGTGCCGGATACGCAGGACGCCCTGCGCACGTTTCAAGCGCTTGCGGATGCCATCGGGCCGCAGCGCGTGATCTGGCGGTACGATCCCATTGTAGTCAACCCGATGTATCCGGCCGCGTTTCACCTGCGCAGGTTTGAAGCGATGGCCAAGCGTCTGGAAGGGTATACGAACAAGGTGATCATCAGCTTTTTGGAACTTGATTATCGCAACGCCAGGCGCAATGCACAGGTGTTGCAGGCCGAGCCGCTGCCTGCCGACCGGCGCAGGAGCATAGCGGCGCCGCTGGCGGCGATTGCGCGCGGCTGCGGTATGGAGATGAATGCCTGTGCCGAGCCGCTTGACCTGCGGGAGTGCGGGGTGACGCCCGCCCATTGCGTGGATGCGCGGCTGATGGAAACGCTGCTGGGCACCCGCCTGGAAATCCCAAAGGACGCAAACCAACGCCCCGCCTGCGGGTGTGACGCGAGCGTGGACATCGGCATGTACAATACCTGCGGCCACGGCTGCCGCTACTGTTATGCCAACTATAACGCCGGGGAGATCGCAAACAACCGGCAAAAGCACGACCCCATGTCCCCGCTGCTCGTGGGCAGCATCGGCCCGACGGACACCGTAACCGAACGGGTGATACAGTCCAATCGCGCGGATCAGCTGAAATTCGATTTTTGAAGGTACGGCCACAATCCGGAATAAACCAAAAACCCCTGCACATGCCGGCGCAATGCGCTTGCCGGTGTGCAGGGGTTTCTATTATTGATTGACAGGTCCGTAAAGCGGGAGGCTTTATCCGATAACCTGCGGCTTACAGAACGCTCTTGAGAAAATTGGCGGCCTTTTCGTTCTGGGGATGTTCGAACAGCTCCTTGGGCTTGCCCTCTTCCAGGATCATGCCGTCGGCCATAAACACCACGCGGTCGCCCACCTCTTTGGCAAATCCCATTTCATGGGTAACGCACAGCATGGTGATGCCTTGCTGGGCGAGACTTTTCATAACGTTCAGCACCTCGCCGACCAGCTCGGGATCCAGTGCCGAGGTCGGCTCGTCAAACAGCATGATTTCCGGATCCATCGCCAGCGCACGGGCGATCGCCACGCGCTGCTGCTGGCCGCCGGAGAGCTTGGAGGGATAAGCGTCCAGCTTGTCAGACAGGCCCACCCGCGCGATAATCTCCTGCGCCTTTTGGCGGGCTTCGGTTTTATTGCGCTTGCGGACCAGTATCTGCGCGATCATCACGTTTTCCAGCACCGTTTTGTGCGGAAACAGGTTGAACCGCTGGAACACCATGCCCATTTCCAACATCATGGCTTTTTGTTTTTCCGATGCCACGCGGTGGATGGTCCGGTTATGCTCGCGGTGCAAAAACAGCTCATCCTTAATATAGATTTTGCCGCTGGTGATGGTTTCCAATTGGTTCAGCGACCGCAGATACGTGGATTTTCCCGCGCCGGAGGGGCCGATGATGCAGATGACCTCGCCCTTTTTTACGCTCAGGTCAATGCTTTTCAGGACTTCCAGCGATCCGAAGGATTTGCGCAGGTTTTCTGTTTTCAGGATATACTCGTAATCGTTCATCGCTGCCTCCTACTCATAGATCGAGAGCCGTTTTTCAATCTTGCCGAAAATGTATGTGAAAATGGCCGTTACGATCAAATAGATGATAAGGGCAGGGAGGAACACCAGATAGTTGTTCTCGCTGGTCATGATCGTTTTGGAGATCGTCGTGATATCCATCAGGGAGATGGCGAACACGAGGGATACATCCTTGATCATCATCACAAACTCGTTGCACAGCGGCGGGATCATCCGCCGGATGGACTGCGGGATAATGACGGTGCGCATGGTTTGCCCATAGGTCATGCTCAGTGCCTTGGCGGCTTCGCTCTGGCCCTTATCGATGGACTGGATGGCAGCGCGCACAATCTCGGCGCAGTAGGCGGCGGAGTTGAGTGAAAACGCGATCAGCGCCGCCAGAAACGCGCCCTTATATACCGCTTCCGGATTTTGAAACAGGCCTGTCCAGGCAAACCCGAAGATTTGCGGTACGGCAAAATACACCACAAACAGCTGGATCAGCAGCGGCGTGCCGCGGAAAAAGAAGATATAGGCGCTGCACAGCTTGCTGATAATGAGGTTTTTGGAGATCTTGCCAAGGGCCAGAAAGACGCTGAGAAACGCCCCGATCACCATGGACAATGTGGTCAGAAGCAGTGTCAGCTTGACACCGTGGAGAATGTTTTCTCCGCTGCCGAGCATCCGGTAGGTGTAGTTCACCATCAGCCCCGTAAACCTTGTGAAGCCTTCGTTTGCGGGATAAATCTGTCCGGCAAACGCAATATAGGCTTCCTTTGTCGCGCTCGCACCGGAGGTGGAGACGGACAGGTATTTAATGAATCCAAAGCTGTTGTAGGTAACGGTGACGCGCTTTCGGGTAGAATCTTTTTCCGCTTCGATGGTCTGCTTCATCTGGTCGGAAACATTGTTCATCATTTCTTCCTGCGATGCGTTGATCGCAGAGAAGATAATGATGAACGCCACGGCTGCCATGACGATAATGGCAGCCGTTTTGGTGGTATGTTTCCATGCTTTGATGTTAACAATTCTATGGATGATATTCATCGCAATCCCACTAACTGTCGGTATTTGAATGGGAACCGTTTATTCACCGGCGCCGAACCAATAGGCCGTCAGCTCGTCAAAGAAACCTTCTTCGGTCAGCTCGGCAATCGCCTGGTTGATGGCGGCCTGCAGGGCGGTGTTTTCAAGGCCCATGGCTACGCCAAACTGTTCGGGCTCGCTTTCATCCGTAAATACGATCTTGTACAGGTCGGGATCGGCGGCTACGGCACCGATGGCCACGGTGGAGTCACACACCACGGCATCCACTTCGCCGTTGGTCAGCTGCGTGAAGCAGGTAACGATCTTTTCGTTGGCGGAGATGGTGCAGTCGATGGTTTTGGTGTCTTTGTAGTCCGAAATCAGGATGTCGGACGTGGTTTCCTTCTGCAGGGCGATCGTCATGCCGTCCAGATCGAGGAAGCTGGCAATTTCGCCTTCATAGTCGGCGGGCACGACCACGGCCTGATAGTTGTTGATGTAGGGATCGGAGAACAGCATGGTCTCCTTGCGCTCCTCGGTGATGGTTACGGCGGAGATTACGCAGTCGTAATTGACGTCGATACCCTGGAAGATGCCGTCCCACGCGGTGTTGATGAAGCTGACCTCAAGACCCAGCTTATCGCCGAGCGCCTGTGCAAACTCGATGTCGTAGCCCACGGGGGTAACGCCGTCGTCGGCAAACTCTTCAAAGGGCGGATATCCGATTTCGCACCCGACCGTCAGCATGCCGTCGTTCATCAGGGCGACGCCGGACACGTCGATGGCGGCAGCACTTTGTGCAAACGCCATAACAGGGAGCAACAGTGCAATACATAGAAGAACGGCGAAGATTTTCTTGTTCATAATATATCCTCCTTAAAAAAATGAGAGTTGTGGTGTACAACTCCCTCGTTATCACCTAAATTATCATATTAATAGCATAATGTCAATGGATTATGCATGAAATACAAAAAGAATACGATTCGAGTATGCAGGCAGAGAAACAAGGAAAGCAAAGGGATTGTGCGTCTGTTTATGCATTCGATGTTTGTTTTTTTACTGTTTTGCAGGTGAATAATATTAGTCGCATCGAATATCCATGCAGTCTGCGGGCGATGCGCTGCAGCGCGCGGGTACGGGCTGCAGCGGCGTAAATGCCCGTGCCTCTCGACCAATCCGTGCGAAAGTGATACAATCAGCCTGTACCCAAAACAACCGCTGTATCAGACCGTGATAAACGATGATTATAGGACAAATAATCCCTGTGAAAGGAGCAAAATTATGAAAATCAGCGACGATGTACGCAAGGTGATGATGGCCGGTATCGGCGCACTGAGCGCCATGACGGAAAAAACGCAGGAGACCATCGACACCCTTGCCAAGCGCGGCGAGGAAACGCTGGACCACGGACAGGCGATCAACGAGCGTCTGCGCCATAAAATCAAGGAAATCATCGACGATGAAGAGGAGCCCGAGGCAAAGCCCGGCAAGGACGATGTGCTAAACGCGCTGGATCAGCTGTCGCCCGAGGAGCTCAAAGAGATTCAAGACAAGCTGAAAAGCTTAGGACACAATGGAAAATAGCGCATCCAATACAATAAAAAGCAAAGGCGGAAGCCGGTTTCTGGAGATCGCGGGCATACTGCAAAAGCACAAGGTGATCCTTGGTGTAACGCCGGAAAAACTCCTTGCGATTTTGGAAGATCTGGGGCCGACCTTTGTTAAGCTCGGGCAGCTTTTATCCATGCGCACGGATCTGCTGCCGATGGCCTATTGCACCCAGCTGCAAAAACTGCGCTCCGACGTCAAACCCATGCCGATGGACGAGGTGACCCGCGTGGTGGAGGCTTCGCTCGGCGTACCGCTCAAGGAGGCCTTTCAATCCTTTGAAGAAACACCGCTGGGCAGCGCGTCCATCGCGCAGGCACACCGCGCCGTGCTTAAGACCGGGGAAAAGGTCGTGGTCAAGGTGCAGCGCGAGGGCATTTATGACCAGATGGCCAGCGATATCACCCTGCTGCGCAAGGCGGTGAAGCCGCTCAAATTTGTGCCGACGGGCGAAACCGTGGACTTTGAAATGGTCATCAGCGAAATGTGGAATGTGTCCCAGCAGGAGATGGATTTCCTGCACGAGGCCGACAACGCCGAAGAATTCCGCAGGCTGAACGAGGGCATCGCCTATATTGCCTGCCCGTTGATCTACCGCGAGATGTCCACGCGGCAGGTGCTGGTGATGGAGGCGATCGACGGCCTGATGATCGACGACTGCGAGGCGCTCAAAGCGGAGGAATACGATCTTTCGGAGATCTGCCTGAAGCTGTGCACCAACTATATGAAGCAAATCCTCGACGACGGATTTTTTCACGCCGATCCGCACCCGGGCAACCTGCGTGTGCGCGACGGGCAGATCGTATGGCTGGATTGGGGGATGGTCGGCAGGCTGTCGGCCAGGGATCAGGCGGCGTTTGAAAAAGCGCTGGAATCCGTAGCGGCGCGCGACGCCCAGGGCGTGACCGAAGCGGTGATTACCATTACCAACCACACCGCGCCGGTGGACCGCAAGGCGCTGCATGCCGATGTGAAGGATATGCTGGACGAATATCTGGACATGGATATCGGCGAGATGAATATCGGCGAGATCGTACAGCAATACCTGCGTATTGCCCAAAATCACGGCCTGACGATGCCGCCCGGGATAACGCTTCTGGGCCGCGGCATCAGCACGCTGGAGGGCGTGGTGGCGGATATCAGCCCCGAAACCAACCTGATGCAGATCGCCGCGCAGCGGTTTGCCGCCAGAAAGCTTAAGGATATCGACTGGAAAAAGGTTGTGGATAAAAACGCGCGCGCCGTGTACGAGTCCCTGCAAAAATCCCTGTCGACGCCCGCGCTGCTCAACGATACGCTCCGTGCCGCGCTGAGCGGCGACCTGGCCGTGCATGTGGAAACCGAGCCATCCGCCCCGGCCAAACGGGAGGACAGACGCCGTGCCGACAACCTGAACCGTACGCTGATTTTCTGCGCCCTGTTTGTCGGTTCCGGCTTGCTGGCGCTGACCGGTATCACGCCCGCCGTCTGCGGCCTGCCGTGGCCTGCTGCCAGCGGCTTTGGCGCGGCGGTGCTGTACGCGCTGTACTGCATGGTGCAGCGCAGACGGAATACGGAATAGGACGGCTTTTCGTTTCAAAAGCCATATTGAAAAACAGAACACGGAAATAATAAAAGTTAAAGTGTTTCCAATAAGATACTTTAACTTTTATTGAATATATAAATATTAGCTGAAATATATTAATATTATGATAAAATACTCGGGATAGGAGGTATACGCAATGGATATCATAGATGCCGCAATTCTAGATGCGCTGAAGGAAAACGCGCGGGCGTCGGCCTCGCAGATCAGCAAGCAGGTAAACCTTTCCGTGCCGGCGGTGGCGGAGCGGATCCGCAAGCTGGAGAGCGCGGGGATCATCCGCGGGTATACCGTCCGGCTGGACCGTGAAAAGACAGGTAAACCGCTGCTGGCGTTTATGCTGGTCAATATCGACGGCACGGAGAACATCCGGGGCTTTCGGGATGCGATGCTCCGCCAGAGCGATGTGCTGGAGTGCCATCACGTAGCGGGGGCGCAGGACTATCTGCTGAAGGTGGCGGCGGAAAACATGGGGGCGCTGGAAGCGTTTATCTCCCAAACACTGAAAACCATTCCCGGGGTGGCAGCGACCAACACCATGATATCATTGCTGCCGCTGAAAGAGGAACTATGACAGAACTTTTGAAGGGATTTCGCTTCGGCATGCTTTTACAGCTGGCGGTGGGGCCGATGTGCTTTCTGGTGTTCCAAACGTCAACAGCCTACGGCTTTGGCAGCGGTGAGCAGATTGTGCTGGCCGTGGCGCTGGTGGACGCGCTGTTCATCGTGCTGTCCGGCGTGGGCGCCGCCGCGCTGCTGCGCAGGGAAAAGGTAAAGGCAGCCGTGCGGTGGCTCGGCTGCCTGGTGCTGGTGGTGTTTGGCTTGAATATCGGGCTTGACGCGCTGGATATCCGGCTGCTGCCAAGCATTACGCTGTTTTCCGCCGTGTCCGGCGGCAGCTTGTTCTGGCAGGGGTTTGTGCTCACGGCGTCCAATCCGCTGACCATCGTGTTCTGGAGCGGCATGTTTACCGCGCAGATGGCGCAAAACCATTGGAGCAAACGCCAGCTGGCGCGGTTTGCTGCGGGCTGTGTGCTGTCCACGCTTACGTTTCTGTCCGCGATCGCGGCGCTGGGCAGCGTACTGTCCGGTTTTCTGCCGGAGATTGTGATCCAAATCCTGAATATCGCCGTGGGCGCGCTGCTGGTCTTCTGCGGCTTCAAGCTGCTGCTGCAAAAGCAGGAAACGCAGCAGGCTTAGGCGTCCGCCTTGTGCGTCGCCTTGTACTTTTCACTCTTGGGGTTCTGCGCCCAGATGGCGTCGGCGATCGGCGCCCAGCACTCCGCGGCGTGGACGCATTTCTGGGTGAGCACGTGCACATCCTCGGGGCACTGAAAGTCCGTGGAGTGCGCCTCGGCGGCGTCCACGATCTCGGCCAGCTTGTGGGGGTTATCCAGCAGCGGGCAGGGGCGCAGCAGGTTTTCGTTCCACGGGTGGCCGATCTGGTACGCCTTGAACAGCGGGCTCTGCAGC
>Ga0116152_10004844_pt1 | contig 10564 bp, 7 predicted proteins | sample AD_UKC119_MetaG_FD_89894 | JGI IMG/M metagenome (GOLD analysis project Ga0116152, IMG submission 89894) | Active sludge microbial communities of municipal wastewater-treating anaerobic digesters from Hong Kong - AD_UKC119_MetaG | ecosystem: Engineered > Bioreactor > Anaerobic > Digestate...
AAAAACAGACCGTTCCTACAAGCAAGCATTTTTATCAGTCGCTTTGCCGGCATTTCTGCCAGCCGGTCCTGCGCGCTTTACGGCAAAATCCTGCGCGGTCCAAGTCGCGCCGGAGCCGGGTTGGAAAAGGAGAATCCATGTACTTTATTGCCGCCTTTATCCCCGTATTCTGCATCGCGCTCGCGGCGAAGCGGCTCTTGGGCCGCGAACTGTGGCAAACGTTCCCCGCGGCGCTGCTTTCCGTCGTTCCAATCGTATACCTCTGCGGATTGTTCGGCGCGCTGGGCGCCGGTCCCTATCTGATTCTGGCGCTCGGTTTCGCGGCGTTCGTATGCCTGCTTGCCGGCCGCCTGCGCCGGACGCGCCCGCAGCCGTCCCTTCGCTCCCTCGTCACGCCCGACGCCGCGCTCGTTCTCGGCGGCGCGGTGCTGATCGCCCTTCTCACCGCCGGACGCAAGGTAACGGATATGGATTCGTTCGAGCAGTGGGCCTATATCGTCAAAAAAATGTTCCTGACGGATTCGCTGCTTTCCGCGCGCGGGCAGTATGCAACCACCGCCGCGTATCCGCCGGGCATCGCATTGCTCCAGTATTACTTTTCGCGGTTTTCGCCGTTTTTCAACGAGGCCGACCTGTTCCGCGCGCGCGACCTGCTCGCGCTTGCGCTGCTGCTGCCGTTCTTTCGCAATCTTGACTGGCGGCGTTGGAAAACGCTGCTGCTGTACGTTCCGCTCGTGTTCCTGCTGCCCTATCTGGAGAGCGCTTCGTTCGCCGCTTCGCTTGAGGTGGACCCGATGCTCGGGCTGCTGTTTGCCTGGCTGATCCTCGCCTCGGGGGACGACGCGAAGCCGGATTGGTTCACGCTGCTTCTGCTTTCGCTCGGCTCGTTTGCGCTCGGCATGGCCAAGGTTTCCGGCGTGCTGTTCTGCCTGATTGCGGCGGTCTTTCTGCTGCTGCGCGTGCGCGCGCAAACCGGCGGCGCTTCCGCGCCGCGTTCGCGCCGGCTGGTTTCAGCGCTTGCGGTTGCCGCCGCCGGGCTGGTCGGCGTGCTTTCCTGGCGGGCGTACGTTTCCGCCAGCGGCGCCGGGATCGCCTCCTCCGGCCTGCTTTCGCTTCGCGGCGGTCTTTTGCAGTATCAAAAGGAAACGATCGTCAATTTCCTCAGCGCGCTGTTTGCCGCGGAAGGCGGATCGGGACTCAACGCGCTTTCCCCCGTGCAGTGGATCGTTGCCGTTCCCGCGGTTTCGGCGGTTCTGGTTCGTCTGCTTTCCAGGGACGCCCTGGTCCAAAAGCGCAGCCTGGTGGATTCCCTGCTGCTCACGGCGGGCTATTTCGTCTGGCTGCTTGCGCTGCTGATCGGCTACCTGACGAGCTTTGTCGAGGGCGAGGCGCTCTCGCTCGCCGCGTTTTCCCGCTATCTTTCGGCCTATCAGCTCGGCGCGCTTATCGTCTGCGTCCACAACGTCGTCCGCGCAGCCGATTCGCGCGAAGAGCGCCCGGCGCGCACGCTCCTGCTTCTGCTGCTCTGCGCCCTGCTGCTGATTTCTCCGCTGCAGAGCGTATGCAACGCCACGCTCGCAGCGCCGTACGCAAACGGAAAAACGGCGGACTGGCGGCAGCGCTACGCGCCTTCCTCGCGTTACTACCAGCAGCTTGATCCCGCAGGCGTCAAAATTTGCTATCTCGACCAGAATCCCGACGAACCGGGCTATTCCTTTGCGCTGTTCCAGTTTGAAGCGCTGCCCGTGGACGTGGAGAAGGCGGTCGCCTGGCGGCTCGGCGGGCCGTATTACGAGGAGGACTACTACTCCCTCTCGCCTTCGCTCGAAGAATGGGAGCAGGCGCTGCTCGGCGGCGGGTTTACGCACCTGTACCTGCGCAATACCAACACGTATTTTGAGCAGACCTACGGTTCCCTGTTTGCCGATCCTTCCGAAATCGCCGGGGACAGTTACTATAAAATCACGCGGCAAGGCGGCCATATCCTGTTTACAAAAATTCAAACGGGCGCGTAACGCGCGTTTCCGGTATGCAAAACGGCATACGTGGCTTTTTTCATTCCACCCGCGCAGAGCGGGTGTTTTTTATGCCGCCCGCTTGCTTCCGCCATAGACTGCAGCCCCTGAAACGCAAAGCGGCGGGTCTCCCCGCCGCTTCAGGCCGTCAAAAAGTCTCCCGGGATTGTTAAGGCCGCGGCCCTTACCCTTTCTATTCCGGCTGCGCCGGTTCCTCCGGCGCAACGGATCGCCCGTTTCTGGCGGTTTCCTTGTGCTCTTTACCGCACGGGAGTCTAAAAGACGAGAGGCAAAGAGCGGTTATCCCGTCAAAAAAACTCGTTTTTTTACGGATGAAAGCTTACCGGTGAACGATCCGGTAATACGTCTTCGCGGTAACGCGGTAGATGCCGAAATAGAGGATCGCAAACGCCAGCAGCGTGCCGCCGATGCAGAGCAGCACCAGTCCCCAGTCGTAGAGCATAAAGCTCTTGAGCATGCGCGCCATGATCTTGGACGCAAAGAGCATATGCAGCGCGGTCGCCGCCAGCGGCAGGAAGAACACCCAGAGCACCTGGGAGTTGATCGTGCGCTTGACCTGATAATCGTCCATGCCGACCTGCTGGAGGATGTTGAAGCGCTCCTTGTCCTCGTATCCCTCGCTCACCTGCTTGAAGTAGAGGATCAGCACCGCGACCGCAAGGAACAGCACCGCGAAGAACGCGCCGAGAAACAGCAGCCCGCCGTACAGAGCGTACCCCTGCACGCGCGTCGTGAAGATATCCGACGCGATCAGGTTCGGCGTTTCTGAGAACGAATCCCCGTAATGGTCCCGAATCGCCTGGATGAACGCGAGCGCGTCTTCGTTCGTGCCCTGCACGTCGAACCGGTAGCTGTGGTCGAAGAAGATCAGCGACGGGGTTTCCACAAATTCGCTGTCCTCGTAGACGAGGTTGTTCCGGCCGAATTCCTCGCCCTCGGGCAGCGACGTAATCAGCTTGCCGCGGTCGGACGTGAGCGTAACGTTGTTTTCGGCCGCAAGGCGGTTGAGCGCCGCGTCGTAAGCGACGATCTGCTGCGTCGTGGCGTCCTTCGGCGCATAGACCTGTACGTCGTAGGGGTACATACCCCGCGTCATCTCCTCGCGGCCGAGATAGAGCGACAGCGTGCCGGAAACCGTGACCACCAGCATGGTCGAAAGGATGCAGATGGTTGCGAGCCCGCGCGAATTCTGGCGCATGCGGTGGAACATGCCGGAGATGGTCACGAAATGGTCCGGCTGGTAATAGAGGCTCTTCTTCATACGCAGCATCTTGAGCACGACGATGCTGCCGCAGAGAAAGAGCAGGTACGTCGCGAGGATGACCACGATCGCCAGCGGGAAGAAGATGCCGAGCGCGATGCCCGGCACCTCGGTCGTCCAGGCAAAGTAGTACGCCCCCGCAAGCAGCGCCGCGCCAAGCAGCGCCAGCGGGAACAGCCCCTTCTGATTCTTTTCGCCGCGCTTTTCGCTTGAAAGCAGCGCGATCGGATTCGCCGTATGCACGCGCACGACGTTTGTAACGGACGTTACGAGAAAGATCAGCAGGAACAGCCCCAGCATCAGAAGATACGCAACCGGCGGAATGGAAAATTCGCTTCCGGGCACGGCGTGGATGAGCTTCATGAGCAGCAGGAACAGCAGCCTTCCGAAGACGAGCGCAATCGCAATGCCGCAGGCAACGCCTCCGCCGACGACAAACAGGTTTTCCCAGATCAGGATACGCCCCACGTGCCGCTTATCCAGGCCGAGGATGCCATACAGGCCGAATTCCTTCTTTCTGCGTTTGATCAGAAAGTTGTTGATATAGAGCATAAAACAAAACGTAAACAGCGCGAAAACCACGAGGCCGAAGCCAAAGAGCGCCTGCGCCGTTGCGCCGGACGGAGTGTTGGTCAGCCCCTTGCTGAACAGCAGCCCAGCAATGAGCAGGAACACGCCGCTCATGACCGCCGTTGCCACAAGATACGGCACATAGGTGAGCTTGTTTCTGCGGACGTTGCTCAGCGCGAGCCGGAAGTAGAAAAGCTTACGCAACGTCCCCACCTCCGAGAATCGAAAGGTTCGCCACGATCCGGTCGAAGAACGCGCGGTTGTTTTCCTCCCCGCGGTAGAGCTGCGAAAAGAGCGCCCCGTCCGAAATAAAGAGCACGCGGGAAGCGTAGCTCGCCGCCATGGCGCTGTGCGTAACCATGAGGATGGTCTTGCCGATGGAGTGCAGGTCCTCAAACTGGCCGAGCAGGCTGGCGGAAGCCTTGCTGTCCAGCGCGCCGGTCGGCTCGTCCGCAAGCAGGATGCGCGGGTCGGTGATCACCGCGCGCGCGATCGCCGCGCGCTGCTTCTCGCCGCCGGACACCTCGAAGGGGTATTTGTTGAGCAGGTGCACGATTCCGAGCTGCCGCGCAACGGGCATGATCCGCTCCTCCATCTCGCGCACGGGGGTCTGCATCAGCACGAGCGGCAGAAGGATGTTGTCCTTGAGCGAAAACGTGTCCAGCAGGTTGAAATCCTGAAAAACGAATCCCAGATGCCGCCGGCGGAACTCCGAAAGCTCGCGGTCCGGAATGGAGGCAAAGCTTTTGCCGTCCAGAAGCACGTCCCCCGTGGTCGGCTTGTCCAGAGAGGCGAGGATGTTCAGAAGCGTCGTCTTGCCGCTTCCGCTCGCGCCCATAATGGCGACGAACTCGCCCTCGATCACCTCGAAGCTGACGTTTTTCAGCGCGACGACCTGCCGCATGCCAAGCTTGGTCTGATAGATCTTGCCCAAGCTTTTTACCTGTAATAATGACATGGAAATTCCTCCGTTGTTTCTTACAATGCGGCCATTATACAAAAGAGCGGAGACCGCCCGCCATCGAACGGGCTTACAGTCTCCGGCTCGAACCTTACGTTTTTGTCACATCGCGAGAAACTCGTCGTACTTCGGAAAGCGCAGCAGAACGCGCGTGCCCTTGCCCAGCTCGGATTCCACCGAAACCGTGATCCCCAGCGCGTCCGCCGCCCGCTTCACAAGGTAGAGGCCAATGCCGCTCGCGCGGTTGTCCATCCGCCCGTTGTAACCGGTATACCCCTTCTCAAAGATGCGCGGCAGGTCCTCCCGGCGGATGCCGATGCCGTCGTCCTCCACCACGAGCGCGGTTTTCTCCATATAGATGCGTACGCCGCCGCCCGCGCGCGTATATTTCACGCTGTTGGAGAGCAACTGACCCAGAATGAACCCGAGCCACATGCTGTCGCTCGGCACGTCCGCGGGCAGCTCGCCGATCCGGACCGAAAGCCTGTTGCAGACGAACAGCAGCGAATATTTCTTCACCGCCGCGCGGGCAATCTCGTTGAGGTCGCACCGCTCGACGACAAGATCGCCCGAAATCTCGCCGAGCTTCACGAATTTGAGCGCAAGGTCGGCATACTGGTCCACCTTGAAGAGCTCCTGCCGCAGCAGGCGGGCGGTTTCGTCGTCCCTTGCGTCGAGCAAAAGCCGCATGGCGGAGATGGGCGTTTTGATCTGGTGCACCCACAGCGTGTAGTATTCCCTCGTTTCCTCCTGCTGGCGGTCGCTTTCCGTCTTGATCCGCTCGTTTTCGCGCGAGAGGGAATGGATCAGCGTTTCATAATCCCCGCAGAGGCCGTCGATCGGCTCCGGCAAATCGCGCGGCAGCAGCTCCGCGCGCTCGCGAATCAGCTCCATCGTCCGCCGTTTCCGCCGGTACCGCGCGCCGTCCGTCAGCAGAATGCAGACGAACGCAAAGCTGATCAGCACCGTTTCGTAGCGGACGTATACCGGCTCCTGGCAGGCGAGCAGGCCAAGCACGCGGACGATCGCTATTGTAAAGAGGTACAGCAGCAGCACGGCGCGGCGGGATTTGAAATAGTCCAGCAGCTTAGAAATCGGCTTCATGTTTCCTCCTTGCCGGCAGGGGCCGCCCCGCCGGAATCACGCGTCGATCGAATACCCCTGCCCCTTATGGGTCTTGACGCAATCCTCCAGCCCCGCCTCGGCAAGCGTTTTGCGCAGGCGTTTGACGTTGACCGTGAGCGTGTTGTCGTCCACAAACTCGTCGCTGTCCCAGAGCCGCAGCATCAGTTCCTCGCGGCTCACGATGGCCCCGCTCTTTTCCAGCAGCGCGGAGAGGATGCGGCTCTCGTTCTTTGTCAGTTCCCGGCGTTTCCCGCCGCAGGTCAGGCACGAAGCGCCCGCGTCGAATTCCGCCCCGCAAAAGCGCGTCTTCGCGGAGGGCTCGTAGTCGTACGCGCGGCGCAGGACCGCCTGTACCTTGGCGATGAGCAGCTCGGCGTCCACGGGTTTTGCAATGTAGTCGTCCCCGCCCATGTTGACCGCCATCACCACGTCCGCCGTGTCCGAACGTGAGGAAAGGAACACGATGGGCACGCGGGAGCTCCTGCGGATGCGCTCGCACCAGTAGTACCCGTTGTAATAGGGCAGCGAGATATCCATGAGCACGAGCTGTGCCTCCGCGCGCAGAAACTCCTGCGCAACGTTCGCAAAGTCGCGCGCGATCACAGCGCCAAACCCCCAGCTTTGGAGGCTCTTTGCCAGCTCGGTTGCAATGACCTCGTCGTCCTCAACGATAAAAACGGTATACATCCTTCGTTCCTCTCCCGCTTGCGCTTATTCAAACAGTATTGCCTTGCTTTTTTCCCGGCTCTGCACCTTAAAACAGTGTGCGCACGCCCCGCTTCTTCCGCCCGCGTGTATTAACGATATAATACACCAGCATCCGCAATAAGGCAACACAAAAGCGGGGACCCGATCTCTCGAATCCCCGCACGGTCGTTTTGTTTCCCGCTAGAGCACGTCGTATCTCTCCACCGTCCCGGTCAGCGTATCCATGCCGAGCTCGACCAGGCTGATGAAGCGCAGGACGTTCTCGCTCCAGCCCGAAATGATGTTGGTGTTTTTCCCGATGAATTGCTGCGTTCCGTAGCCCTGCAGATCGACCGCATGGACGAAGAAGTCCGGGTTGACCTTTCTTCTGTACGCGTCGGCCACCTGCTGGCCCGTCCTTGCCCAGGCGTTGTTCTCGTGATCCGAAAGCAGAATCATCCGGTCGAAGAAGCGGCACCCCTGCAGCGCCCAGCGGATGGGCAGGGTAAGGTCCGTTCCGCCGCCGCTCACCGGTATCGCGTTCGTCTGGGACAGAATCCCGCCGCAGCTGCTGATGGCAAGCGGCATGAGCTGGGTATCGAAGGAGACCACCGAGGCGTCGTCGCAGATGCGGGCCGCCATTACCGCCAGCAGACGGGCGATGTCGCAGCAGCGAATGTCGCTCTTGCTGCTGATCCCGCTGCACATACTTCCGCTCACGTCGATTGCAACCAGCGTTCTTCCCGGGATGCGGTCGATGTTATCGACGCTGTAGGCAATCGCGTGCTCCAGCGCGTCCATCACCATGGACGACGCAAGCCCCTCCTGCTGCAGCGCAAGGCTGGCGGCGTAGAAGCGAAACGGGAGCTGTTTCGAGCGCAGGACCGCCTCGCGGTTCTCAATATACCGGAGGGCCAGGCTCACGTTTGCGGGACGCGCCTTCAGGATGTTGCGCAGGTTGCGCAGCGTCGCCATGTAGCCCATCTTCCCGCTCGCGATCAGCCCCTCCCAGACCTTTTTGGTGTTGCCGCGCTCCGAAAGCTGCGTCTCCCAGGTATACGGGGTTTCCAGCGTCCCCTCCATGAGCCTGCCAAAGAGCTGCGCCTGCTTGCTGTTTTTTGGCTTTGGGTGCACAAGGGCTACCGCGTCCCGCATCTTCATCTGGTTCTGCTCGCCCTTGTACTTGGCAAGCTCATACTCGTTGAACCGGGTCAGCTCGTTTGCCAGCGCCTTTTTCAGGCCGTTTGGAATGGGCTTTCCATACAGCGCCAGATACGCCGCAAGGATCTCCGTAATATCGTCCGCCCGCTCGACGACGCCGGCGACCACGGGCCGGATATACGCCTTCCCGCGGTTTGCCACCACGGCGCAGAGCGCGTGGGCGACGCTTCTTAAGTGCAGCTCGCGCCGCACGTATACGGCCAGTCTGGATACAAACGCCGGATCGGTCCGCTCGGCGAGCTCGATCATCTTGTCCGAATTGTCGCCATAGAATTTGGGCTCTGCGAGCATGCTCGTCGTCGCCATGGTGACGAGCTTGCTTTTGTCCTCCATGCTGTATGCGGGGAATCCGCACATGTTGACGGTGTGTCGCGCATTTTGCGCCGGTTGGTTGAACTTGGCCATTTGTATCCCTCCTTTCGGGCATCGGAAAACGGAACCGGCCTGCGCCGAGCCCGATTTTTCCACTTTTCTGTTGTATGGTTCGGTTCCTGTCAAGATGTATGGCTCCGTCCCGGAATTAGGACGGAGTCTGAAAAAAGGATGGGGAGAAAAGCGAAAACAGCATTGGGACAAGCCCAAAGTGTACTGACCGCTGTACCACATTCCCAATGGGAACGGCGGGACTCGAACCCGCGCCTCTTTCGTGAAATGAAGTAACCGTCTTCTACACTACCCCATCAAAATGATTCTAACAGATCGGATTCAATTGTCAATGTCCCTTTGTCTGTGGCCATCATAGCGCTTGCCGCACACCGGCCTTTTTACAAAAGTTGCAGCCCGCCCGCCCCTTCCCTGCGGCGCGGGCCCTTCCCCACATCCGGCAGACAGACTTTTATACACTCTTTCGGAATTTTTGTATATAATTTCGGCAAAAGGCGCGAAGTTCCGCGCTTTTCTCCTGAATAAATATACTATATATTCCCCGTGCCTTTGTTGACAGCTGCGGCGAAAAGCGACTACGATACCAGTAGCGGACGTTTGGCTACGCCGAGAAACGGAGGCTTACCCGATGAAAGTTCTCATTCTCAACCCGGGCGCAACCTCAACGAAAATTGCGGTATACGACGGGGAAAACGAGGAATTTGCCGAATCGATTTCCCATTCGCAGGAGGAGCTCGCCGGTTTTTCGCGCATTCTCGACCAGCTGCCCCTGCGGGAAAGCCTTGTTCGCGGCGCTCTGTCGCGCGCGGGGTATTCCGCGCGGGATTTCGCGGCGGTCTGCAGCCGCGGCGGCCTGATCCGGCATATCCCTTCCGGCACCTATGAAATCAACGACGCGGTAATCCGCGATATCTACAATCCGCCTTACGGCGAGCACGCCTCGTCGCTCGGCCCGGTCATTGCGCGGTCGATTGCGAACGAAGCGGGCATCCCCGCCCTCCTCGTCGATCCGCCCTCGGTGGACGAGCTTACGCCGCTCGCGCGCGTTTCCGGCCTGAAGGGCATGGAGCGCGAAAGCTTTTTTCATGCGCTCAACCAAAAGGCGGTCGCGCGGAAAGCGGCGGCGCAGCTCGGCAAAACGTATGGCGAGGTCAATCTCATCGTGGCGCATATGGGCGGCGGCGTCTCCATTGCGGCGCACGAAAAAGGGCGCGTGGCGGACGTGTTCAACGTTCGCGACGAGGGCAGTTTTTCGCTCGACCGCGGCGGCTCGCTGCCGGTCAGCGCGCTGGTCAACCTCTGCTATTCCGGCATCCCCAAGCAGGACGTGAAGCGCCGCCTTTCGTTTGAAGGCGGCGTTTATTCCTACCTTGGCACCTACGATTTCCGCGAGGTGGAAAAACGTATGGTCGCCGGGGACGAGGAGGCGAAGCTGATCTTTTCGGCCATGGCGTATCAGCACGCGAAGGATATCGGCGCGATGGCGGCGGTACTGCGCTTTTCGGTGGACGCGATCGTGCTCACCGGCGGAATCGCGTATTCGGACCGGTTTTGCGCGGAGCTCTCCGGATATGTGGAAAAGATCGCCCCGATCCTGCGTTTCCCCGGCGAAGTGGAGATGAAGGCGCTAGCCTTGGGCGCTTTACGCGTATTGAACGGCGAACCGCCGAAAGTTTATCCCTATTAATTTCATTATTTTTTAGAAATAATGAAGACAGATTGGCGCTCGGCGCTTTACGCGTATTGAACGGCGAACCGCCGAAAGTGTATCCCTATTAATTTCATTATTTTTTAGAAATAATGAAGGCAGATTGGCGCTCGGCGCTTTACGCGTATTGAACGGCGAACCGCCGAAAGTTTATCCTTACTAATTTACTATTTTTCAGAAATAATGCGGGGCTGAATCACCGAAAGCTTATCCGTATTCATTCACAATTTAAAAATATGGATTAAATTCTTCTATTAATAATCAAATTTAGTAACCAATTTCGATGCGCAACCTGTTACACTAGGCAGAAAGCGGAACACCCGCCCGAATCGTTCCGGCAGCGTTCCGCCGGCAATATTCGATAAGGAGATTCACCGCATGAAGCATTCGCTGAACGAATTCACCGAGCGGGCAAAGGGGCTCAACCTCCGCGTCGCCGTCGCCAGCGCGCACGACGAGGACGTGCTCAGGTCCCTGCTGCTCGCGCGGGAGCAGGGCATCTGCACGCCGCTGCTCTTTGGCAAGGCCGAAAAAATCCGCGAAATCCTGCGCGCGCTCGGCGCAAACGACTCCGCCTTTCCCATTGTGGAGCCCGGGGACGGCGGCGACGA
>Ga0116152_10004847_pt1 | contig 10561 bp, 10 predicted proteins | sample AD_UKC119_MetaG_FD_89894 | JGI IMG/M metagenome (GOLD analysis project Ga0116152, IMG submission 89894) | Active sludge microbial communities of municipal wastewater-treating anaerobic digesters from Hong Kong - AD_UKC119_MetaG | ecosystem: Engineered > Bioreactor > Anaerobic > Digestate...
GCCTCGAAATTAAAGGTTTGTTTCCTACGAATGCCTCGTGGGCTTGCCCCAAGGTAGTTTACTGTTATCAACATATAATGATACATCATTTCTTTTTTTTTTAAATTTTTAAATTAAAAAATAGTGATGATTATAGTGTGTTAATATGTATAATAACTTTTTAAATTTTTGTTTTGAAATCAATTTATTGCCTTTTAATAAAAGGTTGTTAACATAAATTTAATATTTAAAAGCCTTGAAAATAATAGAATAACGGAAATAATTAACAACGGTGGATAACCAATTTTGACAACTAAAATCTAATAAGTTTTTACAGAAATATTGTTTGAAACGAAAGAAATACTGCTAATAAATTACACGTAAAAAATTGATTAAAATTTTGGTTTTCTGAGATAATTGAACTTATTGAAAATAATCCCCAAACCTGCAATTTTAATTGTCGTAATTCCGCAAACAAATATCAACAATGTTGTTAACCAAATAATGATGATAGCGTTAAGAAATTGTTATCAATTGAAAATCAATAGGTATTGAACAAAGTTGTTGGGATAATTATAAATGTATTTCTACTTAAATAAATACACGATGTTTTATCTTTGAAAAAAATTCAGATTATGAAAATCTCCATCGGCAACGACCACGCAGGAACAGAATATAAATTTGAAATCGTTTCCTTTCTTGAAAAGGAAGGCCATACAGTTATTAACCACGGAACCGATTCTGAAACAAGCGTTGATTATCCAGATTTTGTGCATCCCGTTGCTGATGATGTTGAAAACGGAAAAGTAGATTTTGGTATCATAATCTGCGGCAGTGGAAACGGCGCAAATATGACTGCCAACAAACACCAAAAAGTACGTTCCGCACTTTGCTGGACCAAAGAAATAACTGAACTGGCCCGCCAGCACAATGATGCAAATATTTTGAGCATTCCCGCTCGCTTTACGAGCAAACCACAAGCTGTGGAAATGGTAAAAACCTTTCTAAAAACCGATTTTGAAGGCGGTCGCCACCAAAATCGCGTTGCTAAAATAGCATGTTCATAAAACTTTAATAATGGCGCATAACCACGCACATTCCAAAAATGATTCACACGGTCATTCCCACCCTGATTTAAAGGGTAAAAAGTTGTTGCTTTCCATTCTTTTGAATATTGGCATTACCGTAGCACAAGTTATCGGGGGTTTTATTTCGGGTAGTCTGTCGCTGCTTTCAGATGCGCTTCACAACTTTAGTGATGTACTTTCATTGGTTGTAAGTTACATTGCCGATAGATATTCAAAAAAAGATGCTTCGGTTACTAAAACTTTCGGTTACAAACGCGCTGAAATTATTGCCGCATTTGTAAATTCCGCTACCTTAATTATTGTTGCGGTCTATCTTATTTACGAAGCAATCCTTCGGTTTAAGGATCCACATACCATTGAAAGCGGATTGGTTATTTGGCTGGCTATTTTAGGAATTGTTTTCAATGGGTTTAGTGTATTGCTTCTTTTTAAGGAGTCAAAAAGCAGTATGAATATGCGTTCGGCCTATTTACATTTGTTGACGGATATGGCCGCTTCCGTCGCTGTTTTGATTGGCGGTTTATTGATGAAATATTTTGAATGGTTTTGGGTGGACAGCCTACTTACCTTACTTATTGCGCTGTATTTAATTGTTATGGGTTATGGGTTATTGAAAAGCTCTTTTAAAGTGTTGATGCTCTTTACACCGGACGATCTTAGTTTAGAAGTAATTCACGATGCGGTTTGTAAAATTCCAGAGATAAAGAATATCCATCATATGCACATTTGGCAGCTTAATGAGCAGGAAACCCATTTGGAAGCACATGTAGATTTTCATAAAGACATTACACTTTCGCAATTTGACGCTGTGCTTACCAAAGTTGAAGAAGTGCTTTTTCATGACTTCGGAATAAACCACGTAACCATCCAGCCCGAACACCAAAAGGACGATCCAAAAGATATTATTGTTCAGGATTGAAATATTGAAAGATTATGAAAATTGAAGTAAAGAATTTTGGTGAATTGAGTACAAAAGAATTGTACGATGTTTTACAATTGCGGAGCGAAGTTTTTGTGGTGGAACAGAATTGTGTCTATCAAGATATTGATGGAAAAGATGAGCGTGCACTACATATTATGGGCTGGGAAGACGGTAATTTGGTTGCCTATGCACGCTGTTTCCAAGCAGGCGATTATTTTGATGATGCTTCAATCGGAAGAGTTTTGGTACGCGAAAACTACCGAAAACTGGGTTATGGCCACGCAATAACCAAAGCTTCAATAGAAGCCATAAAAACAAATTATAAAGCCGATAAAATAAAAATATCGGCTCAAGTGTATTTGGTAATATTCTATGAGAGCCATGGGTTTAAAACCTATGGCGATCGTTACTTGGAAGACGGCATTCCGCACATCGCAATGGTTAGAGCTTAATTAGATTTTTTTCCAAATTAAGATCTTTCAGCATTTCGTCCGTAAACTTATAATGTCCGCGGCGGGTAATGATTTTGAAACGCTGGTTTCGCATACGCGTCAAGGTATCCAAAAACTGCCATTTTGATTTTAAAAGTCGTGGCATTTCAGACTTTACACTGATTTCAAAATAATGCTTTATTCCGGCACGATCTGCTACAATGTCTGGAGTAATTACTAAATCGCTATCTTTTTTATGATAGGATTTTGGAGTTTCATAACCTTCCACATCGGCCTGGATGTGTTCAAAACCCCGGTTCTCTAAATAGGCCACAGATTCCTTTAGAATCTCCTTGTTTTCGTTTCTTTCTGATTGTACCATAACCGCTAAGTTACAACATCATTGATAAACAGGCGGTTAAGGTTTTGTTAAGTGAATTTTTGGAGTGTTAATTTTCTTTTAGGAAGGAATTCATTAATTTTTTTATTAAAGCTTTTCACTTACATAGGTGTGATTGAAACTACTTACCTTAATTCTTTCCTGCTTTTGTATTATTATATATATCCAAACAGGAACCAATAAGAGCAAGGCGACAGCATATAAACCCATTGCATTTTTAGAATTACTTAAAAATTTTGACCAAAATATTAAAATTAAAATTGAACCAATCAAAAAAATAATCCCAGCAATAAAATATGCTAATTTTGATTCCTTGGCATAAATTTTATTAACTGACGTTGAAATTCTGTTATTGCATCTCGCACAATCAATATCTATAGTTTTTATAGCTTCTAACATCACAAATTCAACTCGAGTAGTGGCCTTAGATTTTAAACTATTCTCGTATGTGCAATTTGGACATTTAAGATAAAGCCTCATGAGTCGGTTTTAAATATTTATTGAATAAAGGTCTCGACTGCGCTCGACCTGACAAAAATTTACTTCAAAATCTTAGCATATCTCCCAGCATCATTCAAAACAGCAACCGCTTCCAAAATCTCCGGATTGTGCTCAATTTGGTAATTATACAAGCCTTCACGATAAAAATAGCGCTTTAAAATTTCATCGGTCAACAACGATTCTATTTCCACTTTTTTGTCAATGATGGCTTTATCTTTTGCGGCATCAATAGATTTCATTAGTTGCGCATAACCTGCACCAATATCTTTGTTTAGATCATCGTCTTCAGACATTTTTAAACCTTCGGCGAACTTCTTTTCGGTCTCTGTTTCGTATTTAAAATTATTGTCCTTCAAAAACTTCAGAAAATCCTGAAAATCAGCTTCCCCGAATTTAAAATTTTTTGAATCCGTCATTTGGTGACTGTAATAATATTTGGTGGCATAATCAAAAATGGCGTTGTCTTTCAGCAAAGCCGTTGTAATAGGGCTGTAAACCGCAGATTCCAATTGCACATCCGGCAGGATTCCACCGCCGTCATAAACCGTTCTGCCACCTTTGGTTTTGAAGGCATTGTATTCTTTGGCATCTTTCCGAACGGGATCGCCATTTTCATCTCGATGCCAATAATCCAAAGCTTGAATGCAACGGCCGCTGGGCGTGTAATAGCGCGATATTGTAACTTTCAACTGTGTGCCGTAGGTCAATTTTTTTGGCCTTTGGACCAATCCTTTTCCGAAACTTCGCGCGCCAACAATCACCGCACGGTCCAAATCCTGCAAACCGCCCGAAACAATTTCACTGGCGGAAGCGCTTCGTCCATTAACCAAAACTACCAACGGAATCTCTTTATCCACAGGCTCGTATTTGGTTTTATAAGTTTGATTGTACTTTTCAATGGCCGATTTTGTGGTCGTAATCACTTCGCCTTTATCTACAAAAAGGTTTACTACGTTTATGGCTTCGTTTAAAAGTCCGCCGGGATTTCCGCGGAGGTCCAAAATTATTTTTTTTGCGCCCTGCGATTTCAAATCAACCAGTGCAGCTTTTGTTTCCACTGTAGTTTTTCTGTTGAATTGTGAAAGAACAATGTATCCAATATCGTTATTTATCAATTTATAAAAAGGAACTGCTTTAAGCTCCACCGCACCTCGCGTGATTGTTGCAGTTGCTGTTTTCCCTTGTCTTTTATATGTTATCTCAACGGTTGATCCCGGTGCTCCTTTTAATAATTCGCCCGCATCGTCCTGTAAATCCGCAATGTTAACGTTCCCAATTTTTATGATTTCATCACCAGCTTTTAAGCCAGCTTTGTCGGCAGGATAATCCTTATAAGGTTCAACGATAATTATTTTGTCTTTTTTGCTTTGTGCGGAAGCGCCAATGCCAGTGTAAATTCCCGAATTGTTGATTTTAGCATCTTCAACTTGCTGTTCATTCCAATAAACGGTATATGGATCCAAATCTTCCAACATGCCCTTTATGGCTTTGTCCATAAGGGTTGCAGGCGTAACTTCATCCACGTAATTCATATTCAGTTCCTTGAAAAGTGTTGTGAAAATTTCAATTTGTTTCGCAATTTCAAAAAAGTCACTTTTGAAACTTACCGTGGTAAAGAAGATACCGATGGCAACAATAGGAATTAGGATTCTTTTTTTCATTTTTCTGAAATTTTAATGCTTTTTCTTTCTATTCTTCAGAAATATACGAAGAACAAAAACTATAATAATTGCAACGAGGAATAAAGGCCAAAGGTATAAAAGGCCCAAGAAAAATACCGAAATACCGTTCCAGCCCCCTTGCAGGGCGTTTTTCATTTTCTGGCCGTAAGATTGTGTAATACCTGTTTCCGCAGTGGTTTTGTAAAATTCAATGTTTACGGTGCTCATTGAAACTTGGTTTTGCAGATATTGAAAACGGCCCTGTTTTGCCTCAATTTCCTCACGAATATTGGAAAGTTCGCGCTCTATTTCAAGCATTTCCTTTACGTTGTTCGCTTTTTTCAGCAATTCCAGGTAGCGGTCTTCCAGTGTGCGTTTTGCCTTTAAGCGAGCCTCCAAATCCACAAACTCTTCCGAAACATCCTGTCGGGAAATATCGCGATGGTCAAAATAATCAACGCCTTCGGAAATACCGTCGATAAACTTTTGAAAATTTTCGGTAGGAACACGAACGGTCAAACTTTTATAAATTCGATTGTAGTCTTTTCCGCTGTTGTCATTTTGAACCAATCCCTTGTACTGAGAGGCCAGTTGCAAGATTTTTTTATGTGTTGCATCCAAATCTTTTGTTTCAAAAGCCAAACGGGCAGTTTTGATTATTTTTTGCTCAATTTCTTCAAGCGGAGGCGTAAGCTGCTGTGATATCGGAATTTCTTCAGCCATATCCATTTCAGCCATCGCAGAAACTGCTTCGTAATTTTTGTTGGAACTTCCGTTTGAGCATCCCAAAACGAACAATAAAAGTAAAGTGCTAATTGTTTTCATCTTTTAATTTTTTAAGCAGGTTTACCATAGCTTTATCAAGTTCGGCGTACTGCGGTTTGACTTTTCCTAAAAAAAGAAAGAGCATCACAAATTTCTTGCCGTGAATTTTATCAAGCAGTTGTTTGTTAAGCCGATACGCCTCGCGAAGCTGTCGTTTAACACGATTTCTGTCCACAGCCGATTTAAAATTTCGCTTTGGAACAGCAAAAGCCACTTGGTTTGTGGCAATGTTCTCTTGCTGAAGAAAAAACATTTTTATGGGAAATTTTGAATGCGTCTTTCCTTCCAAAAACAAATTTTCAATTGTTTTCGTGCTTTTTAGTTTTTCGCTTTTTGGAAATTTCTGGTTCACAATGTAAATATATAAAAAGACCCCACAGAAATTAGTTTCTGTGGGGCCTCTTTGAAAAAGGGAAAGTAAAGATTATTGTTTTTCGTAAATATTGTTTTCCTGATTGATATCTGCCATTCTTCGGGTGGCGTCAATCATCATATTTTTTACTTTTTTTCCGTTTTCAATTTCAAAGGTATATGTGGGATATGCCCAAGCCCAATCTTCCAAAACAGTACGATTTAAATCGGTAAAAGGGTTTGGTTTTTCGCCCCACATCATTCGCAATGGAATGTAAAATAATTCTTGTGTACCGTCTTCATAAGTAACGTAAAGGTCTATTGGCATTGGCATTAAGCCAATTCTTTCTAAAGTTACCTTTGTGGTTTTTCCTTGGCTTTCTACAGATTTTATTCCGTAATCGATAGTATTTGTAGTTTGTGCCCAATCCGTTAGGTACCAATCCAATTCAAAACCAGAGACCTTTTCCGCAGTGCGGATAAAATCATTTGGGGTTGGGTGCTTAAACTTAAAATCTGAATAGTAGCGCTTCAGGGTTTTTGAAAGATTTTCAGGGCCAATCACATAACCAAGCTGAGTTAAAAACACCGAGCCCTTACTGTAAGCATTTATTCCATAGGAACGGTTGCTCGCGTACCTGTCTGCGTGCGTGGTCAATGGTTGCTCTGCCCCACTTGTAGCCATATAGAAATAACCTCTGTAGGAACCGGAATGTGGATTTGGTTTATTTTCCTTCATTACATAATTCATAGCTTCATCTGAAATGTATGATGTAAAACCTTCATCCATCCATTCGTGTTTGCTCTCGTTAGTGGCCAAAACAAATTGAAACCACGAATGCGCAAGCTCGTGTGCTGTCACTCCTACAAGGCTTCCAAACTCACGCTTTCCAGTAATCATGGTGCTCATGGCATATTCCATTCCGCCGTCGCCACCTTGAATTACAGAATATTGCTCATACGGATATTGCCCAATTTGCTCATTGAAAAATTCCATCAATTCAGCAGTTTTGGGTTGAAGATTTTTCCAATTCTCGGCAATTTCAGGATCATTCTTATAGAAAAAATGAAGCGTTACTCCATTTGGTCCCGGATAGGTATCGTGTATATAGTTTGCATCTGCCGCCCAGGAAAAATCGTGGACATCAGGCGCTAAAAAGTGCCAAGTGTATTTTCCTTTTTCGGGATGCATTGGTTTTTGGCCAGGAGCAGTGTATCCATGACCTACTGCTGCAGGATTTTGAAGATAACCTGTCCCGCCAATTGTGTAATCCGCATCAATGGTTATGGTTACATCAAAATCGCCCCACACGCCATGAAATTCGCGTGCAATATAAGGATCTGCGTGCCATCCTTCAAAATCATATTCGGCTAATTTTGGATACCATTGTGTCATAGTCAAGGCAATACCTTCGGAACTATCCCTTCCCGAGCGACGAATCTGTAAAGGAACCTGTGCGTCCCATTCCATATTAAAAACCGTGCTTTCACCCGGCAAAATAGGTTTATTCAGCATAACCTGCATTACCGTGCCTTTTATGGTATAATTTGCAGCAACGCCATCTTGTGTGAAAAGTGTGGGTTTTATGTATCCAATTTCCGAAGGCGATAATTTAGAGATCCGATCCATTACACGGTTATCAGGATCTGCAATGGTGCGCGAACGTACATCCATTTCGCTACCCGGCTGAAAAGCATTAAAGTAAAGATGGTAAAAAACCTTGTTCAAAGTATCTGGAGAGTTGTTTGTGTATTTTAACTCCTGTGTGCCTTTATACTGAAAGGTTTTAACGTCCATTTTGACATTCATTTTATAATCTACTTCCTGTTGCCAATAGGTATTGCTGTTCTGTGAAAATGCCGAAAAGAATATTGTTGTTAAAAAAAAACCGTTTAGAATATGCTTCATTAGTTAGCTATTTTATCTGCCATAATCAGGGCGTTGTACATATTGACCATTTTTCCCGATTTTGAGATATTTGAGAAAGACTCAGTGTTCGAAGATTCTCCGCCCAAAACAACCTGAGTGTTAATTGAAAGGCCACTATCCATCAAGATTTGTTTTACTTGTTTTGCGGAAAGGCCTGGATAATAGGAACGAATCATTGCGGCAACGCCTGCAACTTCGGGTGCGGCCATTGAAGTTCCTTGTAGAAATTCATAGGTGTTTAGAGGCGTAGTTGACCAAATTTTAACCCCAGGCGCAAAAACATCAACGTTCGTTTTACCGTAGTTTGAAAAGTTTGCAACCATCTCGCCTCCATATTTGTAATTAAGAGCCCCAACAGTCAAAAACGAATCTGCCATTTCGGAACCATTGTCAAATTGATCGTTCGGATAAATATTTACGGTGTCTAAATCCAATCCGTCGTTTCCGGCTGCATTCACAATTAAAACATCTTTTGAAGCGGCATATTTAATGGCTTCATAAACCCAATCAGCATGAGGAGAATAGTACTTTCCGAAACTGGTGTTCAGTACTTTTGCCCCATTGTCCACAGCATAGCGAATTGCCAGGGCAATGTCTTTATCATATTCATCTCCGTCCGGCACAGCGCGAACTACCAAAATCTTAACATTGTTTGCAACACCGTTCATTCCGATGCCGTTGTTGCGTTGTGCGGCAATAATTCCTGCAACGTGGGTTCCGTGTTTTACATTTTCTCTTGTGGGGTCTGGCCCGGCCACGTTATTATCTCCATAAATATTATCTGCAATATCTTCAGGATTATCACCCAAAACGCCACGGAAATCTTTCATCAAATTGAAATTGTTATCCAATCTTCCATTGAAATATTTTATGCCACTCTCCAGTTCTTCCAAAACTTCCGGAACTGAATCTGCGAAATTCAGCATTTGGTTAAGCATTGCAATTTGCTGTTGTTCTTGTGAGGATGGATTTTTTATTGCTGCAAGATCTTCTTTGGTATAATTTTCTTTTCCAAGTTTTTTAGCCATTGCTTCATGTGTTGGCTTTAACTGTGAAATAATCTGCTCGTAACGGGCCTTATTTGTAGTTGTTTCTGAAAATTCCTTATCGTATTCAGCTTTTGCTTTTTGATAAATTGCATAATCTTCACGGTCAGCAGCACTGATTGAAGCTTCACTCTTTCCTTCAAACTTTGGTTTAAATTTTCTGATGATGCGAACATACTCCATGTTTTCACCAACAATATCTCCTAGAAAATTCCAGCCGTGAACATCATCAACAAAACCATTTTTGTCATCGTCAATGCCATTTCCGGCAATCTCGCCCGGATTGTTCCAGATCACATTTTTAAGATCCTCATGGTCAATATCCACACCGCTGTCTATTACTCCAACGATTACTGTTTCGCCTTTGCGTTTTTTGATGATTTCGCTGTAGGCCTTGTCCACGCTCATACCGGGAACTGTATCTTTTACTAAATCCATCGCAGGCCAGTGTTTTAACTGCTCGTCAGTGAGTGGTATAATTTTTAATGGATTGGAATCAATATTTTGGATGGGAGTTGCAACAATAGCGGCTCCACTTCCGCAGCCTGCCAAAACAGTTGAGATAGCAACTGCAAATAGGGTAATCTTGAATAGCTTCATTTTAGAAATTATGTGTTTAATTAAAAAATTCGTTGAGTGATAATGTTTCGTTTAATCGAACGCCTTTATCGGTATTTTGGACCGTTATTATTGGATTATGGGCATCGTGTTCCAAGAAAAGATAAAAGTTGTTCTCAGCAGCTTTGTTTAGAAATTTTTCCTTTTCGGGTAGTGTAAGCAAAGGTCGGGTGTCGTAGCCCATAACAAAGGGTAATGGTAAATGCCCAGCCGTAGGTAACAAATCTGCCATAAAAACCAAGGTTTTTCCTTTGTAATTTATATGAGGAATCATTTGTTTGTCTGTGTGTCCATCAACAAAAAGAATTCCGAAGTCAAGTTCGTTGGCTTCCGAAAAATCTGTATTAGGTTTTGCCACGAATTTAAGCTGTCCGCATTCCTGCATTGGCATAATGTTTTCTTTTAAAAAGGAAGCTTGTTCCCTGCGGTTTGGCTTTGTTGCCCACTGCCAATGGTCTTTATTGCTCCAATAAGTTGCGTTTTTAAAGGCTGGTTCATAGCCCGTTCGGTCTTTGTTCCATTGGACACTTCCGCCACAATGGTCAAAGTGTAGATGCGTCATAAAAACATCGGTAATGTCATTGCGATGGAACCCGTATTTTTTTAAGGAATCATCCATATTAAAATCACCCCAACGATAATAATAGCCAAAGAACTTTTCACTTTGCTTGTTGCCCATTCCAGTATCAATCAAAGTAAGCCTATTGCCATTTTCAATAAGAAGGCATCTGGCTGCAATATCTATCATATTGTTTTGGTCTGCGGGATTGGTTTTGGACCATAGCGTTTTTGGCACAACACCAAACATA
>Ga0116152_10004849_pt1 | contig 10560 bp, 7 predicted proteins | sample AD_UKC119_MetaG_FD_89894 | JGI IMG/M metagenome (GOLD analysis project Ga0116152, IMG submission 89894) | Active sludge microbial communities of municipal wastewater-treating anaerobic digesters from Hong Kong - AD_UKC119_MetaG | ecosystem: Engineered > Bioreactor > Anaerobic > Digestate...
CGAGACTGCTATAAAGGCACCTTTTTTAAGAAATCTCCTCCATTCGTTAATGCCCCTTTCAAAGCCGATGTTATATATTGCTCCTTCCGACCAGATCAGGTCCAGTTCCTCATTTCCGAAGGGCAGGCTTTCCATTGAACCGGTGATCCCCCTTACCCTGTCAGAAAATCCCAGTTTTGCAGCGTTGCTGTTGAAGATGTCGATAAATGCAGGAAAAAGGTCAAGTCCGGTAATATGACCGGGTGTATTGCCTGCCAGAACCATAGTCTGGCCTCCCGTACCGCAGCCTATATCTGCAATCTGAGAATCACCGGTCAGATTATCTGTAAAGCCAAGGGCTTTCAGTGTAGCTTCGCGACTCCCGGGTCCCTGTCGTTCCATGGTTGAAAAATATTCGCATATTAGACTGACGTCGAATTCGTGGATGGATGTTTGTTCCTTGCTCATGATGATTATGATTTATTTAATTATGCTTCAGATGATTAAAACACCTCTGGCATATTTTGATTAAAGAAATTATAAATGATAAATCCCGACATGGTCATGTCAGGCTGTTCAATGTGATAACCCCGGCGGTATGCCGCAGGTTATTTACCTCACCAGATCCGTACTTGATATTAACATCCAATGGTTTTACAGGAAACAAAATTAATACAAATAAGAATCATTCCGAAATAATAATAAGTTTTATGAGTATGTATTGCTTATTCATTACCACAGGGAGAATAATATGACTTCACACCCTGATACGAAACATGATTTCGGGAGAGTAATCGTATTTTTTTTATATATTGGCACAATAAAACATGTAATAATTCAATCGTTAACCATAGTAATTTAATCCGTATGTCAGGTAGCTTCCTGAAAGGCACGATTGCCCTTTAAAAATTATTTATCCGTATTATATTTAATAACATATTAAACAACCTGCAATAATGAAAAAATCAAGTTCAAGAAGAGAATTTCTGGGAAAAGCTGCCACTGTGGCTGCTGCAGCAGCTGTTGCTCCGGCTGCATTCGGAAGCCAGCTTGAGACTGCTGTTGATCAGACAATCAAGAGTTCGATGCCCACTGATCTTAAGATCACCGATGTGAAATGCGGTTATATCCGCGGCAGTCTTTTTGTTAAGATTAACACCAACCAGGGGATCTATGGTTGCGGTGAAGGCGTGGATGCCATTAACGGAACCTACCATCTGGTTCAGAGCATGGGAAGAAGGCTCAGGGGACAGAGCCCTCTGAATGTCCACAAGATCTTTGAAGACCTCCGTAAGGGTGGTTTCTTCGGTGGCGCACAGTCTGGGATGTATGTCGCCGTTATGTCGGCCATCGAGACTGCTCTCTGGGACCTTAGCGGCAAGGTACTGGGACTTCCGGTCTATCAGCTGCTGGGCGGGAAATTCCGCGACAGGGTAAGGGTTTACAGTGATACCGCCCTTTATCAGGTAAACAACCCCACTCCCCAGAACTTTGCCGAATCAGCAAAGACTGCTGTTGAGATGGGATTCAATGCAATAAAATTTGACCTTGACCAGGCAAATGACCCCAATAAATATGACCGCTATAACTGGACTGCCAGCCTCGGTGAACAGCAAAGGATGTTCGAACAGATGGCAGCTGTCAGGGAAGCTGTTGGACCTAAAATCGATCTCTGTGTCGATATGCACGGAAGATACGACGCTTACACGGCACAGCTGGTTGCCAAAGAGATGGAGCCTCTCAACCTTATGTGGCTCGAGGAACCAATCCCCGCCGACAATGTTGATGCATACAAGTTCATTACCGAATCTACATCAACACCCATTGCTGCAGGCGAGAATATCTACCTCGGCTATGGCTTCAGAAGGCTGCTCGAGGTAGGAGGTATAGATGCCATTATGCCCGATCTGCAGAAAGCGGGCGGACTTGGTGAAGGCCAGAGAATAGCCAACCTTTCCAACCTTTACTACATTCCTTTTGCCCCTCATATGGTTGCTTCCTTCCTGGGAGCCATGGCCTGTGCCCACGTATGTGCCACAGTGCCCAACTTCCTCATAATGGAGTGGCAGTCGTATTTCCATACAAATCCAATGTACAAGGAAATAGTTATCTTTGATGAGGAAGACTGGGTTCAGAACAGCTTTATAAAAGTGTCTGACAAACCAGGTATTGGAGTTGATCTTAACCTGGAGGCTATGAAGAAATATGCCACTCAGGGCGTTCCGTTCTTCGAATAGTTAAAAAATCTGATAACCTGAATAAGTATTTGATGCGGGGTTCTTTTAAAAAGGAACCCCGCTCTCTTTTTTGATTCCATCCTCAAAAGCCGGCTATCCCGGAAGGATCTCATCCGGGAAACATGAGTAACCATTTATACATGATGACAGGATTCTAAGCCTTCCCTTCAGACAGAAGCCAATGAGAAGGAAAAAATAAGTGAAAATATCTTATTCGCGAGTTAAGTTACATGACTACCACTATCTTTGTACTATACCAAAAACCTCTTCTATGGCCCGGATCATCCACGACATCTCAAGGACTTTCAATGAGTACCTTCTTATACCTGGTCTTACAGCTAAAGGATGTACCCCCGACAGGGTATGCCTGAAAACCCCCCTGGTTAAGTTTCGGGTGGGAGGGAGCTCCCTGATCACCCTTAACATACCGTTTGTTTCGGCAATAATGCAATCGGTTTCTGATTCAAATATGGCAATAGCCCTTGCAAGAAACGGAGGGTTGTCATTTATCTTCTGCTCTCAGGAGATTGAAGAACAGGTGGAAATGGTAAGGAAAGTGAAGAAATTCAAGGCAGGCTTTGTAGTAAGCGATGCCAACCTGACTCCTGACAACACCCTGAGGGATGTCCTGGAACTTAAAGAGAAAACTGGATTCTCGACAGTAGCCGTTACACACGACGGCACCTCGGGAGGAAGACTTGAAGGAATGGTAACAAGCCGTGACTATCGTCCCGGCAGGGACAGCCATGAAAAAAAGGTAAGAGACTTCATGACTCCCTTTTCAAAACTTGTAACAGGAAAATACGGAATCAGTCTTGATGAGGCAAATGATATAATCTGGGATAACAAGATCAATACCCTTCCTGTAATTGATGAAAACCAGTGCATGAAGTACTTCGTTTTCAGAAAGGATTATGACAACCACAGGGATAATCCAAATGAACTCCTTGATAATCATAAAAGACTACTGGTTGGCGCTGGCGTTAACACACGCGACTTTATGGAGAGGATACCGAAACTTGTCGATGCCGGAGCTGATGTCCTGTGTATTGACTCCTCCGATGGTTTCTCAGAATGGCAGAAGGAGACAATAAGCTTCGTAAGGGAAAACTACGGCGATGATGTAAAGATCGGAGCAGGTAATGTGGTCGATGAGGACGGATTCAACTACCTTGTCGATGCCGGAGCCGATTTTGTAAAGGTAGGCATCGGAGGGGGATCGATCTGTATCACAAGGGAACAGAAAGGTATAGGCCGTGGCCAGGCTACAGCTCTCATAGAGGTTGCTAAAGCCAGGGACGAATATTTCAGGTCGAAGGGTGTGTATATACCAATATGTTCAGATGGAGGGATAGTCCAGGATTACCATATGGTACTCGCCCTGGCCATGGGAGCCGACTTCCTCATGATGGGAAGATATTTCGCACGCTTTGACGAGAGTCCCACCAAAAAGATGTTCATAGGAGGAAACTATGTCAAGGAATACTGGGGAGAGGGTTCAAACCGGGCCCGTAACTGGCAGAGATATGATACCGGTGGCAATACCTCACTTAAGTTTGAGGAGGGAGTCGACAGCTATGTACCCTATGCAGGCAAACTAAAAGATAACCTCGATGTCACACTGGGTAAGATAAAATCAACTATGTGCAGCTGCGGGGCGCTTACGATTCCTGAGATGAAGGAATTTGCCAGGATAACGATGGTATCCTCAACAGGAATTATAGAAGGCGGAGCTCATGACGTGATACTTAAGGAGACTAAAAGAGATTCATGACGAAAGCTTTACAATAGTCCCTGTAACAAGATTTTTTTAAGTCAACCATAAACTGCATAATATGAGATCTTTCAAAGTGTTGTTTATTCTGCTGATGGCAACCGGCCTGCAGACTTACGGCCAGAACACAATCGGTAATACAGATTTCAGGGACTGGGCAAAGACCCCACCTATGGGCTGGAACAGCTGGGATTGCTACGGCCCCACCGTCGAAGAACACGAGGTAAAGATGAATGCTGATTATATGGCTAAATACCTTAAGAAATTCGGATGGGAATATGTTGTTGTGGATATAAGATGGTTTGTTGAAAATGACAAGGCCGGAGGCTATAACCAGGTCGACCCAAGGTATGTAATGGATGAATATGGCAGGTATCTTCCGGCCGTTAACAGGTTCCCGTCAGCCGCTGATGGAAAGGGTTTCAGGGAACTGGCCGACTATATCCATGGCCAGGGTCTGAAATTCGGGATCCATATAATGCGTGGAATCCCGAAGGTTGCAGTTGATAAAAAACTACCCGTCAAAGGTGCACCCGGAGTTACCGCGGATCAGATTTATACCACTGAAAACCAATGCCGGTGGTTGCGCGATAACTATACGATTGTGGCCGGTCGACCCGGCGCCCAGGAGTATTACAACTCACTTTTTGAACTATATGCTGAATGGGGTGTCGATTTCATCAAGATCGATGACCTTTCTGCTCCCATCTATCACGGGGATGAGATAGAAATGATAAGGAAGGCAATTGACCTGTGCGGAAGACCTATAGTCCTCAGTACTTCTCCAGGCCCGACTCCCCTGAGTGCCGCTGACCATGTAAGCAGACATGCCAACATGTGGAGAATGGTCAACGATGTATGGGATACATGGCGACATATCTACCACCTCTTTGATGTAAGCGCCGGCTGGTACGACTATATAAGTAGCGGTACCTGGCCCGACTGCGATATGATCCCTCTTGGCCGTCTTTCAATAAGGGGAGAGGTGGGAAAAGACAGGATGACCAACCTTACAAGGGATGAGCAGTATACACTGATGACTCTCTTCACCATTTTCAAATCACCTCTATTCTTTGGAGGCGATCTGCCCTCAAACGATAAATTCACTCTGTCACTCCTGACTAACAGGGATGTACTTAAGATGCACGCAAACAGTTCAGGGGTAAAGCAACTCTTCAGGGAAGACGGGAAGATAGCCATTACCTCAGTCGATGAAAAATCGGGAATTACCTATCTCGCCCTGTTCAATACCGGTGATTCGGGTAACCAGGAAATAGAAGTGAACCTGTCTGACCTGGGACTTGCAGGTAGGGTAAAGATAACCGACATGTGGAGCGGTAAAACGGCTGGGCAATTTTCAGGATCTTTTTCAGCCAGCCTGGCAGCGCATGCATCGGGCCTTTATAAACTGGAAAATAAGGGAAAAAAGAGGTGAAGAGGTCACTGCCGGGCTGAACCCTTTTCCCTTAAGACCCTCGATATTCCGGGAATCAGGAAGAGAAGGATGGGTTTATTATACGAAAGTATTTTTTTGGCTATAAGTTTCTTAACTTAATTGGTCATATCTGCCTGGACTTGTGGTTAATTTTTGTTAACAGGCTATCTCCCCGCCGGAATTTTATATATTTGCCATGTTTTTAAAATTCCAGGGTACAACAATGTCATCGAAATACTTTTACAGCATAACCGGTTTCTTATTACTTATTCTATTTACCGGGTATTTTGGCTCTATAACTTTCTTTTCACATAATCATATTGTTGACGGGATTCAGATAGTCCACTCACATCCCTATAAGTCACAATCCGGCGATAACCAGACAGGTCATAACCATACTGACAACAGTTTTGCACTTATATATTTTATTTCAGCTTTCTTATTCACAATAAGCGGAGGTCTGGCATCCATAAGTGTTTTCAGATTCTTTGCCGAAACACTTCCCCCAACTACCCGAATGGCTGGTCATAACCAGTTGTTATTTCTTTTATCTATCCGGGCCAGGGCCCCGGCAGTCGTGATTCACATATAGAATTATCACGGACCTTTTCAGATCCGGTTTTATTTTGTGCAATCTGACTTTTAACATTAATGAAGAAATATTTTATTTTATCTGTAATCCTCTTTCTTACAGGGGTAGAACTGTTCTCCCAGAAAAAAACTGATGCAAATATCTTTGGTCATGTAATATCCGACAGCCAGCATACACCTTTTGCCACAATAAGTGTAAAAGGGACAACCTATGGGGTGAACAGCGACGAAACCGGGCATTATCAGTTGATTAATCTTCCTGAAGGCACCCATATGGTGAGAGCCCAGTCGGTTGGTTTCAAGCCGGTAGAAAAAGAGATAACAATCAGGCAGGGAGAGACAAAGGAACTGAACTTTGTTCTTGAAGAAGATATGCTGGGACTGGAAGAGGTTGTAATAACGGCCGACAGGAGCGCCATAAAAAGATATGAGTCGGTAACCATTGTAAATACCATTTCACCTGAACTTTTTTCGTCGTCACAGTCAGTGACCCTCAGTGAAGGTCTTGCTTTTTCTCCCGGACTAAGGATTGAGAACAACTGCCAGAACTGTGGTTTTTCACAGGTTAGGATGAATGGCATGGAGGGCCCTTATTCGCAGATACTTGTAAACAGCAGACCTGTCTTTAGTGGACTGGCCGGTGTCTACGGACTCGAACTTATCCCCGCCAATATGATTGAAAGGGTTGAGGTTATGCGTGGAGGAGGATCGGCCCTCTATGGCAGTAACGCTATAGCCGGAACCATCAATATAATTCTAAAGGAGCCTGCTTCAAGTACTTACGAAGCAGGCATAAATCACTCACTTACAGGTATCGGGGTGAAAGGCAGCGGTGGTACTGCTGCTGATAACTCAGTCAACCTAAATACTTCGATAGTCTCGGATGACGGGAAAACAGGCATTGCTCTCTACGGATTTACACGCGACCGTGAACTCTTTGATGCAAATAATGACTCATTTTCAGAGATCTCTGAAATGAACAACCTGACCCTCGGAACCCGCCTTTTTCACAGGTTTGGAATGAGAAGCAGGCTGTCAGACGACTTTTTCAATATAAGGGAAGAAAGGAACGGAGGAAACAGACATGACTATCCGCTTCATGAAAGAGATATTGCTGAAGCTGTCAAACATGATATAAAAACAGGAAATATAACCGTCGAGAAATATTTCAGGGATTATGACCTTTTATCTGTTTATCTGTCGGCACAGAAGCTTAATCGCGATTCTTATTACGGAGCCAACAGATCACTAAGGGATTATGGCCGGTCTGGTGATCTTACATGGAACACCGGACTTCAGTATAAAGCTCATTTTGGCAATTCTTCAGTGATCGGAGGTATTGAATCAACAGGGGGCAGACTCAGGGATGAAAAACTGGGATATCCCGATCTGTCAAATGCGGTTATTGAAAACGATAGCATCCTTTATATCCCTCATACCTCAAATCTTCTGGTTGCCAACCAGTCATCCTTAACAAACGGATTCTTTGTGCAGTACGACCTGAAACTAGACAGGTTCCGGCTTGGTGCAGGAGGACGTTTTGATCGTTACTCAATTATTGACCATGCAAAGGACAGTGAGATAAAGGGAGGTAATGTTTTCAGTCCCCGTTTAAGCATGATGTACGACCTCTTATCCTTTATACAGGCAAGAGTCAGCTATTCCCAGGGTTACAGGGCCCCCCAGATATTCGATGAGGATCTTCATATTGAGACATCAGGGGTAAGACAGGTGATAAATGTCAACGACAGAAACCTTAAACAGGAGACAAGCCATAGTTTTATGATGTCGCTCGACTTCAACAAACTTATCGGAACCGTGTCTACCGGTCTGCTTGTCGAGGGATTCTATACCCGTCTCGAATCCCCTTTTGTAAATGTTATCGGAACACCCGACGCCGAAGGCAGGGTTATTTATACAAGAAGAAATGCAGAACATGGCGCCGTGGTCAGGGGATTGAATGTGGAACTCAAGATTAAACCTCTGTCAGCCTTTTCCCTTACTTCGGGCTTTACGGTTCAGTCAAGCCTCTATGATGTCCCCCAGGAGTTCAATACAAGACAATTTCTCAGAACGCCTTCCGATTATGGCTACCTTAACGTAGACTGGGATTTCACCAGGACCAGCTGTCTTGTACTTACAGGCGTTTATACCGGTTCTATGTATGTACCCTATTTCGGTCCTTTGACTGACCAGGTAAATGGAGAACTGAGACGTTCGGGGCAGTTCTTTGATATTGGAGCTAAAATATCACAGAATATTAAACTTAACGGTGCCAGTCTTCAGTTCCTTGCTGGCGTTAAAAACATATTTAATTCATATCAGACTGATTTCGACAATGGACCAGGCAGGGATCCGTCGTACGTATACGGACCTGTATCACCCAGAACCATTTATTTTGGAATTAAAATCGGAAATAAACTCCAGGGGCGGTAGCTTTTTCTGTGATTTTAACATTAGTAATTAACTCCTGCGCGCTTTTTCAGAGGGGCCTCTTTTCCCAGTTCCTTCTTGAATCGCGAATGCTTTTATTCATGTTTCCGTTTACTGTGACTTGTCAGATGCCAGAACCCGCAGTCGGGGCACTGATAGAAATGAATTTCTCCAACATACCGCGTTTCCTTTAAATGCTCTATCGTATCCCTGGCTTCTTCGGCCGTATAGTAGATCCTCTTCCTGCATACGGGCCCGGCAGGAGTAATATTTTTCATTTCAGGGAATTTGTAAGCCATGTTGCAAAATTAAATCAAAATTCATTTTTTCGGGTTTTATGATGTAAATTACTGCTGTTATTACTACACTTTCACCAAATACCGAAATCATGAAAAGGTCGGATCGTACAGAGATTCATCCTCCGGGAATATTCATCCATGCAGGCATTTTATCAATAATGATGCTACTTGTATCTTGCAGTTCAGACAGCCTTTCATCCCTGTGCGGAGAGCTGAAGGTGTCAGATAGCGGCAGATCTCTTGAGCGTATCAACGGAGATCCCTTTTTCTGGCTGGGAGATACAGGATGGCTGCTTTTCTCAAAGCTTTCCCGGGAAGAGGCTGAGCTTTATCTCGACGACAGGCGCTCAAAGGGATTTAATGTCATTCAGGTAATGGTGATTCATAACACTGAGAGGGCCGTTAATGTTTATGGTGATTCAGCCCTGGCGGGAGGGAGGATAGACCGGCCGGTGGTCACTGCCGGATCGTCTTTTGAAGATGAAGCAGAATATGATTACTGGGATCATGTCGACTTTATTATCGACTGTGCCGCACAGAAGGGCATTTATATGGCGCTAGTCCCGGTATGGGGCTCAAATGTAAGGAACGGAAGCATCACTGAAGAGATGGCCGGTGAGTATGCAGCCTGGCTGGCCGGGAGATATGCCGGCAGGGAAAACATTATCTGGCTTAATGGGGGCGACGTGAGGGGAAGTGATTCAACAGCGGTCTGGAACAGGATCGGATCGACTATCAGGAAGATATGTCCCGATGATCTGATAACTTTTCATCCTTTCGGAAGAACCCGGTCTTCAGAATGGTTCCATGACGCTACGTGGCTCGACTTCAATATGTTTCAGTCGGGACACCGGCGCTATGACCAGGATACTACTGGCGCAGCATTCGGAGAAGATAACTGGAAATATGTCAATATAGATTACAGCCTCAATCCTCCAAAACCTACTCTCGACGGAGAGCCCTCATATGAGAGCATTCCTCAGGGACTCCACGATCCGCAGCAACCCTACTGGAAAGCCGATGAGGTCCGCAGATATGCCTACTGGGCTGTCTTTGCCGGTGCCTTCGGTTTCACCTACGGACATAATGCCATCATGCAGTTCCACAGAGAGGGCGACACTGATGCCTCGTACAGCGTCAGGGAGACATGGAAGGAAGCTCTTGATGCTCCCGGAGCCCGTCAGATGAAACATCTCCGCGACCTGATGGCAGAAACGGGTTATTCAGGCGGGATACCGGCACAGGATCTGGTGGCCGGACCACAACAACCTAAATATGACTATATTGCTGCAATGCGAGGGACGGATTTTGCATTGTTTTACACATGGAATGGCAGCATCGTCAGGATTGAAACGGCAAAGTTGCCCATGCCTGAGTTCCGGGCATCATGGTTCAGTCCCCGTGACGGCACCTATACCCCGGTTGGCAGATTCAATACCGGCACGGTTCCTGAGTTCGACCCACCCGGAGATAAGGTAAACGGTAACGACTGGGTACTGGTTCTTGACCGATGATCAGGCCCGGGAGATTTAATGCGTGAAGACTGAATGAGAGAACTGTTTTTCGATTACTTAAAATAAACGCTTAAGTCGTGGAACCTGTTACCTTTGTGGTACGAATGGCGGATATGCCGTAAGCTGAAAAATGAAAATCAGATATGATGAATTCCACATTTATTGCACATAAAAAAACTCATGTAGTTGTGATTATCAGACATGTGGGTTCCATCAGACCATTAAAATAAAAATTATATACTGATGAAACCCGCATGTATTTGAATACAAAAACACAATATTATAATAATCACCTGCA
>Ga0116152_10004850_pt1 | contig 10559 bp, 9 predicted proteins | sample AD_UKC119_MetaG_FD_89894 | JGI IMG/M metagenome (GOLD analysis project Ga0116152, IMG submission 89894) | Active sludge microbial communities of municipal wastewater-treating anaerobic digesters from Hong Kong - AD_UKC119_MetaG | ecosystem: Engineered > Bioreactor > Anaerobic > Digestate...
CCTCCTTTCCGGCAAAGTCAGCTGCGATTATTCGCCGTCTTTTTCTCCATAAGGACATACTGATCCCCAATATAGGTACCACCAAGAGGAGGAGGAGATATTCAGGTCGTTGCAGTGTCAATTGTCCCATTTAGTATTTAATAAATAAAGGTGTGCGCACCCAGGTATTTTTCAATATAGTCTCTGTCAAAATCAGTCCAATGCCTATCAATAGGAACCAGGCGTATTCATCATATCTTTTTTTCAACACGGTCTTTTCGATCTTGGTTTTTTCCAATAGATTGATTCTGTTATAAATCTGTTGTAAGGAATTTTCATCCTTAGCCCGAAAATACTGGCCATTAGTCAGGTTTGCGATTTCTGTCATCAGGGGCTCATCGATTTCGACAGGTACATAACCGTATATGACCTGTCCGCTTGGTGTCCTGCTGATAGGTGTTTCTGCTTCACCTTCACTGCCGACACCTATCACATATACCCGTAGGTGATAATCAGCAGCCAGCTTAGCTGCAGTAAGTGGATCGATATAACCGGCAGTATTGACACCATCAGTCAACAGGATGACGACCTTACTTTTTGCTTTAGAATCTTTCAGGGTGTTCACTGCCGACACTAGTCCCATCCCAATGGCGGTTCCATCATCTAATGCACCGGCATTGAGGTTGCGCAGGATATTGACTACCATACGATGATCATAAGTAAGAGGGCATTGTGCAAGTGCTTCTCCTGCAAAGACGGAAACGCTGATTCTGTCGTTTGGCCGTTCTTTGACAAATTGCTCTGCAAGCGTCTTGGTGACCTCAAGGCGATTGGGCTTGAAATCTCTAGCCAGCATACTACTCGACAAGTCTATCACCAAAGAAATATCTATTCCGCTGTCGTTGATGGTTTCATTCTTTTCGAGTCTTTGAGGCCCGGCCAACGATATCAGGATAAAGGAAAGACCTGCGAATTTGATCCATGGCAAATACCTGAAAAGTTTGGTGCGCAAGGTGACGAAGTCCTTGACTGCTGCTGCAGTTGGCAAATAAACACCTGAAGTCCTTCGTTGTCGACGCAAAATGATGAACATCCACCATAGCAGTGGAATGAACAACAGCACCCAGGCAAAACGAAAGGCTATATTACCAAGTTCAAGCATATCGGTCCGGAATTTTGCCTTTGAATGATTCTGCCTCATCGATTAGAGTCTCCACTTTTCCAATAAAGGAGAAATTGATTTCCTCCCTGCTTTGCGCTTTGGCAAATTTGACCAGGTCTGCTATATTTAGTGCCTTGTCCGTTGTATCTATTACATTGTAGGGTAGCCCTGTTTTTTTCAATTGGGATACTATCTCATGTGATGTGGATTTTAAGGCAGGTATATCGAATGCCTCTTGTAAATAAATCCGTAGGATGAGGGAAAGTTTTGTCTGAAACATTTTGTGGTCTTCGGCCTTCCAAAGTTCGTTTTTTCTCAACAGCGCCAGTTCCTTTCTGGCCTTCTGTGCCGGACTGATTTGCATCACAGGCGCTTGTGGCGTATATTTACTTCTTCGTTTCAGATAGCTGACCAACAAGGCGCTTAGAACCCCCAGCAAGATTACTGCCAAGGATATGATGATGTACACTCCGAACCTGTCCCAAAAGGTAATCACAACGACAATATCCTTATTGGGAGCAATGTCTTCACTTTTATTGAGCATAGGCAGTACTTTCAGGCGCCAGGGTCTGGAAAAGCCTTTTTTTTCGGTGTTCTGATAGTCATAAAAGAATGGTACAGCCGGAAATTCATAATCCCCCGGTTCGAAGGCTGTGAACATCATTTCTTTTGTAAGTATCTTTGACATTTGCGTCTTCCTCTCCACCCATTCCTTTTCATCACTTAGTTCAAAGCCTGGAATTGTAGTGATGGAGTCGAGAACCAGCTTCTTGATTGAAATGGAGGGGTCGCAGGTAATGGTAAATGTCAGCTTAATTCTGTCGCCCAGCAAGATGCTGTTGGTGTCGGCCGTTACCTCCATTTGGATTTGGGCTGATACCGAAAGTGCCGAAAACGACATCAGGCAGAAAACCAAGACATGTTTTATCATCTGTTCAATCATCGCGCCCTTGACTTAAAGAAGTACAACAATTTACGCACAAAGTTCTCATCCTCACCCATGGTGATTTCAATCTGATCGACCTTACTCTCGCCAAAAATTTTTTGTAGTTTTTTCTTTCTTGCCTCAAATTGCTTTTGATAGGCTGTTCTAAAGGCCGGATCCGATGTATCGAGAACAAATTCTTCATTGGTCTCCGGATCCACGGCAATCAGCATACCGACATCCGGAAGTTGATGCTCTGCCTTGTCTTCGATATGGATGGCGATGAGGTCATGCTTGCGTCCTGCTATGCGCATCTGGGCGCCAAAATGATCATCCTGAAAGTCTGACAGCATAAAGCAGATGCTGTTTTTCTTTATTACAGTATTCAGGAAGCGGAGTGCCTTTCTGATGTCGGTATTCTTGTTTTCAGGTCGAAAATTTACCATTTCCCGGATGATGCGCAGAATTTGGTTGCGTCCTTTGGAGGGGAGAATATACAATTCGATTTTATCGGAAAACAAAATCAGGCCGACTCTGTCGTTGTTTTGTACCGCTGAAAAAGCTAATACAGCACTCATCTCGGTAATCAGTTCGCTTTTAAGGCGTGTACCGGTCCCGAAAAAGGAGGACTTGCTAACATCGACCATAATGATCACATTCAATTCACGTTCCTCCTCATAGACCTTAACAAAAGGTACACCGGTACGTGCAGTAACGTTCCAGTCAATAAACCGGACATCGTCACTGTATTGGTATTCGCGCACTTCCGCAAATGACATGCCGCGTCCTTTGAAAAAGCTGAGGGTATCACCCGAGAAAAGAAGTCGCGACATATCCCTCGACTTCAGCTCTACTTTCCTGACTTTACGCAACAACTCATTGACTTCCATCAGAACTGTTGAAATTTGATCATCCAATATTCAGGTTTCCACCATTTCCATCTAACGCCTTTGATTTTTTTGTTGGTCTGAAACAATTGCCTGTCGAAAATAGGATCATATTCCGTACTGAGCACTATTCCGCGAAAGGCCAATACCGGGGCGCCGTATGATGCATCTTTAGCTGAAAAATCACTTGCCTCAGGTTGCTTGGGGATGATTGAATTCCATTGTTTGCCGATGTCATTGGGGGAAGATATCAGGTCTTCAATATTGACCATGATATTTTTTTTGTAGTTATAATTGACCGGCACGATATGAGAAGTATTCCTTTCATTATTCCTGATGATGAAGTGACCACATAGCCACTGACCAGACACGTACGATGGTTCAAACCAAGCTACCATGGTGCCTGCCCGGGAATAAGGCCTTTCTTCTCCATGAATATTTTTCAGGTGTATATCGAACAAGGAGTCAAACTCATACCTGATATCGTTGACCATTATATTCAATTTGTTTTCCTTGCCTTTTGTGCCGATGACCGGGTAATGTATCTCAAATGAAACCAATCTGTCTGATTTTTCTATAAGGGCTAATGGAATCTTTATCCCTGCAGACATTGCGGAAGTTTTGCCGGGCAAAGTACTTTGAATAAGGATTTCGTCATTGAGTATACAGGTCATGTTTGCTCCATCTTGCGGCAGGGAGTAGCTTTTCAGGTTGTATTTTCTTTCTGTGTTATCAGGGCGTTTCCCTGACATGTGATAAGTTTTTTTTAAGTCGGTATTATGGAGGATTCCCTTACAGGAATAGTCATTGGGAAAGGAAAGAACGATGGTTTCTTCCGGATTGGCAACACCGGTAAAAACTACAATTGCAGGGTTATCTATGGGCTCGGGGGTCTTTGCTTCCACCCAGGATCCCACTGTCAATCCTTCCATTTTGCCGGAATAGACTCCGGATGGGGAAGAAAGATCTGCTGTAAATACGGTGCCGGCAAATATTCCTCGAATCATACCTAATACCTTTTGATTCTTGCTATATTCTGCAAGAAATATGGAATCACCCTTGAAAAAGCCCTCCACATCAGTGTTTTTCTTGGCAGAGATCATCTCATAGTATCCCCGCACCTCGTCACCTTTCCTACACAGAAACATGCGGAAGGTGTGGGTTCCATCCACCCATCCGCTGATAACGTATTGCCGATCGCTTGCTTCCCCTTCCCAAAGATCTTTACAGCTGGTCAATTGAGCATAGCCCGGCAAGCAAATGAAAGCACAAAACAAAATAACAAGGAACCGCATCACTACTATTTAATGTATGAAAGTGCATCAAGGCACATTGACGATATTAAGGATGGATGTGATGATGGATTCACCGGTGAGGCCCTCTGCTTCAGCCTCGTAAGTAATGCCTATCCTGTGTCTTAAGACATCCATGGCTATCGCCCGCACATCATCCGGAATCACATAGGCCCGACGTCTGATGAAGGCCAGAGCCTTGGATGCCAATGCCAGATTAATACTCGCCCGGGGAGAAGCGCCATATTGGATCATGGGCGCCAGATCGGGCAGTCCGGCAGACTTTACATCCCTTGTAGCGAATACGATGTCGAGTATATATCTTTCCAAAGACGGGTCGAGATAGATGGATTTGATTATAGCTCTGGCATCTAAAATTTCCTGTGTTGTAGCCACTGGTTGTTGGAGTTGTCCGATTGAATCATCCATGTGTCGACGGATGATATGTTGCTCTTCCTCCTTGGTGGGATAGTCGATTGTAACCTTTAGCATGAATCGGTCTAGCTGGGCTTCGGGCAATGGATAAGTCCCTTCTTGTTCGATGGGATTCTGGGTAGCCATAACCAGAAAAGGTTCTTCGAGGGCAAAGGTCTCCTCGCCGATAGTGACCTGCCTCTCCTGCATCGCCTCCAATAGTGCACTTTGCACCTTTGCCGGTGCACGGTTGATTTCATCAGCCAGAATAAAATTGGCAAATATCGGGCCTTTCTTTACGGAGAATTTGTTGAGAGTGGGATTGTAAATCATGGTACCGACAATGTCTGCCGGCAGTAGGTCTGGAGTGAATTGAATCCTTGAAAATTTGCCGTTAACCAAGGTGGCGAGGGTCTTAATGGCGAGGGTTTTGGCCAGTCCAGGCAAGCCCTCCAACAGGATGTGACCTTTGGTGATCAGGCCGATTAAAAGCCTTTCGATCATGTGTTCCTGACCGACGATGATATTGGCAGTGGCGTCAGACAGGTGGGATACAAATTCACTGCTTTTGTACACCCGCTCATTCAGCGCTTCTATCTCAGAATATTGCGTCATAAATATCGTTTTAATTTCAATAAAAGTTTCGAATCCATGCTTTTATTGGCAACCTCTGTTGTCAGGTTCCAAGCATGTCAACCGTATAAACTATTTAAGAACAAAAATAGTATTTCAAAGGTCGGAAAATTCCCGCAATTGGCCGAATTTGACAATTTGTTAACCGCGTTTTTATTGTAAAACTCCTGTAAGAGTATAATTTGGTGAATTGATCAAAAGGTAGAATAGCATTGATCCCAGGTAAATAAACAGGAATTTAGAAAACACCCTCCCAGGACGCCGGGAATTACCGGCATCGCATGGTAGGCTGTAAAATAATAAGGTTTATTGTGAGTGATTGGAAAAATATTGGACGATTTGCTCTAAAGTATGTTTTAAACAGGAAATCGGGTAATGAATATCAGCAGAAACAAAACGATCAACATGATAGCCCAGATTCTGACATCCTTAAACATTTCATGTAACACCACTTTAACTTCTTTTGCAACAGGTTTCATTTTCTCTCTTTTTCATCAAAAACCACAACATAAATCTTACAAAAACGATACCATAACAATAATCTATAATATTTACTTCGGAAGTCGCTTGGTAATTATCTTATTATAAATGTTTCGATGTTTGCCGAAGGCCATATTAAAATAATTTAAATTCGTTTGTCTTATGTATTTTTGTCCTTCGGATTCGTTATTTTGAAAAACCAAGGCTTTTAACTTTTCATCCGGCAAATGAGCATCTCCATCCTAAGTATCTTTTAATCGATAAGATGACCCCAAAATTCTTGTTTTTACTCATTCTGTTTTTTATTATTGCTTCAGTGGGCACCGAATCAATGCATGCACAGCATAGAAAGGTTACCTTCCATGGTACCATTACCGATGATGCGACAGGAGAGACGCTAATCGGTGCCGCTTTAACAATCTTCCCCATTAAAGTATCGACGGTGTCCAATGAATATGGTTACTATTCGATTACTTTTTCTGAAAGTGATTCAGTGACACTGGTTGCCACCTATGTAGGGATGGAGCCTTTGTTGCTAAGACTTCCTGTCGATAAGGACTTAACAGTCGATATACGCATGAAATCAGGTTCTGTCGCACTTGATGAAGTCGTCATCTCGACTGATCCCCTACAGGAGAAGATGCAGGGCACACAGATGGGCATTGAGCAGATATCAGCTAAGACCAGCAAGGTATTGCCCGCACTATTTGGAGAGGTGGACATCATCAAGACCCTCCAACTGAAAGCCGGTGTCTCATCCGGTTCAGAGGGGAGTGCAGGGCTGTATGTCAGAGGAGGTGCCGGGGACCAGAATCTGATCTTATTGGATGAGGCCACTGTATACAATGCCAACCATCTTTTCGGTTTTTTCTCCACCTTCAATTCTGATGCCATCAAAGATATCCGGATGTACAAGGGTGGTTTTCCGGCGCGGTATGGTGGCAGGCTATCATCTGTGATTGATGTTCGCATGAAAGATGGTAACAACAGGAAATTAAGTGGTTCCGGCGGCATCGGCCTGATCGCATCGAGATTGACCCTTGAGGGCCCAATCGGCAGTGAGCATACAAGCTTCATAGTGTCAGGCAGGCGTACTTATGTGGATCTGATCACGAATCTCATCAATAAAAGTAAGGAGGATGACCCCAATTGGAATAAGATTCCGGCATATAGCTTTTACGATCTTAATGCCAAGGTCAATACAAGGCTTGGTAAGAATGACCGGCTCTATCTAAGTGGATATTTCGGCAAGGATCATTTTTCCCTGAAGGATAGTATTCTTGATCTTGGGTTCAGCTGGGGCAATGCTACTGTAACGGCTCGGTGGAACCACGCATTTGGAAATAAACTATTTGCCAATACTTCCTTTATATTTTCCGATTACAATTATAATATATCCAATCAGATCAGTGGTTTCAATTTTTCTTTGGGCAGTAAGATCCGCAATTATGCCGGAAAAATTGACATAGATTACAATCCCAACCATCGGCATGCTATCAGGATGGGGCTTTCTTCTACTTATTACGGATTTACCGTTGGCAGGCTTAAGGCTGGTTCTGATGACGGCTCTATTTCATTCAGCAGTGGAATCGAACGAGATGGCGTCGAATACGGTGTGTATGTGAGCGATGAGTTTGAGGTTACCAATCACTTGAAGGCCAATGCAGGATTGCGATTATCCATGTGGTCATCCGCCGGTTTTTTTGATGCAGGGCTTGAGCCGCGCCTTGCATTGGCCTATGAGGTAGACAAAAGATGGTCCATCAAGGCCGGGTATGCCCGAATGAAGCAATACATCCACCTTGTATCAAATTCCGGCTTGTCGTTACCGACTGATGTATGGTATCCTTCTACCTCGGTTGTTCATCCTCAACTTTCTGATCAGGCGTCGGCGGGCTTTAGCTATCTGATTGTCAAAGGTCTTCTGCTCACCAATGAATATTATTATAAAAAGATGAGCAATCTGGTAGATTTTAGGGATGGTGCAAACTTGTTTCTCAACAATGAAATAGAACAGGAGTTTGAATTTGGCAAAGGGTATTCCTATGGCACTGAAATTTCCCTTGAAAAGGAGTCGGGAAAGGTGACCGGCTGGATAGCTTATACACTGGCCTTTGTCAAGAGAGGTGCATTTGCAGGAATCATGGATGGGAGATATTTCGCACCGAGATATGACAGGCGTCATGATGTCAAGGTCGTGGTCTCATATAAGTTTAACCGACGATGGACTACATCAGCGACCTGGGTCTATGGGTCAGGTGACCTGGCGTGGTTGCCGGGAGGAAGAGCTGTGTTTCAGGATACTAAAGGCGGCACCTTCAGCCCGGTAACACCTATCTATGGTGATAGGAATACCTTTAGGTTGCCTGCTTATCACCGAGGTGATCTCAGTGTGATTTATACCATGTCCCCACGCTGGGGGGAGAGCAACCTGACGCTGAGCATTTACAACGTATATGACCGGAGAAATCCATATTTTCTCACATTGGTAACGGAATACAAGGATATAAATCAGGATGGTGTGACGATCAAGATTCCCGAGAAAATTAGTGCCCGCCAGGTTTCACTTTTTCCAATTCTGCCTTCCCTGACCTGGAATTTTAATTTTTAAGAAGTGAAAGCAGGACGATGAAATCAAGTATATTCTTTCATGGTAAGATTTGAAAAGGAGAAGGTGCAAAAGAAGGAAAGTTGTGTTGGGTGAATCCGGCAACTTATATAATAGATGAACCACGTTATGATTATCTCAGAAAATGAATAAATATTTTGAGGATCTACGAAGCATTAATCAAACAGGCTAACTTAATCTAAAAGATGCAATTACAATACAAACGAAGAAAATTGCCGGATGAAAATCGAATGCTGATATCGGTGGATATACCCGACAATTTGGATATCCTAAAAAAGGAGGCAAACTCAATGGATGATAGAAATATCTACACGGCTATGGTATCAATTTTTCAAGAAAAATGTGAAAGGGAAGATATTGATTCGGAAAGTTATATCGACGACAGGTGGTTTGATGTCCGCTTTATTTCCAACAACACCCAAAGAAGATATGACTTGTTCGTTTCTTCTATTTTTGTTCCCGAAAATATCTTGAATGAACAAAAACTATACATTGCCCCTAAGGTGTTGAGCAAATATCCATCAACTGTTTATCAGCAAGGTTCATTCCAATCACAACTTATCTATTTGGTTTCGCCGGATGAAAAGATTGGTTATAAGGCAGTTTTGATCAATGAAAGGCAGTTAGAGATGGATAAATTGTACAGAGATGGTGAGGACTACCTGAGCCGAGAACTAAGTATGCAGGATTTTTCTATAAATACATCAAGGCGGTATCGGGTGTTAACAAATTTACTTTTGTTGAACGAAAGGTATGACGGCAATGGACTATACCTTGAAAAATGCTGCTTTTTTTGCAAGAACGGAGAAATAGCATCGTTGGAATCAGTGGACAATGTTGGAATCAGGGAAATGAAGACTTATATCACTCCTAAAGTATGTTTAGTTTGGAATCCGGTGAATATAACTATTGAAAGCGCTTCCGTTCTCAATTAATATACCAGCTTGTTTGACTTGAAAATAAATATCATGTATTTTATAAATGTAAAAAGTACGATTATAATAATGGTCTAACACAATCCCCAACATCGGCCATATTTCTTCACAAGATTTTAAAAAAAGTAGGAAATTGAATAAATTAATCCCTTGCCTGGCATTGATGCTGACTCTGACTTCTTGCAATCTCAGTAAAGAAGTTGACATCGATTTGCCTCAATATACATCCCAACCGGTGGTGGAATGTTATTTGATTCCGGGGCAGCGCTATGAACTACTGTTGACACATAGCAATAGTTTTTTTGATCCACTGACAGTGGACAATCCCACAGCCTACCTTGCTTCCTTGCTGGAGACAGGGGCAATGGTCCGTATTATACATGGCAACGATACAGTTGTACTGGAAGAAAAGGTTGCGTTTAATAGTCAAACCGGATTTATCTCCAATTATTCCAATGAAGCTATTGTGCCGGAAGACTTTAACGGCGAATTTTCACTCAGCATCACCCTCAGGAATGGCAGCCAAATAGCCGCTAATACACATATCCCTTCACCTGTAGGCCTTGACAGCATTCGTGCCGAATACAGCAATCAAGAGAAGACGCGGGCCATCTTGTTTGCCTATTACAGGGATAACAGAAGCTCCGTTGATTATTACAGAAGATTAATCCATATAGCTAGCTTAGATAGTGTACCGATGCAGAACTATGTCATTGATGACAAGATCAACACGTCGGAAAATGTCGCTTTCGGTGCCTTTTATGAACGAAGAGATAAAAGGCCTGTAGTGGGCGATACCCTAATTTTTTCGTTATATCACATCACGGAGGAATATTATAGATTCAGTCAAAGTAAGGATAATGCCAACATTGCCAATGGCAATCCTTTTGGTCAGCCCGGCCAGATAAAGTCGAATGTCGTCGGGCCATCCAATCCGATTGGGATATTCACAGGCTTTGTACCACGTCGTGATACCTTGATATTGCAGTGAGGAACTGTGGCAAGAAGAGGTAAGGTGTGGACTCTCCGAAGTAGGTAGGAAAATAATAGCGGGCGAATCGGCAGTGACAGGTATTGGGGTGAAGGTTATCAGAAAAACAGTCAATTTTCTGAAATAATTTGAAAGGAATATTTTGGAGATGCACGGTGTCTCTCCCTTCGAGGTTATTAATCATCTACCTACTACGATTTTTGAAAACAGTACCCCAACAAACTATGACAGG
>Ga0116152_10004852_pt1 | contig 10557 bp, 9 predicted proteins | sample AD_UKC119_MetaG_FD_89894 | JGI IMG/M metagenome (GOLD analysis project Ga0116152, IMG submission 89894) | Active sludge microbial communities of municipal wastewater-treating anaerobic digesters from Hong Kong - AD_UKC119_MetaG | ecosystem: Engineered > Bioreactor > Anaerobic > Digestate...
CATGATGGACGCCTACGTGGAGAAGGTGCGCGAGATCACAGGCATCTCGCGGATCAAGGCCGGGTACAACAAGGTGTTCGGCTACTATCTCGAAGTGAGCAGGGCCGCTCTGAACGCCGGCGAGGTGGAGCTGCCCGGGTGGTTCATCCGCAAGCAGACGCTGGTGAACGCGGAGCGCTTCATCACGCAGGAGATGAAGGAGCTTGAGGAGCGTATCGCGTCTGCGGCGTCGGAGATCTCGCGGAGGGAGGGCGCGCTCTTCGACGGCCTGACGGAGCGGACGCTGGCTCGCGTGGAGGAGTTGCAGCATCTGGGGAGCGTCCTGTCGGCGCTCGACGTGCTGACCTCCTTCGGCGAGGTCGCCAGGGAGCGGGGATATATCCGCCCGGAGCTCAACGACGGGTACGATATCGTCGTGCAGAACGCCCGTCACCCGGTTGTGGAGGAGTGCCTGACCGATTCGCCCTTCGTTCCCAACTCCATCGCGCTGCGGCGTTCCGAGAGGAGAATCGCGCTGATAACAGGGCCGAACATGGCGGGAAAGTCCACCTACCTGCGGACCGCCGCGCTCCTCGTCGTGATGGCGCAGATCGGGAGCTTCGTTCCTGCGGAGTCGGCGGCGATGGGACTCTGCGACCGGATTTTCACGCGCATCGGCGCGCGGGACGACTTGGCGCGCGGGAGCAGCACCTTCATGGTGGAGATGGTGGAGACGGCGAACATCCTGAACAACCTGACGGAGAGGAGTCTGGTCATCCTCGACGAGGTGGGGCGCGGGACGTCCACCTACGACGGCATGAGCATCGCCTGGGCCGTCCTTGAGCATCTGGCGGAGGGGTGCGGCTGCTCGCCGAAGGTGCTCTTCGCGACGCACTACCACGAGTTGACCTGCCTCGACGAGCGCTATCCGGGGATCGAGAACCTGAGCATGGCCGTGAAGGAGGATTCGGACGGCATCTTCTTTCTGCATCAGGTGGTGAAAGGAAGCGCGGACCGGTCGTACGGTATCGAAGTCGCGCGTCTTGCGGGATTGCCTCGCCCTGTGCTCAAGAGGGCGTTCGAGCTGTTGCAGCGCTTCGAGAAGGATGAGAAATGCGCCGCGCCGCCGCAGCACGCCGCCAAACGGAAGGAGATCCCCGGAATCCGGCAGATGACGCTGTTCGAGTCCGCGCGCTCCGGCATCGTCGAGGAGATCGCGGCGCTGACGCCGGATACGCTGACACCCTTCCGCGCGCTGGAATTACTCTATTCGCTGGTCGAGAAAAGCAGGGAGGCGATTCGCTCTGAAAATCTCTCTTCTTCCTGAGGACGTGTACTCCCGCATCGCGGCGGGAGAGGTGGTCGAACGCCCCGTTTCCGTGGTGAAGGAGACGGTGGAGAACGCGCTTGACGCGGGAGCGACGGAGATTTCCGTAGCTCTCCACGAGGGCGGAAAGCTCCGTATCGTCATCGAGGACAACGGCGAGGGAATGTCGTTCGACGATCTGCCTCTGGCCGTAGCCCGCCACGCGACGAGCAAAATACGCACCGTCGAGGAGCTGGAGACCGTCCGCTCGCTCGGATTCCGGGGGGAGGCGCTGGCGAGCATCGCCGTCGTGAGCCGCCTGGAGATTCGTTCGCGGAAAGCCGGGGAGGAGCAGGGCGCGTTGCTCTCGATCGAGGGAGGGCGCACTGTTCGCCATGTGCCGACGCCCTGCCGTCCGGGGACGCGCATCTCCATCGAGGATCTTTTCTATACGCTCCCGGCGCGCAGAAAATTCCTGAAAACTGCGGCGGCGGAGGCGCGGCGAGTCTCGGCGCTGGTGCGCGATCTCGCCGTGGCGTACCCCGCCGTCGCTTTTTTGGAACAGCACGACGGCAAGCAGGTCTTCTCCTCTCCGGGGGACGGCGACAGAGAGTCGCTGCTTCGCGCCATGTGGGGGGATCCCCGTCAGGCGCCGCGTACTTCCTCCGGCAGAGCGCTCGACGCCGGGTTCTCGGGCGCGGAACTCCGTATGTGCGAGGCGGCGGCGACGAATCTTTCGCTGGAGTGCTGGTGGATGCCCTTCCCCGGGAAGACGAGAAGCTCCATTTCAACATTCGTGAACGGGCGGACGGTGACGGATTCCGTCATTCGGGGCGCGGTGGGCGCTCTGTGCAGATCGCTGGTGGGCAACTGGATTTTCTTCTTCTCGCTTTCGCCCGAGCTGCTGGACGCGAATATCCACCCTGCAAAGGCCGAGGTGCGCTTCCGGTATCCGGGAGAGGTCTTCGACGTGGTGCAGCAGGCCGTGCTCACGCTCTCCGGAAAACCGCAGACCATCGCTCCGTTCTCTGCGGGAGTGTCTTCGGACGGATTCGATGCGCGTCGGAACGCTCCGCTCCTTGGGCATCAGGGGAACGCCTCGGGGCCGAGCCGCTCATGGCAGCGTCAGGATGCTTCGGACGGCGAACTCTTCAACAGGGTCGCGGAAGCGCCGTTTTCCCGAGAGACCGCAACCGCTCCTCCTCAATCGGAAGAAAGCATGGGAATCTTCCCGACCGAACAGGAAGCGCAGAGGGGCGAGGAGCGCGACTCCGTGCGGCTGTTGGGGCGTATGGAGTCGGGGTACGTCGTCTTCGAAGACGGGGACGCTCTTGCGGTGATGGACCCGCACGCGGCGCACGAGCGGATCGGATATGAGCGGGCGCGCAGGCTCTCGAAGGATTCGGTGACAAGGCAGCGCTGCGCGGTTCCGCTCCCCCTTCCGCCGTCCTTCTCGATGTCCGTCCGCGAGCACATGGAGGCTCTTGAGGATATCGGCTTCTCCTTCGACGAGCGCGAGGGGCTTCTCCTCCTTACGGTCTACCCGGCGCTGCAGGGAGGTATAGGGGAGGACCCTGTCCGTCTTCTGCGCTCGGTGCTTCTGGAGTGGACGGAGGACCGGAAGAGTCCGCTGGAGGATATTCTCTGGAGAAAGCTGGCGACGCTTGCCTGCGGTCTCTCCGTCAAGCTGGGGGACCGGCTGACAGCGTCCGAGTGCCTCGCCTTATGGAGGGGCCTGATGCAGTGCGAACAGCCGTGGTCGTGCCCTCATGGACGGCCGACCGTGCTGCTTCTGCCGCGAAATAAACTGGAATCGTTCTTCGGAAGGGAGTAGACTGCATGTTTTCAGAATCCGGCGGTACCGGAACGAGGACGGGCGACCGTCTGCCGATCATCGCCATTGTAGGGCCGACCGCGGTGGGAAAAACCGCCGTCAGCCTTCTGCTTGCGGAACGCCTCGGCGCGGAGATCATCTCGGTGGATTCACGCCAGGTTTACAGGTACCTGGATATCGGCGCGGACAAGATTTCGCCGGATATTCGACGGCGAACTATCCATCACATGATCGACGTGGCGGACCCGGACCAGGTGTTCACCGCGGCGGACTTCGTCTCAGGCTGCGTGGACGCGGTGGAAAGAATACGCGCGCGCGGGCGGATTCCTCTCTTTGCGGGAGGCACGCCCTTCTACTTCGAAGCGCTCTTCGGCGGAATGCTCTCCGAGGAACTGCCCAAGGACGAAGATCTGCGGAGAGAGCTGGAGCAAATCGCCGCGGAACAGGGAGCGGGCGCGCTGCATGCGACGCTTCGTTCGGTCGACCCTGAGAGCGCCGGAAGGCTCCATGAGAACGATGTCCGGCGGGTCGTCCGCGCGTTGGAGATCTGTCGTTTGACCGGAAAGACCGTCGCGGAGGCGTGGAGCGAAAGAAAAAAGATGACGCCGCCGAAAGAGTATGACGTTCTGTACGTCGGCCTGACGCGCGAACGCCGCTTTCTCTTCGAAAGCATCGAACGGCGGGTCGGAGAGCAGTTCGCCTCTGGGTTTGTAGAAGAGGTGGAGTGGCTTCTCAACAACGGATACGACGAGCGTTTTCCGTCCATGCAGGGGTTCGGATATAAGGATATTCTGGAGTATCTGCGGGGGCGCTGCTCGCGCGAAGAGGCAGCCGAACGGGATATACGGCAAACAAAAGCATTTTCTCGAAGGCAGATGACCTGGTTTGGGAAATTTTCTCCAATTCTATGGTATGATACTGTAGATTGTTCGATGACGAAACTCGTCGATACGATCGAAAACGATGTACGGCACTATCCTGGGAGATGGTCTTTCGTCAATGGAGCACAAGAGGGTAATTGAGACTGCGTCCCCCACCGGTTTTTGCTTCGGTGTTCAACGGGCCATAGAAAGTCTGGAGAAACGCATTGAAGAGTGCGCTTCCTCGGCTTCCGGAAGCGATGGAAGAGTCTATTCCATCGGAATGCCGATCCACAATCCTCAGGAAGTGGAGCGTCTTTCCCGGAAAGGGCTTCGAGTTGTCGACCGGATAGAGGATATTCCATGCGGCTCCGCTGTTTTCGTCCGTGCACACGGCGTTCCTCCCTCTGTGAAGGAGGAGCTCATTTCGCGGTGCGGCGCCGAGAATGTCACCGACGCGACCTGTCCGTTCGTGAAGAACGCGCAGGACAAGGCCGCTTTTCTCGCGGGCGAGGGGTACTCGGTGCTTGTGCTCGGCGATCCCGGACACCCTGAAGTGCAGGCCATCGTGGGGTGCGCGGGGGGCGACGTTCTGGTCGCATCCTCTCTTTCCGAGGTAAAGGCTCTTGGCAAAAGGGACAGGTTGGGAGTAATATCTCAGACGACCCAGAAGGGCGAGTTCCTCGGATCCGCCGCCTCCATACTTGCGCCGCAAATCCGCGAGTTGCGGGTGTTCAACACGATATGCGGCGCCACGACGCAGCGTCAGGAGGCCGTGCGGGAGATTACCTCGCGGGTCGACGGACTGCTCGTGGTCGGAGGCCGAAACAGCGCCAACACGGCGAAGCTCGTCGAAATAGCCCGGTCGCGCAACTGCGACGTCCTGTGGATTGAACATGCAGGGGAGCTTTCCGGCGAGTGGTTCTCAGGGAAACACAAAATTGGAATAGCAGCCGGCGCCAGCACACCGGACTGGTTGATAGAAGAAGTGAAACACGCAATAGAGACATCGCAGGTGTCAAGGGGGATGGAAGGTTATGACGGAAGAAATGATGAATGAAGGACTCCGTACAACGGACGTCGAAAACGCCGAAGGGCGCGAAGTTGAGGAAACGGGCGAAGCACAGGAGACGATGGAGAGCATCCTCGAACAGTATGGAGAGGTCGAGGAGCTTCATAGGGGAAAGATTGTCACCGGTACAGTGGTGAACGTCGTCGACGGCGGCTGGCTTGTGGACGTAGGATACAAGTGCGAGGGCTTCCTTCCCGCAAAGGAATGGTCGCACAGGGTTCTGGTCGAGGATGAAGCGGAGCCCGCAATCGAAGAAAAAATCCAGATCCAGGTGGTGAGCATTCGTCACGGCGAAGAGGCGCAGCTTCTTGTCAGCCGTTGGAGATGCGAGTTCGACCGCCGCTGGAGCGAACTTGAAAGCAAACTTGCCCAGAACGAAGTCATTCCAGTGAAGGGGATCCGCAAGGTCAAGGGCGGTCTCATGGTGGAGTGCTGCGGACTTGAGGGGTTCGTCCCCATTTCGCATCTTGCCGAAGAGGGCAGAGGCGTCAATCCCGGCAAATTCGTGGGCGAGGTCTTCGACGCTAAATTGATGGAAAAGGACAAGAAGAAGCACCGGCTCGTCTTCTCCAGACGCATGATCGTCGAGGAGACGCTGGTTGCAGAGCGCGAGTCTTTCTACACCGACGTGGCGGAAGGCTCGGTTCTTGACGGAGAAGTAAGCAGCATCACATCTTTCGGCGTCTTCGTGAACGTCGGTCCCATCGACGGACTCGTCCACATGAGCGAGCTTTCCTGGAAGCGGAACATCAAGCCGAAGGAGATGTTCAAGAAGGGCGACCCGGTCAAGGTGCGCGTCATCGGGATCGACCGCGAGAACAACCGCGTTTCTCTCAGCATCAAGCAGACTGAGAACGATCCGTGGACCACGGCTTCTTCCAAGTGGAAGAAGAATGAGGTCACCAAGGGAGTTGTCACAAACGTGACCGACTTCGGCGCATTCGTCGAGGTCGAGCCCGGAATCGAAGGCCTCATCCACATCGGCGATCTTAGCTGGACCCGCATAAAGCATCCGAGAGATGTGCTTCGCAAGGGGCAGGAGGTCGAGGTGCAGGTGCTCGACGTCGATATGGAGAAGAAGCGCATGAGTCTCGGCTTCAAGCAGCTGAACGACCCGTGGAACGATATTGCCACCAGGTATTCAAAGGATCAGGATCTGACCGTCAAGGTTGTCCGGCTTGCTGATTTCGGCGCTTTCGTCGAGATCGAAGAGGGCGTCGAGGGGCTGATCCACATCTCCCAGCTGAGCACAAAGAGGGTTGAGAAACCGGGCGACGTGCTCTCCGAGGGGCAGGAAGTTCTCGCCCGTATCATCGAGATCAATCCTTCGGACCGCAGAATGCGCCTGAGCATCAGCGCACTTGAAGAGCCGGCCGGAGAGTCTTCCGCCCGCCCCCGCGACGAGGAACGCCGCAGAGGGAAGCAGGAACGCGGCGATCACGACCGTCACCCGCAGAAGAACGTGATGAGCGACGGCGAGGCGAACGTCACCATCGGAGAGTTTTTGAAGAACTCCTTGCAGGACTAACGTACGTCAAAGGGTCGCCTTAAAAAAGGCGGCCCTTTTTATTTACAAAGAAAGTGCGGCGAATATAATGAATTCATTGCGGCTTCGTGTGTATCCCGACCCGGTTCTGAGGAAAGAGACAGAGCCGGTCGTTGCTTTTGACGATGACCTGAAAGACCTTGTCGCCGAGATGATCCGGCTTATGAATCTGCACGACGGGGTAGGATTGGCGGCTCCGCAAGCCGGAGTTTCTTCCCGGCTCGCCGTTGTGTTTCACGACGGAATGCTCCATGTTCTGGCCAATCCGGTGCTGCTCTCTTCGGAAGGAGAACAGGACGGGGAAGAAGGATGCCTGAGTTTTCCGGGGATTTTCGGCAATGTCCACCGGCCTTCCAGGATCACCATACGGCACAACGACCTCGACGGGGTTGAACACGAGACGTCTGTGGAGGGCTTTCTTGCCCGCGCGTTTCTACACGAAATGGACCATCTGAACGGGAGGCTGCTCATCGATAACTTCTCTCCAATGAGGCGCGCCATGGCGCGAAAAAAGTTATTGCGTTCAAAAGAAGGGGAAGACGCCGACGGAGGTTCGAGCAGACGATGAAGGACGCCTTCCAAAGAAACCCCGTCCTCTGGTTTTTCGGAACCGGGACGTTTGCGGCGAGCTGCCTGAAGCATCTCGTAAAGAACGTTCATTTCGATTGTATCGTGACCTCGCCGCCCTCTTCAGGGGGAAGAGGTATGCGCAACATCCTCTCTCCTGTTGAGACACTCTGCGAAACACTTCACCTCCATGTGATCCGTTCCTCCAAGGTTTCAGAAGAGCCGGAACTGCTTCATCACCTCGCAGAGTCGCCTCCGGACTGTATTCTTGTTGTGGATTTCGGGCAGAAGATACTGGAGCCCTTTCTCTCGGCGCCTGCGTGGGGGTGTTTGAACATCCACCCGTCGTTGCTTCCTTCATACAGAGGGGCTGCCCCTGTGCCGAGGGCGCTTCTGAACGGGGACGCTGTAACCGGAGTTTCTCTCTTCCGTCTCGTAGAGGAGATGGATGCGGGGCCAATCCTCTTTCGAAAAGAGTTGACGGTAGGCGAAACCGCAAGCGCTGGAGAAATTTTGGAGATTCTTGCAGAAAAAGGTAGCGAACTTTATCTGTTGGGTGTAAAATGTCTTATTGAGGGAAGTTGCAAATTTAGAGATCAAAATTCAGAATCAGCAACATATGCACCTAAAATTGCCAACAAAGAGGCTGAATGTTCTTGGGTCTGGCCCTCGCATCGTCTTGTCTCCACCGTTCGGGCGATGAACCCCTCTCCGGGCGCTTATATTTTTATTGGCGCAAAACGGATGAAAATTTGGGAAGTCCTCCATCATCCATCCCTGGGGCGCCCCGGCGAAATCGTAGACTTTCTCGACGGATTTCCTCTTGTTGGTACGTCAGACGGGTCTGTCGCGCTTCTTTGTGTTCAGCCTGAGGGGAAAAAACGCCTCAGCGGCGCGGAATGGGCCCGCGGAATCCGCCTGAAGAAAGGGGATTTTCTTCAATGAACGCCTCTGAACGCGAACAAATCAGCCAGTTGATGGCGTCCTTTCAAACATTTGCCTCCACTCTTGAAAAATGGCCGAAGGCGGTTGCCGTAACAGGCGCGCTCGGCTCCGGAAAGACCGAATGGGTCCTCAATCTCGCTTTAGGTTTTGAAGCGATCGGCGATCAGGTTACGATTGCCGACCTGGATATTATCAACCCCTATTTTTGTATCCGCCAGGTAACGGATGCGCTGGGCGCAAGAGGGTTCAATATCATCATGCCCCCTGAAAACGCCAGATGGTCCGACATGACCGTCGTGTCGCCGAAAATCTCAAGCGCGCTCGCAACCGACGAGGGGCGTCTGCTTCTGGATATCGGAGGGGACGCGGAGGGCGCGCTGGCGCTGAAGCAGTTCGAGCCGGACATCCGCCGCGCGGGGTATCTTTTAATCCTCGTTATCAACGCTTTCCGTCCGCAGACGTCTTCAGTACGCGGTGTGCGGACAATGCTGGAAAGGATGGAGAGTATCTGCGGCCTTTCAGTGGGGGCGCTTATCAGCAACTCTCATCTCATGGACGAGACGACGGCGGAACATTGTGCCGACGGACTTGAAACAGTTCTGGAAGCCGGAAGCGAACTCGGTCTTCCCGTGCTGTACGCGGGCGTTCCTCCGAAACTGTTTCCCGAGGCCGCTTCCGTGTGGAAATCCCGGAATCTTTCCGTTCCCTGTTGGCCGCTCTCCCGGTACATGATGCTTCCGTGGGAGGAAGGGGCCATGTGGTCCAGGCCGTCGACGGGCGAATAATTTTCTCCAATCTTTTTTGTGGAAGGGGTGCACAGGCAATGGCGAAAAAGGGGCGCATCGAGGTTTTCGAGCAGTTTTGCAAAAGCTGCGGACTGTGTGTGGCTGCCTGTCCGGTGAAGGTCCTTCGTATTTCCGAAAAGACCAACGCCAAGGGGTATCGCCCGGTCGAACAGTTCAAGGAGGGGTGCATCGGGTGCGGCATGTGTGCGATGACCTGTCCCGATGCGGCGATCGAAGTTTTCAAAATTGAAGAGTAGTTTGTCTTGCCGGAGGTGAAGTAGACATGGGACGAGTTTTGATGAAAGGTACTGAAGCTATTGCCGAGGCGGCCATTCAGGCCGGCTGTAAATACTTCTTCGGGTATCCGATTACGCCGCAGAACGAGATTCCGGAGTATATGTCGGCGCATCTTCCCGAGGTCGGGGGAGTGTATGTGCAGGCGGAGAGCGAAGTGGCCTCGATCAACATGGTCCTTGGAGGAGGCGCCACAGGGTATCGGGTGATGACATCCTCCTCGAGCCCCGGTATTTCGCTTATGTCGGAAGGGATTTCCTACGTTGCAGGTTGTGAAATTCCCGCGGTCATCGTGAACGTGATGCGCGCCGGTCCGGGATTGGGCGGCATTCTTCCTGGACAGGCCGACTATCTTCAGTCGACCAAGGGGGGCGGCAACGGAGACTATAACCTGATTGTCCTCGCTCCCAGCACGTTGCAGGAGTGCGTCGATCTTACCCAGCTCGCTTTCGATCTTGCCCAGAAGTACCGCAATCCTGTCATGGTTGCCGCCGACGGGTTCATGGGGCAGATGATGGAAGCTGTTGAGATTAAGCCGAGTCCGTCGAAAGACCAGCCGGCCGACCCGTCATGGGCTCTCGGTTTCATGGGAGAAAGGGGCGGAAAGCGCAGCCACCTGCATAGCCTCTTCCTCTCTCCGGAACCTTTGGAGGAGCACAACAGAAAACTGCAGAAGAAGTACCAGGCAATGAAAGATGCCGAGCAGCGCTGCGAGTGCTACATGATGGACGACGCCGAGGTGCTCATCGCCGCCTACGGTACAACAGCCCGCATCTCCCGCTCCGCCGTGAACAATCTGCGCGCTGAAGGGCTCAAGGTCGGCATGATCCGCCCGATCACACTGTGGCCGTATCCTTACGAGGCTTTCAAGAAGCTTCCTTCCACCGTCAAGCACATTCTTGTTTCGGAGATGAACGCCGGACAGATGGTGGATGACGTGAAAGTTGCCACAGGTTGCAAGTACCCTGTCTCCTTCTACGGCCGCATGGGCGGATTCGCCCCCTCGGTCGGGGAGATAGAGAACGAATGCCGACGGATTCTCGGCCTGTAAGGGAGGGGATTTCTGATGAGTGAAGTAAAAGTCTACGAACGTCCGAAGAGTTGGATGCCGAATGTCAGCAGCCACTACTGCCCCGGTTGCGGGCACGGAATTGCCCACCGTCTGGTCTGCGAGGCCATCGACGAACTCGGCATACAGAACGATACCATAGGCGTCGCGCCGGTAGGGTGCGCAGCAATGATCTACGACTACATGGACACCGACTACTGCGAAGCGCCCCACGGGCGCGCTCCTGCAGTGGCGACCGGATTAAAGACCGTCCGTCCCGACAAGATCGTGTACACCTACCAGGGCGACGGCGACCTTGCC
>Ga0116152_10004864_pt1 | contig 10541 bp, 6 predicted proteins | sample AD_UKC119_MetaG_FD_89894 | JGI IMG/M metagenome (GOLD analysis project Ga0116152, IMG submission 89894) | Active sludge microbial communities of municipal wastewater-treating anaerobic digesters from Hong Kong - AD_UKC119_MetaG | ecosystem: Engineered > Bioreactor > Anaerobic > Digestate...
CGGCATAGGGGAAGATGTTGCCGATGCGTGAAGTGCCGTTCGCGTTGAACAGGCTGAGCGCGGCGGTGTAGTTGTTTCCGTCGAGGCTGGTTCCGGAACCGTCGTTGTTGGAATCGCGGACACGTGTGCCGACAGCGAAGCCGTTGTCAGAAAGTGCAACGATGCCGTAGTTGGTATCAAAATCCTCGAACAAGGCGCCGGAGCCGGTTGTGACTGACAGGCTGGGATTGCGAGCCGTGCCGTTGGCGTTGTACGCGCGGACGTAGTAGTCGTCCTTGTTGCCGCCGGTTGCGTTCTCCTCGTCCTTCCAGACCACCACGAAACCTCCGTCCTTCAGGGCGACCAGGCCGGAGGGAGTCTCCTCGTCATCGTTGAACAGGTCATTGACGCGCGTGGTCGCGCTCACCGCCACGCCCGTGTTGCTGAAAACCCTGACGTAGGTATCACCACCGTAACCAAAGCCGTCGTCGAAGACGTCGCCTGGCCCGTTTACCGAGTTCCAAACGGCAGCGAACCCGCCGCCGCTGAGCGCCACGATCAAGCCGCCGCCCTGCTGGCCGGTTCCCGCGGCGTTGATGTCCGCGTAGGGAAAGATGGGCGCCGTCACCGGGGCGCCGTTTGCATTGAACACCCGCACGAACTGGGCCGAGTCGAGGCCGTCCGCGCCGGGCGAGTTGTTGGTGGCGAAGTTGGGGTCGTCGGTGGACCAGGTGGCCGCGACGTTGCTGTTGCTCAGCGCGACCAGCGACAGGCGGTTGAATCCGGAGCGCTCGAAGTAGGCATCGTGCGACCCTAGACGGGTGCTGGCCCCTCGCGCGCTGCCATTGGCATTGAAGGTGCGGACGAAGTAATCGTCGGTGTTGCCGGTGTTGTCGTTCTCGTCGCTCCAGAGGATCGCGAAACCGCCGTCCGGCAGGGCGACGATCGCTTCGGGATTCTGGTCGTCATTGGTTCCGCTGGGTTCACTTTCGTTGACCCGCGTGGTTCCACTGACGGCGACACCGGTGTTGCTGAACACGCGAACCCAGGCATCTCCCTGCCCGGTATTGCCCGCAGGCACGTCGGTAGGCCCGCCCGCCGAGTTCCACGTCATGGCGAAGCCGCCGCCGACCAGCGCAGTCACCATCGGCGTGTTCTGGCGCCCGGTTCCTCCCGCGTTGATGTCGTTGTACGGGAACTGCGGCGCGGCTCCCACCAGCGCGCCACTGGCGTTGATGATGCGGAAGAACGCGCCATAGTTGTCGCCATCCGGTGACTGCGGGGTGGCGCCCGTGTTGTTTCGCGCACGCCAGGTGAACACGACGCTGCCGTTGCTCAGAGCGGCCATGCCGTAGGGTCGGTTGTAGTCCTGGAAATAGGGGTCGTGATTGTTCACGCCGCCCTGCGCGACGTTGACGTGCCCGGCCACCGGGTCACCGGGCGCGGCGGAGACCACGCCTGCGGTCAAGGCGACAGCCGCGGAGGCCACCAACAGCGAACAGCAAAGGCGCTTGCAAGCGCGCACGAACATCTTCATGAAATCTCCCCCGTTTACATCGAATTGTGCGCGCATGCCGAAGCAGCGGCAGGGGCGCAGGTTCCGTCTTTTGGCGACTTTGCGCAAGTGAATGCCGGCGGCGGAGCCGGCGCGATGCGGTCAGTGCACAAAAACGCGTAAAGGGGTTGCACTTCATCGAATCGAGGCATTGAGCAGACAGGAATCAGGGATCCAGCGGCGGTGTTTCAGTGGGTCCTCACCCCGCTTCCACGGACTGCCAAGAATTTCTGAGTGTTTGCCCTGCCAAGGGCAGGAAACGTCAATCGGGAGGTCCCTGCCGAACAGACAGTTTCCCGCGTATGGATTTTTGTTGACGCTCATCCATCACACGCATCAAGGAAGAATCATAGAAGCCGAAATCCTCGGCATGCTTCAACACCGGAGGTTCGAAGCTCCATTTTTTGGCCGGAAGACTCAGTCCGACCCAAAACGGCCGTTCGGTGTCCATCAGACGCTAGTCGGTTCAGTTACCATCGCGGTCAGTTTGGTAGAGGGATCAGGTAGATGGCTTCTGGTATGGACGTCACCGCCATGTGGCGGCGTTGGCACGCGTTTTCGGCAAAGCAAACTCCCGACATTGTTCAGAGCCTGAACGGGCCGGCGTCCGAGAATGACTTGCAAGCCTTGAGTGGTCTCGGCTTCCCGCTCCCGGAGAGTCTAGTCGCGAGCCTGCGCATCCACGACGGGCAGAGCACTGACTCGTTGGCGGAGTTTTTTGCTGGAGGCGGGCGCCTGCTTTCGGCAGCGGAAATCCCGCAACACCGTGACATGCTGCGGGAGGCGCTCTCCGATCTGGATGACTTCGATGACCTGGACTCTCCTCCACAGGGCATTGGTCCGGTGCGCTGTGTCGTATTTTCAGAAAATCGCCTGCCGATCGCGGATTGTAATGGCGATGTCACCTGGTTCCTGGACTTCGACCCGCTGCCGGGTGGACAGGTGGGTCAGGTTATCCGTGTTGACCTGGAGTCGACCGAATGGGTGGTCTGCGCCGACAGCTACGGTGAGTTTTTCGGAGCCTATGTCGACGCATTGGAAGGCGGACAGTTCGATGTGCTTGATGGCGAGCTGGACGCCGAGGAATGCTGGCCGCCGCTCGAGCAGCTGCCGGCAGCTGATGGCGATGAGCTCGATGAGACGCGCGTGCTGCAGGTCGGGAAAAGTGGCCGCTGGGATGTCGCACTGAAGCTGTTGCGGAAGCTGCCTGAGCCGTCGGCGGCCCTGGAATGGCGGGTGGTGGCGAATGCCGCCTGTGACGAAGGCGACAACGCCGCTGCGCTGAAGGCGCTGGCTGAGTTGCGTCGGCTCGGCGAAGAAAACGACGACGACCGGGAGCTGCTTCTCGAGCTTCTGGAAGAAGGCGAGGATCACACGGCATTGCAGACCGAGGTGAACCATCAGATCGCGCGGATGCCGAGCGCGGCCCTGTATGCGCGTCGTGCGCGGCTGCACGGGCGCATGGCGACCGAGCCGCCGCGCAAGGGAAGTTACTCGCAGGATATGGAGTGGCTGGCCAGTCCGGCCGGTCAGCAGCACACGGCTGTGTGCCTCGAGCGGGCCATTGAAGACTTCCGCCGTGCGCGCGCCATGGAAGACTGCGAGGAATGGCGCCTCGACGAGGGTGAGTGCCTGCTGGACATGGCGCGCTGGGAAGAAGCCGAGGCGCACTTTTCGGAGGCTGTTGAGCAGATGGAAGCTGCGCTTGACGGAGAAGAGCCCGGTGAATGGTCGCAGGAAGGCATGCACCTGGCGCGAGCCCGGGACGGTCTGCGGCGGGCACAGACCCGGGACGAGGGCGGTGATGACGCGATGATGGGCGACATGGAAGGCCTGATGGCGCTGCTTGGCGAGATGGGCCGCGGCGAGCAGGTCGAAGAGCTGCGCGACATGCTGGATACGTTTGCCCGATTGAAAGAGGACGGCGAAGCCGAACAGGCAGAGCGGGATGCGGATCCCGACCGCCTCGAACGTGACGCCCGGAGCATCGCCGAGCAGATCATGCGGCGCCATCCGGACCAGCCGGAACGGCACGGGCCGTTTCCGCTGGAGCTGCTTGATGAGGAGGCGGCCCGGTATTACGACGGCAGCCGCGACCAGCTGGTCGCGCTGGGCTTCGATGTTCTGGGCGACATCGAACCGCTGAATCACAGCGAGACCAGCGGCAAGCGGGTGATGATTCGCCTGCTGCGGTCACCGGACCGGAAAACCATCGCCGCCGTCTGGCGCCTGGTTGGCGCGTTTTCCGTGGTCGAGGCGGTGGAGCTGGAGAGCTGGCTTGAAGATGACTCGCTGCTGCTGACCAACAATACCGGCGCTGCGAATCCCTTCGAGGCGCCGCCGCAGGTGAAGCAGCAATCCTTGCCGCAGGGCTGCGCCATCGATCTGCTGGTTGACGCTCACGCGCAGCGACTCGATGACGACGCCCACGCCGGCAGACAGATTGGCGGCCTCGATGACGTGCTCGCGATGCAGGAGCATCAGCGCCTGATCAAGCGCGAACACGCGCGTCAGAATGGCTGGGTCAGCGATGCCGAACTGCGCGGACTGCTCGGCGCCTCGTACCGCGATCTGGCGCCGCGCGTTCAGGCGATTCTGAGAGACAGAAATTGATCCGATGTGTAGCGATGGCAGACTCCCCATCTAGGTACTCTGGGGCGGCGTTCCAGAACGCATGCGTGATATCAGGAGCCTCCCCGTTGTCGCCGGGTCGGACATCGCCACCCCACTTCAAAATGTGCGTTACTCGCTGATAGGGGCTGTCCGATCCAGGGTGGGCGCTCGGAGTTTCCAGAAGGAGATAGCTCATATTGGTCTTTCTAGGGAGTAAATCGTGAGTTCTGTTGCCGACTTCAACAATGATGACTGGCTGGCTACCGAAGTGACACATGATTCGGCAGGAGGCGTAGTCGTCCTACGCCTCCGTGCGAAGCAGATGATTCGAATCACTGAGGTCCAAGGCTTCACAACAGATGTCGACGCATTTGGTCTTTCGATGCCTACCGGGTTCAGGAAGATGCAGTTCGGTGACGGGGTTGATATCCCGGATGAGATGAAGAGCGATATTGAGCATATGAATCGGCTCAATTTTCGATGGGGTTGTGACATTCCCCTGAAAGCTGGCTCATCGATAGATATCAAGATTCCAGCTTCGGGAACGGGCAAGGACCGGATCGTGCTCACGCTTGCCTACGAGTACCCAAAGCTGTTCGGGCTCATGAAAGGCAGCAATGGCTTCTATGCCCGCATGACTCCAGACTGAGGGGCGCACATCGAAATCTGCGTGAAACCAGAAAGAAGCACTTCATGTTTCGTCGGAAATCCGATGGCCATCTAGCACTGACTGAGGCGGTCTAGCTGCCGGGGGGCAGGTTACGAACGCCCGCTACCGGAGACAATTTCCTGACCGTTTCGCTGTAAGTACTCTTCCAGACTTAGTGCCGCAGTTGAGAATGTCAGCAACGACCGTCTGCAGACGGAAACGGTCAATGGCGCGGTCACCAGCTACACCTACGATGACAACGGCAATACCAAGTCGAAGTCCGGCAACGGGGTCAGCGTCACGTACAGCTATGACGATGCCAACCGCCTGGTCGAGGCCACCGACGCCGACGGCAGCACCAGCTACGTCTACGACGCCGACGGCCTGCGCGTCAGAAGCACGCATACGCCAACCGGCGGCACGGCGATCACGACGTGGTACGTGCAGGACAAGGCCTATGCCTACGCCCAGGCCATCGAGGAATACATACAAGAGGGCAGTGGGCCCAAGCGCCTGGCGGTCACCACCACGTTCGCCGACGACCTCGTCAGCCAGACGCGCTACGACGAACTGGGTACACCGACGACCCGCTACGTCCAGGCCGACGGCTTCGGCTCAACCCGACTGCTGACTGACGAGCAGGGCACCGTCACCGACGCCATCGACTACGACGCGTTCGGCAACGTCATCGCACGGGTCGGCACGACAGAGATCGAACATCTGTATCGCGGCGAAGCCCTCGACCCCAACACCGGGTTCTACTACCTACGCGCCCAATATTACGATCCCAGCAACGGAAGGTTTCTGAACCAGGACACCTTTGCCGGCTACAACACTGATCCAAGGAGCCTGCACAAATACACCTACACCCACAACGATCCCGTCAACGGGATGGATCCGAGTGGGCATATGGATTTGACGGAACTGGAGGTAGCGAACAGCATTCAGAGCACGCTGACGTCAACGCTACGGCTCGCATCCAGTGCACTCAGAATCTACGACAGGGTTCAGGCTGCAGTTGATTTTGTGGAGATGGGGTATGAGATAGGTCGAGTGTTTGCGACTGGAGGTGCAGTTGATGCCCTTGTGACATCGATTTCCGGTTTTCCATCGAAACTTCGGATCAAAAAAGGTGATGTGGTCGAGAAATTTTTCTGGAATGGAGTACGAGCTGTCGGAAAGGGCGCAATGAATTGGGCTCGTGGCTACATACGGTCAAGTCAAAATTACGCCCTCCGATCTATCCTTGTGTACTTGCCAAACCCCTTGCTTGGGACCGATGTATACACCTACATGAACACCGGACTGCACCTTAATTTTCACGTCCGAGGGAAAAGGAAGAAGATTCCTATCAAGCTCGTTTTCGGCGCTCCAAAAGGCACGTATGGTCAGCTCATGGGTGTTGGGATGGAAATGGGCGGCAGTCGGCAACTGTACCGAATGGACGTCCATGACTGGCATGGAGGAAGGGGTGGGGGGGACAGGCGTGAATTCCGCGAGGGAGGTTGATGCTTGGCCGGATAGCCAAGATAGTCGTTTCCATTACCACGCAATGAAATGGACCGGAGGATGAATAGTGAAATGTGCTGAGGTTGAGCCAGCCTTGTCTTTGATCCTTGTTTCGTTCATGGCAATGGGGCCAGATGAGCAGCTCGGCTATTTTGGGAATGAAGTTCCTCGCTTGCGAGGAATCCCATCGTCTCCGCCCGCGATGCTGTTAGGCGTCCTTCAACTTCGGATGTGGTACCTATTTGACCACTACCCTAGCCCTTGTGCGCAACCGCTTATTGATTCACTTGGCGAAGCGCTCCAGACAATTGCTCGGGGACAGTTGGATTCATTTGACGACTTTGTTTCTGGTGAAGAATGGGAGCACGTGCGTCGCATTGCCCGGGAAATGCTCGAAGCTGCAAGCGTGTCTCCTGTGGCCGTTCCAAGCCCACTTCCACTTCAAGAGTGGGCGGGTTTTTAGCCATCAACAGTGTAGCCAAGAGAAATCCGGGGTCAGGTTGCCATTTCCCCGACAAACCATGGTGTCGCTGTACGCTCGAAGCGGGCAAGCTGTTTCACGCAGGCAGCTGCGGCTTTGATGCCTTAGACACGCCCAAGATGCCGGACGTCCGAATGTGGCCGGCAGGCGTGGGTCGCGCCTGACACACTGAGACGCGCAGCGCTGACCTGATCTGGTCAACGACGGCAGCGACCGTCTGCAGACGGAAACGGTCAATGGCGCGGTCACCAGTTACACCTACGATGACAACGGCAATACCAAGTCGAAGTCGGGCAATGGCATCAGCGTCACGTATGGCTACGACGATGCCAACCGCCTGATCGACGCCACCGACGCGGATGGCAGCACCAGCTACGTCTACGACGCCGAGGGCCTTCGGGTTCGCAGCACGCACACGTCAACCGGCGGAACGGCAACAACGACGTGGTACGTGCAGGACAAGGCCTACGCCTACGCCCAGGCCATCGAGGAATACCAAAGCGAAGGCAGTGGGCCGAAACGACTGGCGGTCACCACCACCTTCGCCGACGACCTCGTTAGCCAGACGCGCTACGACGATCTGGGCACGCCAACCACTCGCTACGTCCAGGCCGACGGTTTTGGCTCAACGCGATTGCTGACCGACGAGAGCGGAAACGTCACAGACGCCATCGACTACGACGCCTTTGGCAACGTCATTGCCCGAGCCGGAACGACTGAGATCGACCACCTCTACCGCGGCGAAGCTCGCGACCCAAACACCGGGTTTTACTACCTCCGCGCGAGGTACTACGACCCGAATAGCGGAAGATTCCTGACCCAGGACACGTTCGCCGGCTACAACACCGACCCCAGGAGCCTGCACAAGTACACCTACACCCACAACGATCCGGTCAACGGCATCGATCCGACTGGCCACATGAGCATGGCGGAGCTGAATGCCGCTCAAGACATTCAGGGCATCTTGCAGGCAATTAGTCGCGTTAACTCGATTTTGGACTTCTATGGGAAGGTCAATTCCGCCATCGATTTGGTGATGGGAGTCAGGCAGCTGCTATTGATGTTTGAGGGGGATCTCACCGCCAGCATCCCTCGTAGTTTTCCCACAAGGGTTGATTTTGCCGATGCGGCGCAGAAATTTGTCTCTGGCGGCACTAAGTCGTTTGGAATAGGGAGCCCGAGTTGGCTCGCGGGCTATGTGGCAGACTTTGCTAGGGGGAAACGGCTCAAGGCATACGTGTTGTATCTCCCTGTTTTGCTTCCCCAGCTGCCTTCGCTCGTCAACGCGGGAGGCATAAAGATCAATGGAAAACCGGTAAAGATTGGTCTTGGCGCCCCGGGCGGTAAGGTGGGCTCGCTCGGAGGAGTTGGCGTCGTCATGGGGCATGAAAGGCAACTGTTCAGGATGGATATCGGAACTACTCCTCCAGGGCATGTTGTGGGTCGAGGAAACGAGATAACTGCCTTCGACGAGCCGCCATTTAGCTTTCATGTCTACAACTGGGGAGGAGGTCCGAGATGAGTGCAAGTACGCTGCAACATCCGCTTCGGATTGCCCTGCATGTGCTTCGGTTCTTCAGTCTTCCTGCTGTGGATCAATTGGCCATCGGGAGATCCTTTAGAACCAAGTCGGATCCTGTTTTCTTTGATCCTGATCACTTTGAAGGAAATTTCTTTTTCGGGATGGCATGTGCCTTTGTCACATATAAGGGTGCCCTCCTTGATGAGTTTGAAAGCGAGGCTGACGCAGAGACGCTTCTGGACTTCTCCCATCGCTTGGCGGTTCTGATGCATGGCGCTACCGGCGAGGAATGGGCTGATCTCGCCTTGTTGCAAAGTGATGATTGGCAGCGATTGCGACGAGATGCTTGTCGAGCAGTTCTTGAACTACACGCAGAGGATCGCCTCGATGGCGAGACGTTCGAGTTCAATATCTCAGAGCTCATCAATGCTGACGACTTTCGAACTACAGACGCAGCCAAGGATGTCTTGAGCTGATTCAAGTGCTGGAAGTCCTGACGTCCGGGGTCAGATTGCCATTTCCCTAGCAAACCATGGTGTCGCCGTGCGGTTGAGGCCGGCAAGTTGTTCCACGCTGGCACCTGCGACTTTGACGCCCCAGACAAGCCCAAGGCGCCGACTGACGAACGGCCGAAATTGGCCGAACTCGGCCTCTTGGCCGGTGTGAGATTCTCGGTCAGTGAGCCTGTCTGACGGGTTGATCTCTACCGATACACACCATGTGCCATCTGGTTCAGAAGGCGTACCACCTCGTTCCCTCTGCCAGCAACGAAAAGGTCGGCGGCACTCAGGGTTCGCTCGTCGAATCGCGGGGCGCAAAACCATGAGGCGCTTTGATCCACTGGAATATCCCAGTCTGCCAAGGTGTCGCGAATTTCGGGGAAGGCGTCGAGCAGGTGCTGCCAGACCAGTTGTTCTGCCCGGCTGACCTGTTGCCTGGCCTGCTGCAGCTTAGCCAGGGCGTCGACAAGATCAGGGGATGGTGTCTTCATGGTCTGGCTCCTTCTCGCACACCCAGCAGAACGCGGGGCGACTGGCGCCAAGCCTGGATTCTCAGCGACTCACGCGGTGAGACGATGGACGAGCACGCCGGGTTCCGGCGCCGACCAACCGGCTTGTGACCATGGGCAGGCAGCGGTCGTTTCGATGGGTTCCGTGAGGGCGATGGTCACAGAACGTGTCACAGAATGGTCACAGCAGAAGATGGCGCGCCCGGAGGGATTCGAACCCCCGACCAATGGCTTCGGAAGCTAGACCGCCACCCATGTCAGAAATCGGCTTAATCGACGAGAATCCAGATTACCAATCAAAAACAAAAACTTAGACAAGGCTTTGGCGGCCAGGGTCGAAGTCGACTATTACCAATCTAGGTCGATCGATCTCGGTCACGTGGCACAAACGTCAGTTTGCGATAGGGGTTTCTTTGACCGTTACCTGCCCGTCTCGGCGAGCCTGGGAAGCTCTCTCGGCCCTTAAGCGGTTCTGATTTCGGAGGGAGTCGCCAGGAATGAGAATGATGGCGGCGGATCTTGCAGGTCTGACCAGGGGACTTCCAAAGCGACTGGGGTGAATAGTCCCAAGCCTCCCGGCCGGTGTTACTCAGTATCCATATCTGACGTAACCCACTCTGCCCACAGTTCAGGCCTATGGTGTTGCCGGTGGAGCTACTGATTCCAGAATTCGTCGCGGCTGATCGCGCCATCAATTGAAAGCCCTGTCACCGGAATGTTGGTGTCTCCAGCGGCCTGGGGAAGGCTGCTCTTGGGGTCCGCCGAGTTGGCTTTCGGCCAGACTTCCCCTGCGGAGGCTTCGGCGACGTGAGTTGGAGGGGTAGCAAAGCTGCCCGTCGGGACTCAGTCCAGCGTCCCCCAAAAGTCAGGATCCCGGAAAGGACCCCCCTAAACGGGTCTGGTTTCCGGACACAGGAGGCGAAATCGGCGCTACTAATTGTCGTGACAAAAAAATATGGAGTCACGGCCCATGGATGGGAAGAAGCAAACGCGATTGGCTGCGTTGGCGGCCGCCAACATATTCTCCGTACCGGAGGATGCACCTGAAGTTTCCTTTGCAGCGGCCGAATTCACGCTGGCAACACTCGAGCAAGGTGTTCTGGCACGTTGGGGAGATATCCCCGAAGGCTTACTTGACGCCATGGATGCCGGGCTTGGTGTCGAGAGACTTGACGTGCCAAGGCCCGGGTTTCAGCCTCCGCGCGGTTGGCAAACAAGCAATCC
>Ga0116152_10004867_pt1 | contig 10535 bp, 7 predicted proteins | sample AD_UKC119_MetaG_FD_89894 | JGI IMG/M metagenome (GOLD analysis project Ga0116152, IMG submission 89894) | Active sludge microbial communities of municipal wastewater-treating anaerobic digesters from Hong Kong - AD_UKC119_MetaG | ecosystem: Engineered > Bioreactor > Anaerobic > Digestate...
ATAGAAAAAGGTTCCGTCAGAGGATCCGAAAGTTTCAACTGTCCTTACAGAATCAAGGTTGCTGATGGTCATATTTCCGAAGCGAGCAACAGAAGTTACGGAAGACTCTCCGTTTCCGAAATCCTCATCAAATCCTCGAATACGGGCATGGCCCAGATTGGCCTGCGGGTCAAGCCCTTCGACATGTACCATGGAGTACGGGAATGGGGCTTCAGCAAACCGCTTGAAGTGGAGCTCAACGGAGTGGAAGACGGACTTCTCGCCACACCGGAACAATGGAGAGGGGTTGTTCCTTCGAATATTTCAATAGGCCAGGGACTTGCGGTCACGCCTCTCCACCTGGCCAACGCCATGGCGGCTATAGCCAACGGAGGTTTTCTCCTCAGGCCCTTTATTGTATCCGAAGTCAAGGATTCGACAGGCCGGATTATCTACAAGGGTGAACGTAAACTCGTTCGCGAAGTCCTCTCTCCGAAAACCGCCTCCTGGCTCTCATCGATTATGAACGAATCGGTAAAAAGCGGTACAGGCAAGATGGCAAGGCTTCCCTATGTTTCCATCGCCGGAAAAACAGGGACGGCCCAGGTGGCGGAAAAGGGAGAATACAAAAAGGGAAAGTGGGTTTCGTCTTTTGCCGGCTTCTGGCCTGAGGAAAACCCGGACTATGTCATGCTTGTGGTCATAGGAGAACCTTCAAAGGGGAAATATTACGGCGGCGATGTTGCCGCCCCTGTTTTCCGCCGTATAGTGGAAGATATGTTCCAGACCGGTCTTTTTGCATGCATCGGTTGGGGAGGATAGCCATATGCCGTTCTTGAACTCGGTTCTGGATCAATTCGGAAAAAAATACGGTTCATCGCCGGCCGTCCGGAATTTTCCGGTGAACCCGCCATTACTGGAGCAGGTCACGGGAGACAGCAGGGAAGTCGTTCCAGGTTCCGTTTTTTGCTGTGTCAGGGGAGAAAAGAGAGACGGGCTTGATTTTGCGGCTGCAGCGGTAGAAAAGGGGGCATGCGCCATCCTGACCGACAGGGAGATTCCCTTCCCTGTCCCCCAGCTGCTGACCACCGATGTCCGAAGGGACATGGGCCGCCTCGCTTCGATCGTGTACGGGTGCCCCTCCTCAAGGATGAAAATGTTCGCCGTTACCGGAACCAACGGAAAAAGCACCACGACCTGGATGATACGGCATATCCTTCAATCCCTGGGAATCAGGACCGGCCTTTTCGGAACCATTGTATATAATGACGGGGCCGTTGAGAAAGATGCCGGAAGAACAACCCCGGAAAGCTATGAAATCCAGCGTTCCCTTGCATCCATGGTGAAAAACGGATGCGGGGCCTGCGTCATGGAAGCGTCATCCCACGGACTGTCTCTCGGAAGACTGGAAGGCTGCTCCTTCGACGGTGCCGTCTTCACGAATCTCAGCGAAGAGCACCTGGATTATCACAAGACCCTTGAGGAGTATTTTCAGGCGAAAAGCCGTCTTTTTTCACAGTATATGAAGGATGGCTGGCACGGAGCTTCCAATATGGATGACCTTCATGGAAGGATGCTCCTCTCCGCCTTTCCGGGAAAACTCATCCCTTTCGGTCTTGGAGAGAACAGCGCCGAAGGCGTCAGGGGAAGTATTCTTTCCGCAACACCCTCAGGAAATGAATTTTCTGTCCGCCTGCCCGGCAGGCAGAAAGATCTGAAGGTTTTTCTTCCTCTTCCGGGGCGGTTCAATGTGTATAATGCACTGGGCTCGATCGCTATTCTTCAGCCGTTTGTGGAGAATCCCGAAAGGACAGCCGTCGCGCTCAGAACCATGCCCCAGGTTCCGGGAAGACTGGAGCGGTATTATCTTTCCAGCGGAGTCTGCGTGATAATTGATTTCGCCCATACCCCTGCGGCCTTGGGAAATGTACTGTCCGAACTCCGGAACATGTGCGCCGGCAGACTTTTCGCGGTTTTCGGCCACGGAGGGGAGCGATTCCAGCCGAACCGCCATTCTCTCGGCATGACCGCCGCCCGGCTCTGCGACAGGATCATCGTCACCATGGACAACCCGAGGAGCGAAGATCCCGGCGATATTGCGGATCAGATTTGCGAAGGCATCCGTTCTTCAGAAAGGGAACCGGAAACGGAAATTATCCTCGACAGAAAAGCGGCAATCAGAAGAGCCCTTGATGAAGCACGGGCCGGAGATGTGGTTGCCGTCACCGGGAAAGGGCCGGAAAAATATCTCATCATCGGAAATCAGACCATACCCTATTCAGACAGAGAGACTGTCCTTGACTGGGTTCAGGAGAGAGGCTTGACGTGGGAATGAACACATTTTCTTTTATCGCTGAACTCGCAGGTTCCAAACTGCGGGGCCCCGACGGTGTCTTTTCCGGCAGACTGCTCGCCGACAGCAGGCTGGTCCGGAAAGGAGACGCCTTTGTCGCATTCCGGGGAGAAAACACAGACGGGCACACCTTTATACCCGATGCCATAGCCCGCGGAGCATCCCTCATCATCTGCGAGGAAGACCGGGACATTCCCTCCCCGGTCGCCTCGGTAAAGGTCAGCGATACCTACAAGGCTCTTCCCGCCATGGCGGAAAAGCGGCTTTCCCGCCATGGTAAAAAACTGCACGTCATAGCAATTACCGGAAGCGTAGGCAAAACAACCACAAGGGACTATCTTGTGAGATGTCTGAAGACTTCCATGAAGGTCCATTCAGCGGAACACAGCTACAATACTCTCATCGGGTGCTCCATGACCATCCTTGCCCTTCCGGAAGAGGCAGAGGTTCTCGTTCTTGAAATGGGCACCAACCACCCCGGAGAAATCGGGGAATTGGTCCGCTTCTTCCCTCCCACCATTTCCGTGATCACTGAAGTAGCGCCCGCCCACCTCGAGGGGTTCGGATCGGTGGAGGGTGTGCTCGAGGCCAAAATGGAGATCGCCGGATCATCTGCTCTCCAGTCCTTTTTCTTCAACGGAGACAATCCTCTTCTTGTCAGGGCGGCTTCACGGCTTCCGGCAGGAATTGCCGGGTTCTCCGCAGGAACGGGGGAGTGCGATTACCGCATACTTGCCCCGGTTTTTTCCATCGAAAAAGGTATCCCTGAACTTTCCTTTTCCCTTGAAATCCCCGGGGGGGATATCCTCGCCGTACAATCCGGGGCTTTCGGAAAACACGCAGCCTACCCGATGGCATTTGCAATCGGCATAAGCACCCGGCTCGGAGTTCCCGGAGAGAAAGCCGCTGCAGCTCTAAAAGGGACCCATTCCCTTGAAGGACGAGGACTCATCAGAACCCTCAATTCAGGAGCATGCCTCATCGACGATTCCTACAATGCTAATCCCGCCTCCATGTCGGCCGTTTTGAGGGCAGCAGGCGAAATGGAGACGCGCCGCACGTATGCGGTCGTCGGTGAAATGCTTGAACTCGGGGAGAGAGGCGATGATTTCCACCGGGACCTGCTGCCCCTTCTCCGTTCTTTCGATACCGTCTGGCTTGTGGGCAAAACCTGGGAAAGGATTGCCCCGTTCGACGGTCAGGCAGAAACTCGCCTTGTCCTCTGGAGCGACAGTCTCCAAAAGCTGGGAGACTGTCTCGGGAAGGAACTGGGTGAAGGTGACGCCATCGTAATCAAGGGATCCCACGGCAACCGGCTCGACAGGCTTGTAGATATTCTCTGCCGGGAGGGGTCATCATGAAATTCATTTTTATTTTTTCAGTGGTCATTATTCTCGAAATTTTCCTTCAGTCCAGGTGGATTCACGCCCTGAACCGCCGGCAGATAACCCTCGCCCAGAAGGCCTACGGCATCCAGAGCCACATGGAGACCAAGTCATCCACTCCTTCCATGGGAGGCATCGTGTTCATCGCCACGGCTCTTGCATCCATCCTCCTGGCCGGATGGTTCTCAGACGCTGCTCCGGGTGAACTGACACTTTTCTGGTTTTTTCCCATTCTTTCCGCCGCAGTGGGATTCGCGGACGACTGGATAAAATTCAGCAAAAAGTCAAGTGAAGGGTTTCCAAGCCTCTACAAGCTCGCCTTTCAGGTTTTCATCGTCTTTCCCTGGGTAATGTGGATTTCCCTTTCCCGGGGAATTAGCATCTGGCCCGGGATCCTTATTTCTCCCTGGCTTGCCGTCCCCCTTGCAGCCTTTCTTTCCATAGGAATGCTCAATGCGGTCAATGTGACCGACGGCCTTGACGGCCTCGCTGCAGGGGCGTGTGTCATTTCCATGGCAGGCGCACTTCTCTGGCTTCCTCTCCGGGGCTCCGCATTTTACGGCGCCGTCACCGGCCTCGGCCTCTGTGCCGCTTTTCTCTGGCACAACGCCTATCCGGCAAAAGTCTTCATGGGGGATGTGGGATCCCATTTCATAGCAGGTCTCATCGTCAGCACTGCCATACACGGCGAATGCCTTGTCGCCCTCATTCCTCTCGGTTTTGTCTACGGGCTTGAGATCCTTTCGGTTTCCGCGCAGCTGACGGCGATTTACGGATTCAAAAAAAAGGTTTTTCTCATGAGCCCTGTTCACCACCATTTCGAGCTGCTGGGCTGGAGAGAAAACCATATCGTCACCAGGTTCTGGCTTGTTCACGGAGTCGGCCTTGCAATTACGGCGGTCCTCTTTTCGTCATATTTCGGGAACTGACGTTCCCCGGTCTTTAGAGGTGTATAGCCATGGAACCAGGGAATAATCTTCAGGGGAAAAAAATCACCATCATCGGATCCGGAGTCAGCGGCAAAGGCCTGGCCTCATTCGCTGCCGGGCTGGGCGCATCGGTTTTCGTCACCGAGAGAAAACACCTGGATGAAGAGGCCCGGGCCATGTTCAGGAAAAAGGGGATTGCCTGGGAGGAAGACGGCCATTCAGTCCGGGCCTGCGATGCCGACATGGTCGTGGCAGGTTCGGGTATTCCTCCTGCGGCTCCGGTGGTTATCGAGGCACGAAAAAGGGGGATACCGGTCACGGGAGAACTCGACTTTCTTGCCCCTTTTCTCCGGGGGAAAGTGCTGGGGGTAACGGGAAGCAACGGCAAAAGCACCACCACCGCACTCCTCGGGCATATGCTCACCAGAAAAGGTTTTGCTGTTTCTGTCGCCGGAAACATCGGGACTTCCCTTGCCGACTCCGCTCTCAGGAACTGGGATTATATCGTCGTGGAACTGAGCAGTTTCCAGCTCCACTGGAATTACCGCCTGTCCTGCAGTGTGGCTGTAGTGACCAACCTGGCACCGGACCACATTGACTGGCATGGAAGCTACGAAGAATATATCCGGGCAAAGGCCAGGATCATCAGCACCCAAAGGGAGTGCGGGATAGCGGTCGTCCAGGAGAGAGACAGGACTGTCCTTGGTTCGGACCTTGCTGATGACCGGTTCGTGTGCTTCTCGTGGAAAGAGGATTTTTCCGGCCGGTGCAAAAAGGCGATCCTTGCCGACGAAAGAACCAGGTCCGTGTATTTCAGAACCGGGAATGACGATGAGAAACTTTTCGGTTTTGATGACCTTCCCCTCATTGGAAGGCACAACATCGAAAACGCTTCCATGGCGGCGGGCGTTCTTCGTCTCCTCGGAGAGAAGGACATACCCGGCCTTTTCACAGGATTCTGCGGACTGCCCCACAGGTGCGAAATAGTCGCGGACATCGGGGGGGTTCTCTTCATTGACGACTCCAAGGGAACGAACGTAGCCTCCACCTGTACCGCCCTGACCTCCATTGAAGGACCGAAGGCCATCATCCTTGGGGGGCAGGGAAAAGGCGAAGATTACGCCCCTCTGGCGGAAACGGTGCGGAAAGAAGCTGTCGCGGCAGTGGTGATGGGGGAGGAGCGGGAAAAAATCGTCAGCGCTCTCAAGAAAGCCGGGTACGGAGCGATCATTGAAGCCGAGGGGATGGAAGATGCCGTGAAAAAGGCCGCTTCAGCCCTTCCCGGGAAAGGCGTGGTCCTCCTTTCCCCTGCATGCACCAGCTGGGACATGTATCCGAATTACAAGAAAAGGGGAGAACACTTCAAGAGTATCGTTCTGTCCCTGGAGGGAAGCTCATGAGAGAAGAATCTATGCTTTCCGCAGAAGTTCCTGCCGGACGCCCCCAGGGTGATCCTTTCCTCTGGATCATCCCGCTCCTGCTGGCTATTTTCGGCATCCTCATGATTTTCTCCCTTACGTCCCATACATCCCTTGAAGAGTACGGTTCACCCTTCACCCTCGGGATGAAACAGGTACACTGGCTGCTGGTCGGAATAGCGGGGATGCTGGTGATGTACATGATCCCCCTTTCTTTCTGGAAAAAAGCCAGTGGGACAATCTGGCTCTTTTCCCTTGTTCTCCTCGTTCTGACTCTTATTCCCGGCATAGGCATCAAGGCTGGTGGTGCAAGGAGATGGATAGGCTTTGGCGGGCTCCGCTTTCAGCCCATAGAATTCCTGAACCTGGCCCTGGCGGTACATCTTTCAAGGCTATTGACCACATCGGAAAAAAGAGGACTATCGGCGTTTCTCACCATCACGGTCCCCGTCCTCTTTCTTTCGGTGATTCCCCTCCTCTTCCAGCCGAACATGGGTGGAACCATCCTCATTTTCACTTTATCCATGGCGATTCATGTCCAGTCCAGGGGATGGAGCTGGCCTTTCATCGCCGGTGCTGCAGGATTTCCGTTTTTTTTCATGTTTATCATCAGGGAAGGATACCGTCTCAGAAGATACATTGCTTTTCTCGATCCGTGGGAGCAGCCCATGGACAGCGGATTCCAGGTTATCCAGGGACTGGTGGCCTTCTCCAACGGCGGTCTCTTCGGCGTAGGAGTGGGGAAGGGACTTCAGAAACTGAATTACCTTCCCGCAGCCCATACCGACTATATTTTCGCCACCGTGGGAGAAGAGTTCGGCTTTATCGGCACATTCTTTATCCTCTTCTTTTTCCTGTTATGGACGATACGGGCCTGCTCAGCCTACAAAAAAGCCGAGGGATTCAGGGCGACTCTCATCTGGGCTCTTACGGTCTCCGTCCTTATTCCGCTGTTCATTAATCTCGGTGGAGTACTCAAGCTCATGCCCCTCACAGGAATTCCTCTTCCCTTCATCAGCTACGGAGGAAGCTCGCTTCTCTTCATGTGGGCAAAAATCGGACTCCTTATGCGGGTCTGCAGGGAGGCATCACTCCCATGACCAGGCTCTGCATCGTCGCCGGAGGAACCGGAGGTCATATCTTCCCCGCTCTCGCCTTCGCGGAATGGCTGCTTGCCTCTGAAGCAGACGTGACACTCTCCTTTGTCTGCGGGTCACGCCCCCTGGAACAGGAAATTTATGCTTCCCGGGGGATTGCCCCCTTCTCCCTGCCTCTTTCAGGTTCTCCTTTCGGAACACCCGGCATCGGCCCCCGGATTGTCAGGTGGAAGGAAACCCTTTCATCGTTCTTATCCTTCAGGACTTATTTACGAAAGGAGGAATGCGATTGCTGCCTTCTTTTCGGCGGATACGTGTCCTTCGTGCCGCTGCTCGCATGTCATCTTGCCGGAGTGCCTGTCATCGTTCATGAGCAGAATGCAGCAGCAGGAAAAGTGACCCGGCTCGCTTCCCGGCTGAAGAAGAAAATTGCCACCGGGTGGAGCGAGTGTCTTCCCTTCACTCCCGGCACATTCGTTCCCACCGGAGTCCCCGTTCGCTCCTTTACAGCCCGGGATCCCAGGGATGCCTGGCTTAGACTCCAAACAGGGAGAACTTTTCCAGAAAACAACATAATCGGAGTTTTGGGCGGTTCACTTATGAGCGAACGGCTGATACAATTATTGAGTTGTGTGGTAAGAGACAAGGTATTACAAAAACATACCTTTCTTTTGCTTGGAGCGTCGCAGCAGCTTCAATCCGTTCTTTTTGCCGGGGATTATCCGGAAAACGTGATTTTTGTAGAGAAGCAGTGGGATATGACCGACTTTTTTTCCGTCATCGACGGAGCCGTAGCTCGGGGAGGGGCATCGACGCTTTCCGAGCTGATGCTTTGGGGGATCCCTGCCGTTATTGTTCCCTGGAAGCAGGCTGCGGACAACCACCAGCAAAGAAACGCCGAATGTTTTGAAAAAATTGCCTCCGGAGAAATCTGGAGAGAAGATGAACCTCTGGAATTCTTGAAAGAAAAGATACTGCGCGTCCTTCGAAAGGCACAAACCGTCAGGAAAGAATTTTCGGAGGGAGATGAGTCTGAACGTTTATGGCGGCTGATCTCGTCCAGTATTGGAAGGGAGATTACGAATCTTGGATAATTTCATCGCAAGCTTGAAGGGTATACGCCGGATTCATCTTATGGGCATCGGAGGCGCAGGGATGAGCGGACTTGCTCTTCTTCTCGCAGAACTTGGCTACGAGGTCAGCGGCTGCGATATGAGCCACACATCCTATGTCGACAAGGTGTTGAAAGAAGAAATCGCCGTTGTGCTCGGGCATGGAAAGGCCCATATGGATAAATTCCTTCCTGAGCTTCTCGTTTACAGCAGCGCCATCCCCGAGGAAAACGAGGAGATAGCCGCGGCAAAGGAGCGCGGAATTGCAGTAGCCAAAAGGGGAGAGGTCCTGAGCTGGATCTTCGATTCCCGGTTCGGCATAGGCGTTGCCGGAACCCACGGGAAAACAACCACATCCTCCATGATAGCTCTCATCCTGGAACAGGCCGGGCTTCATCCGACCCTCGCCATTGGGGGAGAACTGTGCGACATCGGCGTAAACGCGAAACTCGGTGACGGCCCATACATGGTTGCTGAACTCGACGAGAGCGACGGCTCCTTCGAAAAATTTCATCCCAACATTGCAGTGGTCACCAACGCCGACTGGGACCATGTCAATCATTACCCCACATTTGAAAGCGTTCTTGAGGCCTTCACACGATTTACATCCAATCCGAAGGACGGAGGTCTTCTCGTGCTCTGCGGAGAAGACGCCGGCCTCGGCAAAATCATGGCTGCAGGATCGCTCCCCAGGGAGGCGGTAACCTACGGCTGGGGGATGGGATGGACATGGGGGGCCTTCAACGTGAAGCACAATCATGGAGGAGGAGTCAGTTTCTCCATCGCCCACAAGGGGGTCCATATTGACGACATGGAACTCTCCGTTTCCGGAGACCACAATATTCTCAATGCCCTGGCCGCCTGTGCCGTAGCCCACACTCTGGGGATTCCCTTCACCATGATCAAGAAAACCCTGAAAGAATTCAAGGGCGCCAAAAGACGCCTTCAGCACCTGGGACAGATCAACGGAGTCGAGGTTTATGACGATTACGGACACCATCCCAGGGAGATCGCGGCAACCCTGAGCGCCATCGACAGGATGTTCCCTGAAAAACGGCTTCTCGTCGCTTTTCAGCCTCACAGGTTCACCAGAACGCTTGCTCTGTACAGGGATTTTGCAGCGGTTCTTTCTTCGGCGGATTCCGTTGTGCTTCTCCCCGTGTACCAGGCGGACGAAGAGCCGATCGAAGGGGTTTCCTCCGCACTCATCGATGCTCTCCTGAACGAAAACGGATATTCAAAGAGCATTATGTGCGGCTCTCTTGAAGAAGCGGCCTCGGAGCTCGAGAAACAATGCCTGCCGGGGGATATCGTTTTGACAATCGGTGCCGGAGATATTTCAAACGTCGGGGAAATGTTCATTGAGAAGGCAAGAGTGGAGGTTGTCCACGCCTGACCGGTATGAAAGGGGATGCCGGACGGCCTTCAGGTGCCGTTTTTTTCCCTCCGTTGCCGGGGTAGCGATTCCATGGGAAAATTTCTTTTTTTTCTTCTTGCGTGTTCCCTGTTTCTCGGCTCACTATTCTCCTACGAGGGGTATACCCAGTTTCTGAGCCTTGACGGTATTTCGGTTCGAACAGGGGATCCCGAGGCGGAAGCACTTTTCTGGAAAAACCTTGGCCCCGAAGAGTTGCGTTACTGGCCGGTTTTTCTTTTCAGGTCGGCGGACCTGAAGAAAAAAATCGAGTCGGAATCTCCTCTTCTCATTTCTCTGAGACGGGAGAATTTATCGGATTTCTTTATCGAAATAGAACCTTTACAGCCCTGGCTCACACTGCGGTGGAAGAAGACAGTTTTTTTTCTCACCCGTGACGGACGCATATGGGAATCAGGCCACCCCCTCAATACACGGCTTGCGGGAATCCGGCCGCCTTCCACTCCGACCTTTCTGCTTTCCGACAGCCTTCCGTCACCGGCAGGCATTCCGGAAGAAGGAATCGTGGTGATGAACAGCGTTTTTCCTGTCACGTTCTTTTCTGAATGGGTCAGTGGTATTGAAACAAGCGGCTGGATGCCTCATACTCGTACCGTGGAAGTTTCCAGGAGGGAAGGAAACTACCTGCTTAAGCTGAATCTGAATGTCAGGGACAGGGCCGTGCATATCCTCCTCCGGGGTGACCAGGCACGGTGGAAAGAAACAGCCTCCGCCGTCTCTCAGATTCTTCACCAGTTACAATTTTCTGGTGGAAACCTTATAATAGATACCACGTACACCGACAGAATCATTGTCCGTAATGTGGCCGGCGGCGGTCAGGAAGGGAG
>Ga0116152_10004868_pt1 | contig 10534 bp, 4 predicted proteins | sample AD_UKC119_MetaG_FD_89894 | JGI IMG/M metagenome (GOLD analysis project Ga0116152, IMG submission 89894) | Active sludge microbial communities of municipal wastewater-treating anaerobic digesters from Hong Kong - AD_UKC119_MetaG | ecosystem: Engineered > Bioreactor > Anaerobic > Digestate...
ATTTCACCGTCTCGATCGAGATCGATTTCGCGAAAACCGATTTGCACGGCCGATTCCTTCATGTGGGGGTCGAGATCGGCCATCATCGACTTGAACTCCAGATAGCTGATCGAACCGTCGCCGTCCACGTCGGTCTGTTCGAACAATTCGTTGAACTCATCGATAGTGTCTTCGTCGGCTGCAGCCGGCCCTCGAAGCTTGCCTTTCACGCTCATGTTGCTCTGCCTCCGTTGACTGCACCGGCCCCACAACAGCGACCGCTCTGTATCAATAGCCCGAAGCAGGCTCCGGCACGACCGTGGCCAATACCTACAGGGCTTTAAGTAGTGCTGCGGATGTTTATCGGACAGAACTGCGGCATCCTAGGCGATAGCTGGATCATGCTGGAGACAAGCCCATGGTGTCGCATACTTCCCCTCTTGCCCGAGTCATCGGCCTCAGCTTGGGCGTCGTCCTGCTGCTGGCGACCTGCCCGGCGCACAGTCAGTCGCAGACCGGCGCGGCAACGAGCGATGGCACGCCCTCAGAACTGCAGCCTGTTCGAGTCCGAGGCCTGCAGAAAGTGGAAGCAGTGCCGGGCGCTGACCTCGCGCCTTACAGCAAGATCCTGCTCGACCCGATCGAAGTGGCCTTCCACAAGAACTGGGATGCCCGATCGGTCGCTGGGACGCGCATTTCGGCCGCCGAGAAACTCGAGATGCGCACGGGTCTGGCAAAGATCCTGCGCGAGGAATTCGCGCGTGTACTGACCAAGGACGGCCGTTACGCCGTGGTCGAGGCCCCCGGCGACGATGTCCTGCGCATCAAGGCCGAGATCAAGAATCTGTACGTGAATGCGCCAGATTTGCCGCGCGCCTCACGCACACGCACCTACACGCTGTCACTCGGCGAGATGACGCTGGTGGCGGAACTGCGAGATTCGACCACTGGCGATCTCATTGCGCGAGTGACGGATCGCAAACGGGATCCGGAATCAACCTTCCTCGAGCTGACTACAAGGGTCGACAACGTGGCGGCTGCCCGACGCGCGGCGGCGAGCTGGGCCCGCATTCTGCGCGAGCACCTGGACTCCGCACACGAGGCACTCGGCGCGCCCAACCGCGCGACGACCCCACAGTAGGTAGCATCCGCAAGCGCGGTCCGTTGCGACGGCGCTCGCGAGGAGCTAGGCTGGACTCTGACCGGTGTCCCATTCGCAAGCGAGGTAGATCGCGATGAGGCTGCACCTGCTCGATCCGACCATCCGAGGCAGCGACGCAGCGCCACTACGCCCGCGCCGCCGCGATCGTTCGAGGCGCGTACTACAGGAGCTTCTCGGTCGTGCCGACATCAGGCTGGACGGTGATCGCCCGTGGGACATCAAGGTTCGCGACGCGCGCATGATCGACGCGGTTCTGGCACACGGCTCGTTAGGCGCAGGCGAGTCCTACATGGACGGCTGGTGGGACTGCGAGGCGCTCGACGCGATGTTCACTCGCGTGCTGCGGGCACGCGTTACCGAACACCTGAACTCACTCGACGAGCGCATGGCGGCTTTGCTCGCCATCGTCCGCAATCCCCAGACGCCGCGGCGCGCCAGACGGGTGGGCCGACAGCACTACGATCTCGGCGACGATGTGTACCAGCGCATGCTGGACCCGCGGATGATTTATAGCTGTGCCTACTGGCGCGCCGGCGATTCGCTGGCGAGCGCGCAGGAGCGCAAACTCGATCTGGTATGCCGCAAGCTACGGCTGCGAGCGGGGATGCGGGTGCTCGATATCGGCTGCGGCTGGGGTGGCGCCGCTCGATTCGCCGCGGAACGCTATGGCGTCGAAGTGGTTGGCTGCACCATATCGCAACATCAGGCGCAGGTTGCGCGGCAGCGCTGCGATGGCCTGCCGGTCGAGATACGCCTGCTCGACTACCGTGAGCTCGATGGACAATTCGACCGGATCTTTTCGATTGGCATGTTCGAGCACGTCGGTGAACGCAACTACCGGGGGTTCTTCAGCAAGGCGCGTGCCCTGCTCGCAGCGGACGGCCTGCTACTGCTGCACACGATCGGCAGCAACCGTTCTTCGCGTGCCACGGACGCCTGGATAGAGAAGTACATCTTCGCCAACTCGATGCTGCCCTCGATCGCGCAGATTGGCGCAGCGACCGAGAATCTCTGGGTCGTCGAGGACTGGCACAGCTTCGGGCCACACTATGACCGCACCTTGATGAGCTGGCTCGAGAACTTCGAGCAGCACTGGCCGGAACTAGCGTCACGCTATGACGAACGATTCCACCGGATGTGGCGCTACTATCTTGCGTCGTGCGCGGCCGCGTTCCGCGCGCGCCACAACCAGCTGTGGCAGGTACTGCTGTCGCCTGCGGGCATTGCCGGCGGTCTGCCCGAAGTGCGTTGACCGAGGGAGGTTTCCCTGACACCGCCAGCTTTCATTCAGGCCGCGCCCCGGCCGCGCAACGCGGTGACGGCGGACTGGTTGGTGCGCAGCTACCTGCGCCATCGGCTGCCGCCCGAAATCCATGCCGCGTTCGAACCCGTGCTGCTCGAGCTGAGCGACCTGGCGTCCGGACCACTCTGGGACGCGCAGCTCGCCGATCGTATGCGCGAACCTGTACTGACGCAGTGGGACCCCTGGGGCAATCGCGTCGATCAGATCGAACTCACCGCGGTCTGGCACCAGGCGGAGTCGTTAGCGGCGCGCTTCGGCCTGACAGCGATACCCTATGAACGGCGCTACGAGCAATGGTCGCGTGTCTGCCAGTTTGCGCTGGTGCATGTCTTCCACCCGGTCACCGATCTGTACAGTTGTCCGCTCGCGATGACCGACGGTGCGGCCAGAACACTGCTCGGCTCGGGCAATCGGCGGCTGATCGAGCGCGCCGTGCCGCATTTGACCAGCAGGGACGCGGCGCAGTTCTGGACCAGCGGCCAGTGGATGACCGAAGCCACGGGTGGCTCCGATGTGGGGCAGTCACAATGCACGGCACAGCAAGACGGCACGCTCGGCTGGCGCCTCCATGGCAAGAAGTGGTTCACGTCGGCGGCCACGTCCCAAATCGCGCTGACTCTGGCACGGCCAGAGCGCAATGGTCCTGGCGGGCGAGGTCTTGCACTATTCTATCTGGAGACCCGCGACGCGACGGGCGCCATGAACGGCATTCGGGTGGAACGGCTCAAGGACAAACTGGGCAGCCGCAAAGTGCCGACGGCCGAGCTCACCCTGGATGGCTGCCTCGCGCAGCTGGTCGGCACAACTACGGATGGCACCCAAGCGATCGAACCGATGCTGCGCATCACGCGAGCCTGGAATAGCGTCTGCGCAGCGAGTTTCGCGCGCTTTGGCCTCGGCCTCGCGCGCGACTATGCAACCAAGCGTCAAGCCTTTCGCGCAACGCTCGCCGATCTGCCCTTGCATCGCGATACGCTCGACGAGATCGACGCCGAGTCGGCCGCCGCGTTCGTGCTGACCTTCTATCTGCTCGAATTGTTAGGGCTGGACGAAACCACCGGGCTCGACACCGAGCGCGGTCACTTGCTGCGCACGCTGACACCGCTGGTCAAGGCAACCACGGGCCGCCAAGCGGCTTGGGCCGCGAGCGAGACTATCGAGGCGTTCGGCGGCGCGGGGTATGTCGAGGACACCGGCATACCCATGTTGCTGCGGGACTCGCAGGTGTTGCCGATCTGGGAAGGCACCACCAACGTGCTGTCGCTCGACTTGCTGCTGCGCGCCGATCTCGACGCGGGGCTCGATGTGCTCACTCGGGTTGCTCTGGCGAGCTGCGATGGCGCGGGCAATTCTATCCTCGCGCCCGCGGCCAGTGTCGTGCGCGCCGCATTGCGAGCGGCCAACGACTGGCACCGCAATACCACTGCAATGGACATCCGCCAGGCCGGCGCGCGACGCTTTGCATTGACGATCGGACGCGCGCTGGCGCTGGCACTCCTGATCGATCTTGCTGGGGGTGTCGCGGATGCGGAAGATCGACAGACCGCGACGACGATCGCATTACGCTTCAGTCAGCGGGATATCGATCAGCTTCGCTGAATCCTCGTGCAACGAATCCTGGGGCGCCCGCTTCCGCCATAATTCGCCCGCGGCCAGGCACGATCCGGACACGCGCATCCCCCAATCGGTCAAGTAGACTGCTGCACGCGGCGCAGCGGACACAGTGTTCGCAACGCCTGGGATGTGCGGAGTCGACATGAACAACGATACGGGCGCTCTATCTTTCGGCCAGACTGTGTTGCGGGCCGCACCACTCACGCTGGTACTTGCACTGGCGCTCCTCGCAGCCGGATGCCAGCGCAGCAAGGACCCGCCCAGCGCCGCAGCGCCCACTGCCGCCGCAGCCGATCCGGCCTGGAGCGCCATTGTCAGCGCGCATACCACGGGTGCCGTCTCGCGCAAGAGCTCTCTGCGGGTGCTATTCGTCAACGATGTCATTCCGGCTGCCAAAGTAGGTAGCGACGCCGGTAACACTCTGACGTTGCAACCGACGGTCGCGGGCCGCGCCACGTTCGCCAGTCAGCGTGAAATCCTGTTCGTGCCGACCAATGAGCTGGCGCCGGCCACGACCTATCTGGCCAGGCTGCGCGGTGACGGTCTGACCGGGGTGCCCGCCGGAATCGGACCGTTCGAATTCATCGTCCAGACGATGCAACCCAACTTCGACGTGGCGGTCGAGCGGCTCGATATCGAAGACGCTGGCGCCGGCACGATGCGACTGACCGGCACGATCGCCACGGCCGACCATGAAGACCCGGCACTGATCGAGAAGGTCCTGGCCGCGACCGTGGGCGACGCGCCCGTCGTCATCGAGTGGCAACACGCGCCGGCATCGCGACGCCATGCGTTCACGATTGCCGGTCTCGCCCGCGAGCAAGCCGCCCAGACACTGACGCTGCGCTGGGACGGCCAGCCGATCGGTGCCGCTGCCGCCGACACTCGCGAGATCGACATCCCCGCCCGCGACCAGTTCTCGGTAACCCAGGCGCAGGCGCTGGAACAGGATGGCCGTCGCGTCGTGGTGACCCAGTTCTCCGACCACCTGGACGCAAAACAAAACCTCAAAGGCCTGGTGCGGCTCTCGAGCGGCGCGTTCACCAGCCGCGTCGAGGGCAACACACTGACCTTGTACCCGGATGAGAATGCCGCCGGGACGGTGACGCTCAGTCTCGAGGCGGGCATACGCAACAAGCGCGGCGATCTGCTGCAGGGGCAGACGGACTTCTCACTCGAGTTCACCACTAACAAGCCGCAGGTGCGCTTCGTCGGCCGCGGCGTGATCCTGCCCGACGCGAGCACCCTCAGCGTGCCGTTCGAAGCCGTCAGTGCACGCGCCGTGCGTGTCACGGCGCTGCGCATCTACGAGAGCAACGTGCCGCAGTTCCTGCAGGTGAATTCCCTGGACGGCGCCAATGAGCTCGGGCGCGTCGGCCGGTTCCTCTGGCAGAAGGTCATTCCGCTGACGGCACCGGTCGCCGGCCGCTGGACGCGCTACAACCTCGATGTCACCGAACTGATGCAGAGTGACCCGGGCGGTATATTCCAGCTCACGCTGTCGATTGCACCGCCCGATTCCACTTATAGCTGTCCGGGGATCACAGTGGGCACGGCGACGCCCGCCACGGCGGATTTGGCCAATGCGGATCTGGCCAATCAAGAAGACGGCGATACTGGCGAACCGAGTAACTGGGACTACGCCGAGGAATATTTCGGTGCCGATGTCGAAGCGGACTGGCGCCAGCGCGACAATCCCTGTAATCCGGCTTACTACCGCTACTCGAGTGGCGTGCGAGCGGCGCGCAATCTGCTCGCCTCGAACATTGGACTGCTCGCCAAACGCGATCAACGCGGCGCCTGGCTCACGGTCGCCACGAACCTGCGTGACGCCAGCCCACTCGCCGGCGCCGAGATCACGGCGCAGAATTTTCAGGGGCGCGCGCTGCAGACAGCGACCACTGATAGCGCCGGCATTGCCGAATTTCCGGTCATCGACCAGCCCTTCATGCTGGTCGCCCGGCACAAGAACGACAAGGCCTATCTCAAAGTCAACAACGGCGTGCAATTGCCGGTCAGTCACTTCGATGCCGGCGGCGAGACCGTCAGCAAGGGCCTGAAAGGCTACCTGTATGGCGACCGCGGCGTATGGCGGCCGGGCGACGCGATCCATCTGACATTCGTGGTGCAGGACAAAGGCAAGACCCTGCCCGCCAACCATCCAGTCACGCTGGAGCTGCGCAATCCGCGCGGGCAGCTGGTGCAGACACTGACCAACGCGACGCCGGTCGGGCAGTTCTACCGATTCGAACTAACGACTGCCGCCGACGCGCCGACCGGCGACTGGACGGCGCGCGCGCTGCTCGGCGGAACGACGTTCACCAAGACACTCAAGATCGAAACCATCATGCCAAATCGGCTCAAGATCGATCTCGAACTCGGCGACGCCACGCTCGTAGCCGGCAAGCCGCTGGCAGGCAAGCTGAGCTCGCAATGGTTGAGCGGCGCCACGGCTGCCGGCCTCAAGGCAGATATCGAAGTGCGGCTCACGCCCACTACCACCCGTTTTTCGCGCTTTACCGACTATCAGTTCGACGATCCAGCACGCAGCTTCAGTGGCGATCCGCAGAAACTCTTCACAGGCGCGCTCGATGACAACGGCACGGCGCGCATAGATGGCACGCTCGACCTGCCCAATGACGCGCCCGGCATGCTGAACGCCAGCTTCGCGACTCGCGTGTTCGAACGCGGCGGCGCCTTCAGCATCAATCGGGCAACGCGCAGCGTCGCGCCGTTCGAGCGCTTCGTCGGCCTGCGGTTGCCAAAAGGCGATAGCACGCGCGACATGCTGATGACGGACAAGAATCACGTGGTCGAGATCGCGAGTCTCTCCGCCGCCGGCGAGCCCGTCGACCTCGACAACATCCAGGTCACCCTGGAACAGATCGAGTGGCGCTGGTGGTGGGACCAATCAGGGGAAACGCTCGCCCAATACACGCAGCGCGAGTCGCGCCAGATCGTCAAACAGGAGACGATCGCTACCCGCAAGGGCCAGGGCCAATGGACGTTCCAGATCAAGTACCCGCAATGGGGCCGTTATCTGCTGCGTGCCTGCGATCTGAACGGTGGTCATTGCACCGGCCGGGTGTTCTACATCGACTGGCCCTCCTGGGCCGGCAAGGCGCGCGACCAGGCAGGTCCGGCAGCTAACATCCTCACCATCACGGCTGATAAAGAGGAATACAAGGTCGGTGAGACCGCGACGATCCAGTTGCCGGAGGCCGCCGACGGCCGCGCGCTCGTCACGCTCGAAACGGGCGCGGCAATCCTCGAACACCGCTGGGTCGAACCGCGCGCCGGCGCCAATCGCATCACCATTCCAATCACCGGGCGGATGGCGCCGAATGTCTACGTCGGTGTGACCATGATCCAGCCGCACGAACACAAAGGCAGCGATCGACCGATCCGTCTGTACGGCCTCATCCCACTCAAGGTCACAGATCCGGCGACGCGGCTCGCGCCGGCGATCAAGACCGCAGACGAATGGGTGCCGCAAACCAGGACCCGTGTGCAGGTCAGCGAGACCAGTGGCCGCGCGATGACGTACACGCTCGCCATCGTCGATGAAGGGCTGTTGGGTCTGACCAACTTCCGCACTCCGAATCTCCACGGCGAGTTCTACAAACGGGACGCGCTAGGGATCGCAACCTGGGATCTGTTCGATGACGTGGTCGGCAGCTACGGCGCGCAGCTGGAGCGATTGTTGGCGCTCGGCGGCAGCGACGAGGGACCGGCGATCGATCCGAACGCCAACAAGTCGCGCTTCCCGCCCGTGGTGCGCTTCATGGGACCGTTCCAGCTCGCCGCCAAGGCGACTGCCAGCCACGAGGTGGAGCTGCCGCAGTACATCGGCGCGGTGCGCATCATGCTGGTGGCCGGCGATGGCAGTGCCTACGGCTCCGCGGACAAGTCGGTCTTCGTTCGTCAGCCGTTGATGATCCTGCCAACGCTGCCGCGCGTGATCGGGCCGGAGGAATCGGTCTCGCTGCCGGTGTCGATCTTCGTCAGTGAACCCTCGATCAAGAATGCCACGCTGCGGGTCGAGACGGATGCGCTGCTGACAGCGCCGGGCGACAAGAGTGTCTCGATCGCCTTCGCCCGCCCCGAAGAAAAACTGGGCATGTTGCATCTGCAGGCCGGCCGGCGCCTCGGTCGCAGCCACATCCGCGTGCTGGCGACGAGCGGCAAGCACACCGCCGCGAGCGATATCTATCTCGAGGTGCGCAGTCCCAACCCCAGTACCACCAAAGTGCAACGCGCGGTAATCGAGCCGGGCGAACGCTGGCAGGCAGCAGCGAAATGGCATGGACTGGCCGGCACTAACGACGCGGTGCTCGAAGTATCCGCCGTGCCGCCGCTCAATCTGGATGGGCAACTCGACTATCTGATTCACTACCCGCACGGCTGCCTCGAGCAGATCACCTCTGGCGCCTTTCCACAGGTGTTCCTGCCGACGTTGATCGCGCTCGAGCCCGAACGGCGCGCAGCCGTTGAGCGCAATGTCGAGGTTGCCATCGAGCGCCTGCGCGGTTTCCAGCAAGCCAACGGCGGCTTCGCCTACTGGCCGGGCGGCTCCACCGCCGCCGCCGATCTACGCTGGCGCGACGACTGGAGCACGACCTACGCGGGACACTTCCTCGTCGAGGCCGAGAAGGCTGGCTACCGCATGCCCCCCGAACTGCTGACGAGCTGGATCCGCTACCAGACGGACATGGCGCAGCGCTGGAGCACGACTGACAACCGGCGGCTCGCCGCGCGCAGCGCGGGCATGGCCGAGGCGGAACGACTGGCACAGGCGTATCGCCTGTATACGCTCGCGCGCGCCGGCAAACCGGAAATCGGTGCGATGAATCGCCTGCGCGAGAGTCCCTCGATGTCCACAGCGGAACGCTGGATGCTGGCCGCCGCCTATCAACTGGCCGGACTCGGCGACGCTGCTGCGCAACTCGTGCGGGGCCAGACGATCGAGATCAGCTCGAATGACGCTGACACTTACAGCTTCGGATCGGCCATGCGCGATCGGGCGATCGTCCTGCAGGCACTTGTGCTGCTCGGTCGCAGCGCGGAGGCGCGTACGTTGGTCGACGCGATCTCGGCCGAGCTCGTTTCCGGCCGCTGGCACAGCACGCAATCCGTGGCCTACGCCCTGCTCGCAATCGGCCAATACGCCGGCGGCAAACCATTCGAAGCGTTCACCTACGAATTGAGTGCGCCGGGCCGAACGGGCGCCATCAAGGCCGAAAAGATGGTCTCCAGTACCCGCCTCGACCCGCAAGCCGATGGCGCGCAACCGGTGCTTGTCACTAACACCGCCGATCGGCCACTGTACGCCACGCTGATCGTGCGCGGCGTACCAGCGAGCGGCAGCGAAGACGCGGCGCAACAGGGTTTGAGCATCCGCCAGGAGTATGCCGATGCCGGCGGCACGCCCGGCCTTGCCATCACGCGCATCGAGCAGGGCACCGATCTGATGACGCGTGTGACCGTCAGCAATACCAGCAGGCGTCGCCTCGACAACCTCGCGCTCACCCAGATGCTGCCGGCCGGCTGGGAGATACGCAACGAACGGCTGGAAGGCGCGGCCATGGCGGGCGACCGCGACGCAAGCGAATCCAGCAATCGCGGTTGGTTCATCGACGGATCGCCGGATGCAACCAATGCCAGAGCGGAATACGTCGATATCCGGGACGATCGGATCCTGCGGTACTTCAGCCTGCAGCCCGGCGAGTCGGTGTCGTTCGTCACCCGCGTGAACGCCGCCTACCTGGGTCGTTACTACCTGCCGAGTGTGTCGGTGGCAGCGATGTACGACGCGACTCAGTTCGCGCGCACGCGCGGCCAGTGGGTCGAAGTCGTGAGCCCCGCTCGCTGAGCGACCGGGGTGCTGCAGATGCGAGCAACGAGCGATCTGACACTAACCCGGCGCCAGCGACGGGTGGCGCTGCTTGCGGGCTCGGCGTGGCTGGTTGCGGCGGTCGGTTTCTGGCGCCTGCTCCCACAGCCGCTGTTCACGCTGCCGCAGGCGGATATTCTGCTGGCACGCAACGGCGAATTGCTCGACGCGCGTATCGCAAGCGACGGTCAATGGCGTTTCCCGCCGCTCGAACACGTACCGATCCGTTTCGCCACCGCGTTGATCCACTACGAAGACAAGCGCTTCCGCGAACATGTCGGCATCGATCCACTGGCCGTGGCGCGTGCCGCCCGGCTCAACCTCCAACAACAGAGAATCGCAAGCGGCGGCAGCACCCTGACCATGCAGGTGGCAAGGCTCGCGTTGCACCACGACCGACGCAGCCTCCTCGCCAAGCTCAAGGAAGCGTTGCTGGCGTTACGCATCGAAGCGAGCTACGACAAGGACGCGATTCTCGCGCTCTATGCCAACAATGCGCCGTTCGGCGGCAACGTCGTCGGGCTGGAAGCGGCAGCGTGGCGCTACTTCGATCGGCCGCCGGACGATCTCTCCTGGGCCGAGG
>Ga0116152_10004870_pt1 | contig 10533 bp, 20 predicted proteins | sample AD_UKC119_MetaG_FD_89894 | JGI IMG/M metagenome (GOLD analysis project Ga0116152, IMG submission 89894) | Active sludge microbial communities of municipal wastewater-treating anaerobic digesters from Hong Kong - AD_UKC119_MetaG | ecosystem: Engineered > Bioreactor > Anaerobic > Digestate...
CAGTATTAGATAAGAAAATACCAAAGAGTGAAATAATTGAAGAAGAAGAGATAATAATATCTAATAAAGCTTTATTTTATAGTAATATTGCTTTCTTAGTTATGATATTAATTGTTATTTATATGATAATTCCAGGATTAGGGTCTTCAGGAATATTACTAGGTGACGGGAATTCATATATTGAACAACTTTTAGGAAATACTTCACCATTTTATATGGGATTCACATTTATTCTATTAGGAATAACTATGGTATGTGGATTTATATATGGATATTTATCAGGAAATATTAAAAATAGTAATGAATATAGTGTTGCCCTTTCAAAGAATTTTGAAGGCTTAGGATATTTATTTGTTTTATTATTTTTCACATCACAAATGTTAGGAATAATTGAATGGTCTAATTTAGGTACAGTAATTGCCGCTAAATTTGTATCAGTACTAAGTACATTATCATTTACCGGTATTCCGTTAATAATAACATTCTTTGTCGTAATAGTATTAATATCAATATTATTACCATCAATAAGTGCAAAATGGACTATAGTAGCTCCATTATCTGTCCCATTGTTGATGAGAGCAAATGTTACTCCAAGTTTTGCTCAATTTATGTTTAGAGCGGCAGATGGAGTAGGTAAATCATTTTCTCCATTGTTTGTGTACTTTATAATAATGTTGGCAATATTAGAAAAATATAATACTAAAGAAAATAATAAAATTACAGTATTTGGTATATTAAAGACTATTCTTCCTACAGTATTGTTATTTGCAGGATTATGGCTTTTAATAATATTATGTTGGTATTTAATTGGTATTCCAACTGGTCCTGGAGTATATTCAACTTTTTAAAAGATGAGGAATCATCTTTTTGTTTTAAATTATTTTTATTATGATATAATATTTTAGAAATGAGGAATTAATATGAGTTTAACAGCTGGAATAGTGGGATTACCAAATGTAGGTAAATCAACTTTATTTAATGCCATAACAAAGAAAAATATATTAGCGGCTAATTATCCATTTGCGACTATTGACCCAAATGTAGGAGTAGTTACAGTACCAGATAAAAGATTAGAATTTTTAGAGAATTTATATTTACCTAAAAGTTTAGTTCCAACCGCTTATGAATTTACTGATATTGCAGGATTAGTAAAGGGTGCTTCAAGTGGTGAAGGTTTAGGAAATAAATTTTTATCACATATTAGAGAAGTAGATGCAATTGTAGAAGTGATTAGATGCTTTGAAGATAATAATATTATTCATGTAGAAAATACTGTTGATCCAATAAGAGATATAGAAATAATTAATATTGAATTAGTTTTAGCAGACTTAGAAGTTGTTGAAAACAGAATTAATCGAATTGGTAAAAAAGCTAGTATGACAAAAGATAAAGATGCTCAAAAAGAAATAGAATTAATGAATAAAGTTCATGATGCATTAATGCAAAATATTTCTTTACGAAAATTAGATTTTGATGAAGAAGAATTAAAAATAATAAGCCCATTTAATTTTTTAACACTAAAACCTATAATATATATGGCTAATATAAGTGAAGATGATTTAATTAATGATGGAAATAAATATGTAGATATGGTAAGAGGATATGTAGAAGCAGAGAATTGCTCTGTAATAACTGTATGTGCAAAAATAGAATCTGAATTAAGTGAATTGTCAGATGAAGATAAATTAGAATTTTTAACTGAATTAGGAATAAAAGAAAGTGGACTTGATAAATTAATATATGCCACTTATGATTTATTAGGATTGGCAACATATTTTACAGCAGGTAGTGATGAATGCAGAGCTTGGACTTTTAAAAAAGGAATGAAAGCGCCAGAATGTGCAGGTATTATTCATAGTGATTTTGAACGAGGATTCATACGAGCAGAAATTATGAGTTATACAGATTTAGAAAAATATGGCGATGAAAAAGCAGTTCGTGAAGCAGGAAGAATGCGCTTAGAAGGAAAAGAATACGAAATGCAAGATGGAGATATATGTCATTTTAGATTTAATGTTTAATATAGACAATTTAAGTAATAATAATATTAGGTGATATTATGTATTATTTAAATTGTTTTTTTATCTATTCAATAATAGGATTTTTATTAGAAACAGGATATGCACTTATAAATAAAAGTGGTTTTAATAGTGGAATCTTATATGGTCCTTGGACACCAATATATGGAATAGGTACAGTATTAATATTAGTATTGTCCCATTATTTTTTTATGAATCTACATATGCCTAGATGGATAGAAACTATAATAGTATTTTTTATTGTTGGAATTTTTTTATCGTGCATTGAATTAATAGGAGGAATATTGATAGAAAAAAATTTTCATCTAATTTTTTGGGATTATTCCAAACATAAATATCATATAGGTACATATATTTCATTAGAGATGACAGCAATATGGGGATTACTTACAGTTATCTTTATATATGTAATTAATCCCTTACTATCTAAATTAATAGAAAAGATTCCTTGGTATATATCAATATTTGCAGTTGTAATGATGTTAGCGGATTTTGTAATAACATTTATAAATAAAATAAGAAGGTAAAAAATATTTACAAATATAATAAAGTTTGCTATAATCAATTACGAGTATTAATTTACTCCTTGCTTCAAACGAAGCCAATAGACCATAAGGAGGTGTGAAAATGAGAAATTATGAAATTATGTTTATCGTTAGACCAACTTTAACAGAAGATGAAATCAAAACTGTTGGAAAAAACTTTGAAAAAGTTTTAACTGATAATGGTGCTAAGATTACTAATTACAAAGAATTAGGTCAAAAAGAATTAGCTTATGAAATTAATGACTTTAATACTGGATATTATTTCTTAATAAATTTAGAATCAAGTGATGATAAAGCTATTAAAGAATTTGACCGTCTTGCTTTAATCAGTAAAGATGTCGTTCGTCATTTAATTACTAAATTAGAAGATTAAGAGGTGTTACATGAATAAAGTATGTTTAATTGGTAGATTAACTACTAAACCAGAACTAAGAACAACTAGTAATAACTTATCAACAACTAGATTTACTTTAGCTGTTAATAGAAACTTTGCTAATGCTCAAGGTGAAAGAGAAGCTGATTTTATAACAATCGTAGCTTGGAGAAAACAAGCTGAAAATATTTGTCAATATTTAGACAAAGGTAGTTTAGTATCAGTTGAAGGAAGAATTCAAACAGGAAGTTTTGATGATAAAGATGGTAATAAGAGATATACTACAGAAGTAATTGCAGATCAAGTAAACTTTTTAGAAAGTAAAAGTCAAAGAGCTCAATCTTCAAATAGTGGTCAATCTAATGGACCAAGTCCTTATGATTATCAAAATACTACTCCAACAAATCAAGTTAATGTTGATAATGATCCGTTTGCTGATTTTGGTGATAGTGTTTCAATAGATGATAACTTCTTAGACTAAAAGGAGGATAAACATGGCAGAATTTTATAGAAAAAAGAAAAAAATATGTCAAATGTGTGCAGGAAAAACTGTAGATTATAAAGATGTAGAAATCATGAAAAAGTATATTAGTGGTGATAAAGGTAAAATATTACCAAGAAGAATCACTGGTGCTTGTTCAAAACATCAAAGACATATAGCAAATGAAGTTAAAAAAGCAAGATTTATGGCTTTAATACCATTTGTTAAATAAATTTAATAAAACAAAAAATCAATCATTTAATTATGATTGATTTTTTTTATTTATTTTTCAAAAAACCCTTGCATTTTCAATAGTTTTCTAGTATACTTTTGTATGTGTGGCATGCGAGGATGTGTGAGGTTGCCGATACACCAGGTTAAGTTGTAAAATAAATTAACCAAAAAATCGGGTTTTCACATGGAGCAAGTCTATACTGGATATAGACGAAAGGAGGATACGATATGTCTAAAACTAAAGTTCGTATCAAATTAAAAGCATTTGAACACAAAAGTTTAGATGCTGCATGTGCGAAAATTGTTGAGACAGTTAAAAGAACTGGTGGTCAAGTAAGTGGTCCAATCCCATTACCAACAGAAGTTGAAAAAATTACAATTCTTAGAGCTGTTCATAAATACAAAGATTCACGTGAACAATTTGAAAAAAGAATACATAAAAGACTTATTGATATCATAAACCCAAGTAAGGAGACTATAGATGCATTAACTCATCTAGAAATTCCAAGTGGTGTAGATATTCAAATTAATTATTAATCATAGGAGGAAAGAAATATGGTAAAAGGAATCTTAGGTCGTAAAATTGGAATGACTCAAGTATTTACAAAATCTGGTAAATTAGTACCTGTTACTGTTATTCAAGTAGGTAAAAATATTGTTACACAAATTAAAACTACTGAAAATGATGGTTATGATGCTGTTCAATTAGGTTTTGATGATGCTAAAGAAAAAAATACGACAAAAGCTTCTATTGGTCATACCAATAAAGCTAATACAACACCTAAGCGCTTCTTTAAAGAAATCAGAGGTGTAGATGTTAACAACTATACATTAGGAGCTGAAATTACTGCTGATGTATTTACTGAAGGAGAAGTTGTTGACGTAACTGGAATCACAAAAGGTCATGGATTCCAAGGCGTTATTAAACGTCATAATCAAAGCCGCGGACCTATGGGTCACGGATCTCACTATCATAGAAGACCAGGTTCAATGGGAACTATGAGACCAATGCGTGTTTTTAAAGGTAAGAAATTACCAGGTCATATGGGTACATTAACTGTAACAATTCAAAATCTTGAAGTTGTTGCAACTGATTTAGAAAATGGAATTATCTTAATTAAAGGTAATGTTCCAGGAGCTAAAAAATCATTAGTTGTTATTAGAACAGCTGTTAAAAATCCAGAAAAAGTTAATGAAAGAGAAGAATTAATTTCTTACACTACTTCAGAACCTGAAATCACTACTGAAAACACTGCAGAGGAAACAGAAGCTGTTGAAGCTACTGAAACTACTGAAGTTACAGAATAATTAAGTAGGAGGAATAAATATGAAAAAACAACAAGTTTTAAATATTAAAGGTGAAAAAGTAGGAGATTTAACTTTAAATGAATTAGTTTGGGGAATTGAACCAAACGATGCTGTATTATATGACGCAATCACATTAGCACGCAATAATCAAAGACAAGGTACTGCTGATACTAAAACACGTAGTGAAGTAAGTGGTGGTGGTATTAAGCCATGGAAACAAAAAGGAACAGGACGCGCTCGTCAAGGTAGTATCCGTTCTCCACATTGGCCAGGTGGTGGTGTAGTATTTGGACCACATCCAAGAAGCTATGCTAAAAAAATGAATAGAAAAGAAAGAAGATTAGCTTTAAAATCTGCTTTATCTTATAAAGTAATTGAAAGTGAAATGATAATTGTTGATGCATTTAACATGGAAACTTCAAAAACAAAAGATGCTAAAGAAATCTTAAACAATTTAAAAGTTACTAAGAAAGTATTATTAGTTGTAGATGAATTAAACGATAATGTTATCTTAGCAACAAGAAATTTAAATAATGTAGTATTAGTTGAAGCAAGTGAAATCAATACATTTGATGTAATTGCTGCAGATAATATGATTATTACTGAAAAAGCTGTTAAAGCTATTGAGGAGGTGCTTGTTTAATGAATAACTATAGAGATATTATTAAAGCACCAATCATCACTGAAAAAAGTTCTGATTTAATGCAAAATAAGAACACTTATACATTCAGTGTTGATGTAAATGCTAATAAAACTCAAATCAAACAAGCTATAGAAGCAATTTTTAACGTAAAAGTTATGAATGTTAACACAGTAACAGTTCACCCAAGAAAAAAGAGAGTTGGACGTTACGTAGGAAAAACAAATAAAGTAAAGAAAGCAATAGTTAAATTAGAAGAAGGAAGTTCAATTGAACTTTAACAATTGTTAGGAGGATAAATCATGGCAATAAAAACATACAAGCCAATGACTAATGGTACTCGTGGAATGTCAACTTTAGTTAATACTGAAGTTACAAAGACTACTCCAGAAAAATCATTAGTTGTTACAATCAAAAAGAATGGTGGTCGTAATAATCAAGGTAGAATTACAGTAAGACACCGTGGTGGTGGAGAAAAAAGAAAATATCGTATAATTGATTTCAAAAGAAATAAAGACGGTATTGTAGGAACTGTAACTGCTATAGAATACGATCCAAATAGAACTGCTAACATTGCTTTAATAACTTACTTAGATGGTGAAAAGAGATACATCATCGCTCCTAAAGGATTAGAAGTAGGAGCAAAAATTGTAAGTGGTACTAGCTGCGATATCAAAGTTGGTAACTGCTTAGAATTAGGAAATATTCCAGAAGGAACTATGGTTCACAACGTTGAATTAAAAGCTGGTAAAGGTGGCCAAATGGCTCGTACTGCTGGTTCAAGTGTTCAAATCTTAGGACGTGAAGGAAGATACACATTACTACGTTTAACAAGTGGCGAAGTTAGAAAAGTATTAAGTACTTGCAGAGCTACAATTGGTGAAGTAGGAAACGAAGATCACGAATTAGTTAAATTAGGTAAAGCTGGTCGTAAAAGACATATGGGTATTAGACCAACTGTTCGTGGTTCTGCTATGAACCCTAATGACCATCCACATGGTGGTGGTGAAGGTCGTGCGCCTATCGGACGTAAAGGACCTGTTACTCCTTGGGGTAAACCAGCATTAGGTGCTAAAACTCGTAAAAACAAAAAAGCTTCAGACAAATTAATAGTTCGTCGTCGCAAAAAATAGGAAAGGATATGGTTTAAATGGCAAGAAGTTTAAAAAAAGGACCTTTTATCGATGCACATCTTTCTAATAAAGTAGAAAAAGTTGTTGCTTCAGAGAAAAAAGAAGTTATAAAAACATGGTCTCGTCGTTCTACAATTTATCCTAACTTTATAGGACTTACATTCGCTGTACATAATGGAAAAGAATTTATTCCAGTATATGTAACAGAAGATATGGTTGGACATAAATTAGGTGAATTTGTTCCAACACGTAAGTTCGGTGGACACGGCGCAGATAAAGCAAAAAAATAAGTTAGTTACCAGAAGGGAGGACTAAAATGGAAGCAAAAGCGATTGCAAAAACTGTAAGAATTGCACCTCGTAAAGCTCGTTTAGTTATAGATTTAATTCGTAACAAGAGTGTTATTGAAGCAGATAGAATTTTGTCAAATCTAAATAAAGAAGCTGCTAGATTAAGCAAGAAAGTATTAACTTCAGCTGTAGCTAACGCAGAACATAATTTAGGATTAGACAAAAACAATTTATATGTTAAAGAAGCATATATAAATGAAGGTCAAACAATGAAAAGAGCTAGAATGGGTTCTCGTGGACACGTAGATCCTATTAAGAAAAGAACTAGCCATATTACAATTGTTGTAAGTGAAAAAAATTAAGCAAAGGAGGTAAACTGATGGGTCAAAAAGTTAGTCCAGTCGGACTTAGAATGGGAATTAATAAAACTTGGGAATCTAAATGGTATGCAGGAAATAATGATTTTGCTAAGTATTTAAACAATGATGTTCAAATTCGTAGATTCTTAGAGAAAAAATTAAAAGACGCAGCAGTTTCAAATATTCTTATTGAAAGAAACGCTGAAAAAACCAATGTAATAATTAATACTGCTAAACCAGGTGTTATTATTGGACACAGCGGAGATGAAATTGAAAAATTAACTAAAGAATTAAACAAATTAGTAAAAGAAAATATTCAAATTTCTATTATGGAAGTTAAAAACCCTGATATAAATGCTGCTTTAGTAGCAGAAAATATCGCACATCAAATTGAAAATAGAGTTTCATTTAGAGTAGCTCAAAAGAAAGCTATTAGAAATGCTATGAAAGCTGGAGCAAAGGGAATTAAAACATCTGTATCAGGACGTTTAGGTGGAGCTGATATGGCAAGAACTGAAGGTTATACAGAAGGTAATACCCCACTTCATACATTAAGAGCTGACATTGATTATGCTCATAAAGAAGCTAATACAACATATGGTAAAATTGGTGTAAAAGTATGGATTTATAAAGGTGTAATTCTTCCTGAAAAGAAAAATAAGGGAGGTAATAGCGATGGCAGTAATTCCAAAAAGAACTAAATACCGTCGTCCACACCGTTTACATTATGATGGAGTATCAAGAGGTAATACAGAATTACATTTTGGTGAATACGGATTAATGGCAATGGAAGGCGATTGGATTACACAAAATCAAATAGAGTCTGCTCGTGTTGCTATGACTCGTTATATGAAACGTGGAGGAAAAGTATGGATTAATATTTTCCCACACTTATCATTAACTAAAGTACCATTAGAAACTCGTATGGGTAAAGGTAAAGGTCAACCAGAAAAATGGGTTGCAGTAGTAAAATCAGGAAAAATTATGTTTGAAATTGGAGGCGTTGATGAAGCAACTGCTCGTGAAGCATTACGTTTAGCAATGCATAAATTACCAATCAAATGTAAATTTGTAAAAAAAGAAAGTGGTGAAGCTTGTGAATAATAAAGAAATTAGAGATTTAACAAACGAAGAAATCACCAAAAAAATTGAAGAATATAAAGAAGAATTATTTAATTTACGTTTTAGTCAAGCTACAGGAACTTTAGAAAAACCTGCTCGTATTAAAGAGTTAAGAAAACTAGTTGCTCGTATGAAAACAATATTACGTGAAAGAGAATTAAATAACTAGGAGGAAAACTATGGAAAGAAAACAAGAATTAGTAGGTAAAGTTGTAAGTTCAACAAATGATAAAACTATCACAGTTTTAGTTGAAACTTATAAAAAAGATAGTTTATATGGTAAACGTATTAAATATTCTAAAAAATATGCTGCACATGACGAAAAAAATATCGCTGCTGTAGGCGATACAGTTCGTATTGTAGAAACAAGACCATTATCAAAATCTAAACATTTTCGTTTAGTAGAAGTTATAGAGAAAGCAATTATATTATAATTGCAAGCTGATAAGGAGGATTAATATATGATTCAACAAGAAAGCCGTTTAAAGGTAGCAGACAATTCAGGTGCTCGTGAACTTTCAGTTATTAGAGTACTTGGTGGATCTAAAGTAAAAACTGGTAATATTGGTGATATAGTTGTTGGAACTATTAAGAAAGCAACTCCTAATGGTACAGTAGGTAAAGGTAAAGTTGTTAAAGCTGTAATAGTAAGAACAAAATTTGGTCTAAGAAGAGAAGATGGATCTTATATTAAGTTTGATGATAATGCTTGCGTTATTATTAAAGATGATAAGAGTCCTGTTGGAACTCGTGTATTTGGACCAATCGCACGTGAATTACGTGAAAAAGATTTTATGAAAATTATATCACTTGCTAAAGAAGTGTTATAGTTGGGAGGTAAATTTATGAACTTTAAAACAGGAGATAAAGTAGTAGTTATTGCTGGTAAAGAAAAAGGAAAATCAGGAAAAATTACTAAAGTACTTCGTAGCGAAAATAAAATCGTTATTGAAGGAGTTAACGTTGCTAAGAAACACGTTAAAGGAAACGGACAAACTGCTGGTAGTATCGTAGAAATGGAAGCCCCAATTAACGCTTCTAATGCGATGATAGCAGATCCAAAAACTGGTAAGCCAACAAGAATTGGTATTACTGTAGATAAAAACGGTAAGAAAGTTAGAGTTGCAAAAAAATCTAACTCTAATATCGATTAATTGGAAGGAGGGTAATTATGAACCGCCTAAAAGAAAAATATAATAATGAAATTGTACCAAGTTTAAGAGAAAAATATAACTACGCTAGTGTTATGGAAGTACCAAAATTAGATAAAATAGTTGTTAACATGGGTGTTGGTGATGCAACTAGTAATGCAAAATTATTAGAAGCTGCTGTAAATGATTTAGAAATCATTACAGGTCAAAAACCAGTTACAACAAAAGCTAAAAAAGCTATAGCTGGATTCAAAGTTAGAGAAGGCCAAGCTATTGGTTGTAAAGTAACATTACGTGGTGAAAATATGTATAATTTCTTAGATAAATTAATTAGTATCACATTACCTCGTGTAAGAGATTTCCGTGGTATTTCTAATAAGTCTTTTGATGGTAGAGGAAACTATACTTTAGGACTAACTGAACAATTAATTTTCTCAGAAATTGAGTACGATAATGTAGTTAAAGTACGCGGTATGGATATCGTTATGGTAACAACTGCTAAAACAAACGAAGAAGCGTACGATCTTTTAAAAGGCTTTGGTATGCCATTTAAGAAATAATATTTAGGAAAATAGGAGGAATATTATGGCTAAAAAGAGCATGATAGTTAAAGCTAATCGTAAACCTAAATTTAAAGTACGTGAATACACTCGTTGTCAAAGATGTGGAAGACCACATTCTGTACTTAAAAAATATGGAATTTGCCGTATTTGTTTTAGAGAATTAGCTTATAAAGGACAAATACCAGGTGTAACTAAATCAAGCTGGTAATTGAAGGGAGGACAAATTTATGGTAGTAACTGACCCAATCGCAGATATGCTTACAAGAATTCGTAATGCTAATCAAATGCGATATAA
>Ga0116152_10004873_pt1 | contig 10531 bp, 12 predicted proteins | sample AD_UKC119_MetaG_FD_89894 | JGI IMG/M metagenome (GOLD analysis project Ga0116152, IMG submission 89894) | Active sludge microbial communities of municipal wastewater-treating anaerobic digesters from Hong Kong - AD_UKC119_MetaG | ecosystem: Engineered > Bioreactor > Anaerobic > Digestate...
AGCGAGGAGTGGGGTTTATACCTGTTGCTATTTTTGTTATATGCAAAAGTTTCTCCTCCCGGAGAGGAGGAGTACCCTGACGTTTACAGTCAGGGGGAGGTGGTTGAGATAATAAACCAGGAATACATGCACCACCCCGACCTCACGGCATTCGGCCACCCCTTCTCAGCGAGGAGTGGGGTTTATACCTGTTGCTATTTTTGTTATATGCAAAAGTTTCTCCTCCCGGAGAGGAGGAGTACCCTGACGTTTACAGTCAGGGGGAGGTGGTTGAATTATTTAGAAGACTTCTTTTCTCTCCAAATTCCAGAATATCCTCTCTGATCACCTCCGGGTACTCAAATACCCAACGGTTTTCATACCTGAAAACCATAATACCATATTGTTTTAATTCTGAATCACGTTCATCGTCCCGGATAATACTCTGAATATCTGAATGTGGTTCGCCATCCAGTTCTATCGCAAGTTGTAATTTTGGGCAGTAGAAATCAAGAATGTATTTCCCGACAGAATGCTGACGGCGGAATTTATATCCACCAACCTGACTTTTCTGTAGCATTTTCCAGAGTGTGGCTTCTGCTGCCGTGGAATGGTTTCTCAGGTGTTTCCGAATTTTTTTAAGGTATTTGCGGTTGTGGAGTTTCATAGTAGATTAAAGTTAGGTGTTTTGTATGAAATGCACCACCCCGTCAGCGAATGAATATTCATTTTTCAATAACAAGCTCAGTGTCGCTGCCACCCCTCCTCAACGAGAAGGGGAAACAAAATATATTACCAAATAATTCAATAATATATTTCTCCTCCTGTCAGGAGGAGTACCCTGACGTTTACAGTCAGGGGGAGGTGGTTGATTGTGGTTTCTATTCAGTTTGATTCTAAATTCTAATTTTTATAATTTAAACACGACAAAAACCCAAAGACATGAGGTAACCCGCTAACGACTCAGATTCTGTAAAAATAGTTTTGAAACCGACCCATGCGCTCACATTCATCATTCCGATGTGTGTACACCAAATCCCATAGGTTTGTGTGAATACGAAAAAGGCCACCTACCGCCCTGAGAAGCTTGCAAGTGGCCCTGTCAATAACCTATAATTATCAACTTTTTAAATGTAACTAAAATGTCGAATATTGAAGACTACAACGCCAAATTAGCTGAAATTATGGCGATTCCTTCAGTGGATGTTACAGAACCGGGAATGCCCGTAAATGTAGCTTTACAGGAAGCCGAAAACCTATGCAAATGGAGTCTCGACGATGCCGAAGCCTTAAAAACTGTAGGGATCACCAAGGCCATGATCAACGATCTTTCGGTAAGAGCCGGTGCCTGTCGCGAGGCACAATCGATTTGGAACAAAGACTACCGCTCGCAACAGGAGGCACAGAAAGAGTGGGCCGAACAGGCTCCGCTGGCTTTCGAACTGCGCGACGACCTGCTCGCTTCGATGCGTTTTGCCTACCGGAACGACGACGTGCTTTTAAACCGCGTAAAGGCAATCAGCGAAGGCAACAGCAATGCCGACATGATCCAGGACCTGAATGACATTGCGGTGTTAGGCCGCGAGAACACGGCCCCGCTTACGGCTATTTCTTTCGACCTGGCACAACTTGATGTGGCGGCTACCCGCGCCGACGAACTGGCTGATTTGCTGGCCGAGGCCAACGGCGACAAAGCCGATCCCAACGAATCGAAGCTCATCCGCGACAAGGCCTACCTGTATATGAAAACGCTGGTAGACGAAATCCGCGAGGCCGGAAAGTATGTTTTCCGCAAAGATCCGAACCGTTTAAAGGGGTACAGCAGCGAATACTGGCGGAAACAACACCAGAAACAAAGCAGCACCGCCGAAGTAACAGATTAACAGCACTCTGCATGCTTATAGGGCGTCCTGCACATACGTGGGGCGCCCTGCGTGTTGTTACCCCTCCCTGCAGCGATTTTTGGTCTTCCTGCGCCGCAGGGACACATTATGTGGCTGCAGGACGCGAAAAACAGCCGCAGAATTGCAAAAAAACCACGCAGGGGCACTCAAAATCCCGCAGGAACCCCAAATTTTTATGCAGGACGGCAAAAAAACACGCAGGACAACTAAAAATGCCGCAGGGAGTGCCAAAAACAGGGCAGGTAAATACTTCACAGGGCGAGGGATTTGTTAAAATTCGTAGCAATCGAATTCGTTAACGGTCATTCCTTTTCCGAGGATAAATTTTACCTCAACATACCGGAGGTGTTCTTTGCCTGAAGTATCTTTTGTTTCCACCATGCGATGATAGTTTTCGTCGAGTGCTTTAAAAATTTGAAAAGGAGAACTGTATAAACTGATATAGGGTTGAAAGGGAACACCGTATTTGATTTTATCGGCTGCTTTTAATTTCGAGATGCTTACTATTTCAATGCCTTGTTCCCTGTAATGATCGATCAGCATTTTTTCCATCGACCTGAGACCCATTTCGCGGTTATATATTTTGCAGGCAAATAAAACCACAAATACGGCCACTATTGCCAGTGGAAGAAGTTGTTCTTCTGTAAATAGGTTGTGCATTAAAATGATGGTGTTAAAGAATTTCAAAACCTGTTGATTTCAAATGCCTTTTTGAGTTACAAACAAGGGGCAGTTAGAGGAATATGTTGGAGAAACTTACTCATCCTAAAAATCTTTCATCCAAATGTTTCTCTAACAGTAATAAGCTTGGTAAAAAACGCTCCGGTTTTCTAATATCCTTTTTATGGTAGTTTGAAAAGTATTGTTGAACAAAGTTATCTTTCGATTTTCTGAATTCTGAGCAGATTAAAATCTTGTAATTTTTATTAATCGCTAAATAACCATTTTCAAATGCTTTGTCATGCAAATTATTTAAGAGTAATCCATTTTGCGGATTCAATCTGTTCTCAATATCTGTTGCCCATGGAATAATATGACTTGCGATTAGAAAGTCTGAATTAGCAAATCCCGTTATTGTACAACTTCCCCGATAATTTGCAAGTACGATATCTCTAAAAACCTTTTGATTTACTCTTGTTTTAACTTCTCTGACTTTGGTTATTCCTTCGAGATTGTCAGTCCCATCAAGAATTTTTTCATATTTCTTCTCAATGGTTGTATTCTGAATTTCAGCCAAAATACGTTCACTTTCAAAAAGAAGTTCTTCCTTGTTTTCATGAAACTGATCCCAAATAGGTTGAACTTGTTTTATGCCTCCAGTCAATCCTTTAACACCACGTTCTTGATGGTAGGAATCAACGCTAGCAAAATTACTTAAGCGCATTGAAACGGCACTTGGCGTTCTGTCAATCAATTCTGCAAGACGAATAATATCATTATTGCTGTGATGAAATTTACCAAATGGAATTTTCAGGTATAAGTTAAATGCTAAGATTAATTCAGCTTTTGACCATGGTTTTTTTTGTGACATGCTCGGAAAAGTTTATTAGTATAAAACTAGTAAATTTAATTTTCAGTTGTAAGAAAAATGAATTTACATCATGGATGATAAACAGGCATTAACTTCTGCATTCAAATCCGACTTAGTTATACTTAAAATTATTTCTGTTCTGACACCACATTTAGGACAAGTTGTTGGTTGATCTGAAATTAGAAATATTTCAAGTGCAGAAAAAATTGAAGTTTCGTAATTACACATTTTCTTCCTTTAATAGAATGAATTCACACCAGTCATGATCTAATTCGGGATCATAATTTGGGAATTGGGGTTTAACTAAATCGAAATCATTAGGGACGAACCATAGCCCATCGATTAACTTGCTTCTAAACCATTTTTGAAATTCTATTAAAGTTAGATTGTTTGGATTTTCAATAATGGCTTCTTCAAATAGTTTATAATTTCCTGCATCTCGATACAAATATTCAATGATGATTTTATGGCTTTTCATTCAGTAAAGGAATGAAACAGATTTTATCCAGTCAACGGACTATAAGTAACATTTCAGGCCTGGTATTCTTGCCCTTAATGCGGCTCATGTTGTACGAGCGTGTTTTTGTATTGTGTACATCCATTGTAAAGGATTAAGGACGAATGATGAGGGATAAAGGTAGACAGAAAGTTGGAGAAACCCCCTCCGTCCCGATAACTATCGGGACTCGTCCCCCTCCGGTGGCAGGGGGACAAAGTATTCAATAACTAGCAGCCTTCTCATGCGATCCCTCACTGCGTTCGGGATGACAATTGTGGTGGTAAGTTTGGCGGCGCGATAATGTTTTTTGTTTGGATCAGCCATCGTTTTGCGCCGCGGAGATAATTAATAAATGTTGTCATTGCGAGCGGAGCGAAGCAATCTGGTGGGTTGCAGCTCCCTCATTCACCCAGTTACTCATTCACTCCTTTGCCTGTTCCTCCGCCTTTCTTCTCACTTCCATCCCGGCATTTCGTCGCGGGTGAGTACACGCGGGTTCCGGTAAAGATCAATGATCTGTTGTGTGGTATTGCTTTCTTTTACAAGTTCGGCCCAGGGCATAAAAAAGATCCACCGGGGCTGCGATTCCAGCACGGCAGCATCGGGCAGCTGGGCGCATTCGCCAATCGCCATGGGTTTATCGCCCGCTATCGGAAGAATGTAGTTGTACCACGAGGCATCGTAACCTTTGTCGTATACATCGAAAGCAAACACATCCCAGTAGTCGTTTCCGGGATTATAGGCTTCAAAGTCGCGGCTCAGGTCCTGCATGTCCCACACCCAGATGATGTTGCCAAGCCCCAGAGTGTCGGTAAAATAATCGTGGGTCATGCGGTAGAGTTTGGCGGTACCACCGGGTCCCGGACGACCTCCCCACCAGAATTTTCCCTGGTTCATTTCGTGCAGCGGCCTGAACAGTACGACCACACCGTTGTCTTCGAGGTATTGGAGGTAAACACCGATATCGTCCATGCGTTTTTTCCAGTTTTTATTGAGCACCGTACCATCGGTAAGCAGTTCGTTCCACTGGTTATCGTCGAGTTGTGCGTTTAACAGGCCCGGATCCCAGCCACAGGGTTCTCCCTCATCGGGCGGACAGGCATGCCACATCAGGTTGATGAGGGCGCCGGCTTCATACTGTCGTTGGGCTTCGTGGATCATGGTCCAGCGTTGGTCGATGTTTTCCTGTTGAAAAAGAAAGTCGCCGCTCCACAGGGCCGGGTATTTCCCGGTGGTTTCAAAAACATAGTCGGTCCATTTGGTGGGTTCGGCGTTGGGCTCTTTGTTGTGTTGTCCGGCCAGTGTTTTTTTACCGGAAATACTGTAGAGAAAATCAAGCACTTCTGATTTCTGTGCAAAAGATTGTGTGGCTGTAAAAGCCAGAAAGACGATAAGCAGGTGTTTTAGTTTTTTCATCGGACCAGGTTTAGTGCGATAAATATAGAATATTATTTTGAAGCCGCAGGCGTGACAATCTGGATAGCTTTAATCACTTCGTTCTTTCGCCATGACGTCTGCCGTCATTTCACAGGCAGCGGACACCGGCAATTGTGTTTGTATGATGGATCCTTCTGTCCGCTGCGGGATTGTCATGCCGAATGCCGTCATTGCGAGCCGCAACGAAATAAACTACCCCGAAGTACCAGTCACAGCAAAGCAAACGAAACAGAAAACCGGTTGTTTGAAGAGCGGGCGGGTATTGAGCGACGGTTTACCCGTGAAATTTCTTCTGTTATTAGAGTTTTATGTTATACAAAATCCTGATTTTACTTTGGTCACGATGCGAAATTCGTATTATTGTTCATTGTTAAAACACGAAAAAGCGGCTGTTGGCTGGGATACGGCATGTAAACTGCCTGACTTTTACCTCAACAGGCACATAAAACATAAACCGATGCAGAAAACATTCTTAATGGCGCTGGCACTGGTGTTTACCGTCTTTGCAGGCTGTTACTACAACCCTTCGGGCGATCATTTCGAGGAGATCGCTCAGGAAGGCACCCCGCCCGAAATAGAGGTGGAGCTAAATTTCGATACAGATACACTTTATGTAAATAATAACGAGTGGATCATGTTTCACTACACCCAAAACAGCGATAAGGTAAACTGGGCGCGTTTTATAATCGACGGACAGGAAACCAGTCCCAACGACGAAAAACAGGGCGGCCTCGAACTGTACTATTATCTGCCTGGTTTCACGCCCGGAATACATTCGCTGAGCATGCAGCTGTTTACACGCTCGGGCACCGGAAGCATAGCCGACTATGTGGGAGCCGAGGGTTTCCTGATGCAAAAGGACTGGGTGCTGGTTGTGGTTGATGACGATGAAATTGCCCCCAATATTATCGATACCAGCTTTGAAAACGGTTTACTGAAACTACGCTGGAAAGAATACAAGGGACTAAATTTTGAGTCGTACCGCGTATATAAATTTGTTCAGCCCACGGCCTTACCCAATCAGTTGGTGGCTACTATTACCGATCAGCACCAGACTTCGGTGACCGACCCGAATTACCACGGCGAAAACTCGATCTACTTCGTCAGGGTAAACGAACGCTATACCGGAAATTCGATCCAGATTGAAGGTCCCCTGCCTGCGGTTAGCGCTGGCAATAATACACAGGGCGAAATTGTACTGCATTGGGAGAAACCGCCTTACGTAACTGCCTTAAAAGGCTACCGTATTCTCGACGATGAACTTTCGTGGACCAGCGAAGGCTTTGTTCCGCTGAGGATTGTCGATAATCCGCAGACTGATTCAGTTGTTATCACCGATGCGTGGTTTGGAATGAAACGTACCTTCTGGGTTCAGCTCGACCCCAAGGGTATGAGCTATGTCGAGAACTGGAGCCGGCCAGTGATGTTGGGCGTGCAGGTAAAAGCCAGTTACGGGAAAGAATCGCCGGTGTTTTACTGGGCCACAACGGGAACGCAAAACAAAATTTACATGGCTGCCGGAAACGGATTTAGAATTTTTAATACCGAAACCCTCGAAAACAAACTGGTTGGTGATCTTCCGGAAATACAGCGGTTTAACGTTTCTCCTGCAAACAAATACCTCGCCAGTCAGATCTGGGGGACTAATAAAATCTTGTTTTATGATCTGGAGAAACAGCAACATAAGATCATCGACATAAGCGATCAGATTCCGGGGATGGCACACCTGGTGTCGGTATCCGATAAAGGAACCGGAATGGTGATGGCCGGATCGAGAACAGCACTGGTTGATTTTAATTCGGAACAGATTCTAAGCGAAAAGGAATTGGATAGCAATGGTTTGTACCGGAACCAGATTTCGGGCGACGGGAATTATTTTCTGCTCGAAACCTATGCGGGCTATGGTTGGTACTCATGCAAAAACAATACAATCAGTGAACTGACAACCATCAATGAGGCAGTACCTGAGCCGCAATTTTCAGATTTTTTGCCGGGTGAACCAACGAAAGTGGTCATTGCCGATATGAACTCTGTGAGTGTGTATAATTGCGAGACACAGGCACTTCTTTATCATCAGACCTTTGCTTCGGGAGTGGAAACGCTGATTTATCACCTGGTAAAGAGCAGCGGCGAGTTGTTTATACGCGAAGGAGATGATATGGTTTTGCTCAACCTCGAGACCGGAGATCGTACTTTTCTGGGTAAAAGCATGGAAAACAACAGGTGGGAGATGGTGTATAACCACGGTCAGATTTTGTGGAGCGAAGGTCGGCGACTGGATGTAAACGATAAATTGTAAGTGATGAAGAAACGATTCAAAATTGCAGCATTATTGGTTTTTATGTTTCTGGTAAATTCGGCCGGAGCACAAAAAATTCTGTTTGGCGCAGGTGGCGGCTATGCCACTTTTAGCATGAGCGACCTAAAGGATTACAACACAACAGTGCAAAATAATTTGCCTTTTTCCCCGGAGGTTACCGATAATTTTCCAGCTTGGTTCTATCTCAATGCCGATGTTTTGTATTCTTTCCCCAGGCTTGTAGCAGCGGGACTAACCGTATCAACTACCTCCACCGGATCGCGGCTCCACCTGGCCGATTACTCGGGTGAATACTCGTTTGATATGCAGACACATGGCTGGTTTCCGGGGGTGAAGGTTTTGCTCGGGAAAGCTCCTGGCAGGACAAACGGCCCATGTTTTTCGCTTGAGGGCGGCATGGCTTTTAGCTCGATGAGTTTTGATGAGAAAATTGCAGTGTACGAAGAAGAAACCAACGACCAGCAGGATTTTAGTGCACATGGTTTTTTTGTAAAACCGGGGCTGACTTATATGTATCATGTTGGCAATCAACTGATCGTTTCGGCAAATGTGTCGTATTACCGGGGCTTCGAGAGTGGATACTATGTAAAAGGAAACAGCGGCCAGAAAATTACAAACACGGATACAGGAAAAAGAATCAAACCGAACTGGAACGGTTTGCGTGCCGGACTGGTATTGTATTGGGGAAAAGAATAAAGCGCCGGGTTTGCTGGACGCAGGGGCAGAAAATGCCTTTTCGCCTGAAATTTTCCCCTATGCCACCTTTTGAGCGTTAAACAACTTTTACAGGATTTTCTTGTTTAAACAAGGAGACAGCAAATTAAAATGAGGCTATTCATTTAATAAGCGAATAAATTATGCAGGAATTTACGGAAAATGATAAAATGGTGCATCTGGTACAGGCCAACCCTAACCTGTTACCGGTTATTCACCGGTTTGGTATAAGACTGGGTTTCGGAAACAAAAGTGTAGCAGAAGTTTGTGCTGCCTGGCAGGTGAATCCCGCCTTTTTTCTGGCCATCGTGAATACGTTTCACAACAATCATTATTTTCCGGAAGAAGAACTGCTTGCATTCTCGCCCTTACTGATTGTGGATTACCTGAAAAAGACACATGCTTATTATATCGGATTTTCATTGCCGCAAATTGAAGAGCTGATTCATCGTCTGCTGGAGAGTACACCGGAACAGAACAATGAAATGAAAATGATTGAAATCTTCTATCTGGCGTATAAAAAAAAGCTGACTGAACACATTGTTGAAGAAGAGGAACAGGTTTTTCCTTTTGTGGAAAAACTGGTGCGTGCACCCGAAACCCTTACTGACCGGGTATTTGATTTTAATTTCGAAAAAGATCATGAGCATGTTGATCTGGAACTCGACGATCTGAAAAACATCATTTTGAAGTACATGGTGCCCAATTACGATGAGCTCGTTTGTAACAAACTCATGGAGGAAATTTATCGCTTCGAAAAAGATATTCATGATCACTCCCGCATTGAAGATGCTATTCTGATTCCACAAGTGATGCACATACTGAAAGCCGGGAAATGATTGGAAGAACAGTCATAATCGTGCATCCTTCAGAGTTAGTTTGCCGCGGACTTGCCTCGGTACTCGATGGCCTGAAAGCCGTGCGAATCCTGTGTTTTTCGTCATTTAGCGAAATCCGGATCAGCGAACACGCAGCGGCGCACAAGCTCCTGTTGTTTGTTCCGGCGTCCTGCCGTTACGCCGATGATTTACTCGAATTACGTTCCCGCATCGGAGAACACCGTCTGATAGGTTTGTTTAACGATGAACAGGAGATTATTCGAAACGAAGTGTTTGATGAGCTTTTATCAATAAATACTTCGGGAAATGATTTTTTAAAGCTGGCAGAAGATTTTTTTGAAGAAGGGTATACAGATCAGAACGATGAACTTACCAACCGTGAACGGGAAGTTTTGAGGCTTGTAGCGTTGGGGCACAGTAACAAATCAATAGCTGAAAACCTATTTATCAGTACTCATACGGTTATTTCGCACCGAAAGAATATTACTGAAAAACTTGGAATTAAATCGGTACCCGGATTAACGGTGTATGCCATCATTCAAAAGCTTGTAGATACTTCAGACATATCAGGCGACCAGCTTTTATAAGATTCTTTTCCCAAAAGTTGATTAAAAATCCCCATTTCTTGGGATATTATTTTGAATGGTTCAAAATAGCTTTGTCCCCGAATCAGATCATTTATTATCATGAAGAATTTAAATAAGACCATTTTGTTTTTGGGGCTGTTGCTGGCGACTTATGCGGCGAGTGCCCAAAATAATCAGGGAGAATCTTACAACGGTGCGGAAACATTATTACAATCAGACTCGAAACTTTCGATTGGCGGCTATGCACAAATCGATTATAATCAACCCATAGCAGAAGGCGAACGGCGTAACTCAACACTCGATGTTCACAGGCTGGTGCTTTTATTTGGTTACCGTTTTGGCGACAAAACCAGTTTTGTGAGTGAGATTGAACTGGAACATGTATCTGAAGTATATGTGGAGCAGGCATTTCTTAACCACGAAATTCTCCCGTGGCTGAATCTTCGCGGTGGCCTGATGCTGGTTCCAATGGGGATTATAAACGAATACCACGAACCGCCAACATACAACGGAGTGGAGCGCCCAAACCTCGACAGCAAAATCATCCCCACCACCTGGCGGGAGATTGGCCTTGGATTTACGGGCCGGATAGACAATGCCTCGCTAAAATATCAAATCTATGTAATGAATGGCTTTAACGGATACAATGGCAGCGGGACCTTTCGGGGAAGCGATGGCTTTCGCAAGGGACGTCAGAAGGGAGCAGAGTCATTTATGAGCT
>Ga0116152_10004874_pt1 | contig 10530 bp, 8 predicted proteins | sample AD_UKC119_MetaG_FD_89894 | JGI IMG/M metagenome (GOLD analysis project Ga0116152, IMG submission 89894) | Active sludge microbial communities of municipal wastewater-treating anaerobic digesters from Hong Kong - AD_UKC119_MetaG | ecosystem: Engineered > Bioreactor > Anaerobic > Digestate...
CAACCCATTGAAGTATGGGTTGTCAAAATGGCTGATCGTTTGGCCAATTTAAGTTATCCTCCTTTTTACTGGGATAACCTAAAGATTAAAAATTATTTAGAAGAATCTGAAATAATTTATAATTATCTTCATGAAGGATCCCCATTTTTAGCCCAAAAATTAAAAAACAAAATGATTGAATATCAAAGATTTGTACATGAAACCAAACTTTAGAAATACATCAGTAGCATTTCAACATTTAACAAATGGTGAGATTCGAAGAGCGATTTTCCTTTTCACTTTTATCACCAAACCTTTCTGGGTTCTTTTGGGGAAAAGACTGTTAGCTATTGCTCAATTTTTACATTTCCCCTACGGCTGGGCAGTAAAAGGTAATCTTTTCCAACACTTTTGTGGTGGTACACAGGTAGATACGTGTGATCCGGTTATCGAAAAACTGGGGAAATTCGGAGCTTATTCGATTCTGGATTATTCAGCAGAGGGTCTCCAGGGAGAATCAAACTTTGATAAGGTATGTGAAGAGATTATGAGAACTCTTGATGTAGCAAAAAATCAAAAATGGATCTCTTTTGGGGTGTTCAAGTTCACCGGAATGGCCTCATTTGAACTTCTGGAGAAGGTTGCTGCCAAAACACCTTTAACCGATGAGGAGCAACAACGTTGGATAGCAGCCAAAGAGCGTGCCAAAAAGATTTACAGTAAAGCTTCTGAGTTGGGGATCTCTATCTTTGTAGATGCGGAAGACTCCTGGATTCAACCTGCCATTGATGAAATGGTATACGAAATGATGCCTCAGTTTAATAAAGAGAAACCGATTGTTTTCACAACGATACAAATGTACAGAACGGAAGGACTCCAAATGTTGCATGAGTTGTATCAATTTGCAACTGAGAACCAGTGCAAGGCCGGTGTTAAACTGGTTAGAGGTGCCTATATGGAAAACGAAAGAGCAAGAGCTTTTCAAATGAGATACACCTCCCCTATCCATTTTACCAAAGCAGATACTGATCACGCATACAACGAAGCTGTTTCATTCTGTTTGGATCATCTGGATCAGATTCATGTCTGTATCGCGACTCACAACGAAGAGAGTTGTGAAAAAGCTATCGAAAAGATGGAACAACTGAGAATTAACAATGGAGATAAGAGGGTTTCCTTTGCTCAACTATATGGGATGAGCGACCATATTACCTTTAATCTGGCCCATTCAGGGTATTATGTTTCAAAATACTTACCGTACGGACCTGTTGAAAAAGTGATGCCCTATCTGGTAAGACGTGCTGAAGAGAACTCTTCTGTTGCAGATCAATCTAACAGAGAGATAGAAAACTTTAGAAAAGAACTTACCAGAAGAATTCAACTGCGTTAATACATTCATTAATGGATCATCATAATATCTTATTTGCATTAGTATTAACGTTATTTGCTGGATTATCAACAGGCATTGGAAGCGCCATGTCATTGGTTTCCAAGAAATTCAGCCCAAAATTTCTTGCATTATCACTTGGTTTCTCTGCAGGGGTTATGATCTTTGTATCTTTAGTAGATATATTTCCCAAAGCTAAAGATTCCCTATCCGTTGCTTTTGGAGATAAAATGGGACATTTCTGGACAATAATTGCTTTTTTTGCCGGTATTGCATTAATCGCGATCATAGATAAGATGATCCCTTCTTATGAGAATCCCCATGAAATTCAGAAAATGGAGAAGATAAATGAGTCTCCTGAACAACAAAAGAAGTTAATGCGGATGGGACTATTTTCAGCGTTGGCGATTGCCATTCACAATTTCCCGGAAGGGTTAGCCACATTTATGGGTGCTATGACCGATCCAGGACTAGGTATCAGTATAGCAGTAGCGGTTGCAATCCATAATATCCCGGAAGGGATCGCTGTTTCTGTTCCCATTTTTTATGCAACCAAAAGCAGAAAAAAGGCGTTTTGGTATTCCTTCCTTTCCGGGTTAGCAGAACCCGTTGGGGCTATCATTGGTTATTTCATTTTACTGCACCTTTTCAATGATGCCACTTTTGGGATGATCTTTGCGGGGGTTGCCGGTATTATGGTTTATATCTCTTTGGATGAACTACTTCCAACCGCCGAAGAGTACGGTGAACACCATATTGCCATCGGTGGTTTGGTGGCCGGCATGGCAGTAATGGCATTCAGCTTACTTTTACTTTCCTAATTTTCAATGATAACTTTCCCACATTTATCTTTATTGACATGATACCTTTTTGAGGTCTATTAAAATTTGTATTATGATATCTATGTGATGAAAGACTTGCTTCGAGAATAATCGTGATCATACAAAAAGTCGAAATAAAAAACAAGGTTTAAGAGTGACAAAAAAATTGTATTTTCGCACTTTATATTAAAAAAATACAAATCATTATAACAATATCATTATGAAACAGTTAATAGAATGTGTTCCTAATTTTAGTGAAGGAAGAAACATGGAGATCATCCATTTAATAACGGCTGAGATCGAAAAATCTGAAGGCGTAAAACTTTTGGATGTGGATCCCGGGTTTTCAACGAATCGTACTGTCGTTACTTTTGTAGGTACTCCTGACGAAGTGGTTGAAACTGCTGTAAAAGTTATTGCTAAAGCGCAAGAATTGATCGACATGAGAAATCACCATGGGGATCATCCTCGTTTTGGTGCTACTGACGTTTGTCCATTGGTTCCTGTATCTAACATCACTATGGAGGAAACCGCTGAATATGCTCGTAAATTAGCTAAAAGAGTAGGTGAAGAATTGGGTATTCCAGTTTATTGCTATGAAAATGCTGCTTGTGAAGAAAAAAGACGCAATCTGGCCAACTGCCGCCGTGGTGAATATGAAGGATTGAAAGAAAAATTAGTGAATACTGAATGGAAACCCGACTTTGGACCTGCTGAATTCAATGAATCGGTAGCCAAAAGTGGTGCAACTGCTATCAGTGCCCGTGATTTCTTAATAGCTGTGAATTTCAACTTAAACACAACCTCTACCCGTCGTGCCAATGCAATTGCATTTGACGTACGCGAAAAAGGTCGTCCGATGAGAGAAGGAAATCCGATCACCGGAAAAATCATGAAAGATGAAAACGGAAAAACTATTGATATTCCGGGTACTTTGAAGGGAACAAAAGCGATAGGCTGGTTCATTGAAGAGTATGGTATTGCACAGGTATCGATGAACATCACCAACACTACTGCTACTCCACTCCACGTAGCCTTTGAGGAGGTTAGAATCAAAGCGGAACAAAGAGGAGTCAGAGTTACTGGTGCAGAAATTGTGGGTTTAGTTCCAAAACAAGCGTTATTGGATGCCGGATATTACTTCTTAAAGAAACAACAACGTTCATTGGGAATTGATGAAAAAGAAGTAATCAAAATTGCTGTAAAATCGATGGGATTAGATGATTTAAAACCATTTATTCCGGAAGAAAAAGTGATTGAATATCTATTAGAAAAAGAAGACACAAGCAAAAAATTAGTAGACATGACCTGTGTTGGGTTTGCTAATGAAACAGCTTCTGAAAGTCCTGCTCCAGGAGGTGGTTCAATCGCGGCTTATATGGGTGCGCTAGGTGCTGCATTGGGAACAATGGTTGCCAACCTATCTTCACACAAACCGGGTTGGGATGAAAGATGGGAAGAGTTTTCCAATTATGCCGTTCAGGGACAAAAAATCAAAGAAGAATTGCTCTGGTTGGTTGATGAAGACACCAATTCTTTCAACCTCATCATGAATGCTTTAGGAATGCCTAAAGGAACAGATGAAGAGAAAGCTGCCAGAAAAGATGCTTTAGAAGCGGCTACCAAATATGCTATCGAGATCCCTTTCCGCACTGTACAACGCGCTTATGATGTTTTTGATCTTTGTGAAGCGATGATCAACAAAGGAAACCCAAACTCAGTAACCGATGCCGGTGTGGGCGTTTTATGCGCAAAAGCTGCTGTAACAGGGGCTTATTTGAATGTTAAAATCAATGCTTCCGGATTGAATGATCAGGTTTTTGCTACAGAAATAGTTGCTAAAGCTGCAGAATATGTAACCAAAGCCAAAGAAAGAGAGATCCAACTATTAAAACGTGTTGAAGAGATTATTGGATAATATCTTTTCTATCGTATTCAATAAAAAAAAGGCGCTGTTAACAGCGCCTTTTTTATTAATCTTCATCAGTTGCATACCATTTAAAAACATCCCGTCCATTGGTTTTAATCACCATTTGGGCATTTTGATTTTGCATGATACTTCCACCGAAATAGTTAAAATCATACACATACGGATCTTTAAACCATTGTTCAATGTTCATTCTCATTTCAATCTGAGTCAATTCTTTATGTTCCACTTCAAACTCCAGGGGTAAAGTAAGGGTGATATAATTATGAACATACGCGTAGATTGAATCGACAGTAAAAACATTGCTATGATACAACTGACCGATACCTGTATGAAAATTAAAATTTTTCAGATCACCGGTCGGCGGTTGCCATTTACCGTTTATTTGCATATAGTGATAACCTCCACCTAAGTGTTGAGGCCAAAAGAAGTTACATTCAGGTGGATTGGGAAACCGATTGGACGTATTATCCTCTTCATCCAAGCCAAAAACAAACTGAACTGCTTTATACTCCCCTTCTCTGATTTGATCCAGTTGCCAGGTTGTAGTATTTGGATAATTCAGATCCACATAATGAATCCCATCATCTTGTTTCACTTTCACCAATTGATTATCTTCAGTTATAAAATAGATTTTAGAAATAAAATACTTCACCTCATTTACCTGATAATTATTCTCAGCTGCATTGGTGTATAGCATTTGATTCAGTTGAAGAGGTTGATTATCGATATAATGAGAAAAGGAAACAGCTACAGATCCTGTCTTTTCCTCTCTTTCACAAGCAGAAAAAGCAAGAAGAATAAAGAGGCTTATTGGAATAATAAATTTTGTGTTCATTTTACAAATCGATAATGGCTCTAATATATGGGTCGTTATTGTTTCTCATTTTATCTTCAACCACAACATTCCCATCATTATAGATCACAACTTTAGCATTAACCGCATCAACCTCTGTCGAAGTCCAGTATTTCACGTTAGATCTCAATTTTTTATACCCAACTTCACTGGGGATTGCGTCATTAATCAGATCAAAATATTGAAGGATAAACTTATACTCTTCTACAGAAGGGATATACCACTTTACTGTTCTTAGTGTTTCAGGAGAGATGGGAGGTGAATAGTTTGCTGTATTAAAAGTGGCATAGAAGGCAGGGAAGATCAATCTCCAGTCATCCCCACTAATAGTAGGACGGCTTTGTACTTTATTTTGGTTAAATTTGCCGTCAGTTGAACTATTCGCACCAACTAAAATTCCTTGGTTAGACCATTGAAGAGGGATTTCTACTTTTGCGGCAATTGCTTTTCCGTGTTCACCGTCGAAAGAGGTAAAATAAACCACAGCTTCAACACCGTCAACAGTAATAAGATCACCCACTTTATACTTTGGATTTTCAGGTTTATAATACTCAGGTTCACAAGAGGCAAAGAAGATCACTAATGCCACAAACAAAAATTGAATTACATAATTTTTTTTCATACTTAAAATTTTTAAAAATGTTTAAATTGTTTCAGGACGTTCCAATCCAAGGATAAAATTCAACTGAACATTTTCGTTTCCTATTTCGTTAATATTCAGATCAATAAAATCATACTTTTGATCTTTGGACAGTTTAGGTGTTTTGATGATAACCTCATTCACCCCAGGTTTCAGTTTTATTTTTTTGGTTTTCTTTTTCTCCGGATTATTTTTTAGAGATGTTGTGATCAGGAGTATTTTAGGTTCCGTGACCGTTATTTTAGTTTTCACTTTATTATGGGTGAGTACGTATGAGGGAAAATCGACGGAGCAATTTTGGATAGATGATTTTTGATTCAGAATATTGTATGCTTTCAGAAAATCGGTAATTCCATAACCCAAAGAACTATCGGGAGCAGCGGCTCTATCTCCGCTTTTTCTAACAGCATCCATAATTTCAAATGCATTTTTATAAGGGAAAGCTTGCCACAAGCAAGCGATCATTCCGGACATTAGAGGGGAAGAGAAAGAGGTTCCATCACCTCTCAAAGAAACACCTCTTGGGTTTGCGACATACGTTTCACGGCCGACTGCAACGGCATCTGGTTTGATTCTACCATCTGCAGTTGGACCATAGGAGCTAAAAGAGGCTCTTTTCCCATGTACATTGACACCACCCACAGTGATAATATCAGGGGCATCAGCGGGGCATCCGATAAAGCGCCACTCTTTCGCGCCCTCATTTCCGGCACTATTACACAAGATCATCCCTTTTGAAGCAACAAAGGAGGCTGCTATAGAAGCCCTGCTCACTTTACCATTCAGATCCTGATAAGTTCTGACTTGTGTAGAATCATCAAACTTTGTATACCCAAGAGAAGAGTTGATAACCTGACATCCCATACTATCCGCAAACTCCACACCGGCAACCCAGTTATCTTCTTCAACCTTATGTTCACTTCTGCCATCTTCTGTTTGAAGGAGCCAAACGGTAACACCTGGAGCTGAGCCCACCAGTTCACCGGGAATGTAAGATGCTATACAGGACAGTACCATTGTTCCATGGCTCCCTGAACGGAATGGATTTGCTTGTGGTACGGCAAAATGTCTTGCTCCCTGGAGTCTGTTTTGTTGACGTAGAAACTCAAAATGACGAATGGTATCAATATTGTGAAACCCTCCATCTAAAAGCATCATTCTGATCCCAGAACCGTTATAGCCCATTCTGTGGAGCCAGTGGATATTATTGATTTTGAGTTGACCATAACTCAATCCGTAATCAATATCGTTGGGGATTGTGGGTTCAATTATTGGAGATTCAGGATTATAAAAATGATATATATCACTATTTAAAACTTCAGGCTCCTTCATAGGTATTGTTCTTTCAACAAACTGAACAAAATCAAACTTTCTAATTTCATCTATGATCTGCTCTTTTTCAGAATATACAGTGATTCCGTTCAACCATTTCGATCTCGTAAGTAAAACCATTCCACTATCAAGAGATAATACCTGTTGAACATAGGAAGGTGTAACAGGAAGGTCTTGTTCAGTAATGGCAATTTGGAACTGGGCTCTTCTTTCAATTGCTTTGGGAGATAAAAATGCTTCAGGATGATCTATTGTATATGGTGTTCCTACCTTATCTTTAAACTGAACCCAATATTTCGCAGGTGACTGGGCAAATATTGGAGTGATTAAAAAGAGTGTTATTAAAAACGGAAGAAAAAATCTTTTCATCTTATTATGAATTCTATTAACAATTTTATTATTGTTGCAAAAATAGTGTTTTTTTTTCAACATTAAGAAAAAAAAGTTCGTATCTTTGCAGTCTACAATAATATTTTATAACATATTAACATTCAATACATTATGAATCTTAATCAGACTGCAATAGTTTCCGGGCGTGCTCATCGGGAACTCTCTGAAAAAATTGCAAAACATCTTGAGATGGATCTATTAAAAGTAGAAATAGCTCAATTTAAAGATGGAGAGATCCAAGCTTACTACAACGAAACGATTAGAGGGAAGTATGTTTTCATCATACAACCCACTTGTTCTCCATCAGACAATCTCATTGAGTTACTCATTTTGATTGATGCTGCTAAGAGAGCATCTGCATACAAAATTATTGCAGTGATTCCCTATTTTGGATATGCAAGGCAAGATCGTAAAGACAAACCAAGAACCTCGATTGGGGCTAAGTTAATGTCAAACCTACTCAGTGCTGCAGGGGTTGACAGAGTGATTACTTTAGATTTACATGCGGATCAGATTCAGGGATTTTTTGAGATTCCAGTAGACCACATGTATGCATCCAATGTTTTTTATCCATATATTAAGAGTTTAAATCTAGACAATTTGTGTATTGTCTCACCTGACACGGGTGGTACAAAAAGAGCCTCTTCCTATGCTAAATCATTAGATTGTGACTTAGCCATTGGATTTAAACAAAGGGAGAAACAAAATGAAGTAGCCAGTTTGCAGATTATTGGGGATGTAAAGGATAAAAATTGCATTTTAGTGGATGACATCATTGACACGGGTGGTACATTATGTAAAGCAGCAGCCAGACTCAAAGAGTTGGGAGCAAAGAGTGTCATAGCGATTTGCGTTCATGGGTTACTTTCAGGTGATGGTCCCAAAAATATAGAAGAATCAGCTATAGACAAGCTTGTTTTAACAGATTCTATTCCATTAAAATGTGAATGTTCAAAAGTTGAAGTGGTATCCATTTCCAAGTTATTGGCAGAAGTGATCCAAAGTGTTGTAGATCACTCCTCCATTACATCCCATTTCAAGTTCAACTAATCTTTAGCCATAGCCTGTTTTTTCAGATCAGCAGGCATCTTTTCAATCGCATAGCGTAGTGCTGTTCTCGGCATTACGCTTTTGTTTTTCATCACAAAATCAAAAACCTCTTTCTGATAGGTCTGACTGGCCACTTTCAACATCCAGCCATACCCTTTTTGTACCATGTCATCAGGATCTAAAAGCATAATGGTAGCGATTTCAAAAATCTCTTTTAAAAACATCCCTTTTCTGGCAGGAACAATCAAAGAGACAGCAGCAGCCCTCTTCATCCATCTGTTTTCCGAAGCAGTAAATGTCATTAACTCGGGTAATAATTCCGGAAAATTCATGATTAGATCACCCATATTATGATTACAGAAAGTATCACAGGTTGCCCAGTTTGTAATAAATCTGTTGATCCAAGACTTGAAGATCTCAAAATCCTCTTTCTGATACCATTTTCTCACATTATAGCTCCAGTTACATGCCAGGATACACTCCTCATACATTCCTGACTTCCAAAGTGTTTCACAGATCTCAAAGAGTTCCTTTTTGGGGAGATCTTTGATAAATGCATAATGTTCTTTCGCAATATTTGTCATAACAGCACTCTTCATGCCGTAACACTCAATGGGTTCTTTAAAAAATCTTTTAGAGATCTCCCTCACTTTTTCGTTTTGATTCTGACGCAAAGATGCTCTTACATTTTGAATAATGGGATTCATAATAAACTTATTTTAATCTTAAACTATTGGTTACAACACTAACACTACTTAATGCCATTGCGGCACCGGCAATCATAGGATTTAACATAAATCCGAAAAAGGGGTAAAGGAGACCCGCTGCAATTGGAATTCCGATGATATTATAGATAAAAGCCCAAAAAAGGTTTTGTTTGATGATTCTCACTGTTTTTTTTGAAAGGTGAATCGCATCCACAATTTTGGTCAGATCAGAAGAGATAATCGTCATTTTTGCTACATCCATAGCGATATCGCTCCCTTTTCCCATAGCAATACTGATATCGGCCTGAGCCAGAGCTACAGAATCGTTGATTCCATCTCCCACCATAGCCACTATTTTTCCATCTTCCTGAAGTGATTTAATAAAATCTGCCTTTTGAATAGGGAGTAATCCTGCCTGAAAATGTTTTATATAAGCCTGTTTAGCAATGGTTTCTGCCGTTTCCCGATTATCACCAGTCAGCATATACACTTCAATTCCCTGCTTCTCCAAAAGCTGAATGGCATGGATTGAACTTGGTTTAATCTCATCAGAGATCGCGTAAATGGCCAAGACCTGTTCACTGTTGGCGAACCATACGATCGTTTTGGCTTCTTTTTGCCATTCATCAGCCTGAGCAATCAAATCGGGGTGTATGATAACCCCTTGATCTCTCATCAACGATAGATTACCGGCAAAATAGGCCATTCCTGAAAAGTAACCCTGAACCCCTTTCCCGGTAATACTTTGGAATTGGGTCACATTTATTATAGAATATGCGTTCAAACTTTTCACTACAGAGTCAGCCAATGGATGTTCCGATTGAGATTCCAAAGAGCGTAGTATCGATTTCATCATTTCATTCTCTTTGATCCATTTCACGTTGGTCACAACGGGTTTCCCTTCCGTGATAGTACCTGTTTTATCGAGTACAACAACATTTACTTTCTTTGCAATTTCAAGACTTTCAGCATCTTTGATCAGAATACCGTTTTTCGCCCCTTTTCCAATACCAACCATAATAGCTGTTGGAGTAGCTAATCCCAAAGCACATGGACAAGCGATCACAAGAACAGTAATCATAGATAACAAGCCTTGAGAAAGGCCTATTGCCCCTCCGAAAAAGATCCAAAGGAGAAGTGTCAGCATTGATATCCCCAAAACGATAGGTACAAAAACTCCTGCAATCTGGTCTGCCAGTTTCTGAACCGGAGCTTTACTCCCTTGTGCATCCTGAACCGTTTTGATGATATGAGCCAGAAGGGTCTCCTCCCCTATTTTTTCAGCCCGAAAGGTAAAACTCCCCTTTTGGTTCAGGGTACCTGCTAAAACCTGATGATTCACTGTTTTCAATACCGGAACCGGTTCTCCGGTAAAGGAGCTCTCATCCACATAGGACTCTCCGCTCATTACAACACCATCCACGGCAATTTTCTCACCAGG
>Ga0116152_10004875_pt1 | contig 10529 bp, 12 predicted proteins | sample AD_UKC119_MetaG_FD_89894 | JGI IMG/M metagenome (GOLD analysis project Ga0116152, IMG submission 89894) | Active sludge microbial communities of municipal wastewater-treating anaerobic digesters from Hong Kong - AD_UKC119_MetaG | ecosystem: Engineered > Bioreactor > Anaerobic > Digestate...
CACTGAAAAAAGCAGCATATATTTTTTTGATTTAAATTTTGCCGCTACTTTTGATAACAAATATGTCAGTACACCGCCTTTGTCCATTGCGGAAAATACACCGCCCAAGATAAGCATAAGAGTACATAAAATTATGATTTTTAGTCCGTCTTTGCCGAACAATACCAGTACAGGCGACAAAATCCATTTCCAAAAAGGCAGACCGCCGTCTACGGCGTGATAACTGCCAGCCACTATTTCTTGCGCTCCGCTAGCGGTAGTAATGCGGTCGAATTCGCCGCCAGGCAAAATAAAAGTGAGTATATAAGAAACAATCATCAAAGCGAATACTGTGATGAGAGCGCCGACGAAAAACTTTGCGCTAAAATTTACTACGTTTTTGCTTTTTTCGTTTTCCATTTTTCTTTCTCCTTAAGCACAAAAATAAAAAAAATACTGACCAATTGCTAGTTAAAAATATACCATAATTCATTTTGAAAATCAATACCGCCATATAAAAGCGAACAGATATTGAAAAGAAAATTGCACATTTTATTACTTTTGGAACTCTTTTCAATAAAAAATTTTATCCATAGTTTGCGTATGAGGTTTATGTTAAAGATATTGATTAACGACATCAAAAATGATATACTAATTTTATGAAAGGATTGATTCACATTTATCACGGATACGGCAAAGGCAAGACCACCGCAGCGGTAGGGCTAGCCATACGCTTTCTCGGATACGACAAAAAAGTCGTTTTTACGCAGTTTCTCAAAGGCAGCGACAGCGGCGAAATTAAGATACTTAAAAATCTTGGCACCACCGTTATGCGCAACAGCCGAGATTACGGTTTTTTCCCGTACGCTTCGCTTGAAGACAAAGAGGCTATGACCGCCGAGAACAATCGTAATCTTAGCGAAAGCATTGTGCTTGCTCTTAGCGGAAAATGCGACTTGCTTGTATTGGATGAAATATTGGACGCTCTTTCTGTTGGGGCGGTGAATAAAGAGATTTTTGAAAACTTTATCAAAGAAAAACCTGAAAAGCTAGAACTGGTGCTTACTGGCAGAAATCCTAGTGAATTTTTGATTGAGAAAGCCGACTATATTACCTTTTTTGACAAACAAAAACACCCTTTTGACAAGGGTGTAAAAGCCCGCGAAAGCGTTGAGTATTAAAAAATATGAGATATATAGGAAACAAGGGTAAAATTTTAAATAGAATAGACGAATTATTAAATAAAAAAGGTTTATTATCAAAAGATACCCTTACTTTTTTTGATGCTTTCGCAGGAACCGCAACTGTTGCTCATCACTATAAAAATAAATATAGATTAATTGCTAATGATAATTTATATTTTTCATATATAATATGTGAAGCAAAGTTAAATTCAAAATCAAATATGTTTGAAACCTTAGGATTTGATCCATTTGAATTTTTTTTAAATGCTGAAACTGATGATTTTTATGGATTTATATCACAAAATTTTGCTCCAAAATATTCAAAAAGAATGTATTTTAGTGACAAGAATGCTTCTTATATTGATTTTATAAGAACTAAAATTAATGAATGGTATGTTGATGAAAAAATTACGGAAAACGAAAAATATTTTTTAATCGCCTCATTAATTGAATCAATATCAAAAATAGCTAATGTTGCGGGAGTTTATGGGGCTTATCTTAAAGAATGGGATCCACGAGCAACGAAAAAAATGCTTTATTTGCCAATTGATAACAAACCATATGTAGAAAACTTTGCAGAAATTTATAATGATGATATATTGAATGTTATATCAAAGGCGTCGGGAGATATTTTATATTTAGATCCACCTTATACAAAAAATCAATACTCGGTTCAATATCATCTACTAGAAACCATTGCATTATATGATAATCCTATTTTGAGAGGAAAAACAGGTGCTCGTGACATGAAAAATTGTGCTTCAGATTTTTCTAAGAACGGGAAAGCACAAATAGCTTTCGACAAATTAATTGCCAATGCTAATTTTAAACATATAATTTTAAGCTATAGTTCAGACGGAATAATGTCCAAAGATTTTATAGAGAGTGTATTAAAGAGATATGGCAAAAAAGATACATATGAATTTATAAAATTTAATTATAGAAGATATACAAATAATATAACGAAAGAAAAAAATAATCACTATGAATATTTATTTTATATAGAAAAATCTAATGACATTGAATATGCTTCTCCCTTAAATTTTATTGGAGGAAAACATGATATGATTGGTTTTTTAAAAGAAAATATGCCTAAAGAAATTGATACATTCTATGATTTATTTGCAGGAGGATTTAATGTTGGAATTAATGTAAATGCCAGTAAAATAGTTTATAATGATATAAACTTTAAAGTCAAAGAACTCCTTGAATATATTGCAATGGTCGACATAGAAGAATTTTTTAAATATATAAATTTAACTATAAATAGGCTTAATCTATCAAAAGAAAATAAAATCGCATATATGAAACTTAGAGATAAATATAATTCGACTAAAATTTCGAGCAGAGATTGTAGGGATTTATTTTTACTTATAATGTACGGGTTTCAACAACAAATAAGATTTAACAACCAGTTAAATTATAATAATCCAGTTGGTCAAGCTGGATTCAATGATAAAATTCTAGAAAAACTGATATCTTATTCTAGAGTTTCAAAATCAAAAAAAATTTTATATTACTCAGAGGATTATGAGCATTTTTTAAATTATTTGGAAGACAAAGATTTTGTATATATAGATCCTCCGTATTTGATTACCTTAGGTAGTTATAATGATGGTAAAAGAGGATTTAATGGGTGGAATGAAAAAGAGGAGATAAGATTACTGAATTTTTTGAATAAATTGAACAATAAAAACATCAAATTTATGCTGTCAAATGTTTTGCAACATAAAGATAAGACTAACAATATTTTGTTAAACTGGATTAATCAGAATAATTTTCAATTAATTAATTATAAAGGAAAAACCCGTGGTAACAGGTTAGAATCAATTGTAATAAATTATGAGGTATAAGATGAAGATAATAATCAAAAAAAGATATAAATATGAGATAACAAATGAAATAATTGAAAACATCATTAAAAGTCTTAATTTTGATGAACCGTTTAGTATAGAATATCAAAGTGGAGACGGACGCTGTATCATAATAGAAAAAAATAATAAAAAAATCTATATTATCTTAAGTAGAAAAATCGCCGATGCAAGAAATGCCTACTTAGCTCAATATATACCCACTGTATTAGAACAATACATAGAAGATCAATCTGTAAATAAAGAAATTTACATTTATTTATTGGATACTTCTGATAAGGCAAAGACCCCATTTATCATTGACACATACCGCATTGCAAAAACATTAGATATAAATATTCTGAATGAAAATGAATTATTTATTTCGCCTATTGTACCATACAACAGTTTTCTTGATTGGAAAAATGCTAAGACAAATAGACAAAATTACAATTTAGCAAATAACTCTTCTTATGTCTTAGAAGATGATGATGAATATTTTATATATGGGAAACTTTATGGAGCAAATGGGAAAGAATCTACTTTTATGGCATGTCAAATAGCCCAAATTGCGAAAATTGAACAGAAAAAAGTAAATTTTATTCAAGTCAAAGAACACGGAACAGAGGCTATTTCAATTACTGATCAAAAATTATTAGAACACTATGGAATAAACATATTGATGGGTTCAATAATTTTAAATGGCAAACAATATCAAGATAAATCAACATGCCGTAAACAAGACGAATTTAGATTTAATTTGCTAGAAAAGTACGGAACTAAAAAATGTTACCTTTGTGAGTGTGATATTGAATCTAATATTATCGCATCTCACATACATAGAATTACCGATATAGATAATTCAACACTAAATGAAGAAGAAAAAAGACATCAAGCTGTTGATGCAAATAATGGTTTCTGGTTGTGTGCTAATCATGATAAAATGTTTGAACACGGAATTGTGACCTTTGATGAAAATGGTAATTTATTAATAAAAAATAATTTACAAAAACATCAAAAAGATTTCATAGATTATATCACTAAAATTTATAAAATTCAAGGCAATCATTTTACAGAATCATTGAAAAATTATCTAAATTTACATAATAAACGCATTAATAAATAAAAAAGTTTGGCGTTTCCGGCGGGAATCGAACCCACAATTTGCCCTTAGGAGGGGCATGTTATATCCATTTAACTACGGAAACAAATTTTTACGATACTATCTATGAATTATATCTTAATTAGCAAAAAACTATTTTAGATTATTCTGCGTTTTACATTTTCATACAACTTAGAAATATTCAACAGTCAGCTTATTACAAATGCAAATTACTCTTTGTATCAATTGCTGTGCAGAACATTTTTTTGCCAATATTTTAGCCTTGAAACATAAGTTTTTTCAAGGCTAAAACAAGGGTGAGAAATGATATACTTATATTCCGCTTTTGCGAAAGTATAATAACACAAGGTAACAAAAACCGCAAGTGAAATAGTTTTTTATATTATAGAAATCAAAACTTTTTACTGCGCATTATTCCAAATCTCGTCATATTGCAAAGTGTATCCGTAGATGCTCCTAATGCCCAATAACTGATAATGTCCTAATGCTTTTTAGTGGGGAATTATAAAGAGCTTGGCGGTTATTTGCCGCAAATAGTTGCAAAAAAAACAAAAATAAGCTAAACTAAGTCGGTAAGCTTTTTACCATATAAAAGTGTTAAAATTAGTGCAAATTATTTTTCATTTTATGGTATTGCTTACAAATTTAGTCGCTACGCTTTTAAGGGAATCCTAATTTAAAAGCAGTGCGTAACAAAATTTGGAGAGATGTCAGAGTGGTCGATCGAGCACGATTGGAAATCGTGTGTACCGCAAGGTACCGCGGGTTCAAATCCCGCTCTCTCCGCCAAAACCCTTTATTTATCTAGGGTATAGCGATTTCGGAAAAATGTCCGAAATCGCTTTTTTTTGAAAAACACACTAAAATAGTTAAATTTTAGTGTGTTTTTTAGTGTGTTTTTTTATGGGAATCAATAAGATGCGCGTTGTTTTTTGATAGCGTAGATAGCTTTTTTATATAGTATTTTTCGGTTGTTTTTGTCGTTGTATGCCCCATCCAACGCGACAGTATCTCAATCGGCACACCGTTATCCGCGCACTGGGTGCCGAATGTAGTACGCAGGTCCTTTGGAGTTATATCAAATCCCAAATTTAAATTTTTCGTTGTCCGCGAGCAGTTACGCGCTCGGAAGTTTGGAAAGATTTTCCCCGGTGTTTGGGTTATACGCACTAGATAATCGCCCAGCTCGGCTACAAGCGGTACAGCGCGCTTTATTTTTGTTTTCTTATCGTCGACAAAAACTGATTTATTTTGAAAATCGATATCCTTCCATTCAACGATCTCAGCGCCGACTGGACGGGACCCGGTCCAACGCATAAATAAAAACGGTCCGTAATTAGGACTAGATTTTATCTTTTCAAAGAATATTTGTTCTTCTTGAGGGGATAGAGCTCTTCCTTCCGATTCTATGTGTTTAGGTATGACAGCAGCTTCTACCGGGTTAAATTTTATTAGACCATTTTGTTGAGCGCGTTTAAATATTTCGTGAAGGTATGCCTTGGTTGTCTCGCGCATTTTTGAGCTCGATATTTGTAGTAACCCGGTCTGCACTTCGTCGAGTGTAATTTTATCAATAGCTTTATTAGTGAAATGCGTTCTAATATGATTTTTAACCACGGACTTTATCTCGCTTAAAGTGCTTGGCCGTACCTGATTTTGTTTGTATTTTTCTATCCACTCGTCTATCCAATCGTAAAGCATTTTGCTTTTAGTTTTAAGCTTGCCCTTTTTCTTGCTCGAAACAGCGATGGAGCGTAATTTTCGGGCTTCCAATACTGTTTTGGCGCGGCCAATATATTGTTGTTTGCCGTTAACCATAACGCGAACTTCATAAGCTCCGTCAGCTCGTTTTATTATAGTGCCTTCCATTTTTTCGTCCTCCTTATTTGCCGGCACTAAAACACCACTAGCTATTCTGTTTTCAAGGTTCTTTTGGTTTCTTGCCCACGCCTCGGGCAGCGATGTCGGATTTTCTCTAATAGCTTCGTGAGAAATATCGTCTTTCTCAATCATTACGAGTAAGTCGCTCATAATAAAATTCATTTCTTGTAATTTTTCTTTTAGTAATGCGTTTTTCATATATACATTGTATCAAAGTATATATGACGACACCTTGTCTTAATTAACAAAAATTAGAACATATGTTCTAAAATCTTTCGACTTTTTTCTTTTCTTTTTCAACGCGCGAATAAAGCATATCCGCATAATCCAACAGCACCCGTTGTTCGGCTGCTGGACACGCGCGAAAATCCTTGAGCAGTTTGTTCTCGTCTGTACTCAATTCGTTTTTTATTTCTATTAGACCGATATCATTTTCTCGGCCCAGAAGGTAATCCGTCGTCACGTTATAAAAAGTGGCGATCTTAACCAGCTGCGCAGAGCAAGGCTCAGCTTTTCCTTGTTCCCATTTTGAATATGTTGACTGAGTAACGTCTAAATATTCTGCTATATCTTTTTGTTTTTTGTCAGCAAACAGTCTACATTCCCTTAATTTTGCTTGTAGATTATTCATATTCTTCCCTTTTTTTCAAATTATAGGAAAAATTTTCCTAAAAGTATTGACATATTCCAAAATTTCCTATATTATGACGGCGTAATAGGAAATAATTTCCTATTGTGTAAAATTTATCAAAATATTAAATAACACGGCTCATAGCGCAATTTAGAGCTTTAAAAGGGCATATAAGCCCACTTGTAGTATATCACGCCAAGCAAATCTTGACGAAATATAAAAATTTTAATAAGGGCGAGGTGAAAATGAATAAAACGCAAAAGATTTTTTTTGAAAACGTAAGGCACGAACGGAAACGTCAGAATGAAAAATGGGGTTTCCCGCAACACAATTCGCCATCGAAATGGGGCAGCATTTTAGCCGAGGAAACGGGCGAATTGTGCAAAGAATTAAACGACTACGACAATACCGGCGTATACAAAGAAAACGTCTATTTGGAAGCGATACAAGTCGCGGCGGTAGCCTGCAACATTATCGAGCATATCGAACTAATGTTAAAAAAATATGACGCCGATTTTGACAATATGACGCTGTTTATAACCGCGCCGACAATCGCTGAAGCCGAAAAGGCAGCGCACGCCCGTGAGGACCATTTCACAGGCAAATTTATTGCCGTTAAGGAGATGCAAAAATGAAAGTTTGGGAACGTATTAACGAAATACGCGGCGAAAATATGACGTTGGAAGAACGAAAACGCCACTACAGAAGTCGGGGTTGTGTTGGGGCTTTTTTGGGGGATAAACAGTTGTATGAAATCGCGTCCAAAATTGCGCAAAAAAATTGTGACCTTATTAGCGACGCTGGTTGTATCCGCTGCGCGGAAATTTTTTTAAACTCGGATTACATCGAGGTGAAAAAATGAAAGTTTGGGAACGAATTAACGAAATACGCGGCGAAAACATGTCCAAGTTTGAGCGTTTTTTGTTTTTTATGGAAAACAGGGAATGTCCTTTACATGGTTATTCGTACAATGACGAACAAATGGAAAAAATTATCGAGCAAATTTCTAATGAACTTTGTATAGATGAACCGGGTTATAACAGTCCGGATTGCTATAAGTGTTTTATGAAATTTATGAGCGCAGATTTAGATAAGCAATCGTAACGCTGCTCAAAGCGTGGTGTTACGGTTTGACAAACTGCATTAGCGGTAAGCAGCATAGTTACCGCCCCAATGCGCAAGGCGTTACCGCGCCAACGCCCAAAGCGCGGAACCTTTTCCTTATTAAAATTTTTAAACGGCGCGGAGCTTGGACATGAGCTATCCATTTCCTTGGCTCTGCAGTGGCTGAAAGAAATTACTGCAATTAGGTACACCGTATCAGTGCCAAAAACTTTTTTCATTAACGAAAGAAAATTAGTGATACGGAGCTTATCGGAAGTTGAGCTAATCAACGAGTCCTCGACCGAGAGTACGCATATCGGTCACTATGTATGCGTAACTGCATTAGCGGTAAGCAGTTTAATCCTACCGCCCCATTACAAAGAAACTTACAAAAGATGATTACAGAAAATTTAATAGAAAAAGACAAAGTGTACGAGTGCGACTGCATGGAGCTTATGCGCGTCATGGCGGCGCAAGACTTAAAGGTCGACTGCGTTATTACCGATCCGCCGTACGGCATAAATTTCAGCTCGCACTTTCGAAAAGAAAAATTTGAGGTTATCCTCAACGACAACCTCGGCGACGAGGAATTTAAGAAATTTTTACAAGACTACTTCGACGGCTGTTACAAAATCCTTAAAGAAGACAGCTTTTTAATATCGTTCATGGGCTGGTCTACAATCCCGAAATTTAACCGGGCAATTAAGGCCGCGGGGTTCGAGATCAAGTCCATGCCCATATGGGTGAAAAACAACTTCGGACTGGGCTACTACACTAGGCCGCAATACGAGCCTATGTATTTGTGCTTGAAGGGCAAGCCTAACCCGCCCGAGACGGCCATAAGCGACGTTATTAACTGCAGCCGCGTTCCGAATCTAATCCACAGCTGCCAAAAGCCCGTCGACCTTATCTGCAAACTACTATCGACGTTCACCAAAAAAGGCGATATCGTCTTTGACGGATTCATGGGAAGTTTTACAACGGCCGTGGCGTGTCACAAACTGCAGAGGCACTTTATCGGAGCGGAGCAGGACGGCAAATGCTACGAAGTCGGTAAAAAAAGACTGAAAGACTTTCAAAGCCAAATAAGTCTATTCGACGTGGCAAGCTAAGGCAGAATGAGAATAGACACGTGCGGACAAGCATTCAATTACTAAAAAAATTCTGTCTGAGCGCGTTTGCCGAAAGAAAAACGGGAGGTAATCTATGAAAACAAGAGCCGAAGTTAACGAACTCAAAGAAAATTGGCAAGCCGATCCGTGCTGGGACCTGGAAGACACGGAGGGCTTCGAAGACTACCGTAAAGAGCTAGCCGCTTTCCGTTTGTCTTACGAATACGAACTCGAAAAGACTTCGCTTATCAAGGACCTGGAAGACAAGATCAGAGCAAGAGAAATGGAAATAAACGACCTAAGACGCTCGGTCCGAATTCTCAAAGAATCTAGGTTCAACGACAAAAATTGAAGGTGACCTATGAAAACTGAACGAATGACATTACAACAGAAAAACCAGCTGCAAGAAAGACTAAGAGAACTTTATTCTCAGTACCGCGAACGCAAAGACAACGCCGCGGCGATCGAGCTTATAGGTTTCATTGAATGCCTGACAATACTCGGATACGCTATCGAAGGCTACGACGAAAACTACAAGCTAATTACCGCGCCCACGATCGCAAGCTAAGGAGCGATTCCCCTATGGAGCAACTGAAATTCATACCTAAGACAAGGTCGGAAAAAATCGACGAACTTATGCATAGACTCGGCTGTTTTGAGCAGCAGGAGTTCGCCAGACTCGTCGGCGTTTCGCCTGCGACGGTATCTTTTTGGCGAAACAATAACCGCAAGCCCTCGGTGGAAGATATGTCGCGTATAGCGCGCCTTACGGGTCTGCCGCTGGAAAAAATTTACGAAACATTTGACATCACCGCATAGTCAGCATAAATACATCTTCCTCCTAAACAGCGGGCGGAGTATTACCGCTCCGTCCGCCCCCAATCGGGGAACGTCGGGAAGAAAAGGAGCAAAAAAAATGGTAGTTATTACACGAAGACACAATCCGTGTCAAGGCTGCGCGCGTCAGATACACAAGTTTTGTTTTCCGTGCCATCCGTACTGCGATGAACGGAAAGACTATGACGCGGACAAGCAAAGAATCGACGTCGAAATAGTGCAAGCGCCAAGACTGAATGAAAAATCTATAGGTAATTTATGAACGAAAATATTGAACAACAATCGCCGACCACTATCGGCGACCTTTGGATACCGTCAGAACTCGCGAACGATGCGAACGTGCCCTGGGGAGCAAAGTCATTGTACAGCGTTATCCGAAACCTAATCATAAGCAACAAGACGGTAGATTATTGCTACGCGGCAAATAACTGGTTTGCCGACGTGTTCGGCGTCTCGTCGCGAACAGTGACGGAATGGGTACGCAGCTTGGAAGTTGCGGGATACGTCATGCGCCGCGCTGTCATGCAAAGCGGAAGTTACCAACGGCGAATATATTTGCAAGTGAAATTTTCAAAAATGTCTAAAGCGGAAGCTGATTTTTTTTGTCCACCGGATAGAGAAAAATCTCCAGCCCCCCTAGAAGAAAACTTCCACCCCCCTAGAGAAAAACTTCCATACCCCCTAGAAGAAAACTTCCAACATACTCTAATAGATACTAATAATAATAACTATCTACCAGATACAGTGATTGATAATAATCCGCGTACGTGCGCGCGCGCGAAGGGTAGTGAGTTATCCACATTAACCATTGAAGAATTATGCCGTCAA
>Ga0116152_10004877_pt1 | contig 10527 bp, 7 predicted proteins | sample AD_UKC119_MetaG_FD_89894 | JGI IMG/M metagenome (GOLD analysis project Ga0116152, IMG submission 89894) | Active sludge microbial communities of municipal wastewater-treating anaerobic digesters from Hong Kong - AD_UKC119_MetaG | ecosystem: Engineered > Bioreactor > Anaerobic > Digestate...
CACTTTTGTTGGGGTTATTTTGGGATAAAACATAAATATGATAGTAAAAGAAAAGGCTTGGTATACCTTTACCAAGCCTTTTCTTTTAAAGAGATCAATATATTACCATTACCCGTACATCGAATTTCTGAGCTCCTGAATTTTCTCGTCAGTAACATAATCGTCGTACTCCATAATTTTGTCAATTGTTCCATTTGGAGTAATCTCAATAATTCGGTTGGCAACAGTTTGAATAAACTCATGATCGTGCGATGCCATGAGGATATTGCCCTTAAATCGGGTAAGCGTGTTGTTAAATGCTTGTATTGATTCCAAATCTAAATGATTTGTTGGCGTATCAACAACCAGCACATTTGCGTTTGTTAGCATCATACGCGAAATCATACATCGTTGCTTCTCACCACCCGAAAGAACAGTGGTATTCTTAAAAATTTCCTCACCCGAAAAAAGCATCTTGCCGAGGTATCCACGAAGATATGCCTCACTTGTATCCTCCGAAAACTGCCCAAGCCAATCGACAAGCTTCATCCCCTTCTTAAAAAACTTAGAGTTATCGAGAGGCAAATACGAGTTTGTAATGGTTTTGCCCCACTCGAAAGTGCCCGAATCGGGCTGAGCAACTCCACTAATAATATCGAACAAGGCTGTCATTCGACGATGATCGCGCGATAGGAAAACTATCTTCTCATCCTTTTGAACGGTAAAACTTAAGTCTTTAAAAAGAACCTCGCCCTCTAGGCTTGCCGACAATTCGCTAACCTTAAGAATTTTATTTCCGGGCTCACGGTCGGGGGTAAAAATAATACCCGGATATTTCCGGTTTGAGGGTTCAATCTCTTCGTAGTTCAGCTTCTCTATCATTTTCTTGCGGCTAGTGGTTTGCTTCGATTTAGCCACGTTTGCGCTAAAGCGCTGAATAAACTCAAGCAGCTCCTTTTTCTTCTCCTCGGCTTTCTTGTTTTGCGATTGCTGCTGACGTAGCGCAAGCTGACTCGACTCGTACCAAAAGCTATAGTTACCCGCAAATTGCTTTACCTTTCCAAAATCGATATCGACGGTATGAGTACAAACCGAATCGAGGAAGTGACGGTCGTGAGAAACCACAAGTACCGTATTCTCAAAATTTGCCAGATAGTTTTCGAGCCACCTCACCGTTTCAAGGTCGAGGTCGTTGGTAGGTTCATCGAGAAGTAAGTTGTCGGGCTTGCCGAACAATGCCTGAGCCAACAGAACGCGCACTTTCTCTTTTCCGCTAAGCTCTTTCATTTGCTTATAATGCTTATCCTCCTTTATACCAAGCCCGCTAAGCAGGGTTGCCGCATCACTTTCGGCATTCCATCCATCCATATCGGCAAACTTACCCTCAAGGTCTGCGGCTCGTATGCCATCCTCATCGCTAAAATCGGGTTTTGCATAAATTGCATCCTTCTCCTGCATAGTATTCCAAAGGTTACTATGCCCCATTAAAACGGTATTTAGTACAGTAAACTCATCGAACTCGAAGTGATCCTGACTTAAAACCGAGAGCCTCTCGCCTGGACCAAGGCTAACCGAACCCCTTGTGGAATCAATATCGCCCGCTATTATTTTAAGCAAGGTTGATTTTCCTGCTCCATTAGCCCCAATAACTCCATAGCAATTTCCGGGTAAAAATTTTAGGTTAACATCTTGAAACAAGAATCGCTTACCAAATTGAATCGCCAAGTTTGATACGGTAATCATAAATGTATTGTGTGTTATTAAAATATTTCAATCAAAAAGGGGGCAAAAGTACGCAATTAGTTTGCCTTACGGAAGCATTTCGCTTTCTTTTTCAATAAATTACAAGATAGCCTAAGGAAAGACTGGCATCACAAGTTAAATTTCGAAATGTAACATTGACATGTGGCTTGGTGAAATTTACAGTGATTACAAATAAAGGAAAAGCCGTAAAAAAAACGATTACAGGCAATACGTATTAACGCTAGCCTGTAACCTCAAAAAAATCCCTCTCGTGGGTTGATTTAAAGGTTGCAGCGCCCAGTACAACAAGATTTATCAACCGTTGCTCGGCCTCTTTATGGGGTAAAAAAGCCGCACGGCTGCACTCATCAACAGTTACCTGCTTTTGCTTATTTAAGTAGTCGATTAATACCTGATCCTGTGGTGTTAAGCTAATTTTTATTGGCTTTCGATACCTTATGGCGTTCCAAACTTTAACCCGTAAAGGAGTAGCAAGTAAATTTTCATCGTTAACTCTAAAAAAGGCTTTCCATTTCCCGTCCTTATCAAGGGCTTTGTATAGATTTTTGTGATCGGGCTTAACCAACACCTCAAGCAAAACCTTTTTATTAATTTCCCAGCGGGTAACCGAGAATTTCACTTCGGGCTTGCAATACATTTCAGCAGCAGCCTCGAGCATGTAGTACTCCTCATCGAAGTTTACGCCCGACACGTTGCCGTTATCCTTAACGCCAATAAGTAATATTCCACCATCGGTGTTGGCAAAAGCAGCAAGCGACCGAGCAATTTTTTTGGAGTCGGAGATGGAATGCTTAAAATCGAGCGTTTGGTGCTCACCCTGCTTTATTAGGTTTGCAATATGTTTACTCACAAAGCGAAACTAGATGGTTGGATTTGTTACTCGGCCCATAAAGAGTATTGTTCCCGATTGGTTGTCGCGAATTAGGAACATAAATGGGCGGTTTGCATTAAACTCAACAGGTATTTCAACCGATTTACGAACAATAACCACCGCTGTGGCGGCCGCTGCCTCGGTACCCTCTTCGGAAACCTCAACAAATGCCTTGTGGTATACCTGATCGATTTTCAGCTCGGGGATACGGGTCATGCGCGTAAAATCGGCAGCATTGCTAAATGCTATTGGCATACCCATGCTCGACAGTACCGGCTTTAGCTGATAATCGGCCTCGAACTTAAATTTTGGCAACGTAAGGTTTACCTTTCGTTCGGTTAGCAAATCGGCATATCGGTTAATATCGCTAAGCGATAAGCTCTTTTCAAGAGTTTTTATCGACTCGTCTTTATTGGGAAGAACAACAAGCATTGAGAATTGCTTGCCTGCGTAGGGAAGTTCGATCATTTTTAACCCATCGCCCTCGTAAACGCTAAGCTTATCCTGCATGGTCATCATGGTTGCTCTTACCGTCTTTCCCTCAAGGGTTTTAAACTCATCGTCCTTGGTATTCTCTTCGAGAAATTTTTTATCCCACTGCCCTTTAAAGTAAATGGCATTTGTAAGAACAAGAGCCGTTAAATCGGTAATTGAACCATCGGGTAGTAAATCGACGATTCGGTTTTTTGTTTTGCTCTCGACCCACCTATTAATTTCAAGCCTACTCTCGTTAGGTTGGGTTCTGAAAGGCATACGCTCAATGGGCGCATCGTAAGCGCGGTTAACCCTCCAAAGGTAAAACCACTTAAACTTGTACTGCTTATCGGCCCAAAGCTGGTTTGCAATTGAAATTTCAACACCTTTACTCCCGCGACTTACTAAATCGCTCTGTAACTTCCCCATGCTTTGGTGAAAACTCTTAGTATTGTCCGAAAAACCAAATACGCTTGCAATTTGCTTTTCGGTTTCGGCATTGGCACCCGAGTAGGTCATACCCATTGCAACGCTTAGGCTAAAGGGCGAAAAGAAAAGGTTTTCACCATCTGCTGAGGCCAGCTGCTTATACATTTCGAGGGCAAAAGTGTTCGACTGCTCGGCTTTGTATTCGTTACTTTGGGCGTTTGCCATTGCAAACATAAGTATTAGTGATAGTGTTGCTGAAAGTGCTTTCATAATAGTAGCTATAAAGGTTTTTGCTAAGTTAGTAATTTTAGGCAAACCTGCATAAGGCAAAACAAATGCCAATTGCATAGGTTAACCTTTACGCATTTGCTCTTTTGTGGATAACAGTCCGCAAGCCGCCTGAATATCCTCACCTCGCGATGCACGAATAGTCGTAAAAATTCCTTTTGAAGTTAGCGCATCGCGAAATGCAAGAATTTTCTCGTCGGATGAACCCCTTAACGGGCTATCGGGGATTGGATGAAAACGAATTAGGTTAACCCTACAGTTCAGGTTATTCAACAGTCGCACAAGCTCTTTACTGTGGCGAGGCGAATCGTTCAGCCCATCGAACATAATGTACTCGAATGAAACGCGTCGTTGACCTGAGAAATCGTACTTTCGAATCTCATCCACAACATCCTGAATAGGGTAAACATTCTGGATTGGCATTAGCGAACGACGTTCATCGTCAAATGGGGTGTGTAGGCTCACCGCCAAATGGCACTGGCTCTGCTCTAGGAACTTGATCATTGCAGGCTTAACGCCAATGGTTGAAACAGTAATACGGCGCGGGCTCATGGCCATACCCCAATCGGATGTTAGAATTTCGAGCGATGCCAATACATTATCTAGATTATCAAACGGTTCGCCCATTCCCATGTAAACAATGTTGGTTATACCTTGCCACTCGGGGATGTTTCGGAGCTGGTTCACAATTTCGCCAGCCGTCAGATTTCCCTGAAATCCCTGTTTGCCAGTCATGCAAAACAGGCACCCCATTTTTTAGCCCACCTGCGATGAAACGCAGAGCGTTGCTCTATCGGCATCGGGAATGTAGGCCGCCTCAACAAACTTAAGCGACTCGGTGGCAAATAGATATTTTTTGGTTCCATCGGCCGACTCGGCTACCTTTGAGGGTTTTATCAAACCAATTCGATACTTCTCATTGAGCATACGCCTAGCATCGAGGGAGAGGTTTGTCATCTGGTCGATACTCTCGACATCCTTCTTGTAAAGCCAGTGGGCTATTTGTTTTGCAGCAAACTTTGGCAAACCTTCGTCTAGCACAAGGTTGGTAAGCTGTGAAAGGGTTTGGCCGAAAAGAGGGGGTTTTTGCATGTTGTTTCTCGCTGGTTTTTGGTTTCTCACAAACCTGCCCAACGGCAGGCGGGGGCGCTAATTATCTCGTCATTGCGAAACCCTCGCTATTTGAGGGTTGAAGCAATCTTTAATTGTATTAGGTTGTTAAGTTACTCCGTTCTTAAGATCGCTTCGTAAAGTACACTCGCGATGACGGATAATTCTTTCGGTTTTAAAAATAAATCTCCGCATTAATATTCCCAAATGGTACACCACGCGAAATCAGCACATCGCGAGTATCAACAACCATTTCGGCACTGCCACAAAGGTAATACTTTTTGGTAGTAACGAGGTTTTTCCATTGCTTAAGAAAGACGGTAACCCTCCCCTGAAAGTAATCGTCGTTTGGGCAACGCGAGCAACACTGGATGTAATTACGACCTAGCTTTTCGGTTAGGTAATCGCTATAGTAAAAGTACTCGGGGTAGCTAACACCATGTATTAACGTGGGATTTTTCCCTTTGTCCGAAAGAATTCTCGACATGAATGGGGCAATTCCCGTTCCCGCAGCAATATAAACAGCATCATCGGAAAACTGTGTAAAAGTACCAAACGGTTCCGAAACCAGAATCTCATCGCCAGTTCGAAAAAGTGGCAATGCAGGAGAGAGTTCACCGCCTGACTTCTCAGCATATAGGATATCGATCATATCGGCCTTTTCGGCGCTGGCAATGCTGTACAGCCTTGGGGCAATGTCCTTGTTGATTCCAAGTCCAATAACCTGCCCCGCATTAAAATCAAAATTCCTTTTAAACGAGAGGATATACGCACCATTGGCAATTTGCCTATGGGTTAAAATTCGCTGTTTCGAATATTTTAAATCATTCCATGTTTTCATCCATCCTATTTTTACAAAGTTTTTCTAAGTAAATTTTGCTTACTAACGGGAAAGTAGTTAGATGGTTCAACAAGGATGGCCAAAAAATGCATAGAATTACGACCCATTACTTACTCATAGCGCAACGCCTCAACCGGATTCCTCCTTGCTGCTAGCCAGCTTTGCCAGCTAACCGTAAGCAATGCAATTACCAGCGCCAGTATCCCCGCCAGCGCAAATACCCACCAGCTAAGCTGAGTGCGGTAGGCAAAATTCTGTAGCCACTTGTCCATGGCGTAGTAGGCAATGGGGGTGGCAATTACAAAGGCAATGGCTACCCACTTCACAAAGTCCATATTTAGCATTAGCATTACCTGCCAAATTTTGGCTCCGTTTACTTTGCGGATGCCTATTTCCTTTGTTTTCCTTTTCATCATGATAGAGGTTAGGTTTATAAACCCCATAATTGAAAGAAGAATGCTGATAAGGGTAAAACTCCTGATAAGCATATTTGTCCTCTGATCATCGGCATACATCATAGCAACCCTGTTGTCGAGAAACTGAATGTCGGCAGGCGTATCTCCGAATACCTTATCCCATACTTCCTGAACCGTTGTGATGGCAAAGCCCGAGTCGGAATTACGAAATTTTATGTTCATATACCCTGTAGGTTCAAATGTTAAGTAAAATACTATGGGTTCAGCCGGATTGTGAAGAGAATTAAAGGAAACATCTTTTAGCACACCTACAACAGTTGTTTGACCAAGCCGCATACCTACAACATCACCCGATATTCCACAAAAATCGACAAATGCTTCATTAACAATGACCGAATTAAAACCTCCATCGTTGTACGATATGTCAAAGTTTCGGCCTGCAAGTAATTCCATTGCCATTAGCGGGATATAGTATAAATCAATACCCATTACATTCACTATTCTGGTTGTCATTTCTCCATCAACCTTTATGGGGAAATGAACAGTTCCCAAAACTTCACCCGGCGCTCTTGTTGAAAAGGATGCATACTCTACCTCAGGTTTCCTGAGTAGTTCCTCTCTAAAGAAGTTGACAGTACTGATTTCGCTGGATGGATCGGTGAGTTTTACCAGCAATACATTATCTTTAATAAATCCCATATCGCTGTTCGTTAGGTATCGCATCTGTCTTTCCATAGTTACAGCAGAAAGGATAAGTACGATTGTAAGAGGATACTGAAAGATAGACGATAGCTTGCCAAAAGTAAAAGTACTTTTCCCTGTAAGGTATTGCCAAGGCCGGATCATCTCAAGACCGCTTTTGCCAACATAGTTCAGCCAGGGTATAACCGATGTTAAAAGCCCTAATGCTATAACCATTACAAGCGAAAGCACAACAATTTCATCTAAATGGTAATCGGCAACTTGCAGTCCGGTTATGGAAACTACATATGGACGAATAAACAGGAAGATCCAAAAAGCAATAGTAAGCGAAACAAGAATATAGACAAGATTACCAGTAAGCGAATGGAAGTAAAGCATCTTATTCTTCGCCCCTAAAATTTTTCTAACCCCCATACTTTTGGATCGATTGATATTACGTGAAACCAGCAGGTTGGAGTAGTTTGTACTCGCAATTAGGATTAGGAAGAGGGCAACAATAATCAGGAATCGGCTGTATAATTTGTTACCCTTAGGATAATCGTAGTTCATATGAGGAGAAAAATGCAAATCCTTTAGGGGTAGGGCTATAGGTTTGAAAGTTGCGTTTATGGCTTCACCAAAAGGCGACATATACTTAGCATAAAACGAGTCGAAGTTTTCGGTTATCTCTTCAATTTGAGCACCCTGAGATAATAGTATAAAGTGATATGCCGAGGGCATCCAGTAACCCTCTGCCAAGTTTACCTCCGATTCATTTTCTGGATTAGAATTGGGATTTGGATGAGAGATTAGCACGTTTAGCTTATGATGCGAATTTTTTGGTGAATCCTTTATCACACCCGTTACGGTTAGTAGGTTATCACCTTCCTTAATAGCCTTACCAATGGGGTTCTCCGTACCAAACAGCTGTTCGCTTAAGCTCTTGTTGATCACTATTTCCTTAGGGCCAGCTAGTGCAGAGTTTATGTTGCCATGCACAAAATCAAAAGTAAATAATTGAAAAACTGAGCTATCAGCAAAGTAAGCTTCATCAATGCTAATTTTAGTCTTCTCTTGCTCTAATATAATTGATTTTTTTAATGGTGTTAGGCGTGTATACTTTTCTACTATGGGGAAGTGCTCTTTTAGGCCACGTCCCATGTATGGCCCCAGCACTGCATGCTTGGCCTCCGAACCAGTGGTCTTAATCTCACCGCTGATACGATAAATCCTGTCGGCTTTTTCATGGTAAGCATCGTATCCAAGTTCGAATGTAACCCTTGAGTAGATAAATAACACTGTTGCAAAAGCAATTGCCAACCCTGCAACGCTAATTAGAGAGGAACCATTGCAACTAATTAAATCTTTTAGGGAGATTTTGATTGATTTCAGACACATCGTTATAATTGTTTATTTGCTCGTTTTCCAATTAACGCTTAAGAAAATTTCGCCTTGTTCCCCTTGTTGCATTAGCGCCCTTGATATTCCCTCCGCCCCAGGTGAGTCCAGACTTACGCTCTCTGAACGGCGAATTATTCATACCCCAGCCCTTGGCATCCAAATCTCCCTTCTCTAGAGGAAAAGACTCTTTGTTTGGCACCTTATATGAGTCAATAATCCAGTTAATCTTTTTATTGTGACGATATCTTCCAATAATTGCAAGGGGTAAAAAAACAACAACCAGAAGAGCCAACCCAAGTGTTAGAAATAAATTATTCAATGGAAATTCCATAATTACTCCAATAATTCTTAGCAAAATAAAGAGCGTTCCTGCTATTCCTGAGATGTAAGTGGCTGCTTTCATAATATTTATTTTCTTAGTGTTTATTCGTGGCTTATCTTAGATTGAAACCCTGACTACATTTCTACTAATATTTCAAAGTCCCAATCCCGATTGCTTTTTCTGGGGCTTTTCGTGCTAGAAAGCCTACGAAAAATGCGTCGAGATTTCGGCTCTCCTCACTACTCGTATCGGAGAGCCGCCACCGGATTCCTCCTCGCCGCCAGCCAGCTCTGCCAGCTAACCGTTAGCAATGCAATTACCAGAGCCAGCAAACCAGCCAGCGCAAACACCCACCAGCTAAGGGCGGTGCGGTAGGCGAAATTTTTCAACCATTTATCCATGGCGAAGTAGGCAATGGGTGTGGCAATTACAAAGGCTATGGCTACCCATTTCACAAAATCAATATTGAGCATTAGCATTACCTGCCAAATTTTGGCTCCGTTTACTTTGCGGATGCCGATTTCTTTAGTGCGTCTAACAATTGAAAAGTAGCTGATGGCATAAAGACCTACACATGCAATGGAGATGGCAATAAAGGTAAGTACCAACAAGATGCGTTTAGCCTGCTGATCCTTTGCGTAGTGGCGAGCTACAACCTCATTATGAAAAGTATAGGTGTAAGGTATTGGTATATTGAACTGATCCCATTGATTCCGGATAACACCTAGTGCCTCAGCAATCTGGTTGCCATTCACCTTAACGTACACTATGCCTGAATTATCTACAAGCCTTATTACTAATGGCTGAATAACGTGGTGCAAGGAGCGGAAATTGAAGTCTTTAACTACGCCAATAACTTCATACGAGTTAGTATGCCCCAGAAGCACAGTTTTCCCTAGCATTGATTCGTTGCCAGAGTATAATTTCATTGCAGCCTCATTTAGAATAAGGGCATCGATATCTGTTTTCTTACTCTTATCAAACCAGCGCCCCTGTACCAATTTTAAATTAAAAGTTTTTAAGAACTCTGCATCAACAGACAATCTAGTAGTATGAAAATAAGTCCCTTCTGCTTTCTGCTCAAAGCAAGCATCGGTCATTCCTATATCTCGTCCAAAATACTCGCTACTGGTTGCTACCGACTGAATAGAGCTATGCGATTTTAACTCTTCGATAAAACTTCTCCTAGAATCTCGATTCAGTTCCCACAAATCGAGAATGATCACATTTTCGGAGTCGTACCCACGATCCTTGGAAATCATATAATTAATTTGCTTGTTAACTATAAATGAGCAGAGTATAATTAACCCTGCGATTATAAATTGTAGCAGCAGGAATACGCTCCTACCAGAAATTCCGTTCTTGATTGGCTTCTCGTTTTTAATAAGGTTCAGCGACTTTGTTTTGGCCATTAAAACAACAGGAATAATATGTGACGCAATGCTAATGATAAGCAGACCAATAAAAACAATACCAATGGTAGCATATAGTACTTGGTTAGAAAGGACGATATCAAGGCCAATGTATTCGAGTATCCTATGTTTAGCCAGATGGTATATATAAACTGCAAGAACAAAACCTACCATGAAATGAAGAGTTAGGTCAGTAATGAAGCACCAAACAATATCTCTAGTTCCTGCTCCTGTTGTTTTTTTAATCCCAATTTCTTTGTATCGTGTGGAGATACTTGCTATGGTAAGATTTATAAAGTTTGCCGAAGAGATAACCAGAACCAGAATGGCCAGAAAAATAGCTCCGTACAGGTAAATTTTATTGGAAGTTTCTGCACAATCAAACTTATGATTGCTGAAACGTATATCCGTTAGGTGCTCCGCTGTGAATAGAAGATAATTCCCAGGGTCAAGGATAAAATCTTTAATCGTTTTTGCATTCGCTACATCAACATCGAAATGAGGGTAAGAAAAGACCGTTTTAGTAATCTTAAAATTTA
>Ga0116152_10004879_pt1 | contig 10526 bp, 16 predicted proteins | sample AD_UKC119_MetaG_FD_89894 | JGI IMG/M metagenome (GOLD analysis project Ga0116152, IMG submission 89894) | Active sludge microbial communities of municipal wastewater-treating anaerobic digesters from Hong Kong - AD_UKC119_MetaG | ecosystem: Engineered > Bioreactor > Anaerobic > Digestate...
CCGCTGAAGTTCGTGCCGTTCGCCGTGTTCAACGCCGGAGCAGACTGAAGCGAATAACAGTTCTGGAACATGTTGCTGAAGTTCGTGCGGTTCGCCGTGTTCAACGCCGGGACCGACTGCAACGGAGTACAGTTCGTGAACATCCCGCTGAAGTTCGTGCCGTTCGCCGTGTTCAATGCCGGGACCGACTGCAACGAATAACAGTTCGTGAACATGCTGCTGAAGTTCGTACCGTTCGCCGTATTCAACGCCGGAGCAGACTGCAACGAAGGACAGCTCTGGAACATCCCGCTGAAGTTCGTGCCGTTCGCCGTGTTCAATGCCGGGACCGACTGAAGCGAATAACAGCCGTAGAACATGCTGCTGAAGTTCGTGCCGTTCGCCGTGTTCAACGCCGGAGCAGACTGAAGCGAATAACAGTTCTGGAACATGCCCTGAAACGAAGTCATATTAGACGTGTCCCCGACAGAAACTGACGCCAGACGAGAGCATTCACGAAATGCGTAAGCGGCGGGCGTAAACGTCCCGACACTAGCGAAGTGTTCCAAGTTCCGATGCCAACAGCTCGGTGAATCACCGACAATCCTCAGATTGGTGGCGAGCGGAAGCGCCATCCGCATGTCCAGCCACCCTGTCGAGTAGGCAACTGTCGATGACGGATGCTTGATCGCAAGTTGAACACTCGTAAGGTCGTTCCCAGGCTGTGGCTCGATCGTGATGATCGCCTGACGAAACCCCTCCGACGTGTCAGTACCCGCATAGTCGGACCAATCCAGAATCTTGCTTGCAGTGGCGCCCGACGTGTAGTTCTGCCACCCGGCTCCATCACCAAAGTCGACACGGAACGCACCGGATATCATGCAAGCAAACCAGTTCAACTCTGAGTTGATCCGATAGAGGCCGACGATCCTCTGATCCGTTGGCGACGGGTCGGTCAACGGCAACCAGTCCGCAGGACGTACCCACGGCGAAGGATCTGCTTGCCCGACGTAGCGCGTGCCCGTCAGCCGTGACGGAGTCATCCGACGAGATGCCAGCCCCTGGGTCACGATGCCTCCTCACCGAACAGCGAGAAGGACACGTCAGCGGTCGAGGCCCGCACAGTGACCACGTCGGTCGCCGCCAACGTCAACCCCACCGTCCCGATGTAGGTGTCCTGCGGAGGGACTGCCACGTCGTAGAGGATGTACTGCTGATTCGCGAGTGCTGCACCTCCCACCCGTACCGCCACCCGCACCAGCGCTGTGACCGCCCCGCGATTGGCAACGACGAGCGAGCTGCACACGGTCGACGTGGCCGCTGGGACCGTGTAGAGCGTTGTGTCGGTGGTCGCTGATGGTGCCACCTGACCGAGAACTTTGCGTGTCGTTGCCATCACATGCCTCCAAGCAGGAACGACTGCGAGTACCCATCGGAGCCGCCCGTAGGCGCAGCCCACGTCTGATCGCCCCGCAGATAGGTCGAGGCCGACGCTGCACCGGTGCCGAGCCGGGCCGTGGAGACGGTCCCCGACGTGATGTCAGCCCCGGAATGGACATGCAGCGATGCCGCCGCCCCCACATCGGCCGCTGTCGGCAGGTCGTGGACATGGTCAGCACGCGACGCCTCGGTCGACACACCCGGCGCAGCGGTACCGAGGTCGGCCGGGGTGGCGTTCGACAAAGTTGCCCCCGGTCCCGTAGCCCCAGTCGCACCTTGGGCACCCGCAGAACCGGCAGGACCAGTCGCACCCGTCGCCCCCGAATCAAAATATGTGACCTGAACGAAAGTCAATTCGCTGCCAGAGTCCAAAACTGCAACATACAGCCCGCCAGTTTCAGTGTTGAACCAAAGCTGACCCTCCGCTGCCGGAACCGGAGTAGGAGCCTCTACCTCAGCGTATGTTGCTGGACCTGTAGATCCTGTAGACCCTACGGGACCCGTAGCGCCCTGAACACCCGTAGCGCCCTGAACACCAGCGACCCCGGCAACCCCAGTGGCCCCCGTAGACCCCACAGGCCCCGTAGCGCCCTGAGAACCAAGATTTCCGGCCCGTGTAAACGCAATCCAAACCTCAGCACCAGAAGTAAATGATCCAACAATATCGACAATAGGGGCACTGATCTCATACCATGTTGAATGATTAGTGATGCCTGAAACTGCAAAAACGCACCAAGAACTATTAGAGGGCTGCCACAAAATAAGGTGACCCTTCACAGGGTTCGTAGAATCATCCAGCACAGCCAACAATGCAGCAACATCACCCAGGGCGCTAGTCGTGCTAGCTGAAAGAGTGTTTCCCCCAGAATCACATTTAATGGTCCCAGAACCCGGATCACTTACAGACTCATTGGTGGACCAACTGTATTTAGCTGACCATCCACCCGGAATGCCCTGAGGACCAGTAGCGCCAGCCCCAGTCGCACCAACCGCACCTGTAGTTCCGGTAGCGCCAACAGTACCTGTAGCACCCGTGGCTCCGACCCCCGTAGCGCCTACGGGACCCTGAACGCCCGTGGCACCCGTAGCCCCATCTATGCCGTCTGTACCATCTGTGCCGGGAGTCCCTGCGGCACCTGTAGCTCCGGTAGCGCCTGCCCCCGTAGCCCCGACTGGACCTTGGACGCCTGTTGCTCCAGTTGCGCCGTCAACACCATCTGTGCCGGGTGCCCCAGTCGCACCAGTTGAGCCAACCCCAGTCGCACCCTGCGTTCCAGTCGCCCCGATCGGCCCGGTTGGGCCGACTGGACCAGTCGGCCCCTCGGGTCCACGAGGACCCGTGACCACATTAGGTACAGAAACGTTGATTTGGTTGTCGCTAGGGACAATGATGACGCTGCCCACGATTACACCTTTGAGGTATCGGCCACGATGCTGACCATACCCATCACAGGAGTAGCAACATCGCCACTCAACGTTTGCTGAACGTCATACCAGTAAAGCTTTTTGCCTACTGTGGCTGTTTCAGTGATCGATTCATCAATACTGATGATCAACATTCCGTTTGCCTGGTTTGTGTCATCCACGTCCCATGTGGCGAAAAGAGTTCCATCTTGAGTGGTTTCACGAATCTGCGCCAACCATGTTGAGCCTGAAAGATCTATTCCGGGTCCAGATGGGTTGTCGTCATCGACAGGGAACTTGAACTGAAGCTTCCATGTGTCGCCACGAACTAAAGTCAAGTCAATGCGTGTAGGAGTTAGATCATATTGGGCGATAGCCATACGAAACCCTCAACACTGCCTCAAAACAACACGGGCCAAACTGCTTGCAACATCAAGACCATAACGACAAAAGGGTAAATCTAGTTGCCCATGATCCTAGGTGGAGGCGGATACACTGGTTCGATTCCGTGAAAGCGCATCTGTTCAGTCAGAGAGTTGACCGTAATCTGAAGATGCTCCACTTGTTCCTGTAGTTTCCTGATTTCTTCGATAAGAGTTTTTTCCCGTTGCTCATCGAGAGCCATAGCTTTCGTCATGAAATCAGTCACTGTACGTGTAATGATTTCTGTGGCTTCTATGTCAGCCTTGTCTCCCTCAGCGTCAGCCTTGTGGGCCTCAGCTTTAGTTTTCTTACGGGTAGCTATTGCTGCAACAGCGCCTGCTATCGTTCCCGAAAGGACGGTTCCCAGAAAGATCATAATGGTCTGAAAGTACGTAATGTTGTTCATCCATTATCATCTTTCTCAACTTCCCTAGAAAATAGGTCGTCTGACGGGTGAAGATCCGTCCCCTCAGGTAGATTACGGCTTTGTGATTTCAATAACTTACGCTGACGTTCCTCAGCTTTCCTGTCAGCTTCTTCTTGAGCAAGATAATCTTCGATGCATCGATCAAGCTTCTTGGAAAAACTGACAAGGTGTCGGGCAGGTTCAGCCCACACCATAAACCAACAAACGAAAGCCATCCCTCGGGTAAAGTCCACCCAAGCCGACTCATCTACTGGAATAAAAAGCAGAACCAAGTAAGCAACCACAAACATAGCGACGGTGGCGGCGACCGCTGCGTACCTAGTTCTCATCGTGATAAATGAGTCTCTTGATGCCCTGAATGTCCAGTAGAAGGCATACAGGGAGCCACCTAGTCCCATCCAAATAAGCCACGGGGTCTTGTCGGCATCAACAGCTCCCAACAAGGACCCTAAATTCGGAAACATAGCTACCTCCCCTCAATTATCCCCGGTCACCTGTCTCAAACATCAGCTCTCTACCGAAAAAACGACAGGTGGTTGCGACAATCGACCACTCGGTCTAGAGTGGGTCTGTGGTCGATAACGAAGCAGGCGAGGTAGATGTCCCGATGGTAAGGCCGATCTGTATCGAAGAGCACCGACTGTTCAAGTCGATGACCTGCTATAACTGCGGGAAAGAATTTTTCTTACGCACTCTGATGAACCATCATGTTGGGAGAGTTTATGGCAAAACTAAATGAACTAACCGATGACGCTCTGTATCAGTACACGCAGTCATGCCTTTTCTTTCGGGCTCTATTCTCCGGAATTGGAATAGGGGCCTTACTGTGTGTTACTGCTAGTTTTCTTCTCGACGGCGGATACATAACTCTGGCCGGGGTCGGTATATGGCTTATTGCCGAGATCTGTGCTCTAGTTGCTAAGGTCAAGTTCAAGAAGGCCCTAGGGCAAATGAAAACTCGAACAGTGATACTGAACGCCTATATCGACGGGATGAAAGCCCAGCAACGTAACGATGGTGACGATCCATTCGTGGAAGAATGGGAAGGCCGTCTGTGACCAAAATCTTCTGTGGGGATGCCTTGGATATTGTTCCCGAACTCCCACACCCAGACTTGATCTACATCGATCCACCGTTCTTTACTCAACGAGACTTTGAATCTTTCGATGATCGTTGGGCCTCGCTACAAACCTATACCGATTGGCTAACAGGGTACTGTTCTGTTGGATGGGACGCTCTGAATCCTGGCGGAAACTTTCTCATTCACCTAGATTGGCACGCCGTACACGCAATGAAGGTACGTTTGGATCATTGTTTCGGTGGCAATTTTGTCAACGAGATCATTTGGTCATACAATTCAGGCGGAGCATCCAAACGTAGACTGTCTCGCAAACACGACAACATTCTATGGTACACAAAACCTGGGGCTGAATATACGTTCAACGTTATCCGTGAACCGTACGCCACCCCAGATGCAGCAGATCGACCCGGTTTCCATCCCGATGGGCGGATGCTTACAGATGTGTGGCAGATCCCTTTCCTGTCAACTACAGCCAAAGAACGCACAGGATACCCAACCCAGAAACCCTTGGCGCTTTTGGAGCGCATCATTACCATCTTTTCCAACGAAGGTGATCTCGTATTGGACTATTTTTGTGGGTCGGGGACGACCGGGGTGGCGGCAGAGAAGCTTGCTCGACGCAGTATTCTAGTCGATTCCAGTCCCGAGGCGACATCTATTGCACAAGCTCGTCTCGAAATGCTAAAGTCGGAAGCGACCCCAGATGCAGGAGTGGCAGGTGCCTGAACTTAGTTTCGATTTCACTGAGCAAGAGTTTCGAGATATCGCCTTGAAGGGTATTCCTGACGAGATGGGCGACGAAATTTTGGCCGATATCGATGAGGCTGCCCGGATGTGGGTCGAAGAAAATCCTTCTCGTCGTGACAATTATGGAACCGAGAGCGCCCCGGTTATCGAGGTGAACGAACTACGTCCCGGTGATATTATTGGGGGTATGGTTGTGGCGTCGATTACTGTCGATAGTGAAAAGGTAACCTTCAGTCTTATGGACTGGGAGTACACATTCACATATCCGAACGGGGCGCTTATTTCCATTGGTGGGATGTCTAAGCTCTAGAATCCCCTGAGAGGCCCCTAGAGGGCTCTCTAAGGCGAGTAAACGCATTCTAGGTACGAGGATAGCCAAATAGTACTAAGCCTCTTATAGGGCCATACAAGGGCCTTAGGCGAGAAACCACTCACGGTGACTAAATCTCACTAAGAGTGATGTTATGTAACCCTAACAAGTAGAAACTTGTTTCATGAACCACACGCTCTACCAAGAAGAAGACGGAGATATTTCTTTGGTAGAAGTTCTTGCCCGCTTAGCCCAACTGGCAGAGGCAACCGACTCAAAATCGGTCCAGTGTGGGTTCGAATCCCACAGCGGGCACAAACCTCCCACCAGAGGTAGTAGCTCAGTTGGTTAGAGCAGAGGTCTTATATACCTCAGGTCGTGGGTTCAACCCCCACCTACCTCACTGAATTAGTTCACTTTGAAGGAGAAATTTGTGCCCCGTAAGAGATTTACGCCATACAACAAACCATTGGCTCCGGTCAAGCCACAGGAATATATTCCAAGTTCTGAACCCCTTTTCTCCATCTCTCTGGAACCTTACTCTTCGCTTGCCCTAACAGACGAAATACGAGAGATACTAGCTAGTGCTGATTCAATTCACATTGCTGATGTCGACGTTGTTTACGAGGATACGATAGATTCCATACAGCTAAGTTTCAGATCATCCGTAGACCATCCAAATCCAAACTACGAACAGCAATTAGAAATCTACCTAGAAGAATATTCAGCGTACAGGGAAAAACTGGCTTGGTGGAAGGCAGAGAAGGCAAAATACGACGCCAAAGAAGCTAAGAAGAAAGAGGCTGCTGAACGAAGGCAGTTAGAGCGCCTACAGAAAAAGTATGGGACAGAACCATGATCGTGATTATCCTTCCATCAGACCCGCCCACCACCAACTACAAGTTGATCGTACCCGAAGGAACTATCGGGTACGGTTTCGAACTAGATGGAAACTAGAACAATGACTGATCGCAACAACCACTACGTTCCCGACAAACGTCAATACGGGGCCTCGCTAGATTTAGCTCCCATCACATCCGCCGATGTGAAACGTCACGTTCTAGTGGATGAGAATATGAACGGGGAGACAATGCGTGCCCGCCGAGGGATCGCGTGGGGGTTAGCTGACGAAGCCAATCGGCGTCCCAAGGACTGGCGATGGGTGAACTACGAGAACGCTGATGGTCCCCATTGGGCTAGATTCGACGGACACGAAATAATTGTAGATGTAGACATCCGTCAGAAAAATGTTCGAGAAGTGAACACTTGGAAAGGTCGAGACGAAGTTAGGGGCTTGACTATCGCTAAGGTGAGGTTCAATGATGTACCCGTGTGGATCTCTAAAGCTAGAGATGTCCCAACCCTACTTCTCAAACTCCATAATGAGATAACTGAACTCTTGAATCTCGGCCCCTTGATCTGGCACCTAGAACACTGCGATGGGGCTACAGCTACTACAGCCAACGACGAAGCAAAGAGATTTGGGATAGTTGGACGCAAGATCTATTACCTGAACTATCCTGCGATAATCACAAGTTTAATTAAACCCCAGGGATGCGTGATGATCAATCCTGACCCGGCCCCGTGGCCCAAGATTCCGTGGCGTCAAGGGACTGAGTCGAATGAGGCGATTAAGGTGTCCATTCTATCTCCTCATATTTGGTGGTGGCGTGATGAATAACAAATTCTGGCAGTGGCATAACACGTAATGGTACGGAGCGTGTCAAGATGCCGGGATAATAGACCTCTTCGCTCTCACAGCACTCGCATTTCTGATGCTGGAAACGCTAGACTAAGACTCGTTCCGCTCAACTCCTAGAAATGGAGATCCAATGACAGCACCATTCAGTCCATTCTTTGACGGTTCACAAGAAAACCAAGGAGGGTTGTGGGGCGGAATTGCCAGCATGTTCGCCCCGAAACCCAATCCGGAAGAAGAAGTAGCTAAAGCTAAAGATGCAGGGAAGCTCGCCGTTGCAGCAGAACGACATCAGGTAGATATCTCTGATCCTGACAGTGCTCAAGAATTGGCGACACAAATTGGGGTAGAGGTAACAGAAGCAACAGTTCAGATGGCTCAAGAGATGCTGCAAATTCCAGAAGCCCAAGGAGAAGCAGGTTCTAATGATTAACAGAACAGCTTTTCAAGCTAAACTCGATGTAACAGTTGAGCCGATAGAGGGATCAGATAGCTGGCAAATCAGCTTGTTCGAAGAACCAAATATTGTTGCCACAGACTGGCAACTCAGAGAACTAGGGATTGTTCCCCCACAACTTCATGCCATTGTGGTGCTCTTGACTGAGAAGGAATTAGTCGACCCCTTCCTAGAAGATGTGCGCAGCTATAAGCTTGAAAATGCTCGGGAAGCCCACCTAGAGGGCCGAGGGGAAGCTGTTTTGGATATAAATGCTGTCGGGGGTCCCAAGCACACGAAAGAGGCAATGTGTGTTGCCCAAACAGCTGTTTCAAACTTCTATGATAAAGAGTACGGGAAATGGTACGCAGATGTCTTTCAGAAAATTGCTGATGTCTGCGACGAACATCGCCCGATAGGTTCTAACGGTAAGCACGGAACACGTCGCTGTACATACACTTGTGGGTGCGACAAAAACTAGGGAAACGAGGAACCGATGAGTACCCCGATGTGGGACGTTCCTGAACACATGATGATCCCCGTTACGGTAAACGGGGAAGGCCCCGCTGAAGGTGACGATTTCCACCACCTAGAGTGTTGGTGTGGAAATCCCAAGTGTGAAATCGAATTACGCGAACTACGCGACCTGAGAGGGCGACGGGTCCGAACGCAGGTGCATCATGGTCCAATTGAGATAGCTGACCGTCTAGAGGATCTAGGATCTGGGGAGCCCCACATGGATGGTGGCGTGACAGCAGTTTGGCCGAAATACTACAATCAACCGGGACAGGTGCCTGTGAGAATTCCTGCCCCGGTTCTGTTCGTGCTTCACCGAGCAGTGGATGCTCTCAGAGATTTCGCTGAAGGTTCCTGATGAAAGGTCCGCTTTCAAAGTTCCCAGCCACATTGAGTGTTTACGAGGGAACTCTTTCTTTAGTGGGTGAAAACGGCGTTCCCCTAGAGATAGAGGCAGAGTACTTGCATATGGATGCGACTAATATTCTCGTAGCGTGGGCTACGGACTGCCCAGCCTATAGCAAAGACGGTAGAGTGACGCCATATTTCGACGGAAGACAGTCGCATGGGTCAACCTGTGACTGTAATGTGTGGTGCGAACTATCTATCGCTAAGTCATAACTAACTAGCAACCAGGCACCTCCGTGGTGTAACTTTGACCATTAAAGGAAATAAGTGACAACTATCAAAAATGCTCAGAAACTAGAATCCGTTCTCAGATCAGCCGGAATGACTGCTCAAAGATATGCTCGGCCTCCCGTTGGAAAGTCGATCTACACGATGTCTACAGGACAGAAGTCTGATAAGTTCAGATTCTGGTTGGGGGACGCTGAAGTCACTGTTGCCGTAGACAAAAACCATCGTCAGGCTGTTCTGACAGTACATGAGGAAGAGCGGTGGATCGAAGATATCGTGTGGGGTCCTAGTTCGATGCCTAGGACAAGAATTCTTGACCAAGCTACTTTTGTTCCCGATTCGGATCGGTCGCTGGTTTATAAGTTTTTCACAATTTCAATAGTGGATTTTCCCAATTTCCCTATTATGGGGAGCACGGTCCAGGAGGCATTCGAGTGGGAGGGGTATAGGGTCCCTTTCCGTATAAGTAACAGGCGACCCTATAGAATCGGAGATTCAGCATATCAGGTCTGCCAACACGCTCCAGAAACGACAACAGCCTTTCTCGTAGGAATAGATGAGTCCTCGCACTTCATCTCTCAGTTACCTGAGCTGGCAACTTCTGTGGAGGAAGCACATGAAATCCTGAAACCAGAAGGCTTAGGAGACAACTATCTTCGCCAAGGTGAATGGTTTTTTGTGCCCGTCACAGATCCACTGGTTGTTGAAGATTTGGATGATAGACTGAGACGTTCCCTGAACCGTCGGGGCTCAGCGGTATTTGGAGAAATGGAACGTCACTCATCCCACCAAGGAATCGCTGTGACAGCCTATGGGGGTAGGTACGCCATTGGACCTATCATTGATACTAGAAAAGGGCATCATAAGCTGTTGATGCTCGATGGATGGCACAAGGTGATGAGAAATACCGAAGTCGTAGTGAAGCAGGCTACTGACCCTAGATGGCATTGGGACTGATGAATTGTCCCGAACTAGTCAAACGTGTTTCTGATGGGCTCGTCTCTGAACGCAAGCACCCCGACGTAGATTTATGGATCTACAATTACACTCCCAAAACCCAGTATTCGGGGGCGTGGGACGAATACACGCTCAACGCTAGAGGTCTCATCCTAGACCGGGACGGGAACATTCATTCGAAACCGTTCCCAAAGTTCTTCAACCTATCTGAACATCTAGGTGGATCAACCACTCTTCAACTACCACCAATACCCAACGAACCATACCTAATCACCAACAAACTAGACGGAAGTCTAGGCATCAGCTACTTCATCGACGGGGAAATGTTTCTCGCTACCCGAGGGTCCTTTTCATCAGACCAAGCCCTCGTCGGAACAAAGATTCTGCACGAACAGTACCTACAGCAAGGATACGAGTTTGATCCACGCTACACGTACCTGTTCGAAATCCTGTATCCAGAGAATCGAATCG
>Ga0116152_10004882_pt1 | contig 10523 bp, 9 predicted proteins | sample AD_UKC119_MetaG_FD_89894 | JGI IMG/M metagenome (GOLD analysis project Ga0116152, IMG submission 89894) | Active sludge microbial communities of municipal wastewater-treating anaerobic digesters from Hong Kong - AD_UKC119_MetaG | ecosystem: Engineered > Bioreactor > Anaerobic > Digestate...
AACCGATATTACCCTCCTTTCATTGGGAAATACCGGACAACAGACACTTACCTTTACCACCGGTATTACCGGCGACCAAGGGGCGCCTGTGGATTGGCTTAATCTTTCACCCGATAATGGATCGATCGCCGAAGGAGAATCGCTGGAGATAGAATTAACGGCAAATGCTCTGGCTCTTCCAACCGGAGTTTATTATGCTGCGCTGACAATTTACAGCAATGATCCTTTGCATCCTGAAGTGGTTGTTCCGGTAGTTTTTAGGGTTAGTGATGAAGTAGGATTAGATGTTCATAATACGATTGATGAATATTTATGTTATCCAAATCCTACTCAAGATAAAATTAATATATCTTTTATATTGAATACTCCCGGATTGGTCAAAATATCTGTATTTGACCGGTTTGGAAAGCAAGTTATACCGCCATTTTCCGCTGATTTTGATGCTGGAAGGCAGAAATTCTTGTTTAATGTTGGAAATCTTCCTTCAGGAGTATATTTTTACATCATGAATTCCGGTTTTTGCACTATATCCGGAAGATTCGTTCTTTCACATTAGAAAATGTACTTTTGTACTTTTCCGAGCCCCTGATTTCCGGTCAGGGGTTTTTTTGTTTTTTACTTCTATCTTTGCTTTTATGAAAAATATTCAGGGTAATCTACAACGCGCTTATTCTGTTGATTATAACATACTAAGCTATCATTGCGATTCGTTTACCGATCTTCGTGTTTCAGCTTTATGCACATTCATGCAGGAGAGTGCCTGGCTTCATAGTGATCACATGGGCATTGGATGGAAAATATTAATGAATGAATCGAATTGTTTCTGGGCATTGACCCGATTAAAAATCAGGATTCTGAAAATACCCCGGTGGGGTGACACAATAACCGTGACCACCTGGTCGCGGGGTACCGATAGTATTCAGTTTTTTCGTGATTGGCGGATTTTTGATGCAAAGGGTGTTTTATGTGCGGTTGGAAGTTCGGTATGGATTATTATGGATACTGAACATCGTCAGGTTCAGCGTAACAGTAGCCTGGCGCTCCGTTTTCCTCTGCAGGGAGAGCAGGTTTTTTTAGAAAAACTAAGAAAAATACCTTCTTTACATGCCCCTGTTTTTTCCCACCCTGCTCCTATCCGCTACAGCGAACTGGACATGAATATGCACATGAATAATGTGAGTTATCTGATCCGGTTTCTCGACAGTGAATCTTTTTTGTTCCGGAATGAAAACCGGATTTGTGAAGCCGAGTTGAATTTTCTTCATGAAGCGACGGGTGAAATTCCGATCAGCGTGGGAAAAGAGGATCGTGACGGGGCGCGGTATTATACCCTTGTTAACGAAGTGCAAAAGACAGAATTATGCCGGGGAAAGATAATTTGGGAACCTCGCGATGAAATCCCTCGCTCTCCCATGAGTTCATCCCGTTAATTTCTATATCTTTGCTTTTATCCTGTTATCTGATGGAATAAAAGGAACTATGGCACTTAACATTATCTGGATTTCTTTCTTTCTCATTGCCTTTTTAGTAGCACTGGTAAAACTAGTGTTTTTTGGTGATATGGAAATTTTTCCCGCCATGGTACAATCCACTTTTGATATGGCAAAAACCGGGTTTGAGCTTTCTTTAGGGCTTACCGGAGTGATGACGCTATGGCTGGGTATTATGCGTGTGGGTGAAAAAGGGGGTATGGTGAACCATTTATCCCGGGCCATTAATCCACTTTTTCGAAGATTATTTCCTGACATTCCCGCTAATCATCCGGTGCAGGGTTCTATTCTGATGAATATTGCTGCTAATATGCTGGGCCTCGATAATGCTGCAACTCCTATGGGTCTCAAAGCCATGAATCAGCTTCAGGAGCTTAACCCTGATAAAGAAAAGGCTTCCAATGCCATGATTATGTTTTTGGTACTTAATACTTCCGGCTTAACGCTTATTCCGATTAGTGTTATGGTATACCGAACGCAGATGGGTGCCGCTGACCCTGCAGATATTTTTCTGCCAATTCTCATCGCTACTTTTATTTCTACCCTCGCTGGTATTATCGCCGTTTCCGCGGTACAGCGGATTAACCTTCTTCGCAGGGAAATTCTGTTTTATCTGGGTACCTTCACGCTCCTGGTGGCCGCAATGATCTGGTTTTTTACCACCCTTCCCCAGGAACAGCTTAGCACCCTTTCTGCTGTAACCAGTAATGTGATTTTGTTTGCTGTTATTATCCTGTTTATTGTGCTGGGTGTACGAAAAAAAGTGAATGTTTATGATGCTTTTATTGAAGGCGCTAAAGAGGGTTTTACCATTGCTATAAAGATTATCCCTTTTCTAGTGGCTATTCTAGTGGCGATTGGAGTTTTTCGTACCAGTGGTGCCATGGAATATCTGGTCGACGGGCTGGCGGGGTTATTTGCCTGGATGGGTTTCGATACGGAGTTTACGAAAGCACTCCCGACAGCTTTCATGAAACCGCTCAGTGGCAGCGGAGCAAGGGGGTTGATGATTGAAACCATGAATACTTATGGCGTCGATTCCTTTGCAGGGAAACTGGCCTGTACGTTACAGGGTGCTACCGACACTACTTTTTATATTATCGCTGTCTATTTTGGTTCTGTAGGTATTAAAAATACGCGTCATGCCGTATCCTGTGGTTTGATTGCCGACCTCGCCGGAATCATTGCTGCCATTTTAATGGCCTATCTCTTTTTTGGAAATTAACTGGTTCTATATTGCCTATGAAAAAGACTCGCTACATCGATTTTGATACTCTGCAACGTTTTATGACCGACGTGCTCACGGGTGCCGGCGTGCCGCCGGATGATGCCGCCATCTGTGCTGAAATTCTTATTGAGGCCGATAAACGGGGAATCGATTCACATGGAATAAATCGACTTAAGCCGATCTATTATAACCGGATAAAAGAAGGTATTTTAAATCCGGTAACTGAAATTGAAATTGTTCGGGAGGGGCCGGCAACCGCTGTGCTCGACGGACACGACGGAATGGGCCATGTGATTTCGAAAAAGGCGATGCAAATGGCCATTGAAAAGGCCAGAATTTACGGCATTGGGATGGTGGTGGTGAGAAATTCATCGCATTACGGAATTGCTGGGTATTACGGCCTGATGGCTGAAAAGCAAGGGATGATTGGTATTACAGGAACCAATGCGCGCCCTTCCATTGCTCCCACCTTTGGCGTTGAAAATATGCTTGGAACCAATCCGTTAACTTTTGTGATGCCTTCCGACGAGCCGTTTCCTTTCTTCCTCGATTGTGCCACTTCGGTCATTCAACGGGGTAAAATTGAATTTTATGCCCGTGCCGGAAAAGAGACTCCCGATGGGTTGGTGATTGGAAATGACGGGAAAAGTATTACTAATTCGGATGCAATTCTTAAGGCATTGGTTTCGGGTGAAGCTGCTTTGGCTCCGCTGGGTGGAATCGGTGAGGAAAACGGCGGATACAAAGGGTATGGCTATGCAACGGTAGTTGAAATCCTTTCTGCCGCACTTCAGGGTGGAGGCTTTTTGAAAATGTTGACCGGTATGCGCGAGGGTAAAAAAGCACCCTATAGTTTGGGCCATTTCTTTATCGCAATTCATATTGAAGCTTTTACTGCCCTGGAGGAATTTAAAAAAACTACCGGCGAAATTCTTCGTGCCTTGCGCAATAGTCAGAAGGCTCCCGGTGCAGCCCGAATTTATACCGCTGGAGAAAAAGAATACTTCGCATATCTCGAAAGAAAAGAAAAAGGGGTTCCGGTTAATGAAGCCCTTCAAAATGAAATGAAAATTCTTATCAACGAACTGGGGCTAAAAGGGTATGACTTCTTATAGCAATTTTTTTTCGCCGGAATGTTTTCTGAAAAGTAGTTTTTTTAGTTTGTCTCTGCTGTGAAAAACAGGATTTGTAATTTTTTGGCTCTTCTGTTATTGTTGGTGTTGCTTACTCCTTCATTATGGAAATTAACCGGAAAAAATCTGGTAAGGCCTCTTGATGGTGCTTTTGTAAATTCCGGATCTCCTGCACTTTCTGGCTTTTCCTGGCCCGAATGGTTTGACAATTCTTTTCAGTCACGGTTTAGCGATCAGATCAACCAACACATTGGCATGCACGATTTTTTTGTGCGGCTTTATAACCAGTTGAATTGGTCTTTGTTTCGCTCGGTATCGGCCGAAGGGGTTGTGGCAGGAAAAGAGGATATGCTGTTCGAATACGATTATATTCGCGCCATGCTGGGGGAGGATTATCTCGGGGAGCAGATTCTTGACCGCCAGATTCGTAGAATGCGTCGACTGCAGGAGTACCTTATGCGGCAACATAATACCTGCCTCTTGTTTTTGTTTGAGCCATCCAAGGTTCGGTTTTACCCTGAATATCTTCCAACACGCTTTATTTCGGATTCTGAAAATCCAACCAATTATTCCGTATCGCTCGATTTATGCCAAAAGTATGGCTTACATTATATTGATTTTAACGCTTTTTTTGAAAAAGAGAAAGGACAGCATCCCTATCCCTTATACACAAAATATGGCACCCACTGGAGCGAATACGGAATGCATCTGGCTCTCGATTCCCTGTTAACTTATCTGCGTATGTTTTCAGGCCATAATATCCCTGAGGTAACCATTGAAAACATTACCAGAAGCAGTCAGCCTCAAAAAACGGATTATGATCTGGGGTATCTGCTTAATCTGTTAACACCACTTCGCTGTGAAGTTATGGGATACCCCCGTTATGCACCCGTTACAGATACGGCACAAACCGAATCTTCTGTACTTGCCGTTGGCGACAGTTATTATTTTAATATTTTTAATACAGAAGCGAAATCTCATTTTTTTGCCCAACATAATTTTTGGTATTATAATAAACATATTTATCCTGAACAATACAGCAGAGAATCGCTGGTGGAGGAGGTGAATCTGCGGGAAGAGCTAAGTAGTGTTGATATTATTCTGGTTACTGTTACTGAACGGTTTTTATATAAAAATTTGTGGGGGTTTGCCGATTTGGCCTATGGTGCCTTTTTTGCAACCAGCGTGGAGGAACCGTTTTATCATGCGTTGAATCAGATCCTATCGACGGATAGTTGGTTTAATGAAATTCTTGAAGAAGCAAAAATAAGGCATATACCTCCTGCAACCCTTCTCGAACAGCATGCCGCATTTATGGTTTACGAAAATGACCGCAAATCGTATATATTGTCCCGGGGCGCTGAGTATTTTGAAAATACCATTCGTTTTGACGAGAAGTGGTCAGCAATGATGCTGGAAAAAGCGAAGGAAAAGGGGAAAACTCCCGATGAAGTGATTGCAGAGGATGCGTTGTATATCTTTAAAAAAAATCATCCTGAATGGTATGAACAATGGCTTTTTATAACGCAGGTAAAAGAGGATATGCTGAATACCCCACACTGGATGGATGCGCTACGTGAGAAAGCCCGTTCCAATTATCTCACCCTGGAAGAAATGATGCAACTGGATGCCGAATACCTTTGGGCTGTTCGGGAAAAATAGTCGTTTTATTTTTTTATTTTTATTTTAAGGGTTTCCTCTTTCCTTTTTTGGTATTAATCCTTAAAAGGAAAGGGCGTATGACAAAAACAACAAGCTGGCGGTTTTTTCGTTGGGGGAAACAAATCCGTAAAAGTGGAATGCGTCAGGGAATAGCGGCTCTGATCATTACTTTGTGTATCCATTTTTTTTGGCGTCAGTGGGCTGGTGTATGGAGTTATTTTCCTTTGGAAACTTTTATGACCGGTCAGCTTTTCCCGGCAATTTCGCGGTATCTGTGTTGTCATGTCTCCATTGTTTTTCAAACTCTTATTCCCGGTCGGTTTATATGGCTTGACCATACGTTTTTTTTTCCTGACGGCGAGAAAATTATCCTGTCATCCGGCTGTCTTGGCCTGAAGCAATTGGCTCATCTGTTGGGTTTGATGGTAATTTCCGGAGGCCGTTTTTTCGGAAAACTGATGTATGGTTTGGGGGCAGTTTTAATGCTGAATGCGGTGAATGTATTTCGTATTGTAGCTTTAGGCCTGGTATTATTATATCAGCCACATTGGTGGTTGTTTTTTCATGACTTTTTTTTTCGTTTTATTTTTTATGTTGTTATATTTTTGTTGTGGATTATCCGGGAAGAGGATTTCTTAGAATATTAAAATAATAGATATGTTGATTGTAGGAGATTGTAACCTGAGTGATGACATTCGTGATGTTTGTTTTCAGTGCGATATAAAGAAATGCAAAGGCGCTTGCTGCGTTGAAGGAGATGCGGGGGCTCCGCTGGAAATCGATGAGATTGGTATGCTGGAAGATTATATCGATGCCATTAAACCCTATATGTCGGAATCCGGAATTGAAGTTGTGGAATCTCTTGGAGTATTTGATTACGATGTGGAAGGCCATTTTGTAACGCCACTGGTGAACGGTCGTGAATGTGTTTATGTTTTTTACGAAGAAGGGATTGCAAAGTGTGCTATTGAGAAGGCATGGGAGGAAAAAATGCAGCCTTTTATGAAGCCGATAAGCTGTCATCTTTATCCTATTCGCATCGACCATCACGAGTCATTTGATGCCATTAATTACCATAAATGGCCCATTTGTAAGGATGCTCTACGCTTTGGACGTAAAAATAAGGTGCATTTATATCAGTTTCTGCGCGTTCCTTTAATCCGGAAATACGGCAAAATCTGGTACGACGAATTATTGAAAGTTATCCGGGAAACCAGCAAGTAGCAACAGGGATTACTTCCACGTTCCCTTTATCTTCATAATAGGCCTTATTATGCGGGTACAACAGTTGTTGGGTTGGCTTTTCCTCCCAGATCACGGTCAAAGTGATATAAGGCGCCTTTTGAGTCACCAATCAGGTTAAGCTGATCAAGAATCCCACTGAAAATTGCCTCTTCTTCGTCCTGCTCCATGATAAACCATTGCAGAAATTGTCCGGTGTTAAAATCTTTTTCCTTAAAGGCCAGGTCGTAAAGGGCATTAATTTTTGCTGTGATCATTTGTTCATGTGCGTAGATATGCTCAAAAATCTGATGTAGTGAGAGGTAGTTATTTTCCGGATGCTCAAGTGCCATACATTGTGCATGCCCCCCTCTTTCATTTACATATTTGATCAGCTTAAATTGGTGCAACCGTTCCTCGTCACTGTGTGCATATAAGAATGCTGCGGTTCCCGGGAACCCATTGGCATCGCACCAGGATGCCATTGCCAGATAAAGGCGTGAAGACTCTTCTTCTAGTTTAATCTGATCATTGATTGCCTGTACAATTATTTCTTTTATCATAATGCTGGGTGTTATGTTTTATTTCATTTTAAAATCAAAACAACCACTTTTGATAAATGTTTATTAATTCCTCAATTAAAACAGCCACGCCGGAGGTGACGGTTTTCTTATCTTTACAAAAAATCAGGAAATGGAGATTACTATGGAAAATGATGTCTGGTTTATGCGGGAAGCATTACGTCAGGCACAGATTGCCTACGAAATGGATGAGGTTCCGGTAGGTGCTGTAATTGTTTGTGATGGACGCATCATTGCCCGTGCGCACAACCTTACCGAGCGGCTTAACGATGTAACAGCACATGCTGAGATGCAGGCCTTCACTTCTGCATTTGATTACCTAGGCGGGAAATACCTGCATGATTGTACTTTGTATGTTACACTTGAGCCTTGTGTGATGTGTGCTGGGGCTGCCTTTTGGTCGCAGATTAGCCGGATTGTTTTTGGTGCACCGGATGAAAAGCGGGGTTTTCTCCGGCTCGGGAAAGAATTACTGCACCCGAAAACCGAACTAATTAGCGGTGTATTGGAAGAGGAATGTAGTGCGATTCTGACGCGTTTTTTTAAAGAAAAAAGGTAGGATTACCGGGGTATTTCAAAGCTGAAACGGCTCCCTTTGGCCGGTGTTGAAGTTACATCGATTCCCTGTGCGCCCATGCTTTTGGCCAGATGCATAGCAATGGATAACCCAAGACCAATACCCGGCTCAGTTGTAATTTCTTGATTATCTGCTTTATAGAAACGGGTAAAAATGTGTTTTTGTTCTTCTTTAGAAATTCCAACGCCTGTATCCTGAACAAAGAAAACGATCCCTTCCCTTTTTACTTCATACCCAAAGGTGATTTTCCCTTTCTGTGTAAAACGAACGGCGTTATCCAACAATCGACCCATAATTTGTCGTAATCTTTCAGAATCGGTGTCGAAGAGGTCATGATGGTCGGGAAGTGCTTTTTTGACCTCAAATTGCAGATGTTCTTTACCGGACGCAGCCGCTTCCTGTTGATAGAGTTGCAGGTATTCATTCATGGTTTGGTTTAAGGCGATTCCGGAATAGATCACTTTTAAGTCGCCGCTTTCGATGCGGGCCAGTTCCATAGTGTCATTTATCATTCGCATTAGGTGGCGGATATTGTTTTGAATTTGGTTTCCGTATTGTACCTGCTGATGGTTTTCTCCTGCTCCGGAGGCAATCAGTTGGGCGAATCCGTTGATGGCATTCAGTGGCGTACGTAATTCTGCGTTGATGTTAGTGAGAAATGCGTTTTTCAATCGCTCACTTTGCTCGGCTTTTTCCCTGGCGATCATGAGTTCCTGTTGCATCGCTTTTTGTTGCGTAAGATCATAAATATGCATTACTACATAATCGGGTGGCAGATAGGCATATTGAATACTGACAAAGAGGATATTATCGGTAAAAAAACTTTTGAAGAAACACTCACGGCTAAACCGTAGTCCCTCTCTGAGGCACTGGCGCATATCGATAAGAATATCGTTTCGGCCGGGAAAGAGTTCCCGGGCATTTAAGCGAAGTTTTTCCCGGAACACCAGTTCTCCTTTTTCATTTTCGGCTTTTGCCAGGGTGAATGTTTCTCCGTTAAATTGGAAAAAGAGGCTAAAAATGGGGTAATTTTTAAAGGCAGGTTCCTCTTCTTTTTCTTTGTTGGTAGGTTGAGAGGCTTGTAGCAGGATATCGTGGAAGGTAACATCGCGTAATTGTAATACGATAAAATTCTGTTTGTTTTTTATTAAAAAATAGCCGATAATATCAAGTACTTGTTTTTCATGGTAAACATCGGTACGAATCAATTCAAAATGGTGTTTGTGAAAGCGGAGAATATCCTGAAGATGATCGAGAAAATGTTTTTTTTGGTCAGAAGGGATAAAGTCGAGAATTTCCCTTTGGAGAATATCCTGGCGTGAAGTATTTAACAAATCTGTTGCTCGGGCATTACAATCATGGATTTGTGGAGGATGTTTTTGCATATCAAGCACCAGTGTGCTTTCGAGCTGGGAAGCCATTAAATAGTCGTATTTATCTTTAGCATTCGCCGCTAAGGGCATCTCCTGCCCTTTGAATGGGCCGGTTTTTTCTAACGCTGTCCGTAAGGCTGAATTTTCTTTTTCAAGAAGCATCAGGCGGGTCAGGTAGCTTTGTATAGGGATTTCTTTGCTCATTGTTGTATGCATTAATATACCCTGATTTGAGTGTTTTGGCTAAATTACAATTTTTGTCGATTAAAATTGTATCTTAGCTTCATTCATAATAAACACATAAGGTACTATTTATCAGCGAACAAAATATTATGGAACCTGACCCTTCTTTTTTTACCGCAACGGATGATCTGGAGATTGCCTACTACAAGTGGCTTCCAAAAACAGAATACCCACATGCTATCGTACAAATTGCGCATGGTATGGCAGAACATGCTGCCCGGTATGACCATTTTTCCGGATTTATGGCAGGTCAGGGTTTTGCTGTGTATGCCAGTGACCACCGGGGTCATGGGGTAACGGCCGACAGAAATGGTACGCATGGGGATTTCGGTCCGGAACCGGGATGGCAGTCTGTGGTGAATGATATGAAAACCCTTACTGATATTGCCCGGAAAGAGTTTCCGGATATTCCTGTTTTTTTGTTGGGGCATAGTATGGGTTCTTTTTTAACACGTACGTATATTTCTCAGTTCGGCTCTGCGCTTCAAGGCGTAATTCTTAGCGGTACAGCTGGTAATCCGGGTTTTACCGGAAGGTTGGGGCGATGGATGGCGAAAAGGGCAATGCATCGCTATGGCGCTGAATTTGCCAGCCCAACTCTTGATAATATGTCGTTTGGAAGTTATAATAAGCATATTCCTTATCCGAGAACCCGATTTGACTGGCTGACCCGTGATGAAGCGATTGTTGATAAATATATTACTGACCCGTGGTGTGGGTTTGTGTGTTCAAACCGGTTTTTTTATGAGTTGTTGGGTGGATTATGTGCGATTTTTCGTAAAGCGAATATTCGATGTATTCCGGCTGATTTGCCGCTGTTTTTTATTGCAGGCAGTGAAGATCCGGTTGGCAAGTTTGGAAAAGGAGTCCGCCAATCCGTTGATATTTATAAAAAAAATGGTATTCGTAAACTTACCCTTAAATTTTATCCCGGGGCAAGGCACGAAATTCTCAATGAGCTTAATGCAGCCGAGGTTTACGCCGACATTCATAAGTGGATTCAAACCATTCTATC
>Ga0116152_10004883_pt1 | contig 10523 bp, 11 predicted proteins | sample AD_UKC119_MetaG_FD_89894 | JGI IMG/M metagenome (GOLD analysis project Ga0116152, IMG submission 89894) | Active sludge microbial communities of municipal wastewater-treating anaerobic digesters from Hong Kong - AD_UKC119_MetaG | ecosystem: Engineered > Bioreactor > Anaerobic > Digestate...
AAAAGAATCAAGCATAAAATTGCAATTGAACCAAGATATTTCATTAACAAGGTTAGATTTAGTTGTTTTCAAATAATTCATCGCAATGCCTGCGTACTTTTCAAGCCAGAGAACACATCATGTTCACCAAAACACTCTGACTATTCCAAGGTGTGGCCTGGTTTCGCGATGATCAGCCGCTAAGTTACATAATTCCGGCTTATGATTGGGCTGCTCTGATATTTTCCACTAACCGTACTAAAAAGTTGTGAAACCATACCGATAAAATTTCCAAACATCAGTAATGCCTTTTATCTATCATAAGATTTGAGAACAGTAAATAAAGTGCCAAAAGCCTCTATTTTCGGGCAATTTTAAAAAACTATCCAACAATACATTACAACATTTATAAGATTATTTAAGACTTAAAATTTGCATATACCAATGCTTACAGCTACATTTGAAATATACAAAACGAGTTCTTTTAAAAGATTAAAATACTGTCCGCATTAATTCAAAATTTGGAAAACTCAACAGAAAAAATTAAACCGAGGACGCTCTTAATGGTTGCGAAAACAGGCCTTGTAGTCCGTTAACTGACGGATGAGTCTTAGGACCGATGGAAGTTCGACCAACCGGGCACTCAAATCCTGTTATACAGGGGTTTTACACAATATGAATTGGTGCGGATTTTTTTTGTTCTTACCTGAAGCGTTTCACTACCATCAGCAATATAAGCAGAACACTCACAAACAGGGAAATACGGGCAATATAGTCGCCATTTTTTGTATAAAAGGTAAGTTCATCGTTTGTATTAATTTTTCCTGAGATAGCAGCTTCAACCCACCATCCAGTGACCTGCGAGACATCACCACATTGATTTATAAAACAAGAAATACCAGTATTTGCCGAGCGTGCAATACTGCGACGGTTTTCGATGGCCCGCAAACGTGCAAAAGACATGTGTTGTTTGTACCCAGGCGTATTCTTCCACCAACCGTCATTGGTAATGATAAAAATGAGTCCGGCCCCCTTCTTAACGTAATCCGTTACATATTCACCAAAAACTGATTCGTAACAAATTACAGGTGCAATTTTTGTCCCATCCTGAGCAGTAAAAACAGAGGCCTCGGTTTGTCGCCCTAAACTTCCTGTCGTTCCTCCGATATTGATAACTATATCGTTTATAAAACCCAGGTATTTCATAAATGGCATCTTTTCCACACCTACCACCAGTTTTGATTTGTGGTAAATTTGTACTTTGCCATTTCGGTCGAGAAAAAGTGCTGTATTGAATCTGTCGTAACTCACACCGTCGCTTGTCCTTGCGGTGCTGGTCACTTCATTTTTGTCGTTATAGATTTTAAAGGAAGAAACTCCAAAAACCATTTGCGCTTTTGCATAGTTACGAAGAAAACGTTCCATGTCAGCAAGAAAAAGATTGGAGTTTAGCTTTGCCTCGTCCCAGTACGATGGATTTTCGTAGACCGTTTCCGGCCCCACGATATAGTCAGTCTCATCGGTAGTCACACTTTGTGCCAATCGCAGAAAAGTATTCTTTTTAGCTGTTTCGGCAGCCATGTCGTATTTTTCAGAATACGGATCAATGTTGGGCTGTACGATGGTTACCACTTTCGGTGCTTCTTTTTCTTTGTAAGAAGAATACATAATTAAAGAAACAACAATCGGGATGATCAGAACACATGTGAAAACAAAGGATGTGAGCATTGATGCTCTTTTCTCCGAATTCCGGATTTGTTCAATTATCTTGAAAATAAGTACATTAATAGTCAGCACCCACAAGGTTCCACCGAAAGCGCCTGTAAATTCATACCATTGAATAAGTTTCACATTATTTGCAAAACCATTTCCAAGTTGTAGCCAGGGCCATTCAATGTCCCAGTGAAAGTGAAAATACTCGAATGAAATCCAGAAAACGATCAGCGCAATATAACCAAGGTATGATTTATACTTTCGACGGGCCGCATGCGCCAGCCACCAAGTTAATGACATTAAAAAAGAATTGGCAACAATAGCTAACACAGCTCCCATAATGGTAGCATGCATGATCCACCATGTTGTTAAAAGATTCCAGATAAAAACGGTGAGAAGAGCATGTCCCCAAAAAGAAACCCCTCTGAATTCTTCAGCGTTATCAGTGAAATATTTCTCAACAGTTAAAAGAGGCAGGAATGCCACAAAGAGTATCCAACCGGGAAACCCCAACCAGGCTAGACTTAAAAGAACCCCGGAAACCACTGACAGCAAAAGTCGGTGTGATCGTTTCATTTACAAAGTTTATTCAAGATTAGTAGTATAGGCTACCGGCTGACCTTTCCCGGTCCGGTCGAAAACAAAATCAATTTTACCGACAACCAGTCCTCCCCACCATGCCTGATTCACAATCACCGGATTCCCGGCTTTATTTTTCTCAACCAAAGGCTTTTCAAGATACGAGTGTGTATGTCCTCCAACAATCAGATCGGTTAACGAAGTTTCTGCAGCCAGTACAAGGTCACTAACTTTATCATCACGATACTTCAACCCCAAATGCGAGAGACAAACTACCAGGTCACAATCCATTTCATTTTTCAGGAATGTTTCCATTTCGTTTGCTACACTTAAAGGATCGTTGTAAACGGTATTGCCGTAATTCTTTTTGCTTACCAATCCATCCAACTCTATTCCAAGCGCGTACACTCCAATTTTAATTCCGTTTTGATCGAATATCTTGTACCGTTCAAATTTACCAGCCAGAATAGTATCTGAAAAATCATAATTCGAATTTATTAAAGGAAACTTTGCATTTGGTAAGGGATCAAGAATCCCTTGTAAGCCATTATCGAATTCATGATTACCAATTGTCCCCAAATTATAACCGGCAGCACTCATGGTTTTCAGAATCAGTTCTCCCTTAAAATAATTGAAATAAGGTGTTCCCTGAAACATATCGCCGGCATCGAACAAGAAAGTATTTGGATTCATCTCGCGATGAATTTTTGCTATCTCCGAAATCCGGGCTAATCCGCCTTTGTTATCATAGCGTTCATCCGAACCCGTAAAAGGTTCTATGTGGCTATGAATGTCGTTCGTATGTAAAATCGTTATGGTAACAAAGTCGTCGTTCGCCAACAAGCGAAACGGAGCAGATCCTAATGCAAAACCAGCCGTTCCTGCAGCCACATTCCTAATAAATAACCTTCTATTCATTATGTATCCTCCCATCCAGTTTTGCACTTAAATGCTCATTATTCTTCTGATGTTCTTCCAAATTTCGGATGATGATGTCCCGGATTAATTCTCCACTGTTAATAAAGTTTATCCGATCCTGAAAAACAGCAAGCCCGTCGCCACCTGCTGCAACATAATCATTGGTTACGATCCAGTAAGATTGCTGTGGGTCAAAAGGCTTTCCCCCAATCTTAATGTTCCCGGCCTTACCATCCTTAATTGTAAAGCGAGCTCCGCCTATGCTTCCTCCTCCGTGATTAGCAACATAATTCAGAAAGGCTAAGGTATTGTCACCACTTAATTCCAGAAACACCAGTTCATTTTCAAAAGGCATCAGTTCAAAAATCTTTCCGACGGTTATCTCTCCCTTTGGAATGGTAGAACGTATCCCGCCATAGTTGTAAAATGAGATGGATGGAACAAGATTAAGATTTTGTAACTGTGCTTCGCGAGCCCCTTCCTGCAATAATAAATCTCCTAAAAAGTTCGTTAGTAAACTTTCAGGGCGGTCTTTGTCCATATCAGTATCAGAAATGGAAATAACCCGATTCATATCCTTGTCAATAATTTCCTTGTACGGCGAGTATAATTTTATGATGCTGCTATCGAGAGGGGCTTCCTGAGAAGACACAGAGATATTTTCAGTTTCATAAGCTGTTTTAACTACGTCGTGCTGACAAGAAAAGAGGAAAAAAATCCAAGTTATCAACAACGCACGGCTGAAAGATTGTCGCATGAACAAATATTTTTTTTAACGGTTACCTTTATTTTAGCTCGAAAGTCGTTTACTGTAAACAGAAAATTACTTCACATGTTCAGGTCAAACTTACATATAAATTCACTTAAGAAAGGCATTCTTTTCACTTTTTTGGCAGTCATCCTGTCCTCTTTTCAACTGTCGGCACAAAATAAGCAGGTAGTTGCCGAGAAAGGAGACGGGATTTACAGCCTGTTAAAACGTTACGGATATTCCTATACAGATAATTTGGAGAATTTTATTGCATTGAATAAGGATAATCTGGGAACAAACAATTCTCTTTTCGCCGGGAAAAAATACATACTTCCGGGAACAGAGAATGCCGTGGAAGAAAAGACAACGTCTACCACTACTTCTGCACCGAGCTCCGGCAAAATGGTTCATTTCGATATTTTTGGTGACAAGTATGCTGACATTGAAATCACCAGCAACGATTTGAAGGGTGCGGTATACTACCTGGTGTCGGGACACGGTGGACCAGATCCAGGTGCCATGGGAAAATATAATAATCACGTAGTGTGTGAAGATGAATATGCTTATGACGTAACGCTCCGGCTGGCCAGAAACCTGATTCAGGAAGGAGCAACCGTTTATGTAATTACCCGCGATCCAAACGACGGAATCCGGGATGAAAGCTTTTTGAAAATCGACAAGGACGAAGTTTGTTATCCGAATCTGACCATTCCGCTGAATCAAACCAAGCGACTAAAACAACGTTCCGATGCGGTAAATAAATTATACATGCAACACAGGAACGAGTTTCAGCGAATGATTGCCATTCATGTTGATTCACGTAGCAGGGGTGAAAATATCGATGTTTTCTTTTACCACGATAAACGCAGCGACACCGGTAAAAAAGCAGCTACTACTTTAAAAAATACCTTTCAGCAAAAATACCGCCAGCATCAGCCAGGGCGCGGATACGGGGGAACAGTGTCAGAACGAAATCTTTACGTTGTAAAAAACACATACCCTCCGGCAGTTTATATCGAATTGGGAAACATGAACCACTCCCGCGATATTCAACGTTTGATTATGGCAGATAACAGGCAAGCCGTTGCCAACTGGCTTACTTTGGGATTAAAAAAAGATTTTCAAACGAATAAATAAGCAAAGAGAATAACATTTAAAGTTGTTTGATAAACACCTGTTTATTTAAGCAATGGAAGTGTAAATGAGAAAACAGAACCTACTCCGATCTTACTCTCAACCCAAATCTCGCCTCCCTGAATTTGGACAAATTCTTTACAAAGTAATAGTCCAAGCCCATTTCCTTGCTCGTTAGAAGTACCGTTTGAAAATTTCCTAATGCCTGTTACAAACAATTTCTTAACGGCTTCATCATCCATTCCAATTCCGTTATCAGAGATACTCACTTTACAGAATGATTCTCCATCTCTGTTCATTATTTCCGACATGACACTCACTTTTCCACCATGATTCGTAAACTTTATCGCATTTGAAATCAAATTTCGAAGAACAGTATCTGTAAGTTGCTTGTCGGCAAAAACAGTAATGTCATCCTCAAGTTTTTCTTCCAATTGAATTTCTTTTAATTGTGCGCTTGTTTCGAATTGATTTAAAACAGTATGATATATGGATTTGAGATGGATTTCCGAAGGGTTTGCTTTTAATGCTCCCGATTGCGACAAAGCCCACTTTAATAAATTTTCCAGTAATGAATAAAGCTGATTAGATGAGACTTGCAGACTTTTTAACAGCGACTTCTTTGTCTTATCATCTAAATTGTCTTGCTCCGTCATCAAAATATCAATCAAACCTTTATGTCCAGCTAAAGGACTTCGAAGATCATGAGCAATAATTGAAAAGAATTTGTCTTTTGAAGCATTTAATTCTTTGAGTTGTTGCTCCGATTCCTGTAACTGTTGTTCACGTTTCTTTGACTCTGTAACGTCGTAAGCATTAAATATGATGCTATCCTCGCTTTTATAACTTATTCTGGCTGTAAACCATTTTTCCTTACCATGCATTACAAGTTTATACTCAACTACCTGCAATTCTTTGGTTTGCAAACATTTTTCAATGGCCATCATCATGCATTCAGCTTCAGACTCTTTAAAAACATCCCGAATATATTTACCTATTAATTCCTCTTTGGGTAAAATTAGATTCTCCTCGTTTATAGCTGCTATCTTTAAATATTTGCCTTTGGAATCCAACTCGATTATTAAGCTGTCAAGTGATGCAAAAATGGCTTTTAGTTCTTTTTCATTTCTTCTGATTTTAGCCAGTGCGTTTACAAATAACCAGATTAAAACACTTATAATTATAGCGCTGAATAACAACAACATAAACATTGCCTTATCCTGATCAGCATATTTTTTCCAACCTCTGTCAGGAATAGCTGCCAATATCCATTTCCCTATTGGAAGATCAACCGATAATGTAACCGGGTTTTGCTCAAAGACCATACTATCTCCCCAAAAAACATCACCATTAAATCCATCGCCATTCACACCTCGTAAAGCATAATTAAACCCATTCTCTGTTTGAATTAATCCTGCCTCATTCAAAAGTTGGTCGCGTTTAATTACAATATCAGTAACCCCCCAAAAACGTTCCTGATTTCGATCAGACTTATCAAAAACCGGAGTGTAACTAATAAATGCAATACCACCTTCAACCAATTCAACTGGTCCGGCAACGAAGGTCAAATGTGTCTCTATGGTTTTTTCCACCATTTTTTTTCGTTCCGGATGTTCAAGCAAATTCAATCCCAGTGCTTCTTCATGTCCTTTACGTGGGTAGATATCTGAGATAATACAATCTTTCGACAGCGACATACTACCTATAACCGAATCATTTTTAATATACTCCTTTGCCAGTTCTGCATATTCCTCGCTCGAAATAGATGGGTTTAATGAAACATACGCCGCCACTCCCCGCGTATAAAAAATCCTGGAATATAAAGCTTTCTCCAGCTTTGATTTTTTTCCTGAAAGAATATCATACAACCCAGCCCTAACGTCTTTCTCCCATAAACCAAGTTTATATTTTGTAAAGCCATAAATACCGGCAGCCAGAATAGTGAATATCAATACTGAAATAAATGTTGCCGGAATATATTTTTTAAACTTTTTCAGAAATTGCATAGGCTATTTTCTTTGATACAAACAGTGCCGTAAAATAAATAAAATAACACGCAACTCAACATAAAATCAACTTAATAAAGACGAATCAGCACAAAACAAAACACTATTTATTTCTATCTGTTATATCTGTAATTGTGCATGATAAAAATAATATAGTACTTTTTGATGGCATTTGTAATTTGTGCAATGTTGCTGTTGATTTTGTTCTGAAAAGGGATACAAAAAAACAATTTCGTTATGTATCTATCCAATCGGAAGAAGGACAGAATTTAATTGCCCGTTTCAAAATTCCTGAAGAATTGGATTCAGTTATTTTACTGAAAGAAGAGATAGCTTTTTTTGAATCCGAAGCCGCTATCGAAATTGGAAAGATGTTACCTGTTCCATGGAAATGGGCTGGTATTTTTAGGATTGTCCCATTAAAAATCAGAAATGGAATTTACCGGTGGATCGCACGAAATCGTTATCGCTGGTTTGGAAAACGTGATCAGTGCCGGATTATTCAAAACTAAAATCCCCGGATTCGAAATCCCGGTAAAGTTTGGATAAACTTCCCAACCACTGGCTCAATCGCTGAACTGCTTCTTCTGTTTCAACAGTTACTTCAGCATTTTTCATTTTTAGCAACAGAAATCCATACACCGTATCAATGGTTAATTGAATATCATTTGGTGCAGATGGATTTTTTGTACGAAGCTCACCGAGTAGCCCTGCAATCATTTGGAATGTTCTAACATATTGAGCATCTGTAGCCGTTTCCATTAATTTTAAATGGAAATCATTAACATCAGCAATCAGATTTACCAGGAATTGCAGATGCCCCTTTTCCCTGACACCTTCCTTTTCCATCATAATCAAAAGATTGCTGTACCAGTCGGCGATTTCCTTTGATGTCTTTTCATCTGCCTTGTAAGCCGGAACCAGTTGCATTTCAATTTGGTTCATATCAAACCGCAGAGCCCGAATCATGTCTTCAATCTGATACAGGTACAAAATGTACTCAGCAATATTTTCTTTTCTTTTTTGTTTGGCTACAAGCATAACTTTTAGTTTGCAGTTTTCAGTCACAGTATTTAGAACTTCATTCTTCCAACCTTTTGCTACCAATCGAAAAAATCATCCAAATCACGGCGGTCTTTTTTTGTTGGTCGTCCGGTTCCTTTGTCGCGCACACTCCAATGCATGTGTTTTTGCATTTCGAGAAGTTCGAGTTCTTCTGCAGGAGTAACATCTTCCAGATAATTGTGAACCAGTTTTGCCCCCATTCTTTTTTCTGTCAGATCAAGCACTTTAAAACTTCTTGAAATCGGTGGTTTCCGCACTTCTACCACTTCCCCGACATGAACATCGCGCGAAGGTTTCACCGGCATTTCTTCAATGGAAATATGTCCTTTTCTACAGGCTTCGGTAGCCTGGCTGCGAGTCTTAAAAATTCGCACAGCCCATAACCATTTATCAATCCGGACTCCCTCTGCCATTTTATTTGGTATTGAAAATATTCATCGTTCTCTCCACTCCAACTGTTCCAAAACTGTGAATAATATCGATACAATCATTGAATTTAAAAGGTAGTTCCTTTTGTTCTTCCTTGCTCCAGTCTCCCAACACATAATCCACCTGGGATCCTTTCGGGAAATCATCGCCGATACCAAACCGCAACCGGGCATAATCATTTCGCCCAAGCACCTGATTAATATTTTCCAAACCGTTGTGACCACCGGCTCCACCCTTTGCCCGAACCCTCAATGTCCCGAATGGCAATGCCAAGTCATCGACCAGAACCAACAAGTTCTTTATATCAATCTTTTCATTATTCATCCAGTAATGAACTGCCCGTCCACTCAGGTTCATAAAAGTGGTAGGTTTTAACAGGATAAAAGTGCGGGCCTTGTACTTATATTCAGCGACAAAACCATAACGTTTATCGTTAAAACTAATATTGGACGCCTCAGCGAGAGCGTCCAATATTTGAAAGCCAATATTATGGCGAGTATTTTTGTATTCCGGTCCTATATTACCGAGTCCGGCAATTAGATACTTCATACAATTTTATTTAAGATTTATTCTTCGCTTGCCGGAGTTTCTTCAGCAGTTTCTTCTTCTTCGCCTGCGCCACCAGCACCTGCTGCAGATCTTGCTGCCCTTGTAATAGCAACGCTTACTACTACGTTCGATTTTGGATCAAGGAATTCTACGTTAGCAAGGTTCAGATCACCCACTTTAATACCTTGTCCAAGACCCAACTTGGTAACATCGATGGTGATAGTATCCGGTACGTCACTTGCCAGTGCTTTCACTTTCAAACGACGTAAGTTAGTATTCAATTTACCACCGGCTTTCATACCTTTAGCATGACCGGTTACTTTGATAGGAACTTCGATCTTGATTGGTTTGTCATCGCTGATTTTCAGAAAATCAACATGCATCACCATTTCTTCAACCGGATGCCACTGAATATCTTTCATGATCGCTCTGTGAACGGTTCCGTCAATATCCAGATCAATCAGGTAAACATTCGGAGTGTAAATAAGACTCCTCAACTCAGAAAAATCTACCGAGAAATGTATCGGTTCGTCTACACCGTATAAAACTGCAGGAGCTTTTTCTGCAGCACGTAATTTGTGCGCGTCTTTTTTACCAAGGGATTTACGAGCTTCCCCTTTTACTGTTAATGATTTCATTTTGATAATTTACTTTAATAATTATGGTACTCAGTCCTTCCGTCAGCTGACGGACAAACAGCATGCACATTATTAATGGCCCTGCTTATGGAAAAAGCGGTGCAAAAATATAAATTATTTATAATACAACGAACTTATTGACTGATTTTTATACACACGCCGAATAGCTTCGGCAAAAGCATCGGCAGTTGTAATGTATTTTATCTTACTGCTACCGGTTTTTGGCTTAATTGAATCAGTGAAATAAACTTCTTCCAGTTCCGACTTTTCAATGCGTTCAACAGCCGGCCCGGATAAAACACCATGCGCAGCAAAAGCTCTCACCGTTTTGGCACCTTCCTTTTTCATCAGATTGGCCGCTTTAGTGATGGTTCCCGCAGTGTCAATCATATCGTCAACTATAATTACATCTTTGCCTTTTACATCACCTATTACGGTCATATTCCCCACTTCATTCGGTCTTGCACGCGTTTTATGACAAATCACGATACCTGTTTCCAACATTTTTGCGTAGGTGTTGGCACGTTTGGTACCTCCCACATCAGGAGAAGCTATAATAGCATCCTTCAATCCCATTTTTTCAATAAACGGAACAAACAAGGTAGATGCATACAAATGATCGACAGGAACATTAAAAAATCCCTGAATCTGGTCGGCATGCAAGTCCATGGTTATCAGTCTGTCAATTCCGGCTGTAGATAGTAAATCGGCAACCAGTTTGGCTCCTATCGAAACACGCGGTTTATCTTTTCTGTCCTGACG
>Ga0116152_10004888_pt1 | contig 10514 bp, 8 predicted proteins | sample AD_UKC119_MetaG_FD_89894 | JGI IMG/M metagenome (GOLD analysis project Ga0116152, IMG submission 89894) | Active sludge microbial communities of municipal wastewater-treating anaerobic digesters from Hong Kong - AD_UKC119_MetaG | ecosystem: Engineered > Bioreactor > Anaerobic > Digestate...
CGGTTGTTTAGTTCTACTTTGTGGGTTTCTACTCCCTTAACCTGTGCCAATCCTTTTTCAACGATTAAAGCACAATGTTCGCTTTCGACATCTTCTAACGGAAGATAGATGATTTCTTTATTATTAATTGCTGCCATTTTGCGATTGTTTTAATTAACACTGCAAAGTTGGCAATTAAAATAGTAGTAGCTGTTGTGGAATTTTGGGATTGATTTGTAAGATTTACAAACTATCTAACGGCTTTCTTTTATCTGCCTTTATTTGTTTAAAATAGCTCGGTGTTAGCCCTGTTACTTTTTTGAATTGATTGCTTAAATACGCCACACTCGAATAGTTCAGACGAAAGGCAATTTCACTCAAAGACAATTCATCATAGACCAATAGTTCTTTTACCTTTTCTACCTTTTGGGCAATAAAATATTTTTCAATGGTTGTTCCCTCTACTTCTGAAAACAGGTTGGATAAATAATTATAATCGTGGTATAACTTACTGCTTAATACATCTGAAAGATTGGTTTTAATATCGTTGTCCTGATGATGTACCAAGTCAATAATTATATTCTTTATCTGCTCAATGATACGGCTTTTTTTATCGTCAATGATTTCAAAACCCAATGGAACTAAAACCTTTTCTAAGTTGCTTTTTTCTTCGAGCGTAGGTTCTTTATCAAATGTAACTTCTCCTAATTTGATATTCTTAACATCAAAGTCCAATTTATCCAATTCATTTTGCAACACCATAATACAACGGTTGCAAACCATATTTTTAATAAAGAGTGTTGTCATATTTATTTCTTGCTCACGTTATTTCGTTACAAAGTTAGAAAACATTTTAAAAATAGTTTGGGGTGGTGGGTGGGCTTTGGTCGGCTTGGCTCTTTTGATTTTTTGAAGCGTTGGTTTGTGTGTCGGGAAAAACCAAATGTGCCAAATGCGTTGGCAAAAAAATTTCCTTGTGCGTTGGGCATTTTTTATTTTTTTTCTGTGTCGGGCTGTTGTCTGGTCAGGTGTCGAAGTGTCGGTTCGGGTAGTCGTCCTGCCATTGCCACTAACGACCCGGCTAAGAAACGTAGGGGAGTTTGAAACACCGCCCTTTCAGTTTAGCACTTAGCCAAGCCAAATATTTTTATAATTATCTTTCTTTTTTCATTATCAAAATTTTGGTTTGGCGGACTTGATTAAAAGCTCTAAACCTTCAATTTACCACCGAAACCCCTATGTTTTTTTAGCCATTGTTACCCACCGTTTTCATTTTTTTTCAGCGTTGGCAAAGGCATACTCTTTGACAAGTTTTGGCTCGTGCGGTTGGCTTTTGAGCGACTTGGCAATGTGTATGACTTTTAGGGTTGGCATTACTTCTTCCATTCATATTTTGTTTCACCACAACCACCACATCTTATTTTCTTAGCTACATTATCATAATTCCGCAAGGAAACATTTGGTTTTTTGCATCCTTCATGTTGACAAATAAATATTTTTTCTAACTCCATTATATCAGACCAAAAAGCTTTTAAGTCACCTATTTTAGGATTAAATGTGCTTGCGTGAGATAAATTATTTAAGATTGGAGAAACAAGAATTTTATCTATTAACGGAAATTGACTCTTTAATTCAGGACTATACTCCTTAATTTCAGATTTAATTCGCGTTAGCAATTCATAAGGCATTCTGTGTTCATTTGAATTATTATATTGAAAAGTCAATTTTGCCTCTGTATGGAAAGCTATTGCTTTCAGTGAATGTTCTAAGTATTTCCGAATTGGATTACCTAAATCATCAATCTTACTTGCAGCAAGGTTTATTTCAATTCTTTCCTTGAGGTCATTTGGATCTTCGTCAAAATGAGTTCCTTTATCTTCTGTCCATTTAATCTCATTTATGAGCCAACCTTTACTTTTTGCTAACGGACTCACAAAATTCGTAAACCAATCTTCTTCGTGCGTAAGTAATATAATCTGATATTTTGAAAATTTTTCAAAAATCAATTCAGCAAATTTCTTCCTGTGATTAGAATCAAAACTTGAAATAACATCATCCAAAACAATAAATTCATTCTTGTTATTGAAGGCATTTACGGAAGCCAAAAAGAATGATAATCCAAAACAGTTCAAATGAGATTCACTAAAGTACTTTTGCGGTGGTGAAACCCAATTACCGTTGTACTTATACTCAATTGTGATTCCGTTTAATTCATCTTCTTCTCCGATAGTTACAATTTTAATTTCCTGAAATGGTTCATCAGGATTCATGTATTGATAATACTCGTTTATTTTACCTGAAAAAGTAGTAATGAAATTTTCAAGTCCCTCTTTTTGAACTTTGACAAATTCGTTATAGATTATTTCTAAGGACTTACGCTGTTTCTCCAGTTTCGCCTTTTGTTTTTCAAACAGTTTTATCTTTAGAAAAGCGTCTTTAGAGGCAGAAATATTTGAATAAAGAACTGCTGAATTGTCTTTTTTGAAAATCTCCTGTATTTGCTTGATTCTTGAAGCTATTCCAGTTTGAAATTCAAAATCTGAGGTTAAAAGTTTAAGTGTTTCAGCTTTTGGTATTTTATTTCCTGAGGTTACTCGCTCGACACTTGCCTTTTGATATTCAGTGATTTTTTCTTTTAAATCCGTGAAACCTTTCTTAATGAGTTTACTTTCCTCAACTTCAACAAGGGGTTCTAAAAGAACGGTTTCCAGCCTTTTAATTCGTTCAATAGTTATTGAATCTACCAATTGTTTTGCCTTATCAAATGATGCTTTTTTCTTAGAAGATTCTTCAATTTCCTTTAATCTATTGGCAATTTCTGCACGAAGTTCTTCAATGCTTTTGGGTTGCAAACAAAGAGGGCAGTTTTCAGTCTTGTGATACTTTTTTGCTAAAACGGTATCACCTGCTTTTAATAATTCACCCAAAAAAGTTTGCATGATGCTATCAACATCATTTGCAATAAGTTCAAATTCATCAAAATATTTCGTGTATTCAGAATCAATAAATTCTACCTCTGATTTGAGTGTGTCCAATGCGTTGTTAGCTTTTTCTAAAAAAGCCAATTCCTTATTGAGCTTGTTGTTTGTTGCGTTTTTTAAGTGTGTCAACACTTTATCAATATCCTCAAATTTCTTAACCTCAATACCAGTTTTTAAAGGTTTGATTTTTTCATTTATCGTTTCAAATAAATTTTCTTCTTGGCTAATAGCTGCTCCTAGTTTTTCAATAAGAGTTGCTTTTTGAATATTCGTTTGAGCTTCAAAGTTTTGATTCTTTATTTCAGTTTTTATTGAATTGTAGCTTTTTTTGAGAACGTCCTTCTTTTTAGTTACTTCCGAAAAACCAATAATGTCTGACAAGTACTTTAGCTTATCACTTTTTGTATTGTCAATAAAGTCGGTCAGATATTGATAACGCAATAAGAGGTTTTCTTCTTTTGAGAGCTCTAAATATTTTTTAAAATCATCAGAAGTGTTGGAAAATTCGGTAGTTAGATTATCTCTTTTGTAGAAAAGGGTTTTGGAACAATCAATATCGGTTTCCTTAACGAATGAAACGCTAACTTCTGAAATATCATCTTTGCCAATACCTGAATTTCTCAAAGCATCTTTTAAGTCTATTTCACTATTACTGGATAAATGTGATACGCGATTAGTATAAAACCATTCAAGTGCATCTGAAATGCTGCTTTTTCCTGTTCCGTTATCGCCATAGAGAACAATTGATTTGCCTTTTAATGGCAATTCCAAGCTGTTTTTTGCCCCTCTAATTCCTTTGATGGTAATACTGTTTATTTTAGTCTTTATTGCCATCTCGTAGTTTTTGAAGTTCATTTTTAACGTTGGTATCAGTCAGCTTATCCTCTTGGTAAAGTCTCTCCAACATTTTAGCAATTTCCGAATCTATGTTTTCGATTTTCTCAATTCCATTGAAAAAATCGTCCAATATTTCTTTACCAGATTTTACATTTTCTGCCATACTGTATTATTTAAAGTATTTCCAATCAATTTTAAAACTGGAAGTGAGTGTTTTGTTTTGAATTTCAAATCCCGATTTATTATTACAAATAGGGTAAACTCCATATTGCTCCACAAAATCCAAAATGAAGTAGCTTTCCAAATCTTCAATACGGAATTGCCAAATATTTTTAAGCATTTCAAAATTGATATAGGTAAATAGTAAAGGTTCTACTTTTCTATAATTGGTTAACCCCAGGTTTTTCGATTTACCGTCAAAATGCCCTAATAAGCGACTGCCAATACTATTGGTTTTCCTTCGCTCATACCTATATAAAGCAGTTTTGATTTATCAAATGGGTATTGAATATCAATGGTCTGGCTAAAAATGAAGTAAAGACCAGTAATGCCATTTAACGGTTGAATGTTGTTTGGTTCAAATGACATTGGGCGGTCAAAATATATGGTTACTTCATTGCTCATTTTTAAAAAGCATTAAACTTATCACCCATAGCGTGTTTCAGATTCCATTTTTTGGTGGTGTCTAAAGCACGTTCCAAAACAATTAACTTTTGGTCGGTATGAGTTTTAAAATATTCTACCGTTTCATCTGCAATGGTTACATCCAAACAAATCAGCGTTTCTTTGTCTCCGTCAGAAGCCAGTAGAATTTCATTCTTTTTGAATTCCTCTTGTTTGGTTAAGGTATAATTGAGTTTAAAACCGTTTTTGATTAAAATTTCGGTTATCAATTCATCTCTGTTGAAAGCGGTAACTAATTGAGCTTCTTTGTCTCGGATGTATTTTTTGAGTAATTCAATGTTTTCTTCTTCCGATTTTTCAGGGTCGGGAGCATATTCTACTCTTGGGAAATTTGATTTTTTGAGTTTGAAAACTTTAAAGCCAAGACCTTTTAATTGTTCTTGTTCATTTTCCTTTTTACTGAACAAATCAGGTTGAGCTGCTGCCTTTTCTTTGATGATTTTTTCAATTACCCGTTTGTTACGTTCAATGGTAATGTCGCTTATTTTTTTGTATCCTGCTTTGTAAGAGTCACTATCTTCATCAGTTGCTTCTGGAAGTTGAACCAAAATATATCTTCTATTACCATTATCCTCTATATTAAGTTCAGTAATGGCATGACCTGTTGTGCCTGAACCACCAAAGAAGTCTAAAACAATCTCACTTTCGGAAACAAATGGCTTAATAAAGTCTTTAGCAAATTTGAAAGGCTTTGGATTATCAAATTCTAAATTCCAATCTTTGAAAAGAGCGTCATCACTCCCTGCATATTCAATTACGCTTGGTATGTTTTCAAATAAATTTTCTTTCAGTAAATATTTTCTTTCGGGTTGTTTGTTTTCATCTTCACCGAAAAGGATTAAATCGTTTTTTAGTAATTCATCCATTGTTTCAGGCGGATTTCTCCAACCTCTTTCAGGAATAGGACATTCCTTTTTTGTTATTGGATGAATTAGAGGAATGAAATATTGATCAGGGGCTTTTTTCTTATTTGGCCATGCCATTGAAACACCTCTGAATACATCTCCATTTTCATCTATTTTATTATATGCTTTTTCACCACCACTAAAATCTTGGCATTTAATCCATTCTCTGAATTCTTCATTTACGCCTTCTAATCCTATCTTTTTTACTTTTTTAAAAACATTCTTAGCTTTATTTATGATAGCGATTGCATTTGGTTTTTCTCTTTTTAAATCGGAAACCGAAAACAAATATTCGCTACTTTTTGCAAATAGCACAATGTTTTCATGCTGGTAACCGATACCCTTTGCATCACCTTTTGGATTTTGTTTGTCCCAAATAATGTTTCCCAAAAAGTTTTCTTCTCCGAAAACATCCTCACATAATTTTCTTAAATGATGTTCTTCGTGTTCATCAATGTGAATTGCAATTACCCCATCTTCTTTTAAAAGTTGTCTTGCAATAAGTAAACGGCTGTACATCATGTTGAGCCAATTCGAGTGAAACCGCCCATCTGTTTCGGTATTCGTGTCAATTTTATAGCCGTTTTCAGTTATTTCAGCATCTTCCCAATATTCTTTTTTGTCTTGGTTAAACTTGTCGGAATACACAAAGTCTTTTCCCGTGTTGTAAGGTGGGTCAATGTAAATGCACTTTACTTGCTCACGGTAACTGTTACTGAGTAATTTAAGTACCGCCAAATTCTCGCCTTCAATAATCAGGTTTTCACTTTCGGTTGGGTTTACGCTTCTGGCTTCATCATAAACCAACGTAGCATCAGTAGGGGTAAAGGCTTCTCTTTTTGCATTGCTTTTGCCAAACCACCTAAATTCGTATCGTTCAGTTTCGTTTACGCTTTTTGGGTCAACTACTTTTTTAAGTTCGTTGATGTTGAGCAAACCATCATTGGTAAAAAGGTCGGGCATTAATTGTTTAAGCTGCTCCAAACGCTCCTTGTTCCAATCATGTGATTGTACCTTTTCCATAGGGTTTTCTGTGGTTTCTTTTTCCTTACTCATTATGCTTCTTCAATTAATGCGTTAATACCTTTTTGGGCTTCTGTTTTAAAATACTGATAGTCTTTTACAGGAGCTTTGTACTGTACTTCTACACCAAGCGTGGCAAAATGCTTAACAGCACATTTTATTTTATAAATCTCACTTTCTTTGAGTGCCTTTTTGTTGTTGATGTCGTTCGTTCCTTTTGTTTCAATCACAAAATAGAATTCACCTTCTTTTCCATTTCTCAGGCTTTTCCGCTTCATCACAATTCCAAAATCGGGTTCGTATTCGCCAATAGGCGTTTGAATTTTATAATAAGACGGAAGTTTAAGAAAGCAAACAACTTCATCATCTAAATCGGTAGCTTTGGCAAAGGACTTTTCCACATCACTATCCACCAACATTTTATCAAAAACGCCTCTTTTTGGAGTGGGTTCATATCCCTTTTCATCAATGTTTTTAACGTAATCATCAAATTCAAAGGGGAAGGTTTCATCTGTTAAATGATAATCCAAACCTCTAAGCATTTCTTCCAACTCAATGTTTTTGATTAGGGCAGATGCCTGATGAATGTATTGCGGTGGATTTTTAGCAAAATGGGAATAATTAGTAATTCCGTCAATAATTCTAAAAAGAGTAGTGTAACTCAATCCAGTGTTTTCGCTTAATTCCTCTACCAAATCCAAAGCTGAGAAGTAGGCTTTCAGTTTGTAACTTTCTTTACCGCCAAATTCATCTTCAATGCCGTCTTCAGTTATGGTTCCAATCGAACGGCTGCTTACTTCTGCCTCATAGTCAGCAATATCAATGTTGTTCAAAGCTTCTTTGCTTCTTTCAATCAAAGCTTCTTCGTCAAACCCTACGCTATAGTTTGTTTTCTTGGCTAAGGCATTCCAAAAACGCTTGAATGCTTTATTCAGTTCGTCATTTGTATTTCGTTTAAAATGAACTTCATTTTGTGGTTTCCCTTTATGGGTATGGGTCATTCCTGCACCAGCCTTGGAAGTTCCGTAAGCCTCTTTTATCTCTTCCTGATATTGCGTTACAAAGGTTTCGTAGGTTTCATTTGGAATAACGGTCAATTGATTAATTCGCTCATCATCTGCTACGTTTAGTTTGTCATAAACACGTTGCCCTTCACCATTTACACAAATTCTCAAACCTCTACCTATTTCTTGTCTCTTTTTTATTTCGGAGTAGGAATTACTGAGCGTAGCAATATTGAAAATGTTTGGGTTATCCCAACCAACACCCAAAGCAGAATGTGAGAAGATAAATTCAATTCTGTTGGCAACGGAATCGCCATAAGTCAATAATTCTTTTTTGTCTCTCAGAATAGCGTCAAACACTTCCGAGTTTTTTCGCATGGAGTTTTCATTGTCTGTAAACTCTCCTTTTCCTGTTTGGGCAAAATAAAATCCCTGAATGGCATCAATATGTTCGGCAGTTGGTTCTTGATTATCGTGAAATTCAGGATAAAGTGCTTTGTACTTTTCAATAAACAGATTTTTTATTGTGGGATCATCACTTACGTAATTCGCAACCTTGTCAATAAAAATCAGTGAAAGGCATTTTATGCCTTGTTCCTTTAATTTTTGTTTTTTGGTAAAATGGCGAATAATGAGCCATTCCAATTGCAAAGCCCAAACGCTTTGAATATTTCCAGAAGCTTGTTTTTCAAGAATTTCGGTACCGTTTGTAAATGAAACCGACCATTTTCCGGTTCTTAAACTTTTATTGATGCGTTCAATTTTGTATTTCAGATAGCTTGGGTTATTGGTAACTTCTCCAAGATTATCACCATCCTTTAACCATTTGGTATCCTTGAATTCTATTTTTCCACTTGCCAATTGATGCCAAGCTTTAATCTTTGCCTGTATTGGATTTTTTCCGTTTTTGGTTTCCGAAAGTTCCAGTTTTAAAGTGGCTTCATCATTTTTTTCTGTTACCGTTAATACTTCAATCTTTTTTACCAATCCTTCTTTATAACTGTCGTAAGGTGTTAAACGATAAACTTTGTTGACTGAAACTTTGTGCGTAGCGGAATATCTTAATTTGAAAAGTGGATTGAGTTTAGCGATTTGTTTTACTGAATTTTCCGTGTCCATTCCTTCCTGCGGTTCATCCATTATGATGATTGGATTTGTTCGTCCGATTGCTTCAATAAAAGGAATGTTCGCAAAAAGGTCTTCTCGTTTTGCTTGGTTCAGAATTTTGTCTTCTGAATTAAATGAAGCTAACGTCATCACCATGATTTGAGGATGTTGTTCCTCAATAAAGTTTGTTACTTTATTCAGTTTTTTACTGTTGTATTCAAAAGATTTGGGCGTAAAACCATAAATTTCTTCCAACTGTTTTTCAAAGGTGGAAATGGTATTTAACACCCCTTGTCTAATGGCAACCGAAGGAACAAGAATGATGAATTTGGTAAATCCGTAGTGCTTGAACAATTCGTAAATGGTCTTAATGTAAACAAGCGTTTTACCCGTTCCCGTCTCCATTTCGATAGTCAACTCTTGTAACTTACTGAGTTTTGCAGTTTCTTCATCAATGCCGTTTTCGGCTATGGCAGATTTAATATTTTCCGCTAATTGTTCTTTTGAAAGTGAGCAAATATTTGAGCGAATACCTTCAAAACAAGCATTGTCAAACGTGTTTTTGTTGGTGCCATCAAAAACATTAACAACAGATTTAATGGCTGCTTGTTGGTATTCTAATTCTTCTAATTTTATTTCCATCAATCTCAGCTATTGTTTTTGTTATTGTATTTCATCTTTTGTTCGGCTGCTTTAAGTGCTTTGCTTCCCAATTCTTCATCTTTTATTTCGTAAAGAATTTTTTCACTCAGGTATTGAACAATTAATGCTTCTTCGTCTAATTCGAGAATTTCAGCAAGTTTTACAATCTGTTCTTTGCTTGCTTTTCTTTCCCCTCTTTCAATTTTACTAAGTATAGCAGTGTCTATGTCAAGCATAGCGGCTACTTGTCTTAGCAGAAGTCCTTTTTTCTCTCTTTCTTCCCGAAGTATTTCTCCTGTTGTCTTGCTTTCTTTCATTTGTGAATTATCACTTGATTATTTTATCTTGACAATAAGTGTCAAATATAATTAGTCTTTTTGGTAATTCCTTGAATTTGTTCTCCGAACTTATTAACAGTCTGGGAGCGGTGGGAAAATTTATACTCTTTTGGTTTTTTAGGGTTGGCTTGCGGGTTGGCAAAAACCAAATGTGTATAAATGTGCGATGGGCTTTTTTCTAATGATGGATAACGTTTCTCGGCTTTGCGAAGTGGCGGATTTTCAGCACAAATGTTCATTAGAATTCCTAATGTTGAACCTTGCACTAAACTGTCATAGAGGCACTTAACCCGCCATTTTGCAAAACCGATGTTGGCGGTTCGTTGTTTTCTTTGGTCGGTGTATTTCGTTTTCATTTTTTTGAACAATTTTTTATTTGTTGGTTATTTCGTCTAATGCTTGTTTAAGTTTTTCAATTCTGTCCTCTGTGTCTATACAGTCTGCGTTTTGTGCAACTATAAATTTTCCGTCCTTGTCAATTATACCATTGTTCTCCAATTCGTCTAACAAAGTGTTTAGTGTTCGGTCTGTCATTCCGTTTTCAAACAGAAAGCCGTTTGGTATAGATGAAATTAAAATCTTTTTTCTGTTGTGCGAAAAAACAAGTTTAGAGCCGTAATTGCTTTCAAACTCTAATTTCTTGTTTGATTTGGAAAGTTCGTATAAAAACGTGTCCCAATGGTAGCCATTAAACTGTCTTTCTTTCATTTTCCAAATGCAATAATCACTATTGCTGTGCCAATTAAAGTTACCTTGATTACTGTTCTCTCTGAATGAAGAATACTTTAGAAAATAAAACTTCCAATCCTTAGGAGTAGTTTTATATGTTTCAAGTGTATTTTCAATTGGTTGAGAAATGTCAATACTGTTGTTTGATATAAAATAATCCAAGCAAGACAAAACTATCGGCTGTGTTTTAGTTTTGAATTGAGTTTTATTAAAACCTGGTGTTGTTAGAAAACTTCTTATGTTACGATGTTTTGCTGTCATCAGGTTTGTTAATGAGCCGTCATC